>Ga0310345_10001844_pt1 | contig 22595 bp, 23 predicted proteins | sample HC15DNA20500_MG_FD_204667 | JGI IMG/M metagenome (GOLD analysis project Ga0310345, IMG submission 204667) | Marine microbial communities from station ALOHA, North Pacific Subtropical Gyre - HC15-DNA-20-500_MG | ecosystem: Environmental > Aquatic > Marine > Oceanic | place: Pacific Ocean: North... | reverse complement strand
CTCTTGCGCTCCGAGATTGAACGGCTGGAAAGTGCTCGCAAGGCCAAGGTAGGCCATCTGGATGCCGCTGCGGCGCTCTTCTCGAAGAAATAGCAGGACCGGGGCACAAAACTGCGGAGCGTTAACCCTGAATTAAGCTTTATGGGTCATTAATGAACTCATCCAGATTTTCTGGATTCATTCCAGGTGGCCCCTGTCCACCTTGTTTGACGCCTCCCTGTTAACTCTTCAGAGCCGCTTCGTGCGGCTCTTTTTTTGTCTTTTGCGCAAGGACCGCGGTTCACCAATCCTTCAGATGTTTCAACGATCCTGCAAACCACGCCCCGGTCTGGCCGTGGCGGTCACAACACCGGGAAAAATTGGACACGGTAAGCATTTCGGAATACCGATATGCGATGCCGGATCGTAAGGGCAGGGAGTAGCAAGTTGGACAATGGCGTAACAGACAATGGCGCAATCAATCTTGCGGAGCGCTTTGCCTATTCGGGCCACTTCAACACGCTGTTTTCCGACGGCATGAGCCTCGTCGAGGAGAGTGCCAATTATCTCGATGGCGAAGGCCGCGTCGAAGCCACACACATGGCCAAGCGCACCGCGCTGCTCTATGGCAGCGAATCCATGCGGCTCACCACGCGCATGATGCAGCTTGCCTCATGGCTGCTGCTGCAACGCGCGGCCAATGCCGGTGAGTTGAGCCGCGAGCAGTTGCTGGAGGAAAAGCGCAAGGTATCGTTGTCCACCCTGCCGCAATCAGTCTTTGGCAGCGATTGGGATGATCTTCCGCCAGCCTTTGTCGAACTCGTTTCGCGCTCGCTGGCGCTCCAAAACCGGATCGTAACGCTCGACACAGAAATCTACGGAAGTGCCGCGCGGCCGGCAGCACGAAAAGACAATCCCGTTTCCCAGCAGATCGACTTGCTCAGCACCGCGCTCGGCGCTGCCCGCAAGGGCTGATCACGCTCGTCTGCCAACAAAAAAGCCCGGACGATGCCGGGCTTCTCCAGTTTGGAACGGGATCACGGTCAGATGCCGAGACCCTCATATTTTTTCTTGAAGCGTGAGACACGGCCGCCACGGTCAACCAGTTGCTGGTTGCCGCCGGTCCATGCTGGATGGGAATTGGGATCGACGTCCAGATTGAGCGTGTCGCCCTCGCTGCCCCAGGTGGAGCGCGTGGTGAACTCGGATCCGTCGGTCATGACGACCTTGATGGTGTGATAGTCGGGATGGATTTCCTGTTTCATCGTGCTGTCCAGACTTGCATATTGTGCGGCCAAACCGCCGCTCCTGCAATCAAACAGCCGCACAATGCCTGTCTGCACTGGCGGCCTGTTAAACAATTGGCCCCGCCTATACATCACTGCTAAACCGGACACAAGTGCAGCAATCTGCCGCTGGCTGCCGGATTGATCGCGAATGGCAAGAGAGGATGTATATGCCGCAATTAAACAGCATCGGCGGTTGCAATGTCTGATCTCGTAGGCACGGACGAGGCGGAAAAGCGAAAGAAGTCCCTTAGGCCCCTGGCCGTCCTGTTTCCCTATTTGACGCATTACCGCGTACAGGTCACCGCCGCGATCTTCTTCCTGCTGCTGGCCACAGCCACGACGCTGAGTCTGCCTATCGCCGTGCGCCGCATGATCGATCACGGCTTTACCGGCGGCAATGCCGGCTTCATCAATGATTACTTCTCCATGCTGGTGGTCATCGCCGCATTGCTCGCCATTGCCAGCGCCTGCCGCTACTATTTCGTCATCTGGCTGGGCGAGCGGGTCATTTCCGACGTCCGCCGCGACGTGTTTGCACACGTGACGAAAATGTCGCCCGCCTTCTTCGACACCGCGCAATCGGGCGAGATCGTTTCACGGCTGACCGCTGATACGACGCAGGTCAAGTCTGCTGTCGGCGCCACCGCTTCCATGGCGCTGCGCAATTCGCTGCTTGGCATCGGCGCGGTTGCGATGATGATCTACACTTCGCCGCGCCTTTCGCTCATCGTAATCGCGGCCATTCCGCTGATCGTGCTGCCGATAGTTGCCTATGGACGCGCCGTGCGCCGCCGCTCGCGCATCGCGCAGGACACGCTGGCCGACGCGACGGCCTATGCCTCGGAAGCCATCGGCGCAGCCCGTGTCATGCAGGCCTTTGCCAATGAAGGACTGGTGCGCAACCGGTTCGCCAAGGCAGTGGAAACAGCCTTCGACGCAGCAAGGCTGGCGGTGCGCACGCGGGCGCTGCTCACCGCCTTTGCGATCTTTCTGATATTCACCAGCGTGGTCGCGGTGCTGTGGATCGGTGCCCAGGATGTTCTATCCGGCAAGATGTCGCCGGGAACCCTGGGCCAGTTCCTGCTCTATGCCGTGTTCGGGGCGGGGGCGCTGGGCGCGCTGTCGGAAGTCTGGGGCGAACTTTCACTCGCTGCCGGTGCGGCCGAACGGCTTGCAGAACTGCTGGCCGAAGAGCCGGCCATCCGTGCGCCTGCAAATCCCGAAAGCCTTCCTGATCCGGTGAGGGGCGAAATCCGGTTCGACAGCGTGTCGTTCGCCTATCCGTCGCGGCCTGACGTGACCGCTTTGCACGATCTCTCCTTCACGGTGAAGCCCGGCGAGACCATCGCCATTGTCGGCCCTTCGGGCGCGGGCAAGAGCACGCTCTTTTCGTTGCTGCTGCGCTTCTACGACCCCGGTTCCGGTTCGATCCGGCTGGAAAGCAAGGACCTTCGGACGCTTGATCCCGGCGATTTCAGGAACGTCATGGCGCTGGTGCCGCAGGACACGGTCATCTTCGCCTCGTCGGCACTCGACAACATCCTGTTCGGCAGACCGAACGCTTCGCGCGATGAAGCTATTGCTGCAGCAAAGGCCGCGAACGCCGACAAATTCATCAACGCACTGCCGGAAGGCTTCGACACGAAACTTGGTGAGCGCGGCGTGACTTTGTCGGGCGGACAGCGCCAGCGGATCGCCATTGCCCGCGCCATCCTCAAGGACGCGCCGGTATTGCTTCTCGATGAAGCCACCAGTGCGCTTGATGCCGAAAGCGAAAAGCTGGTTCAGGATGCCCTCGACGGATTGATGCAGGGCCGCACCACGCTGGTCATCGCCCACCGTCTTGCCACCGTGCTCAAGGCCGACCGCATACTTGTGATGGATGGCGGCCAGATTGTCGAGGAAGGCACCCACCGCCAACTGGTTGCGAAGAAGGGCATCTACGCAAGGCTGGCGCAATTGCAGTTCGACAGCGGTGCAGAGGCGTTTCGCGCGGCGGAATAAGTAACTCAGCCATTTGATTTTTTGGTGTCGCGAACAACCGTTCTAATACCGCTCGTTCCTCCTTTAGGAGGTGTGACGCCAACAAGCCTTCCCGACTGAGCATCACGAGAAATCCACTTTCCTTGCTGCAAACCGGGGCGATAGCCCTCCGTTATTACAGGAGGGTTCCCAACAGAATTTCGGTTAGACTTCATCTCACTCATGCTCTTTCTGCAAAATCGGCGGCGGGCCAGAATTCAACCGTTCGGATTTCGTCCTTAGAAACATATAAGCTCTTTTCCGTGGGTTGCCATACACCTTCATCGTCTCGTTCGTATAACTGCTGTACGAACATATCACGTTCCGACGTTTCCGACGAAATGAAGGAGGCACTGCCCAAATGCCCGGTGAATTCGGTTCCATCCTTCAAGGTGATCAGAACAAACTGCTCGTCAGTTTGTCCGAACTTCCAATCCCAAGCCGTCGGGATATGGCTAACCGGTTTGATTCCGGTCCAACGGAAAGGCCGTCGTCGAAATAAACCTATTAGAATGTCCTTCTGAATTAGGGTGCCCAGAACTATCCCTGTGACAAACGGAACTACAAACACGTACCCGGCAAGAGTCAGTAATTGGTTCGAGAGATCTAGCCCGGCTGCATGGATCACCGGAACAAGGAGACTGGCTACTGCAAAGTTTAGGGCACTGAGCGTGACATACACGAGAATGAAATCTCTGTTTCCCCGGGCAATCCGAACACTGAACAATCGAACGCCTTGATAGGTGACGAAACCGGGGACAATGAAGGCCAACAGCAGGCCGATGTCACCCAATGCAGGCAACTTGAGCATCTCCATCACCTACCCCGCCGCCCGGCCCGCCGCTCGTCCCGAGAAGATGCAGCCGCCCAGAAACGTGCCTTCCAGCGCGTTGTAACCGTGATAGCCGCCACCGCCGAAACCGGCTACTTCGCCCGCCGCGAACAGGCCAGAGAGGGGTTTGCCATCCCAGCTCATCACCTGTGAATTAAGATCGGTCTCGATGCCGCCAAGCGTCTTGCGCGTCAGGATATTGAGGCGCACCGCTATGAGGGGGCCATTGGCAGGGTCCAGTATCTTGTGCGGCTTGGCCGTGCGGATCAGCTTGTCGCCCAGATAGTTGCGCGCGCCGTGAACGGCGGTGACCTGTGCATCCTTGGAATAGGGGTTGTCCATCTCGCGGTCGCGGGCCTCGACCTGCAAGCGTATGCGGTCCAGCGAAAGCATTTTGGAGCCCGTGAGCGCATTCATCGCCTCGACCAGCCTTTCCAGATCGTCGCGAACAATAAAGTCCTCGCCCTTCTCCTTGAAGGCTTCGACCTGCGGCGTTGCACCCTTGCCCAGCCGCGATTTGAGAACCTCGCGCCATTTCTTCGAGGTGAAATCCGGGTTCTGCTCCGACCCTGAAAGCGCGAACTCCTTCTCGATGATTTTCTGGGTCAGGATGAACCAGGAATAATCATGCCCGGTCGCCAGTATCTGTTTCAGCGTCGACAGCGTGTCGAAGCCCGGCAGACAGGGCGGCGGCAGCCGGTTGCCATCGGCGTCGAACCACAGCGACGAGGGCCCCGGCAGAATGCGAATGCCATGATTGGGCCAGATCGGATCGAAGTTCTTCACACCTTCCGTGTAGTGCCACATGCGATCAGTATTGATCAGCGAGGCGCCTGCCGTGCGCGCAATCTCCACCATGCGGCCATCGACATGATGCGGAACGCCGGCCACCATTTGTTTCGGCGGCGCCCCCAAACGGTCAGCGGGCCAGCTTTTGCGAACGAGTTCGAAGTTACCGCCGATGCCACCCGAAGTTACGATGACGCTCGACGCCGAAAACGCGAAGTCGCCGACAACTTCGCGCGAACTTTCCTGGCCGCGCTCGACAAGCGTCTCTTCCAGTATCTCACCCGATACGCCGGCAACGGCACCATTGGTGACCGTCAGATGCGAGACCCGGTGCCGGAACTTGAAGACAATCTTCCCCTGCTTCGCGGCTTCGCGCACGCGCTTCTCGAAAGGTTCGAGCACGCCCGGCCCTGTCCCCCAGGTGATGTGGAAACGCGGCACGGAATTGCCATGCCCGTTGGCAAGCGCTCCGCCGCGTTCGGCCCAGCCAACCACCGGGAACCAACGCATTCCGAGCGAGTGGAGCCATTCGCGCATGCCGCTTGCCGCGAAGTCGACATAGGCCTCAGCCCATTTTCGCGGCCAATTGTCCTCTGTCCGGTCAAACTGCGCCGAACCGAGCCAGTCCTGCCAGGCGAGATCGCGACTGTCCTTCACCCGCAGCCGCCGCTGCTCGGGTGTATCGACCAGGAACAGCCCGCCTAGCGACCAGAAAGCCTGGCCGCCGAGGTTTTGCTCGCCTTCCTGATCGAGCAACAACACCTTCTTGCCGCGCTCTGCCAACTCGTTCGCCGCGACCAGCCCTGCCAGCCCGGCGCCAATGATAATGACGTCAGCGTCCATGCAACTCCTCCTGTTGCTGAATGCCAGAATGTAACGAGTATAGCGGCAAGATTACCGCTCTGTGAGCTTCAACTCGATACGACGATTCTTCGCGCGTGCCTCGTCGGTATCGGCGTCTTCGAGCGGCTGGAACTCACCGAACCCTGCAGCGACAAGCCGCTCGGCGGGTATGCCCCGGCTGATGAAGTATTTCACCACCGCCAGCGCCCGGGCCTGGCTCAGTTCCCAGTTGTCGGCGAAGCGGCCCGTACCCGACAGCTGGATGTTGTCGGTATGCCCGTCGACGCGCAGCACCCACTCGATATCGTCGGGAATTTCGTTGCCGATCTGGATCAGCGCCTCGGCGACCTTGAGCATCTGGTCCTGGCCTTCGTCGTTCAGTTCCGCAGCACCGGAGGCAAACAGCACCTCCGAAGGAAACACGAAACGGTCGCCGACAATCCGGATGTCAGGCCGGTCGGACAGGATCTCCCGTAGCCGCCCGAAGAAGTCTGACCGGTACCGGTTGAGCTCCTGAACGCGCTGCGCCAGCGCCACATTGAGCCGCTTGCCCAGATCGGCGATCTTGGTCTGGCTCTCGCGGTCGCGGTCTTCCGAGGCTTCCAGCGCGTCTTCAAGCGCGGCGATCTGGCGCCGCAGCGCCGAAATCTGCTGGTTCAGCAATTCGACCTGCGAAAGCGCGCGTGCAGAAAGCTGCTTCTCCTCGTCGAGTTGCTGCGACAACGCGCCGATGCGCTGGTCCTGCTCGTCAGATTCGCCCGTTCCGCTGTTGAGCAGTTCCTGCAACCGTGAGCGTTCGTCCTCGGTCTCTGAAAGCGAGGCCTGCAGCGTAGCCAGATTGTCCTGCAAATCCTGCTTGGTGGTGCGCTCCAACGCCAGCAATGCGGTCAACTCGTCGATTTGTGAATTGAGCCGGTTGAGCACAGCGTCTTTGCCGGTGATTTCCTGACTGAGCAGAAATTGCGCCAGTACGAACACAGACAGCAGGAACATGATGGCGAGCAGCAATGTCGAAAGCGCGTCGACAAAGCCCGGCCAGTAGTCGACCCGGTTCTGCGTTCTGTATGTCCGGCTGAGCGCCATGGTTCAGGTTGCTCCGGTCAGGACTTGGAGGCCTTTTCGAAGAAGCCGTCGAGCTTCTTGAGCAGGGTGGCAATCTGCTGCTGCTGCGTTTCCTGGCGTTTGAACTGCTCGCGCACCGCCTGCTGTTCGGTGCGCATGTGCTGCACCAGCCCCTGAATACCCTCCGCCAACGTCGCCATTGCAGCGGTCGCACGCTGGCCGCTGCCGCCACCTGATTGCAGGTTTTCAGTCAGTTTCTCCAGATGGCCGCGAATGTCTTCCGCCGACTGGCCAGTAGCGCCGGTGGCGGTGGCCAGATCAATATTCATGTCGGTAATCGTCGATAGCCAGTTTTCCAGTTCGGTATAGAACCGGTTCTGCGCCCTGCCCGCCTGCAGGTCGAGGAAACCCAGCACCAGCGAACCCGAAAGACCGAACAGCGAGGATGAAAACGCCGTACCCATGCCGGCCAGGGGTGAGCGCAACCCGCTCTTGAGTGCATCCAGTACATCGTTGGCGTCACCCGACCTCGGATCGAGCGACTGGATGGTGTCTCCGATCGAGCCAATCGTTTGCAACAGGCCCCAAAAGGTGCCGAGCAGTCCGAGGAACACCAAAAGGCCGATGAGGTAGCGCGAGATATCGCGCGATTCATCGAGCCGCGCTGCGACTGAATCGAGGATCGACCTCATGGAATTGGTGGAGAGCGAAACGTCGCGGCCCGACGAAGAGCCGAGCAGTGCCTTCATCGGCGCAAGCAGCACCGGATCACGCACCGAATCGAGCTCCTCATTGCCCTCACGGAAGGAGTTGACCCAGCCGACTTCGCGCATCAGCCGGAAAACCTGCATTAGAGCCAGAAGTATGCCGATCCCGAGCACACCGATAATGAGACCATTGAGACCCGGATTGGTGGCGAATGCCGAAGAAATCTGCCGGTACAGGATCGCTGCAAGAAAACCGACCAGGATCAGGAAGATCACCATGGTCAGCAAATGCACACGCGGACTGGAAAGCCGATGCGGATCAAACGGTTTGGCCAAGAACCTTCCTCCGGACTACGGACCTATGAATTCAATGCTACAGTTGTTTACCCGTAGCTGAAACCGGCAATTTACCAAAATCACGGCGCAATGAAGGCCGCAGGTGGTGGACCTGGTTCAGATCGTGCCCTTCAGCAGTGCGGCCAGCTTGGCATGGATTATCTCGTTGCCGGCGATGATGTTGCCGGTTTCGAGCATATCGGTTTGCCCGGAGAAACCCGTCGCAAAACCGCCCGCCTCACGCACCAGTATGACGCCAGCGGCAAGATCCCAAGCCGAGAGCCCCTGCTCCCAGAAACCGTCCAGCCGTCCCGCCGCCACATATGCCATGTCGAGCGCTGCCGCGCCCATGCGGCGCACGCCGGCAACCTCCAGCATCACACGGCGCTGCTGCTCGAGGAACTTGCCGTGATCGGCCTTGCCCAGATGCGGAATGCCCGTTCCCATCACGCACTCGGCCAGTTCCCGGCGATTGGCGACGCGCAGCCTGCGGTCGTTGAGAAAGGCACCCTGACCTCGCTCGGCCGAATAGAGTTCATCCATTGCCGGGTTGTAGATCACGCCGGCAACGATCTGCCCGTCGCGCTCAAGCCCGATCGAGACGGCGAACATGGGTATGCCGTGAAGGAAGTTGGTTGTCCCGTCCAGTGGATCAATGATCCAGCGGTGATGGGCGTCGCTGCCGGCGATCTCGCCGCGTTCCTCCATCAGGAAGGAATAGCCGGGACGCGCACGCTCGAGCTCCGCGCGGATGATCTTCTCCGCGTTGCGGTCGGCACTGGACACGAAATCGGCGGGCCCTTTTACCGATACCTGCAGGTTCTGAACCTCGCCGAAATCGCGTGACAACGCCCGCCCGGCTTTCATCGCGGCGTTCGTCATGACGTTGAGGAGCGCGGAGCGCGCCATGGCGGATAACCTTTCTGTAAGGCGAAACGCTGCTAGTCGGCGCGGCGCAAATAGGCGATTTCGTTGGTATCGACCACGATTCGTTCGCCCGCTTCGATGAATGGGGGCACCATGACGCGCACACCGTTTTCCATCTTCGCAGGCTTGTAGGAGGAAGCCGCCGTCTGGCCCTTGACCACCGGGTCGGCCTCGGCCACTTCCAGCGTCACCTGGTCCGGCAACTGAATGCCGATCGGGAGCTCTTCGTGCAATTCGACTGTGACCGTCATGCCGTCCTGAAGGAAGGCGGCGCGTTCGCCGACAAAGTCCGTGTTGAGCTCGAGCTGCTCATAGCTTTCAGAATCCATGAACACGAGGTTGTCGCCCTCGGCATAAAGAAACTGGAAGTCCTTTTGTTCGAGCCGCACGCGTTCGACGGTTTCGGAGGCGCGGAAGCGTTCATTGAGCTTGGAACCGTTGATGAGGTTCTTCAGCTCGACCTGGTTGAAGGCGCCGCCCTTGCCGGGTTTGACCGCATTGGTCTTCACGGCCACCCAGAGGCTGCCCTGATGCTCGATCACATTGCCCGGTTTGATCTCGTTGCCGTTCATTTTCATGGCGTGGTTTCCGTGTGGAGAGGAAGAAGGGCGGCTGGCCGCCGGAATTGATGAAATCGGCGCTTCTTGACCACATTTGGCATTTGCAGGCAAGCCTGCGGGACTAGCTGCCGCAGGTAGATATCCCGGGCAAGAATGAATGCATTTCAGCCCGAGGGCCAGCGATTGGCCCGTTCAAGCGCCTTCTGGCGGGTCTGGTCATCCACCGTCGTCAGGAAATCATCAAGCCAGGGATCGCTGCGGCCAGCGCGTCTTGCGATAATGTGCCATTTGGCACCTTCTATTTTGTCGGGCTCGGTGCCGATACCGATCACCAGCATTTTTGCCAGCCGGTTCTGCGCGATCACGTTTCCCCCTCGCGCCGCGCGCGAGATCCAACCGAACGCCGCCTTCTCGTTTTTCTCCCCGCCCTTTCCATTGGCGAGCCAGATACCGAGTTCGACCTGCGCGGTGTCGATGCCGGCCTGTGCCGCTTTCACCAGCCATTGGCGGGCCTCTTCAATGTCCTGCTCTGCTCCCAGTCCTTCAGCATAGATCTGTGCCATCGCATAATAGGCATCGGCGACACCAGCATTGGCAGCGCCGCGGTAGTAGGGGAAAGCGTCCCTGAAACCGGCATAGCCGGGCCGTTCATCGACCAGCATCTGAGCCAGATTGAACTTGGCCACAGGGTGGCCGGCGGCAGCGGCCTTTTCCAGCAGTTCGCGTGCCTGCTTCCTGTCGCTTTCGACGAACTCGCCTTCCAGCAGCTTGATGGCATAAGCGAACTGGGCAGGCGGATAATCTTTTTGCGCGGCCAGACTGTACCAGGCCACGGCCTCGGCACGGTCGCGCGCCACGCCCAACCCCTTGTCGTAGAGTTCCGCGATCAGCGTCTGCGCAGCCGGATCTCCGGTATTTGCGCGTGTCAGTGCCAGTCCGAAAGCCGTGAGGTAAAGTCCGCGCTGATAGGCTCCATAAGCCGCATCGGCCCGCGGGTCGAAGTCCTCCAGCGACTGCGGCGCGGCCGTGGGTGCTGGCAGTACATTATCGACTGAAGCATCCGGTGGCTGTGTCTCACCTGATTGGGTTTCACTGCCTTGCGCCGCTGCGTCTTGAGCGCTCACAATGGTTGGGGCAAACGCGGCCGCGGCGAGCCCGGTTGCAAACATCAAAGCGAATGCAAACTGGATTATTTGGAGGTGTTCAGGCCGCATCGAAAAGCGGCGCATGTTCGTCCAACATGGCATTGGCTTGCGCGACCGCGGCACCGGGACCATCGACATAGGCGAACACGGCAAGGCCGAGGGCCACGAAATCGGCACCCGTGGCGGCGCATTCGACGACGCTGTCCAGCGAACTGCCAGCCATGACAACACAGGGTATCTCCACCATATCGGCCCACCATTGTGCCAGCGCGAGGTTTTTGTGATGCGGTTCGGGCCGGATGTCACCATCACTCTTGCCGAAGAAGACAAAATCGGGATTGGCCTCTCCCAGTTCCAATGCCCGGTGGCGTTCGCGGGCGCCGCCCAATCCTACAATCCGTTGTGGCGAAAAACGGGCAAGCTGATCCCTGAAGCTGTTACCGGGCGTCTCAAGCAACACGCCATCCGCTGCCGTGCGCCCCATGATCTGCGTGTTGTCGCCGATGAGCGCGGCCGCCTCGTGCCGCTGGATGACCGGAACCAGTTCCTCGCAATGTCGCTGAAACCCTTGCTCATCCAGTTCGCCTGCAACTAGAACCACGCTGGCAACATCCCCGGCAGACAGCGCCTCCTCCAGCGATTGTTCGGAAGTGTTTCCCGGCAGCGCAATCAGCACGATCCGGCAGCGATTTGGTCTGATTTCTGCGTTCAACGATGTGTCCACATGTCCGGCTGGAGCCAACGTCCGTCCGGATCACACAAATCTGCTGACGGCCTGCACGTCAAGTGGCTGGCCCGGCAAAGCCGCCAACTGCCGGGGAATATCGTTGAAAGGGCCGTTTCGTGGCCGCAGCTGTAACCTAGTGGATCGCTTCGTCCGCCAAAAGTTGCTTGATCTTGTCCTTGAGCACGAGTTTCTGGCGTTTGATTTCCGCGATTTCCATGTCATCGGCGCTGGGATGGGCCTGAACTTCCGAGAGACGGCTTTCCAGTTCCCGGTGGCGCTTCTCGAGTTGATGGATATGAGCGGATATTGCCATGTCATCCTCCTTGGAAAATCACTGGGACAGTTGACCATGAATCGCCATTCTTGTCGAACCGTAGAAGGTATCGGACGCGCCAAACCCCGGTATTTGGCGGGTCACTGCGCGCATAGCATGGCCCTTCCTGTTGATAAGTTTGGAAAACCCGATGGAACAAACCGAATCAAATCGTGATTGACCCCTTGGTCATTTTTCGGGTGTTTGTCTGGCAACCATCAGCTTGTGAATTGTGCGCCCCGCAGGTATTTATTCACAGACATGGGTGGCACAGGCGCTGATGAAGCGCCATGCCGTGCGAGGAACACCTGTTAGATGGGCAACCGCGAGTATCACGATCAGGAACAGGCCGAACTGCGCCTCAAGGCTGCACGTCTCGAGCTTGAGCACGCAGATTACGACCATGCGATCGAGGCGCTTATCGCCACCGGCAGCGACGCGCTGCGTGTCCAGCGTTTCAAAAAGAAGAAGCTCGCCCTCAAGGACGAGATCGTGAAGCTGCACGCGCGCATCATTCCCGATATCATCGCGTAATCGCACCTGCCGCTTGATGACACCCCAAGCCTTGCGGCTAACGCACGCGCATAATATGGCATCACCTTGTCCGGTCAGGCAGACAAACGGAGCAAGCGATGAACCCCGGAACACCGCAGGTCGCCATTATCATGGGCAGCCAGTCCGACTGGCCTACGATGAACCGTGCCTGCGAAATCCTCGACGAGCTGGAAATTGGGTATGAGGCGCGCATTGTCTCCGCCCACCGCACTCCGGATCGCATGTATGAATTCGCCAAATCAGCGAAGCAGAACGGTTTCAAAGTCATCATAGCCGGTGCCGGCGGTGCCGCGCATCTGCCGGGCATGACGGCGTCGCTCACACCTCTTCCGGTGCTTGGCGTGCCGGTGCAGTCGAAAGCGTTGTCCGGTCAGGACAGCCTGCTCTCCATCGTCCAGATGCCAGCTGGCATTCCCGTGGGCACGCTTGCCATCGGCGAAGCGGGGGCGGCGAACGCTGCTCTTCTCGCTGCGCAGATACTGGCACTTTCCGACGAGGCGCTTGCCGCGAGGCTGGAGGCTTGGCGGCAGGCCCGTTCGGCAGCCGTCGCCGAAACACCCGAGACCTCGGGCAGCGCCGTCTCATGAATGCAGCCACACTGCCTTCCCGCGGCCTCGCGCCCGGATCGGTCATCGGTATCGCCGGCGGTGGACAGCTCGGCCGTATGCTTGCGATGGCAGCAGCCCGCCTGGGTTTTCACACGATAATCTACGATCCGGCGCAGGCATGCCCTGCGGCACAGACTGCCAACTCCCAGATCGTGGCCACCTTTGATGACGAGGCTGCGCGCGCGGAATTCGCCGCCAATTGCGATGTCATCACCTACGAGTTCGAGAACATCCCGCTCGCTTTTGTGGAACAGATATCGCAGGAGACGCCGGTCTACCCGCCTCCTGCGGCACTCGCGGTAAGCCAGGATCGGCTCGCGGAGAAAGAGTTTTTCGGCAAGCTCGGCATAACCACGGCACCCTTTTTTGAGGTGAACGATCCCGACCAACTCAGGCAGGCATGCGAGCGCCTTGGCGGTCCGGGAATCCTCAAGACGCGGCGCATGGGGTACGACGGCAAAGGACAGGTTCGTCTGAAGCCGGGCGATGAAGCAGCCATGCAAGTTGCGGACGAACTTGCAGCCAAGACGCCCTGCACGCTTGAAGGGTTCGTGGATTTCGACCACGAAATCTCGGTGATCGCCGCGCGGGGGATCGATGGCCGCTTTGGCGCTTTCGACCCCGCACGCAACCGCCATGAAGAAGGCATATTGAGGCAGTCACAGGTGCCCTGCGGTGCCAGCGAAGAACTCTGCAAAGCTGCGGCTGATATCGCCCGTCAGGTGACCGAAAGCCTCGGCTATGTGGGAGTGATAGGCATCGAGTTCTTCGTCACGCCCGGTGGCGGTCTCATTGCCAACGAGTTTGCCCCACGCGTACACAATTCCGGCCACTGGACCGAGGCGGCTTGCGCCGTTTCGCAGTTCGAACAGCATATCAGGGCGATCTGCGGCCTGCCGCTGTCCGCCACCGGCCGCCATTCCGACTGCGTGATGACCAATTTAATTGGCTTCGATGTCGAGGCGCTGCCGCTTCTGCTGGCCGAACCCGACACGCTGGTTCATCTGTACGGAAAGTCGGATATCCGCGACGGACGCAAGATGGGTCACGTCACGCGGCTTTTGCCGAAAAGCTGAACCCGGTTTCCGGCGCCGAAACGCCTGCGAACCGGCGTTTGCGGACATAGTTTCTGTGGACAAGCAATGCCGCTTCTGGTATGGACCTGCCATCTGGCGATGCACTGCGTCGCGGGCGCGAGGTTGTTTGTCCCGTCATTTCGTTCAGCTTTCCGATGCGCGGTAGGTTTCCGCACGGGTAGAGCGCCAGTTTTGCCGGAGATGACAGGTCACTTCTGGTTTCTTTGAGATTGCGCCCTTGGGAACCCCTGCCGGGTTCGCGCAATGAATATTTGAACATTCAGCGCCGTGTGGCGTTGAGCATGAAAGGAATGGATGCAACGTGCAGGTATTGGTACGCGACAATAATGTGGATCAGGCACTCCGCGCCCTGAAGAAAAAACTTCAGCGCGAAGGCGTCTTCCGCGAAATGAAGCTCCGCAATTTCTATGAAAAGCCGTCCGAGAAGCGGGCGCGCGAAAAGGCCGAGGCGGTACGCCGCGCACGCAAGCTGGCGCGCAAGCGCATGCAGCGCGAGGGTCTTCTGCCGTCCAAGGGCCGCAGCAGGTAAGGCGGCTACGCTGCATTGTTTGTTTGATCGCCGGGCCTTTACGCCGGTTATCCACTTTTTGCCTTTTTCATCGTCAATTCAGGGCGGGGATGGCGTGCCATCTTCGCCCTTTTTTGAGACTATGATCGAATCCGCGCAGACAGGGCCGGAACAACAACTAGGCAAAGACGTCAGATGAGGAAGCAGATCACGATGAATTCGGCGCGAAGGGCCCCAACCGGCGGCCTGCTGATTTCATTCGCTCTGCTTTTGGGAGCGTGCCAGACCTCCACGGTTACCGATACGGTGAATATCGACCCCGCCCAGGGATCGGAGACCAATATCGCCTCGCTTTCTGCCGTCGTTGAGGGGAACCCCAATTCCGCCGAAGCCTACAATGTACGCGGGACCGCCTATGGACGCGCCGGCAGGAACCGTGAGGCCCTCGCCGATTTCAATAAGGCCCTGGAGATCAATCCGAGATTTTACCAGGCCTACGCCAACCGGGCGCTCATCCACCGCGCGGAAAACAATCCAGCTGAAGCCATACAGGACTACGGCCGCGCATTGCGCATCAATCCGCAGTATGAAGAAGCCTATATCGGACGCGGCAACGTCTATCGCCTCGCCGGCGAGGAGGAACAGGCGTTCCGCGATTTCCAGCGCGCTGTCCAGTTGGGCACCACCAACCCCCGCGCCTACCATTCGCGCGGCCTGATCTTTCAAAAACGCGGCCGCCACAATCAGGCGATAGAGGATTTCTCAACCGCCATCTCCTTGCAAGCCACCGCTCCCGAACCCTACAACAGCCGTGGCGTTTCCTATCTGGCGCTCAACGATCAGGAAAATGCGCTGGAAGATATCAATGCGGCACTGCGGCTCAATGACCGCTACGCCGAAGCCTGGGCCAATCAGGCGCTGGTCTATGAACAGAAAGGCGACAAGCCGCGCGCCTTCAAGTCCTACGCCCGCGCGGTCCAGCTCGACCCGAACTTCCAGCCCGCCAAGGACGGCATGAACCGCACACGGCGGTAAACAGGTCAAGCAAAAGCGGGCGAATCTATGTACGATCCGCCCGCTGCAATCTCTCCGATAATCTTTACCTTGCCCTAGTCGAACGACTTGACGATGTCCTCGGTCATCTTCTTGGCGTCGCCCAGAAGCATCATCGTGCCATCCTTGTAGAACAGCGTGTTATCAATGCCGGCATAGCCCGAACCGAGCGACCGCTTGACGAACAGGCAGGTTGCCGCCTTGTCGACATCGAGGATCGGCATGCCGAAGATCGGTGACGTCTTGTCGTCGCGCGCTGCCGGATTGGTAACGTCATTGGCGCCGATGACATAAGCGACATCGGCCTGCGCGAATTCGCTGTTGATATCTTCCAGTTCGAACACGTCATCATAGGGGACGTTGGCTTCAGCCAGCAGCACGTTCATGTGGCCGGGCATGCGGCCCGCCACCGGGTGGATGGCGTATTTGACCTCGACACCCTCCTCCTTGAGCTTGTCGGCCAGTTCCCGCAGCGAATGTTGCGCTTGCGCCACCGCCATACCGTAGCCCGGCACGATGATGACCTTCGACGCGTTTTTCATCAGGAAGGCGGCGTCATCGGCTGAACCCTGTTTGACCGTACGGTCAATGCCATCATCTGCTGCAATGGCCGTCTCGCCACCGAACCCGCCGAGAATAACGGAGATGAAGGAGCGGTTCATGCCCTTGCACATGATGTAGGACAGGATTGCACCGGAGGAGCCGACCAGCGCACCGGTGATGATGAGCGCCAGATTTCCGAGCGTGAAGCCGATGCCCGCCGCAGCCCAGCCCGAATAGGAGTTGAGCATGGAGACGACAACCGGCATATCGGCGCCGCCAATTGGAATGATAATAAGCACACCCAGCACAAAGGAAAGCAGCGTGATCAGCCAGAACAGCGTGTGGCTCTCCGTCTGCACGAAGATGACCACGCAAACGATCAGGGCCACCGCAAGAGCGATGTTGATGAGGTGACGCGCCGGCAGCATGATCGGTTTGCCGGACATGCGCCCGTCAAGCTTGGCGAATGCAATGATCGAGCCGGTGAACGTTATCGCGCCGATGGCAACACCCAGCGACATTTCGACAAGGCTGGCACCGTGAATGGCTCCGGCAGCCCCGATACCGAAACTCTCCGGTGCGTAAAGGGCAGCGGCGGCAACGAGCACCGCCGCCAGACCAACAAGACTGTGGAAGGCCGCGACCAGTTGCGGCATCGCCGTCATCGGAATCTGACGTGCGACATAGGCACCGAATCCGCCGCCGATCGCCAGACCTACGAGGATCAGCAGCCAGCCGAAGAACCCCGGCCCGGCCAGAAACAGCGTGGTAATAATGGCAATGGCCATCCCGGCCATGCCGAACTGGTTGCCCCTCCGCGAGGTCTCGGGGTGGGAAAGCCCGCGAAGCGCCAGGATGAACAGGACCCCGGAGGCAAGATACAGAAGCGCGGCTACGTTTTGCATGGTCGCCTCACTTCTGCTTTTTCTTGTACATGGCGAGCATGCGCTGGGTCACCAGAAAGCCGCCGAAGATGTTCACCGAGGCAAGAATAAGCGCCACGAACCCGAAGAAGGTGGCCATGCCGCTTGCCGCCGATATGCCGACGGCCAGCAAGGCCCCGACAACGATCACCGAGGAAATTGCGTTGGTGACACTCATCAGCGGCGTGTGCAGCGCAGGCGTCACCGACCACACGACGTAGTAGCCGACGAAGATGGCAAGCACGAATGCCGCGAGCTGAAAGACAAAGGGGTCAATCGCTCCGGCGCTTACGCCATGCGCAATGGCCCCGGCTGTCTCTGCCCCGGCCTCATGTGCGCGCGCCTGCTGCGCCCAGATCTCCGCCGTTTCAGCGGCACGCTCAGCTTGCTCGGCAAACTCGCGTGCCTTTTGTGCCCAGACCTCGGCGCCCTTGATGGCCGTGTCGCTCATTGCGCGTCTCCCTCAGACGACTCTGCCGAATCGTCTTCATCTTGCGTGTCCTGGGCTTGCGCTTTCTTCTCCGCAGGTGCCGCCGGTTTCGCAGGCGCCTCCGGTGCAGCGAAAGCTGGGTGGACGACTTCGCCGTCACGTGTCAACAAGGTTGCCTTGACCAGTTCATCATCCCAGTTGACCGCGAGCGCCTTGTTGTCCTTGTCGACCATCGTCTCGAGAAAGGCGAGCAGGTTCTTGGCGTAAAGCTGGGAAGCGGAGGCCGCGATCCGGCCAGCCATGTTGAGATGGCCAATAATGGTGACGCCGCCCACCTTGGCGATCCCGCCGGGCTTTGCCCCTTCCACATTGCCGCCACGCTCAACTGCCAGATCGACGATCACCGAACCCGGCGCCATCGACTCCACCATTTGTTTCGTGACCAGCTTCGGTGCGGGCCGTCCGGGAATGAGTGCTGTCGTAATGACGATATCCTGCTTGGCAATGTGGCCTGCAACCAGTTCGGCCTGTGCCTTTTTCTCGTCATCGGTAAGTTCGCGGGCATAGCCGCCCTCGCCCGAAGCATCCTTGAGCGCCTCGGTCATGATAAACTTGGCACCCAGCGACGCCACCTGTTCACCCGCCGCTGCGCGAACATCCGTTGCGGATACCACCGCACCCAACCGTCTTGCAGTGGCAATCGCCTGCAGACCGGCAACACCAGCACCCATTACGAATACCCTTGCAGCAGGGACAGTGCCTGCCGCCGTCATCATCATTGGCAGGGCACGGTCATAGGCTTCCGCGGCATCGATCACCGCCTGGTAACCAGCAAGGTTGGCCTGGCTGGACAGCACATCCATTACCTGCGCACGGGTAATACGCGGCATGAATTCCATGGCAAAAGCGCTGATCCCGGCTTTCGCCATCGCCGCGACATCGCCCTCGTTTCCATGCGGGTCCATTGAGGCGAGAACCAGCGCACCCTTCTTGTAGCCCTTTGCCTCCGCTGGCGTGGGACGGCGCACCTTCAGCACGACATCGGCGTCGCCACTGTCACCAGCCGAACCCATTGCGGCGCCCGCCACTTCATAGGCCCGATCAGTGATCCGGGAGGTTTCCCCTGCACCCTTTTCGACCACGACCGTAAAGCCAAGTGCGGCGAGCTTTTTGGTGGTGTCGGGCGAGAGCGCGACACGCGTCTCTCCAGCCGCGCTTTCTCTTGGGACGAAAAGTTTCATTCCCAACCTCCGGTAGTAGAAGAATCTGTGATGGGCGTTGCCCCCGCCGTGCGCCGATGCCCGGCCCGTGGGGCAAACCTACAATTTGGAAGACTGGTTGACTAGAGCGTGAAGTAGGCGATCACGTTGAGCACGATGAAGATCAGCAGGCCGCCGATGAAGCCGAATCCGCCAAAGAACCCGGCAGCCATCGCAATGAGCAACGTCACCAGATGAATTATCGACCATTTGGTCAGCCACAGGAAATTTGTATAGGTCTTCTCGTGTTCGGGATAGTCCATCCCGTTCTTGGCTGGTTGTGCTGCCTTCGCCATATTTTCTCCCGCCTTCAACCAATTACCGGACCGCAGAATTTCACCAGCGAGATACACAATGGCGCGTCGGCAGGCAACCGTTCGGCCATGCGGCAAATGCTACGGGACGTAGAAGGAAGTTCCGAGTCAGGTGCGTGTCAGCACGAAGCCCTTGCCACCGCCATCGGTGCAGTTGAGCGTGTTGGGGTTCGGCCGGTCACACGTCGCGGTATTCTGCAAACCGGTGATGTTGCTTGACCAGTTCAGTTCGACCCGCGACTCCGAAACCGCGATGTAGCTGCCCTGCGAAATGACGTTACCCGTGTCGGCCGCCACAGTGGAGAAAACGCCATTGTCGAAGTTCGCCGTGTAGCCGCCGCCGGCCGGCAGCCACCGGCCCTGCAGCCCGCCGCCGCCTGCCGTTGGATTGATCTTTGCTGTTTGGCAGCCGGACACCGCCAGCATGGCACCCGCCAGAAAGGCTCCGGCAATCAATTTCATGCGCATGTTCATTTCTCTTGCCGCTGGAAAAGGGTCTGGACCCTAACTCGTTTTTTCCTCAAGTGATTCTATCTCATCGATCAGCCCTTCGACAACCGACAGGCCCTTCTGCCAGAAGCCCGGATCGCTTGCGTCGAGGCCGAATGGCTGGAGCAATTCGCTGTGATGCTTGGTGCCGCCCGCCCGCAGCATGTCGAAGTAGCGCTGCTGAAATCCCTCTTCGGCGTCCTGATAAACCGCGTAGAGCGAATTCACCAGACAATCGCCGAACGCATAGGCATACACGTAGAAAGGCGAGTGTATGAAGTGGGGAATATAACTCCACCAGGACCGGTAGCTCTCGTCGAACTCGAATGCCGGTCCCAGACTTTCGCCCTGAACCTCCATCCAGAAATCACCCAACTGCTCGGCTGTGAGTTCGCCATTCGCCCGTTCTTCGTGAACCTTGCGCTCGAAATTGTAGAAGGCGATCTGGCGCACCACGGTGTTGATCATGTCCTCGACCTTCTGCGCCAGCATGGCGATCCGGTCGGAACGGCTTTCCGTCCCATCGAGCAGTGAGCGGAAAGTCAGCATTTCCCCGAACACGCTGGCCGTCTCCGCCAGTGTCAGCGGCGTATGCGACATCAGGGGACCCTGTTCACCGGCCAACACCTGGTGGACACCGTGTCCCAACTCATGCGCGAGCGTCATCACGTCGCGCGGCTTGCCCTGATAGTTGAGCAGCACATAGGGGTGGACGCTGGGGACGGCCGGATGGGCGAATGCGCCGGGCTGTTTGCCTTCCCTAACGGGCGCGTCGATCCAGTTGTTGGCAAAAAACCGTTCGGCAATCTCCGCCATTTGCGGCGCGAACCCACCATAGGCCTCAAGCACCACATCGCGCGCCCTGTCCCAGCCATAAACCAAATCCGGCGAGAAAGGCAGCGGCGCATTGCGGTCCCAGTAGTGCATTTTGTCGAGGCCAAGCCATTTGCGCTTGAGCGCATAGTAGCGATGCGACAGACGCGGATAGGCTGCACGCACTGCATCGACCAGCGCATCAACCACATCGCTCTCCACGCGGTTTGCCAAGTGGCGCGAATCCGCGACATCCTTGAAGCCGCGCCAGCGGTCCGAAATCTGTTTGTCTTTGGCCAGTGTGTTGGTAATCAGGGAGAAGGTGCGTTCGTTCGACTTCAGCACCGAACCCACCTCGATCGCCGCCGCCGCCCGTTTCTCCCGGTCACGGTCCTGCATCAGGTTGATTGCCGGTTCCAGCGACAGCGTTTCGCCGTCAATCTCGAACTTCATGGCAGCCATGGTTTCGTCGAACAGCCGGTTCCAGGCTGACCGGCCCGTGACGGATTTGTCGTGAAACAATTGCTCGATGCGGTCTTCCAGCTGATAGGGCTTGTCCTTGCGCAAATCCTCCAGCCAGGGGCGGTAATGGCCAAGCACCTTCGAACTTTTCATGCCGGCCTGCAGCGCCTCTTCCTCCAGCCGATTGAGTTCCAGCGTGAAGAACAGCAGATGCGATCCCGCATCGGTGACCTTCTCCTGCGCATCGCCGTAAAACTTGGCGCGCACCGGATCGATCGTGTTGCCGGTATAGGTGAGACCGGCATAGGACATGATCCGGCCCATGAGCTCCTCGATTGCTTCGTATTGAGCGATGATGCCGCCCAGCTCGGCCGGGTCGGAATCCAGAATGTCGGCAAGCCGGCCCTTGTATTTTTCCTCGAAGGCCACCGTATGCTGCGCCAGCCGCTCCATGTCCTGGTTGTACTCGCGGCTTTCCATTCCCGGATAAAGATCGTCGAGGTTCCACTCTGGCAGTTCACCCAGTTCGGGGTTCTGCGCTTCGGCTCGTTGATCCATGTGATGTCCGTCCTTGCATCAGGGGTGGTTCCCCAACCACCGTATTTCTAAACTTTTAGCAAAAGCATCAGGGGTGAGTTTACGCTCGCGGTTAAGCGCATTTTTAGGCCGCCCATGTAAGACAGTCCACAAATGAGACAAGGGCGTGACGGAGCATTTACCACCTTCACCCGCGCCGCAACTTGCGTTTCAAGATCAGGACAGGCGATGCCAGAATCAATCCTCATCGTGGAAGACGATCCCGTACAACGCCGCCTGCTTCAGGCTACCGTTACCCGCGCCGGACATGAGGCGATCCTTGCGGAACACGGTGAAGCCGCGCTGGAGCTGCTCGCGGACTCTTCGGCGCAAGAGGGAATCTCGGTTGTTGTACTCGATCTCATGATGCCCGGTATTGACGGCATCGAAGTGCTGAACGCCATGCAGGACCGGGAAATCTCCATTCCCGTCATCGTCCAGACCGCGCAGGGCGGCATCGAGACAGTGGTCTCTGCCATGCGCGCAGGCGCCTTCGACTTCGTCGTCAAACCTGTTTCACCGGACAGGCTCGTGACCGCCATCGCCAACGCGCTGAAACTGGGCAAGATCGAAAGACAGGTCCGCCAGAAGCGCAAACCCGCCACCGCAGATTTTGATTTCGACGATATCGTCTGCGCAAGTCCTGCCATGCATCGCGTGCTGGAAACCGGGCGCAAGGCAGCAAGCTCCCGGATTCCGGTTCTCATCGAAGGGGAATCCGGCGTCGGCAAGGAATTGATTGCCCGCGCCATCCAGGGCTCGTCGCCTCGCAAGGGCAAACCCTTTGTCACTGTGAACTGCGGCGCGCTGCCGGAAAACCTTGTCGAAAGCATCCTGTTTGGCCACGAGAAAGGCGCGTTCACCGGCGCCACCGACAAACATGTCGGCAAGTTCGAGGAAGCCAATGGCGGAACGCTGTTTCTCGATGAGATAGGCGAGTTGCCGCTCGACATTCAGGTCAAGCTGCTGCGCGCCATTCAGGAGGGCGAGATCGATCCTGTCGGCGCGAAAAAGCCGGTCAAGGTGGATATCAGGCTGGTTTCGGCGACCAATCGCGATCTTGCGACGGACATACGGGAGGGCAGGTTCCGCGAGGATCTGTATTACCGGTTGAACGTGCTTCCGCTCTGCGTGCCGCCATTGCGGGAACGCCGGGAGGATATCCCCAAACTGCTGAGGCATTTCGCCGAGCGCTATTCACGCGCCGAAGGCAGGGAATCCGTCGTTGGAATCTCGCCGGGCGTCCACGAACTGATCGCCGCTTATGACTGGCCGGGGAACATCCGGCAGTTGGAAAACGCCGTCTTCCGGGCCGTCGTCCTGAGCGAAGGCGATACGCTATTGGTGGAGGACTTCCCCCAGATTGCATCGCAAATGGAGGATTTCGAGCTACCTGATCCCGCGCCGTTGCAGCCAGCGGTCAGCGACATGGCA
>Ga0310345_10001842_pt1 | contig 22604 bp, 26 predicted proteins | sample HC15DNA20500_MG_FD_204667 | JGI IMG/M metagenome (GOLD analysis project Ga0310345, IMG submission 204667) | Marine microbial communities from station ALOHA, North Pacific Subtropical Gyre - HC15-DNA-20-500_MG | ecosystem: Environmental > Aquatic > Marine > Oceanic | place: Pacific Ocean: North... | reverse complement strand
TGGACCCGGCGACGATGATCGGTGCGCAGGCATCCAACGACCAACTCGAGAAGATCCTCTCGTACATCCAGATCGGCAAGGACGGCGGGGCCAAGCTCCTCGCCGGCGGCGAGCGGGTCGACCTCGGCGGTGACCTCAGCGGTGGCTACTACGTCGCCCCGACCGTGTTCGAGGGCACGAACGACATGCGGATCTTCCAGGAGGAGATCTTCGGTCCGGTCGTCTCGGTGACCTCTTTCGACGGGTTCGACGACGCGATCCACATCGCCAACGACACGCTCTACGGCCTGGGCGCCGGGGTGTGGAGCCGGTCGGGCGACACCGCCTACCGTGCGGGCAGGGCAATCGAGGCCGGCCGCGTGTGGACGAATACGTACCACCAGTACCCGGCGCACGCCGCGTTCGGTGGCTACAAGCAGTCGGGCATCGGTCGCGAGAACCACCTGAAGATGCTCGACCACTACCAGCAGACCAAGAACCTCCTGGTCTCCTACGCCGAAGGCCCGATGGGCTTCTTCTAAGCCGACACGCCACGGGCGGCATCCGTCACGGATGTCGCCCCGCGTGCCGAATGCAGGATCAAACCGCCGTCCGTCCGGCGAATCACCCAGCCGGCGCCTGGTGATCCTGCGTTCGGCACCGGCTCGTAAGGGAGAGACACCATGGTCAGCATTGGAACCTACGAACGCGTTGCGGTCACCGAGGAGGCGGCAGCGCTGCTGCGGGAACTCGCAGGGCAGCACGGACCACTCATGTTCCATCAGTCGGGCGGATGCTGCGACGGCAGCGCCCCCATGTGCTACCCGGTCGGCATGTTCATGACCGGACCCAGCGACGTGAAGCTCGGGACCCTGGACATCGACGGGATCGAGCCGATCGAGTTCTTCATGTCGGAGTCGCAGTTCGAGTACTGGAAGTACACGCATCTCACCGTGGACGTGGTTCCAGGCCGGGGTGCCGGATTCAGCGTCGAGAGTCCGACCGGCAAGAGATTCCTCATTCGTTCGCGGATGCTCAACGACGCCGAACTCGAGTACTTTGGCCTCGGCCGCACGGCCTGACTCCGCCGCCCCACCCCCGCTCGGTGATACGGCGGTGCGGCGGGGTAGTACGGTGGCGGCATGACGGATGCCGAGTCTCGCGCGGACGAGCAGCGGTCGGCGGATGCCGAGCTGCCATCCGCCGAACGGCTGAAGGCATTCACGGATGCCGTCGTGGCGATCGCCATGACGCTGCTGATCCTGCCGCTCATGGACAGTGTGACCGACGCCACCGAGTCGGGGGCGGGAGCTTGGGTGGCTGCGGAGTGGCCGAGCCTGCTCACCTTCATGCTGAGCTTCGTGCTCATCGCCAACTTCTGGATCACCCACCACCGCATGTTCGCGAAGGTCGAGCGTGTGAACCAGGCCCTGCTGTGGCTGACCATCCTGTGGATGTTCACGATCGTGTGGCTCCCTGTGGCCACGGCGATCACCAGCACATTCGAGCCGGACCCGATCGAAAAGCTCTTGTACGTCGGTTCGCTCATCGTCACGAGCCTGGTGCTGACCCTGACGCGCGTCTACCTCATCCATCACCCCGAGCTGCACCGCGAGAAGCCGTCGCGGCTCCGGGAAGGGCTGATCGTCGGTGTCATCATCACGGCGCTCTTCACCGTCGCGCTCCTCATGATGCTCATCGTCCCGACGCTCAACTACTGGTGGATGTTCCTGCTGTTCCTGACCAGCCCACTGCACGCACTGGTGATGCGGATGCGGGGCGAGACGCCCGGACGCCGCGCCTGAGACCCGGGCCGCACCGGCAGCGGAGAACGGCCGGTTGGGCCGCGGATGCCGCATCCGATACACTGTGAAGGTTGTCCGGCATCCGCTCATGCGGAATCAGTCCGGACACGTGCACACACCCTCCTGCTGTCGGGAAATGCCCGACAGCCGTTCTAGTCCGAAGGAGGTGGGTCAGTGACGCACACACACCAGTACGAACTCATGGTGATCATCAACCCTGAGATCGACGAGCGCCAGGTCCCCACGACCCTCGACAAGTTCCTCGCAGTCATCACCAACGATGGTGGCTCGATCGAGAACGTCGATGTCTGGGGCCGCCGTCGCCTGGCTTACGAGATCCAGAAGAAGACCGAGGGCATCTACGCCGTCGTCAACTTCACCTCGACCAGCGATGCCGCGCAGGAGCTCGACCGTCAGCTCAAGCTGAACGAGCAGATCATGCGCACCAAGGTGCTTCGTGCCGAGGAGGCCATTGCGATGGTCGCTTCGGAGGCAAAGCGCGCCGAAGAGAAGGCTGCCCGCAAGGCTGCCGCACCGGCTCGGGCTGCGAAGGCGTAATCGTCATGGCCGGCGAAACCGTCATCACCGTTGTGGGCAACCTCACGGCTGATCCCGAGCTGCGCTACACGCAGAACGGGCTTCCGGTCGCGAACTTCACGATCGCATCGACGCCGCGCACTTTCGACCGTCAGGCCAATGAGTGGAAGGACGGCGAAGCGCTGTTCCTTCGCGCGAGCGTCTGGCGTGACTTCGCCGAGCACGTCGCCGGCTCGCTGACCAAGGGCTCCCGCGTCATCGCGACCGGGCGCCTCAAGCAGCGCAGCTACCAGGACCGCGAAGGCAACAACCGCACCGCCATCGAGCTGGAGGTCGACGAGATCGGCCCGTCGCTGCGTTACGCGACAGCTCAGGTCACGCGCGCCGCGAGCAGCGGTGGCGGCGGTGGCGGTAGCCAGTCCCGCGGTCAGGTTGCCGACGAGCCCTGGTCGACCCCCGGTTCCTCGAACGCCGACGCTTGGGCTGCCCCCGGCAGCTACGGCGACGACACCCCGTTCTAAGCACTACGGATGCCGCGGCATCCGTTCACACGTAAGGAAATCCCATGGCTGGAAAGTCAAGCGGCGATCGCCGCAAGCCGCGCAAGGGCGGCAAGCCGGTAGCACCGGCAAAGGCAATCCGGGTCGGCGTCATCGACTACAAGGATGTCGCAACCCTCCGCAAGTTCATCTCGGAGCGCGGCAAGATCCGCGCCCGTCGTATCACCGGTGTTTCGGTGCAGGAGCAGCGTCTGATCGCCCGCGCGATCAAGAACGCGCGCGAAATGGCGCTCCTGCCTTACGCCGGCGCTGGCCGCTAAGGAGTCCCCATGTCGAAGCTCATTCTCACGAACGAGGTCGCCGGGCTCGGTAGCGCCGGTGACGTTGTCGAGGTCAAGGACGGGTACGCCCGTAACTACCTCATCCCGCAGGGATTCGCCGTGGCCTGGAGCCGCGGTGGCGAGAAGCAGGTCGCCTCGATCCGCGCTGCACGCGAGGCTCGTGCGATCCACGACCACGAAGAGGCTGTTTCGCTCAAGCAGAACCTCGAGTCGAACAAGGTCAAGCTCGCCATCAAGGCTGGCGCCGAAGGCCGCCTGTTCGGTTCGGTCAAGCCCGCGGATGTCGCGGACGCTGTCAAGGCCGCCGGTTTTGGTGACCTCGACAAGCGCAAGATCCACATCACGTCGCCGATCAAGTCGGTCGGCGAGCACGAGGCCACGATCCGTCTGCGCGACGACGTGACCGCCGTGATCACGCTGCAGGTCGTCGCCGCGAAGTAATCGCGAGACGCCCCGAAGGGCGGATGCCGCAGACACGCAGTCTGCAGCATCCGCCCTTCTGCGTCAGCGGCGTGCAGGGCGTCGGGCGACCAGTGTCGCGGTGACGCCCGCGACGAGCAGTGCCGCCGCAATGCCCCACAGCGGCGCGGTGCCGCCGGTGCTGGCAAGGCCCGTTGCGCTCAGCGCTGCGGACTGGCCGCCGCCGGTGATCCCGCCGCCGGGGTTACCCGGTTGGCCAGGGCTGCCCGGGGTGCGGGTTCACCAGGGTTACTGGGGTTGCCCGGGTCACCGGGGTCACCGGGGTCACCAGGACCTGCAGGAGTCGTGGACCCTCCGGTCTCCGAGTCGCCGACGTCATCCGCTGAGGATGCGTGTCCATCGTTCGCCTCCGCTCCCCGAACAGCCGGTCATTGAACGCTCGATTTGCGCGGGATCAGACGCCGATTCGCGTGAAGCACAATCCCCCTTGCCCCTGCAGGACGTTTCGCCCTTTGCTCGTCCTACTTGCACGTTCGCGGGGTCCCTGGTAGGAGAATCCCCGCCGTTTGTACACAGTGGACGGTCCCGAAGCGAACCTTCAATCCCAGGTTCAACCACAACCTTGTCCACAATCTGTGCGTAAAACAAAACCCAGATCAGGTGGATATTCGCATGCCCATTTCCGTAGACCCCCAGGCTTTGTCCACAGGCACTTCTCACAAGCTCCACGGCGTTTCCCGCATCTTCTCCACAAAGTTATCCACAGGCTGTGTTGCGGGTGTCGGACCCCATCCCTAGCGTGGTCCTGCCCGGTGGGGAGGCGATCCGCATTCGGCGCGAAAACCGGATAGCTGTACGGCCTCGGCAACCAGCCCGAACGCTCGCCCCAGCGAGTCGCGGGCAGTGAACGCACGACGGTTGACGTCATCACAGTGAAGGGGGATACATGTCGATTGCGGACATCTCGGAGGATCGGCTCGGCGGACCCCGTGAGCACGAGCGCACTCCGCCGCACGACATCCTCGCCGAGCAGAGCGCACTCGGCGGCATGCTGCTGTCGAAGGATGCCGTCGCCGATGTCATCGAGACCCTGCGCGGCGCTGACTTCTACATCCCCAAGCACGAACTGATCTTCGAGGCGATCCTCACGCTCTACTCGCACGGTGAGCCGACCGATGTCATCACGGTCACCGACGAGCTCATCAAGACGGGTGAACTGCAGCGCGCCGGCGGCGCCGACTATCTGCACACGCTCACCTCGATCGTCCCTACCGCCGCCAACGCCGCCTATTACGCGTCGATCGTCGCGGAGCGCGCGCTCCTGCGTCGTCTCGTCGAGGCCGGTACCCGCATCGTCCAAATGGGATACGCCGGGCAGGGCGAAGCCGTAGACCTCGTCAACTCCGCGCAGGCGGAGATCTACTCGGTCACCGGCGCCGAGGCAGCCGAAGACTATGTGCCGCTCGAGACCGCGGTCGATGCCGCACTCGAAGAGATCGAGGCCGCGCGTGGCCGCGATGGCAAGATGACCGGCATCCCGACGGGCTTCAGCGGTCTCGATCAGCTCACGAACGGGTTGCACCCCGGGCAGATGATCATCATCGCCGCTCGTCCCGCGATGGGTAAGTCGACGCTCGCCCTCGACTTCGCGCGAGCCGCGGCGATCAAGAACAACATGCCGACGATCTTCTTCTCACTCGAAATGGGGCGCAGCGAGATCGCCATGCGCCTCATGAGTGCGGAGGGCGCCGTGCCGCTGCAGAACATGCGCAAGGGCACGCTCGACTCCCGCGACTGGACGACGATCGCCGCCACCCGAGGCCGCATCAATGAGGCACCGCTCTACATCGACGACAGCCCGAACATGACCCTCGTCGAGATCCGGGCAAAGTGCCGCCGACTCAAGCAGCGCGCCGGCCTGAAGATGGTCGTCATCGACTACCTGCAGCTCATGACAAGCGGCAAGCGGGTCGAGTCGCGTCAGCAGGAGGTCTCGGAATTCTCCCGTGCGCTGAAGCTGCTCGCCAAGGAACTCGGGGTTCCCGTGATCGCGTTGTCGCAGCTGAACCGTGGTCCCGAGCAGCGTGCCGACAAGAAGCCGGCGCTGTCTGACCTGCGTGAATCGGGTTCGATCGAGCAGGATGCCGACATGGTCGTGCTGCTGCACCGTGAAGCGGCCTACGAGAAGGACTCACCCCGCGCTGGCGAGGCCGACCTGATCGTCGCCAAGCACCGTAACGGACCCACCGACACGATCACCGTCGCATTCCAGGGCCATTACTCGCGCTTCGCCGACATGGCCCCCGGCGACTTCGGATAGGTGTAGGTTCCATGTCGGATCCCGATGATCCTTGCGTAAACCGCGATATCGGCCGGACTACTTTGCATTTACGCAAAGAATGAGTTGATGCAGGTCGCCGGCGAGATGGGCGAGGCTGGTGCGGTACGTCTGGCCGTCATGTAGGTTCCACGCCGAAATGACATATTCCACGGGTAGTTGGCAGGCACTTGGCATCTCTGCCATTTGCCGTGGACGATCGGCGGTCCGGCGCGACTGATGAGACGGGGGCGCGCGCGTTTACGTCTCACAGCTCGGCGGCGCGTACGCCTCGGTTCTGCGGCCGACGAACACCTACGTCGCGCGTCTATCGGCCACGGCCGCGACCCCCGGATGGCCAGATCTAGGACGCGGAGCGTTCCTCGACCGCGGGAGCGTCGTCGACATACTGGCTCGCGGCGTCCCACCAGGGGTTCTCGCGTACGCGGTAGAGGAGGGTGCGTTCGCCGGGCACTCGCTCGACGAGCTCGATGAAGTTCGCGCGGCGAAGCTACTGGATGAGTGGATGCACGATTCCGGGGGAGAGTCTCGTTGCGTCGGTGATCGACCTCGAGGAGAACTTCTCGCCGTGCTGCGCGCCCGCGAGCTCGACCCCACCGCCGACGTGGGGTTCAGGTGGGGTCCTCGAGCGCGGATTCGGTCGTCCCTACGATCAGTATCCCTGTGTAGGTTCCACACCGAGATGACGGTTTTCACGGGTACGTGCTGCTCCTGCACCGCCCCGACGCGCTCGTCGAGCCCGAGGAGGTCGCCCGCGCGTTCGATCACCTCGAGTCGTCGGCGAAGGTCCGTCACTTCGGGGTTTCCAACCACGCCCCCGTCAGATCGACCTGCTGAAGACGGCGGTGAGGCAGCCGATCGTGGCCAACCAGGTGCAGCTGTCGATAGGAACACGCCGTCCTGATCGCGCAAGGCCTCTCGTCGAACATGACCGACTACGACGACTCCATCACCCGCGACGGCGGCGGCCGGGCCGACTACGCCAGGATCAACGACATCACGCTGCAGGCGTGGTCTCCGTTTCAGAAGGGCTTCCACGGCGGCGTGTTTCCTCGACTCGCTCGACTACCCCGAGCTGAACGCGGAGCTCGACCGGCTCGCCGCGAAGTATGTGGTGACCTCGATCGCGGTCGCCACCGCGTGGATCACCCGGCGCCACGCGAACATCCAGGTCGTGCTCGGCACCACCACCCCGTAGCGCGGCGCCGACGCGGCCCAAGGCTCCGACATCCCGCTCACGAGAGCCGAGTGGTACGTCCTCATCCAGGCCGCCGGCCACAACGTGCCCTGATATTGCTCCTGACCGCGTGAACGACGGTCGGTCTGCTCACTCCTCGGCGTCTTGCCGGATGGTGGCGACGACGAGCGTGGCGAGTCGTGAGACGGCGGTCGTGTCGGGCAACGCCGCGGCGGCGCCGATCGCGCCGACCGCGTACGCGGCGAGTTCCTGCGGCGAGAGGTCGGTGCGGGTTGTTCCTGCCCGGGTGTCGTCGTCGATGATCTCCTGCACGAGCGCGGTGAGCTCGGATTCGGCGGGTGCGAGCCGGATAGTGCCGTGGAGTGCATCGTCGTCGCCGTGCCGGTGCCGGCGCAGCCGGGCGTAGGCGAGCAGCACGTCGGACAGCCGGGATTCCGGCGGGCTCTCCTGTGCGATGGTTCGCAGGCGCTGCAGGTGGCGTCCGATCTCGCGCTCCTGCCACGCGGTGAGAGCGGCGGCGACGTCGGGCACGTACTTGTACAGCGTCGCCCGGCCCACCCCGCTCGCCTCGGCGAGGGCGGTCATGGTGAGTCCGGTCAGGCCGTCCCGGTGCACGAGCCGACCGGTAGCGTCGAGGATCGCGTCCCGCACCGCGGAGCGATGTTCCACGATGGTGTCACTCCACAGCTTGGGCACTCCCCTACCTTATCAGGAACGAGACGCTTTGACCTGTATGCAACAGTGTGTATAGATAAAGCCGTGATGTCGAAACCGAGTCCGGTGCCCCGCTGGGTGATCGTCGGGGGAGTCCTGGTGCTGCTGGCCGCCGGGGCGTTCGTGGTGCTGCATCTGACCGGCAACGGGATGGCGGGGATGCATTGATGGGCGCGTCCGGTCGTCGGCTGCGGTCAGTGTTGCGGGCGTTGCATGTCGTGTTTTCGATCGGGTGGGCGGGGTCCGTGGCCGTGTTCTTGGTCGTGGCGGCCGCCGGCTGGGCGTCGCCGGACGCGCGGATCTGGGCGGGTGTGTACGCGGCGCTGCAGGTGACCATGTGGTGGGCGGTGGTGCCGCTGGCCGGGTTGTCGCTGCTGACCGGGATCGGGGTGTCGCTGGTGACGCGGTGGGGGCTGACCCGTCACTACTGGGTGCTGTTCAAGCTGGTGCTCACCGTGGTCGCGACTGGCGCTCTTGTGCTGCACACCGGGGTGGCCGACACCGCCGCGCACGCGTCCCTCCAGGTCGGTATGGACTTCTCCGCGGTGCGGCTGCAGCTGATGGTGGACGCGGTCGCGGCGTTGGTCGTGCTGGTCGTGGTGATGATCCTGGGGTTCGTCAAACCCCGCGGGACCACCCCGTGGGCGGCCCGGCCCGTCTCCTGACTGTGCGACGTCCGTCTGCCGGACGCCGGGTGTGGCAGGCGGGCGCTCAACCTTCAAGCCGACGGGACGCGCGGTCAGCGTGTCTGCCGGGGATGGTGAGGAGGGCGACGGAGCCGATCACGATGGCGGTGCCGGTCCAGCCGAGCACGCTCTGGGTCTCCTGCAAGAGCCCGACGGACAGGACGATCCCGAAGACGGGCACGAGGATCGTCCATGTTGTGAGGATGTCGAGCCGGGACCGTTGCGTCTCCGCGTACCAGGCGACGGTGGTCGCGGCGGTGCCGGCCAGGGACATCCACAGCAGGGAGAGCACGAATCCCGGCGTCCATTCAATGACCGGCGGACCTTCGACGATCGCGGCGGCGACGAGGAGGATCCCGCCGCCGAGCAGCAGCTGCACGGTGGCGACGAGGAACGGGTCGGCGCGCACGGCGCGGCTGATGAGGGTGCCGGCGGTGACGGCGGCGGCGGCGGTGAGGGACAGCCATGCCCCGGTCCCGGCGCCGGCGGGCAGCACGATGAGCAGGAGTCCGGCGAGCCCGGTGAGCATCGCGGCCACCGATCGCAGGGAGGGACGTTCGCGGTAGAGCCACCAGGCGGGCAGCAGGATGAGGACGGGCTGGACGTTGGCCAGCACGGACGCGACGCCCGTTGTCAGGCCGATGGTGCCGCCGAACATGGCGGCGTAGGCGATGGCGACGTTCACGACGCCGAGCACGCCGATCAGCGTCCAACTGCGTACCTCGCGGGGGACGGGCGCGCGGCGGATGACAGTGAGGATCAGCAGAGCGGCACCGGCGACGAGGGCGCGCAGTGCTGCGAGCCAGAGGAGCGGGGCGTCTTGCAGCCCGACGCTGATCGCGACGAAGCAGGATCCCCACGCGAAGGTGATCCACAGCATCCGCCAGGGGCGCGGGGCGCGCCGATCGGCGCCGGGAACAGCGGGTGTGTTCATGCGGGGTCGGTCGGGGGCGGGTCTGTGTCGTCCGCGGTGCGGGGGTGTCGCTGTTCGTGGTCGTGTCCGGGGTCGCCGTGCCCTCCGTGGCTTCCGTGTCCGCGGTGGCCGAACAGGTGAATCGCGGCGATCGCGATGATGCCGGCGTAGGGGGCGGCTGCGGCGAGGTGAGTCCAGTGGTCGATGATCAGGTAGAGCGCGATCCCGGCGACCGCCAGTGCGATGATCACCCACATCCAGACCCGTCCCGTGCGGGGCGGCCCCGCATGCCGGGTGGTCATGGGTGCTCCGGGGTGAGGAAGTCGTGTCGCATGCCGAGGCTCTCGTCGGTGCGGCGGATGGAGGCGGCGGGGTCGGTGGTGGTGCCGGTGAGCGCGCGGATCGCGTCGATGGTCTCGGGCACGACGATCGCTTCGTTGTAGACCTGGTAGGTGAGGTAGGCCTCGTCGCCGTCGACGGTGAGGAGGTCTTCCCAGACGGCGACTTCCCACATGTCCCCGCGGGGCCGGCCGAGGTCGCGCATCAGCTCGATGGTGGAGTTGAGGGCGACGAGCCCGTCGGACATGCGGATGAACGCGATGCGGGGCGCGGCGCGCAACGCGTCGAGGATCTCGTCGCGGGAGGCGCGGCGGGTCAGTTGCAGGGTCCAGTAGTGGTTGTGGGTTTGGGTGTGTGCGCCCTTGGCGGCGATGGTGACCACGTCCAGTCCGGGAAGCACGGTGCGCGCGTCGGGACCTTGGTGGGAGGGGATGACAGGTTCGGGGACCATCGTGTTCATGATCCCGCCCAGGTGCGATTCCCACGGGTCGGTGGCGCGGCGGATGAGGACCCCGCGGGCGCGTAGCAGCAGCCCGGCGTCGTCGAGCGCGCCGAGGACGCGGACGATGCTGGTGGTGTTGCAGGACACCACCCGGGTGCTGTCTCGGCCGAGGGCGGTGGTGTAGTTGGCTTGGGCGACGAAGGAGTGCCCGGTGGTCTCGTGTGCTTCCCCGCCCTGCACGATCGCCTTCACTCCCGCCGCCTGGTAGCGGGGCAGGTTCCCGGCGGCGACGTGTTTGGGGGTGGTGTCGACGATCACGTCACACTGCTCGAGCAGGTCGTCCAGGCTCCCGCGGGCGGTCAGGCCCGCCTCCTGCATCGCCTGCTCTGCTTCGGACGTGGAGGCGAACACCGGCAGCCGGTTCGCGGCGGACTTGATGCGCCAGTCGGTGACGATGTCCGCGACTCCGACCAGGTGCATGTCGGGTTGGGCGCGGACGGCGTCGGCGACACGTTTGCCGATGACCCCGTACCCGTTCACTCCGACATTGATCGTGTCCATGATGGTGTCCTTCCGTAGGGTGAGCAGGGGGCTCAGGGTTTAGCGGCGGGGGCGGCGGCGCATGGTCCACAGCAGGTAGCCGCCGAGTGCGCTGATCATGCCGGCGCCGGCACCGAGGAGGGCGCCTTGCCGGGGCCGCCAGCGGGCGTTCCCGCCGACAAGGGTGCCGATGCCGTTGATGAGGGCTGCGGCGATGACCCCGGCGATCACCCGGTTGCCGATGCGTTCGGCCCGTTCGACGAGCGGCTCGAGTTCGGCCGCGCGCAGGTGCACCTGGAACCCGCCGTCTTCGATGACATTCCGCAGCCGGCGCAGGGTGGCGGGCAGTTCCTCGAGGAGCGCGCTGGTGTCAGCACCTGCCCGCGCCCACCGCCGGGCGAGCGCGGACAGGGAGAGCTGGGCGCGGGTGAGGTGCTCCGCGTAGGGCTGCAACGCGTTCAGCATCTGGAAGTCGGGGTCCAGTAGCGCGGCGGTGCCCTCGGCTATCATCAGCACCTTGAACAGCAGCGCGGTCTCCTGGGGGAGATGCAGCTGGTGGTGTTGCAGGATGTCCAGCAGCTGCCGCAACATGCCGGCGAGGCTGATCTCCGACAGGGAACGGCCCCGGTAACGGCCGAGGAACCCGGTGAGCTCGTGGCGCAGCCCGGCCCGGTCGGAGACTTCCCCGGCGCCGGCCAGGCCGATGAGGGCGCTGGTGAGCGCGTCCGGGTCGTCGCGGGCGAAGGCGAGCAGCATGCCGGCGAGGTGGTCGGTGGTCTGTTCGCGCAGCTCGCCGACCATTCCGAAGTCGATCAGTGCGAGGGACCCGTCGGGTTGGACGAACATGTTCCCGGGGTGCGGGTCGGCGTGGAAGAACCGGTGCTCGAACACCATCGTGAGCACCAGGTCCGCGCCCCGACGCGCCAACGCCGCCCGGTCGATACCGGCGGCGTCCATTCCGGCCAGGTCGTCGATCCGCAGGCCGCCCACCCGTTCCAGCGTGAGCACCCGGGACGTGCTCGTCTCCCCGAGCACCCGCGGGATCCGCACCTGCGGGGAGCCTGCGAAATCTTGAGCGAACCGTTCGGCGTTGCGGGCCTCCTGAAGATAGTCGAGCTCAGCGCGCAGTGTGCGGGCGAACTCGTCCACGAGGCCGGGCAGGTCGTACCGGCGGACCGTGTCCCAGCGGCGGTGTGCACGGTCGGCAAGGTCACGGAGGATGTCGAGGTCTTCGTTGACCTGCTCAACGACCCCGGGGCGGCGTACCTTCACGACCACATCGGTGCCGTCGTGCAGGGTGCCCGCATACGCCTGCCCGATGGACGCCGCCGCCAACGGCACCCGGTCGAACCGAGCGAACACCTCCTCCGGGTCCGCGCCGAGCTCGTCCCGCAACACCTGCACGATCTGCTCCCACGGTGCCGGGGCGGCCGCGTCCTGCAGCTTGGTGAACTCGGCGATCCACGACTGGGGGAGAAGGTCGTGGCGGGTGGAGAGCAGCTGCCCCAGCTTCATGAAGGTCGGCCCGAGCTCCTCCAACGCCACCCGCACGTGCTCCGGGTTCGTGTACGGGGTCTGCTGCGGAGTGTGCCCGAACGCGCCACGATGGAACGGGACCAGCCCGCCCAGACCGATCATTCCGGCGGCGACGCCCAGCCCGTGCCGGCGTAACACCGCACCGATCTGCCGGTACCGGCCGCGACGACCCTCACCCATCACATCCCCCTTTCTTCTCGGTCAGCGGGTCCGGTCGAGGATGAACTGGACACGCTCGTCCGGTGGCAGTGCGGGGACGGTGACCACGGGGAACGGCAGCTCCCGATACACCTGCCCGATCAGCTCGTGGAGGCGCTGCTGCGCGGCCGCGTCCTCGGTGCGCGCGTAATCGGGAGCCAGCGGCAGCAGGTCCAGCAGGAACACGGTCGCGTACCGCGCCTGGGTGACCGCGTCCCGCAGCGCGGGGTCGGGGTCGATGCCGAGGAACCGGTAGTAGGCCAGCGAGTCCGGCAGGGCCCGGTCCAGGAACACCGTCTGCGCCGGGTCCAGGTCACGCTCCTGCTGGATCTGCATCGCCACGACCGCGCGCTGGAACTGCGCCTGCCTGTCCCGGATCTGCCGGATGCTGCGCCCGCTGATCCGTTGCAGGTCGATGTAGTGGCGGGCATGCTCCATCGTCGTCGCATACCCCCGGGCGTGCAACAGGTTCACCGTCGTGGTCTTCCCCGAGCTCGGACCCCCGGTCAGCACATGCCAGCCGGACCCGTGAGCGGGGTGAGGATGCCGAACGCCGGTCATGTTCACACCCTACACCCCATACCCCTAGCGGGTATGCTAGATTGGGGTGAGGAGGTGCGAGATGGCACACGGATATGTGGACGACAAGCAGGCGCTGCTGGCGCGGCTGCGACGCGCGGAGGGGCAGGTACGGGGGATCGCGCGGATGGTCGACGAGGACGCGTACTGCATCGACATCCTCACCCAGGTGTCCGCGATCACCAAAGCACTGGAATCAGTGGCGCTGACCCTGCTGGAAGACCACCTCGGGCACTGCGTCGCGCAGGCCACCGCGGAAGGCGGCCCGGTTGCGGAGGAGAAGCTCCGTGAGGCCAACGCCGCCATCGCCCGCCTCGTGCGCTCCTAAGACACCCTCTACTCACATTCACACAAGGCTCTTGAAGGGAGCACATCATGACCGGACAGGGATTCCAGGACCTCGGCCTGCAGGCGACCAGCACCGGCGGTGGCTGCGCCTGTTGCAGCCCCACCTCCCACGCCACGGCAGCCACCGACACCGGCGCACCGGCGCAGCAGACGGCGGCGGGCGAGACCGTGTCGGCGCAGTTCCTGGTGGAGGGGATGACCTGCGCGCACTGCGTGCGTAGCGTCACCGAGGAGGTCTCCGCGATCGACGGTGTCTCCGACGTCGCGGTCGATCTGCACGCCGGCGGTGTGTCCACGGTGACGGTGTCCAGCGCGACGCCGGTGGATGCGGAGCGGGTGCGGGCGGCGGTGGAGGAGGCCGGCTACAGCCTCGCCTCAGCGTCATGACCACGACGACGACGGATGTCGATCTCGACATCACCGGGATGACCTGCGCGTCGTGCGCGACCCGGGTGGAGCGGAAGCTGAACAAGCTGCCCGGGGTGGCGGCGACGGTCAACTTCGCCACCGAGAAGGCCCGCGTGCACGCCGAGTCCCCGGTGCCGGTGGAGGAGCTGATCGCGGCGGTCGAGCAGGCCGGGTACGGGGCATCCGTCCCCGCCCCACCCGTCGACACCCCCGACGAGAAGACCACGCCGCAGGATGCGGAGTTGGTGTCGTTGCGGCAGCGGCTGATCGTCTCGGCGATCCTGGCGGTGCCGGTGGCGGTGTTGTCGATGATCCCGGCGCTGCAGTTCACCTACTGGCAGTGGCTGACCCTGACCCTGGCGGCCCCGGTGGTGGTGTGGGGGGCGTGGCCGTTCCACCGTGCCGCGGCGATCAACGCCCGGCACGGCGCCGCGACGATGGACACCCTGATCAGCCTCGGCGTGCTGGCCGCGTTCGGCTGGTCCCTCTACGCCCTGTTCTTCGGCGGTGCCGGGATGCCCGGGATGCGGATGAGCGTGACCTTCATCGGCACCCCGCAGTCCGGCGGCCACGAGGTGTATCTGGAGGTCGCCGCCCTGGTGACGGTGTTCATCCTCCTCGGCCGCTACCTGGAGACCCGCGCGAAGCGGAAATCCGGGGAGGCTCTGCGCGCCCTGTTGGAGCTGGGCGCGAAAGACGCCGTCGTCCTCCGCACGGGTGTCGAGCAGCGCGTCCCGGTCGCCCAGCTGGTGCCCGGCGACATCGTGGTGGTGCGGCCGGGGGAGAAGATCCCCGCCGACGGTGTCGTCACCGAGGGTGTCTCCGCGGTGGACGAGTCGATGCTCACCGGCGAGTCCGTCCCCGTCGAAGTCGCCCCCGGCTCGAAGGTGGTCGGCGCGACGGTGAACACCGGCGGCCGGCTGCTGGTGGAGCTCACCCGGGTCGGCGCGGACACGGAGCTGGCGCGGATGGCCAGGTTGGTGGAGGAGGCGCAGACGGGGAAGGCGCAGGTGCAGCGCCTCGCCGACCGGGTCTCCGCGATCTTCGTCCCGATCGTCATCGCCCTCGCGATCGTCGCGTTCACGGTGTGGCTTCTGGTCGGGGCTTCCCCGGAGGTCGCGTTCACCGCCGCGGTGACGACGCTGATCATCGCGTGCCCGTGCGCGCTCGGGTTGGCGACGCCGACGGCGCTGCTGGTCGGCACCGGGCGGGGCGCGCAGCTGGGCATCCTGATCCGCGGCCCGCAGGTGCTGGAGCAGACCCGCCGCATCGACACCGTCGTGCTGGACAAGACCGGCACCATCACCGCCGGCACCATGACCGTCACGGCTACGCATCCGACTCCCGGCACCGATCAGGCGGAGCTGGTGCAGGTCGCAGCGGCGCTCGAGCATGGCTCCGAGCACCCCATCGGCCGCGCCATCACCACGGCCGCCAGCAGGCCGCTCGCGGCCGTGGAGTCGTTCGCCGCGGTGGCCGGGCAGGGGGTGCAGGGCATCGTCGACGGCCGCCTGGTCGCCGCCGGCCGCGCCTCCTGGATCACCACCCAATGGGCACTTCCCGTCCCTACCGACCTCGCCGCGACCATCGCGGCGGACGAGGCGGCGGGGGCGACGGTGACGGTGGTGGCGTGGGACGGGCAGGTGCGCGGGGCGATCAGCGTCGCCGACACCATCAAACCCACCAGCCGTGAGGCGGTCGCACGGCTCCGAGAGCTCGGGTTGACCCCGATCCTGCTCACCGGCGACAACCCCGGCGCCGCGCGGGCGATCGCCGACCAGGCCGGGATCGAGGACGTCCGTGCCGGGGTCACCCCGCAGGGCAAGCTCGACACCATCCGCGACCTGCAGGCCGCGGGCCGGGTGGTCGCGATGGTCGGCGACGGCGTCAACGACGCCGCAGCCCTCGCCGCCGCCGACCTCGGGATCGCGATGGGCACCGGCACCGACGCGGCCATCACCGCCGCGGACCTGACCATCGTCTCCGGCGACCTGATGCTGGTCCCGGACGCGATCCGGCTGGCCCGCCGCACCCTGGGCACGATCAAGGGGAACCTGTTCTGGGCGTTCGCGTACAACGTCGCCGCGATCCCGGTCGCGATGCTCGCCCTGCTCAACCCCATCCTCGCCGCCGCGGCAATGGCGTTCAGCAGCGTGTTCGTCGTCACCAACAGCCTCCGCCTGCGCCGCTTCCGCCCCCTGCCCACCCCAACCCGTGCCGGCGCCCCCGCCACCCGAGAGCCCGCGCCCGTCCAGGCCTAGCCATCGCTCGAGAAGGAGACACACCATGTCCCACGACCACGACCACGACCACGACCACTCCGGGCACGACCACACGCACGGGCACGCCCATGGGGGACACGAGCATGGTGCGCACGAACATCACCATCACGAGCCGCCGGCGGGCGCGACGAACCTGGTGACCTGCCCGGTGATGCCCGGCAACCAGGTCGACCCGGCCTGGGCCGAGCAGCGCGGCCTGTTCCGCGACTACCAGGGCACCCGGTACTGGTTCTGCTGCGCCGACTGCGGGCCCCTGTTCGACGCCGACCCCGCCCGCTACACAAACGCCGCCTGACCGGCCAGATAACCCGGTCGGAGATAGAGGGTGGACACGGCGGTCGGGCTGGTGCAGGCGTACCTGCGGGTCAACGGCTACTTCACCGTCGCCGAATACCCCGTGCTGGACGCCACCGGTCCCGGCGGTCCCCGCACCATCACCGACCTGGACATCCTCGCCGTACGGCTGCACCGCGCACCGGGAGCGTCCGGGACCGTCGACGCACCGCTGGACCCGGCCCTGGGCGCCGGGGGCGGAGCGGACATGATCGTCGGCGAGGTCAAGGAAGGCCGCCCGCACCCCAACCCGGCGATGCGGGACCCGGCCGTGCTGGAAGCCGCGTTCACCCGGTTCGGGTGCTGCGCCCCGACCGATGCCGCCCGGCTGGTCGCCGAACTGCTGGAAACGGGACGGACGGTGGCGCCGGAAGGGCACACGATCCGCACGGTCGTGTTCGGCAACCCCACCTCCCCGCCCGGGGCGGGGGCGCCGTGGCACACCGTCCCGTTCGCCCGGGTGCTGCGCTACCTCGAAGACCACCTGAGCGCGCACTGGGGCATCGTCGGCCGCACCCAGATCAAGGACGACACCCTCGCCCTGCTGGCCCTGCGGGAGAAGGCCCACCGCGCCGCGACCGGCGCCTCCCGCCAGGGCACGGACCGGTAGGGCGGGTCATGGCGGGGGAGCGTGTGCACACGCAGGGGGAGCCGGTGTGGGTGCGCACCCGTGACGGGCGCGCCCTTTATGCGATGGTGCTGCCGGGTCCCGCCGGGGCCCCCGGGGTGCCGGCGGTGGTGTTCGAGGCGGGATCGGCGGCGACCCGCTCCACCTGGGCGTCGGTGCAGACCCGGGTCGCCGCGTTCACGCGGGCCGTGGTGTATGACCGGGCAGGGCTGGGTCGGTCCGTCCCGGATAGTGCAGGGCACACCCTGGACCGGATGGCCGACGACCTGAACGATCTGCTGGACGGCCTCGAGCCGAGCAGCGGGTTCGTGCAGGTGGGGCATTCCGCGGGCGGCCCGATGGTGCTGGTGGATCCGACCGACGAGGCAGCGACCCAGCAGTTCGGTGTGCCGTTCCGGGTCGGGGAGAAGATCGTGATCGCCGTGGAGTGGGTGCTGGCACGGGTGGGGTTGCTGGAGCGGTTCTTCCGGTTCCTCGGGGAGGGGATGCCCGAGGATGTGCGGGCCGATCTTCACCGTGAGGCGTTCCGGCCCGCGGTGGTGGTCACCCAGGGTCGGCATGCGCGCACGTTCCTCACCGAGCTGCACGCCTGGCAGGGCGACCCGCCGGTGCTGCCCGATGTCCCGGTCACCGTCATCTCCGGCAGTCTCGCGGACGGGATGCCGCGTCGGGTCCGGGATGCCGCGACCGCCGCCGGGCGGTATCGGGCCGCACGGTCCCGGCAGGGCCGGCACGTGGTCGCTGCCCGCTCCGGCCACTACATCCCCGCCACAGAACCAGATCTGATCGCTGCGGAGATCCGCCGCCTCGTCCTCCCACCCGCAGGATAACCCCGGGTTGTCTGGCGGGCATGCCTAGTCAGGCCACAGCAGGGGTGCGCCGCCGCCAGGCGATCGCGCCGGTGAGGGCGAGACCACCCAGCCCACCCCACAGGGTGACAGTGGAGACGCCTTGTCCGATGAGGACGGCGGGGGTGATGCCGGTGCGCAGGTCGGTGTCGGCGATCATCGCCCCGGCTTGCCCGGCGGGCAGACCGGTGAGGGTGCTGCCGTCGGGGCGGATGATCTGGCTGGTGCCGACGGTGGAGACGTTCACCACGGTACGGCCGGTCTCTACCGCGCGGATCCGGGCGACCGCGAGCTGCTGCAGGTTCTCGTCCGTGCCGCGGAAGTCGGCGTTGTTGGTCTGGAACACCAGCAGCTCCGCGCCGGCGGTGATGCTCTCGGCGATGACTTCGTCGTAGATCACGTCGAAGCAGATCGCCAACCCCACCGGCACACCGCCGACGGTGACCACGGGCAGGTCGGTGCCGTGCGCGTAGTCGCGTTGCAGCAGCCCGACCAGGTCGGGGGCGAGCAGGGTGTAGAACGCGCGGTCGGGCACGTACTCGCCGAACGGCACCGGGTGGCGTTTCGCGTGCGTCTGCGTCTGCTCCCGCCGCGGCGTGGCACCGGTGGTGGCCGGGTCCCACAGGAACGACGTGTTGTAGATGTTGCCACCCGACGTGGTGGCCGCGTTCGCCAGCAGCGGGGCCCCTGCCCGGGTGCTGATGCCGCTGAGGTACTCCGCCAGCCACGGGGTCTGGAACGGGTCAGCATCCAGCCCTTCCGGCCACACCACCAGATCCACATCCGCGTCGAGCACCGGGCCGGTCGCGTCTCCCTGCGCCCGGGCGATCGCCCCCACGGTGCGCTGGTCGAAGTACCCGGACGGGCCGTTGCCTTGCACCGCCCCGACCCGCATCGTCCCGGCCGGTGTGGTGGGAAACGCCGGGACGAGGACCAGCATCAGGGCGGTCACGGCGGGTACGGCAGCGGGCAGCGGGCGACGCCACAGGCCGGTCCGGATGGCTTCGATCGCGGCGGCGACGGTGAAGACCATCAGGAAGGTGAGCCCGCTCACCCCGACCCAGGACACCGTCTGCACGAGGGGGCTGTCGGCTTGGGTGATCCCGAGCCGCGCCCACGGCAGCCCACCGTACGGCCAGGCGCCCAGCAGCACCTCCCGGCCCGTCCACAACGCGGCCAGCAGGCCCGGCAGCAGCAGCAGGCGTCCGACCGGGCCGGGGACGGCGCGCGGCACCCACCGGTAGGCGAGTGTCAGCGGGATGATCTCGACCGCGGTCAGGGTCCCTTCCACCACGGTCAGTGCCGCCCACGGCACCGGCCCGAGATACCGGGTCGTCCAGGACACCAGCAGCCCGAAGAACAGCAACCCGAACACCGCCCCGACCGCGACTGCCCCCCACACGCTCCGGCCGATCAGGGCGAGAAGCAGCAGCCCGGTTGCGGCGAACGCGGCCGGCCAGAATCCCACATCCGGGTAGGCGAGATCCATCAGCACCGCCGCGGCCGCCGCGACCGGCAACGCCACCGCCAACGGCATCACCGCCCGGGCGCGGCGGTTCGGCGGGGTGGGTTGGGGGTGTCCGTGCGGGTCCTGGAGGGGCGTCGGGGTGGCGGTCATGGCCGGTCCGCGATGGTGCGGGCGATCACGGCGGCGTCCCGGGACACCCCGGCGAGGGTGTCCGCTCCGGGGCGGCTGTGGGCGGGGATCCCGGCGACGAACAAGCCCGGCAGCCCGGTCATCGCCGGGCGGGACCGGGCTGCGGTCGCCTCGGCGGGGAGCCAGTCGTCGCCGGGGTCGTACCCGGTGGCGAGGATCACCGAGTCCGGGGCGAGGGTGCTGCCATCGGCGAACGTGACCTGCCCGCCGTCCGCGCCGGTCACCGCCGGGGTGACCGCCACGCCCGCATGACGCAGCGCATGGTAGCTGTCCCCGAACACCGGCTGCACGGCCGGTGCGCGGCCCAGCCAGGACGAGCCTGCCCGGGCGTGGGCCGGGAAGGTCCGGGCGGGTCGGTGCGGGCGCCGGGTGCGGACCGCGAGGGTGATCTCGTGGGAGGTGGATAGCTCTCGCGCCAGCTGCACGCCGCTGTTTCCGCCGCCGACGATCAGCACCCGCCCGGTGGGCACCTGCCGGGGGAATTGGTAGTGGGCGCTGTGCAGCACCACCCCGGGCACCCGCAGCTGCTGCGCCCACGCAGGGATGCGGGGGTGGGTGGCGGCGCCGGTCGCGCACACCACGTTGCGGGTCTGCACGTCGCCCTCTGCGGTCTGTAGCTGCAGCACCGACCCGTGACCGACGCGTTCCACCCCGACCACACGCAACCCCCAGAACGGGTCCACCCCCAGGGTGTGCTGCACCTGGTCCAGGTAGTTCGCGATCTCATCCGCCCGCGGGTGCTCGTGCGGGTCCACCGGTAGCGGCCGGACTGGCAGCGTGCTGTGGCGGGCGTCGGATAGCAGCCGCATCGAATGCCACCGGGACGCCCAACTGCGTTGCCGGTCCGTGGCGGCGTCGACGACCACGAACTCCTGCTGCGGGCGGAACCCCAACCCGATCAGCGCGGCGGCCACCGCGAGCCCGGCCTGCCCGGCCCCGACGATGATCGCCCGCCGATGCGTCAACCCCGACCGCATCACCTCCCCCTCCCCGCAGGACTCGGTCCGGGTGGCGACGGCCGGGGGATGATCGTGCCCGGCCCGCGGCGGCACGCAGTTGCGGGGCGGGGCCGGGCGGGGTGGTGTGGGCGGCGGTGACCGGCGGCAGCCGTCGGCACCACCCCGGCGACGGGGGCCGCCGTGATACGGGTCGTCAAGACATTCTCCAAACCTAGAAATCGGCATCACACAACGCCCGCACACGCGCGGGCGGGAAGACGCCACCCATGGGTGGGCGGCATGCCGGATCTCAGGTTCGGGAAATCGACAACAGCAGCAGTGAGGGCGCGGCCGGACGCCGCGACACGGGCACCGGCACCAGCAGCGGGGCGCGCACCGGGCGGGACACCCGCAGCATCCGCAGCCGACCCTGCAACCGGAACCCCGTCACGGCCGCCAGCACCACCAGCGTGCACACCACCCCGATCAGGCACCCCCACACCCCGGACGCATCAGCCGACACCCCCACACCGGACGACACCGTCCGGCCCTCCACCGGTGCCCCCGAGTCTGGGGTAGAGCCGGTCGCGACGGGGGAGCCCGCACTGGTGTCGGCGTGCGCGTCAGCCGTGGTGTGGGAGGTGGTCCAGCCGCCGATGATGAGCACAAGTGCCAGGCCCAGGATGGTCAGCAGCCGCCCCGACCACCACCCCGCCGCGATGACCCGGTCGGGCCGGGATCGGGGGTCGCGGGGCATAGTCCCTCACTGTACCAATCCGACCTTTGCGTCTCCCGGATCCCGCCCGGCCGCAGGCCCTCCACGCCTTCGCCGACAGAGCAGCCACATCGCGTCCACCGGCACGTCGTTCTCGATTATCGCCGAACGACGTCCGTCTCCTGAGCGGAAGGATCAGTGCCCTCGGGGTGCCGTGGTGTCGGTGAAGGCGGGCAGCAGGATCGCCGTGACGCCGTCGGGGTCGAGTCTGCCGGTGCGGACTTCTTCGGCGGCGCCGTTGAGGACGGCACGGGTCGCTGAACTCCGCCGCGATCGTCTCGGCTGCGTCAGGTTCGCCCCACCGGGCACGTGCACCCGTCGCCACCGGAGGCGGCACCGGTTGAAGAATACCCGGAGGGGGTATAAGGTGCGGGGAAGTGGTGTGCGAGGGAGAGGCGGGCGAGGATGATTCAACCGATCGACTATTTCCTGGTCGCCTGGTTCGTGCTGGTCGCGATCAGCACCGTCTGGGTCGGGGTGGACCAGTTCCGTCACAACCCGGAACCGGCGGTGATGAAGTGGGGCTTCATCCTGGTCACCCTCTACCTGGGGCCGATCGGGGCGCTGCTGTATGTGCTCGCGGACAAGGAGCCGCGACCGGGAGAGCATGAGGAGTTCACCCGGCCGCTGTGGAAGCAGGGCATCGGCTCGACCATTCACTGCGTCGCGGGCGATGCCACCGGCATCGTCGTCGCCGCCGTCGTCGTCGCGTCGCTGGGCCTGCCCATGTGGCTGGATCTGATCATCGAGTACGCCGCCGGGTTCGCGTTCGGGTTGTTCGTGTTCCAGGCCCTGTTCATGAAGAACATGATGGGCGGCAGCTACTGGCAGAACGTGCGCCGCTCGTTCCTGCCCGAGTTCATCAGCATGAACCTGATGATGGCGGGCATGGCGCCGGTGATGTCGCTGCTGATGATGGGCCGCGACATGCGGGCCATGCTGCCCACCGAGTTGCTGTTCTGGGCGGTGATGAGCTTCGGGATCGCGGCCGGGTTCGTGCTCGCCTACCCCGTGAACGTGTGGATGGTGAAGAAGGGCCTCAAGCACGGCCTGATGACCGTCCGCCCCCAGCCCGCCAGCCACCCCCAGGAGCATGACGCGCACGCGCAACACAACCCGCAGCCGCCGGAGGCGCACGCCGGCCACGACCAGGCGGCGGGCGGTGCGTCGTCGCCGGGGTCGGGGCATGAGGCGCACCAGCCTTCTGGCGCCGGAGCGGTGACCGTGCCGCAGCTGACCGTGGTCGGCGCGTTCTCCGCGATCGCGCTCGTGGTCGGGATGGTCGCCCCCGCGAACGCCGTCAACATGACTCTCAGCGCGCA
>Ga0310345_10001841_pt1 | contig 22612 bp, 29 predicted proteins | sample HC15DNA20500_MG_FD_204667 | JGI IMG/M metagenome (GOLD analysis project Ga0310345, IMG submission 204667) | Marine microbial communities from station ALOHA, North Pacific Subtropical Gyre - HC15-DNA-20-500_MG | ecosystem: Environmental > Aquatic > Marine > Oceanic | place: Pacific Ocean: North... | reverse complement strand
CCACGCCGATATTTGAGATCTCGAATTCCATGCCCGCGTATACAAGCTCATCCCGCTAGAGGGTCAATGCGCTGCAGCAGCGACATCTTGACCCTCTAGCGGGATGAGCTTTTACAAAATGTTTTCGCGGAGAGGAGAAGCGATATCGAGACAATATCCCGTGTTTACATGGTCGATGCGTGGCGCGGTCTGGCAATTGCCGGCGTAGTGCTGTTCCACTTTGTGTGGGACCTCGAATTTACTGGTTTCATTTCAGGCATCGCATACCATCCCCTCTGGCTTGGATTCGGGCGTGTGCTTGCCGGAAGCTTCATGATGCTGGTCGGGGTCGGACTTGCTTTGGCGTCCCGCACTCCGTTCCGCGCGGCCGCTTATCTGCGCCGTCTTGCGAAGATCGGCATCTCAGCAGCAGCCATTACACTGGTGACATGGCACGTTTTTCCGGCAACGTTCATTTACTTCGGCATCCTGCACGCGATCGCCGTCGCAACATTGGTTGGCTCTTTCTTCCAGCGTACACCTTGGTGGTTAAGTCTTGCCGCTGGCCTTGCCATTGTACTAGTCCCTTCTTTTTGGCAGTCGGAACTCTTCGACACACGCTGGCTCGCCTGGATCGGATTTGCGCAGAGCGTGCCGCCGAGTAACGATTTCGTACCGATCTTCCCGTGGGTTGGCATTACTCTTATCGGGATGGCGGGAACAAAAGTGCTGGTCGATAGGAGGAAAGAAAGCGCACTCGACCGCTTCTTGCCGGCTGGCCATTCAGGGGATGCACTCGTCTGGATGGGGAAGCACAGCCTGATGATCTATCTGCTGCACCAGCCGATCATGCTGGCGATCATTATACCGCTTGCTCGGATCTTCTAGGTCGCGAGCTCTAATAGAGTGCGTACTCCCTTGCAGCGGCCTGCCGGATTTGAACGGCTCCGACTGAGATCGTTATTCAAGACGACGCATCCTTTTTTTCATCGTCTTCCACCAATTCGTACCACATAGCGTTAAGGACGGCGAAGGCGGCAGCGAGCGGCAGGCCAAGTAGCCAAGCGAAGTACCACATGAAGCTTGTCCTTTCTAACCGCATTGAGCCGGAAACAGCTTCCCGATTTTCGACCCAATGTGGCGGTTTCAAAAATTTCTATGCAATTCCGGACGCAGAACCGGTTTCCACTTGTGCAGGAATGGCTAATAAGCGTGGCCGGAGCCATCGCTGATTTCTTTCTCGTCCACCTTGCCCCATAGAACGCGGTAGACCCACGTGGTGTAGAGCGCGATGATGGGCAGGAAGATCCCCGTCGAAACCAGCATGATGAATAGCGTCAAGTGGCTCGATGAGGCGTCCCAGACGGTCAGGCTCGAATTCGGGTCGATCGACGACGGTAGGATAAACGGGAACATCGCCAGTCCGACGGTGGCGATGATGCCGAGAACCGACAGCCCGCTCGACAGAAGCGTCAGCACCTCACGGCGCAGGGCGAGGAACCGCAGCGCCAGAAGTGAACCTGCAAAGCCGAGCGCGGGCGCCGCAAGCGTCCATGGTTGGGCGGCGTAGTTGGCGAACCAGAAGCCGGCGCCCTGTTCAGCGGTCTTTGCGAGCGGGTTGGATGGCCCGTCGGTGACGATGTCGGAGACGAAGCGGTAGCCTTCGATGCCAACCGCAACCCACAGGCCGCCAAGCGCAAACAGGACGACGGTGGCCGTCGCCGCGAGCGTGCCGAAGCGTCGGGCGCGATCAGCGACCGGGCCGCTGGTCTTTAGCACTAGCCATGATGCGCCATGCATGACCAACATCGTCACTGACAGGAGCCCGCACAGGAGCGCGAAGGGATTGAGCAACTCCAACAGGGTCGAGCCGTCGTAGAAGATGCGCAAATCGGGGCCGAGATGGAAGGGAATGCCCTGTAGCACATTGCCGACCGCAACGCCGAAGATCAGCGTTGGGACGATGCCACCGATGAACAGGGCCCAGTCCCAGCTGACGCGCCAGCGCGGGCTTTCGCTTTTGGAGCGGTACTTGAAGCCGACCGGGCGAAGGATGAGTGCGGCGATGATGGCGAACATGGCGAGGTAGAAGCTGGAGAACGATACGGCGTAGAGCGGCGGCCATGCGGCGAAGATCGCGCCCGCGCCGAGGATGAGCCACACCTGGTTGCCTTCCCAGATCGGTCCGACCGCGTTGATGACGACGCGGCGCTCGAGGTCGGATTTCGCCACGAAGGGCAGCAGGGTCTGGGTGCCGAGGTCGAAGCCGTCCATCACCGCGAAGCCGATAACGAGAATGCCGAGCAGCAGCCACCAGATCAGACGCAGGGTCTGGTAATCGATGAGTTCGTGCAGAATCATGAGGGCTTACTCCGCGGGTTCGAGCGCTTCGGGGAGAAGCTTCTGTTCGGGTTCATGGTCTTCGTCCGGGCCTTTCCTGATCGCAGCGAGCATCAACGTTACCTCGACGATGAACAGCACCGTGTAGATGGCCGCGAAGCCGGCGATGGTGAACAGCACGGTGGTCGCTCCAAGATCGGAAACGGCGGCGGCGGTGGGCAGCACACCCTCGATCACCCATGGCTGGCGACCGACCTCGGCGACGATCCAGCCTGCTTCAGCCGCGATCCACGGCAGCGGGATCGAAAACACCGCGAGCTTGAGCAACCACGGATAGCGGTCAAGCTGGTGGCGGGCCGACAGGTAGAAGAAGGTGGCAGTGAGGACGATGAAGAACATGCCGAGGCCGACCATGATCCGGAAGGCCCAGAACAGGACCGGTACATGCGGAACGGTGTCCCATGCGGCCTTAGTGATCTGCTCGTCGGTCGCCTGGCGCGGATCGTCCAGATAGGGACGCAACAGGAGCGCATAACCGAGATAGCGTCCGGTATCCTCAAAGCGGGCGGCGACGTCGTCGGGGATAGCGGCGGTGTTGTTGGCCGCACGGATCGACTGGAGCGCGTCGAAGGCGATGATACCCTGCCGGATGCGGGTCTCGGCCAGTTCAACCAGTTCGTGGATGCCGGGGATTTCGGCGGTGAGTGAGCGAGTGCCGATCAGGCCCATCACCCACGGCACTTGGACGGCGTAATGCGTCTTGCGCTCGGCCTGATCGGGCAAGCCGATGACGGTGAATGCGGCGGGCGCGGGTTCGGTGTGCCACATCGCCTCGATCGCTGCGAGCTTCATCTTCTGGTGCTCGGTGGAAAGGTAGCCGCTCTCGTCGCCCAGCACCACGACCGACAGGGACGCGGCGAGGCCGAACGAGGCCGCGACCGTCATCGAACGTTTGGCGAGCGCGATGTGCCTACCCTTGAGCAGATACCAGGCCGACACGCCGAGCACGAAGATGGAGGCGACGACATAGCCGGCCGAGACTGTGTGGACGAACTTAGCCTGCGCAACGGGATTGAAGATGACCGCGTAGAAGTCTTCCACCTCCATGCGCATGGTCTGCGGGTTGAAGACGGAACCGACCGGGTTCTGCATCCAGCCGTTGGCGATGAGAATCCACAAGGCCGAGAGGTTGGAGCCGAGCGCAACCGCCCACGTGGCGGCGAGGTGGCCGAGCTTCGACAGCTTGTCCCAGCCGAAAAAGAATAGGCCGACGAAGGTAGCCTCGAGGAAGAAGGCCATCAGCCCCTCGAGTGCCAGCGGCGCGCCGAAAATATCGCCGACATAGTGGCTGTAATAGCTCCAGTTCATGCCGAACTGGAATTCCATGACGATGCCGGTGGCAACGCCGAGCACGAAGTTGATGCCGAAGAGCGTACCCCAGAATTTGGTCATCTGGCGCCAGATGTCACGGCCGGTCATGACGTAGACCGTTTCCATGATCGCCATCAGGATCGACAGGCCGATGGTGAGCGGCACGAAAAGGAAGTGATACAGCGCGGTGATGGCGAATTGCAGCCGCGACAGGTCGACGATGTTCAGTTCCATTTCTGGCTCCGGTGGGTCATGTCAATCGGGCCTCAGCTGGCTGAGTTCCATGTCAAAGGCGGGTGTGCCGCGGGCAACGTCGGCGGCGATGCGGCCGTCGCGCAGCACGAGGATACGGTCGGCAAGCGCCGCCTCGCGGCGTGTGTGGGTGGCGACGACCAGGATGCGGCCGGTGGCGCGTTCATCGAGGCGCGCGACCACGTCACGCGCAGTGTCACCGTCGAGGCCTTCTGTCGGCTCGTCGAGCAGCCAGAGGGCCGCATCGCGCAACAGCAGGCGAGCAAGCGCCAGACGGCGCGCCTGACCGGCGGAAAGCCCGGCGCCGCCCTCGCCGAGTATCGTGTCGAGCCCGCCGGGCAGAGATGCGACATAGCTTGCCAGACCCGCAGCTTCGAGCGCCGCTATCATTTCGGTATCGGATGCGCCGGGGCAGGCGAGCGCGAGATTGCCGCGCAGCGTGTCGCGGAAAAGCTCAGTGCGCTGGGTGAGCAGGCCACAGGGTTGGACAGTGAGATTGCCGCTTGAAGCGTTCAGTTCTCCGGCTAACAGCGATAGAAGCGTGGATTTGCCAACTCCGCTCGCACCCACCAGCGCGATGCGCTCGCCGGGGCGGATGGCGACGGAAATGTCGGACAGGACCGAACGCGCCGCGCCGGGGTGGCCGACGCTTACACCCTCCAGCCTGATCGCCATGCCATGTGCTGCGGAACGGCCGAGCTTAGGTAGGCCTGAGCGGTTCGTCAGGCGCGGGCCGAGACGCGTTGCCGCCTGAAGTGTGCGACCGAACTCGACCGCGCCGCGGCGCAGGAGAGCGAAGGGTTCCAGGCTGGCAAGCGCCAGCAGCACGGCAAAAGTGGCGATTGGCGCGCTGATGGCGCCGGCTTCGGCAAGGAAGGCGGCTGCAAGCAGGACGCCGGCGAGCAGGGCTGCAGATAGAATGCCGAGACCGAAGCCCGCACCGGCCTCGGCACGATTAAGCGCGCGGTCGGCCTGGGCCAGACGAATGTCTGCGGCTTCGATGGCACGAACCTGCGCGCCAAGACGATTCGTCATGGCAAGGTCGGCCTGTCCCCGCACGAGGTCGATGGAGCGCGACCGCAGGGCCTCTAGCGCGTGGGCGCGGCGGCGGGCGAATGCTGTAGCCCGGCGAGAGGCGAGAAACGGAATACCAAGGCCCGCGGCCAGCAGGACGATGCCGGAGGAAAGGCCGAGCAAGGGGTGGACGAAGGCGAGCGCGGCGGTGACGGCCAGACCTGCGCCGGCTGCGACAAGCACGGGCGCCAGCACCCGCAGGTAAAGCGAATCGAGGGCGTCGATATCGATGGTGAGCCGAAACAGGAGCCGTGACGGGTTGGCGGCCAGACCGCGTGCTGCGTCGGCACGGGCGAACCTGCGAAACACGCGCTCGCGCAGGTGAGCCAGCACGCCTAGCGTGGCGTCGTGGGTGACAAGCCTTTCGCCGTAGCGCGAGGCGGTGCGGCCTATGGCAAGAAGGCGGATGCCGGCGGACGGCATGAACACGTCGAAAGTGAGCGCCGTGACGAGCGTGAGGCCTGCGATCGACGTTGCGGCGATGAACCAGCCGGACAGCCCGAGCAACGCAATGCCGGCAAGTGCTGTGGTGAAAGACAGCAGGGTGCCATAGGTGAGCATGCGGCGGTCACCGGCCCAGAATAGGGCCAGCACGGGGCGTAGGGCGGAGAGACGGCTCATGCCGGAACCTCAAGCTTGCGCAGGAGCGGGCAGCATGACCACGCGGTCCATGCGGGCCGCAAGCGCGGGATCGTGGGTGGCGACGACCAGTGTTGTCCCTTTCGCGATGGCGAGCAGGCGGTCGGTAATTTCAGCGGCTGTGACAGAATCGAGATGGGCGGTCGGCTCGTCCACAAGGATCAGGCCGGGCCGGATGCCCACAGCCGCACGCGCCAGCGCCAGCCGCAAAGTCTCGCCGCCCGACAGGCCGGCTCCGTTCTCGCCGATCATCGCATGGCCACGTTGCGCGGCAAGGTGGGCGATATGGGCGGCTTCCATGGCGCGGGCCACGTCCCCCGTGCCGATGCCTGGCCGTCCGAGTGTGATGTTGCTGCGGAGCGTACCTGAAAAGATATGCGGGGGCTGGCCGAGCCATGCGATGCGAGCGCGCAGGTGGGCGGCACTGGCATGGTTCATCGGTTCGCCGCCAAGCCGGACGATGCCGGCATCGGGCGACGAAAGGCCCGCAACAAGCGCCAGCAAGGTGGATTTTCCGCCGCCGCTAGGGGCCATCACCGCGACATGTTCGCCGGGGTGGATGGATAGGACGAAATCGCTGAAGGTCGCGGTCGCCGATTCGGCATGGCGGAAGGTGAGGCCGTCGATCCACACCGAAAGCGCACCGGATACTTCGACGGCTGTACTTTCCAGACCGCCGACGATTTTCGTTCCGCCCCGCGTAATGCGGTCGAGCGCCTCCAGTCCTGCTTGCCCGGCGGCGCGGTCGTGCCAGACGGACGAGAGATCACGTAGCGGCTCGAAGAAGGCGGGCGCGAGCAGCAGGATGAAGAGACCCTGCGCCAGCGTCAGCTTTTCGCCCCAAGCACCGAAGTTCAGTTCTCCTAGGAAATGAAACCCGACATAGACCGCCACCAGCGCCACACCCAGGGCGGCGAACAGTTCCAGTACGGCCGACGACAGGAAGGCGATGCGCAGCACCGCCATGGTGGAGGTTCGCAGTTCTTCTGCGTTTGCGCGCAGCCGGAGGGCGGTACTATCCACCGCATCTAAGGCGCGGATGGTGGCGAGTCCGCGCAGCCGATCGAGAAGGAAGGCGTTCATGTTACCCATACGGGTAAGCTGCCTTTCGCTGGCCGCTTTCGCCTGCCAGCCGATCAGCGCCATAAAGATGGGTATGACGGGCGCTGCCATCAGCAAGGCGAGGGCGGCGACCCACGAAAAGACGAATACGAAGCCTAGAATGATCGGCGGAACGACCGCAGCGCGGGTGCGCAGCGGCAGAAACCGCGCGATCCAGGGTACGATGTCGTCGGCCTGCTCGGTGAGCGTGCTGGCGACGAGGCCGGAGGAAGGCCGGGACGCATCGAGCGGAGAACGGGTTGCGACGGCGGCGGCGGCATTGGCGCGCAGGGCGGAAAGGCGGACGCGGGCATCGTCCCAGGCGCGGGTCGTGCCGGCACGGTCGAGCCCCGCGCGCAGGACTCCAAGCAGAAAGATGCAGAAAGCAGGCAGGATCGCCGCCTGCGCGGGTGCGCCATCGGCGATGTTGCCAATGGCGAAGGCGATGGCTGCCGCCTGCGGTATCCACAGAAGCGAGGCAGATATCTGAAGGGCGGCGGCGAAACGGGGCAGGCCGCGCCTCGTCGTCGACGCAGCAGGAGCGGCGGCGCGGACAGACGGATCACCGGCATCGGTAGCGGCGCGCGCCGTGGTTGTGACCTGCGCGCTCATGGTCCCGAACCGGTCAAGAGCGGTCTGCTTTCCTGCGCCCGCGTCCTATCGAGATGATCCTGTCCCGTGCGTCCAGAAGCCGCGTGACCTTCGATCCGAGCGACAGGAGTGACGCAAGCCGCCCAGTATCGAGTTTCTTGACGTCGTCGTACCAGTTGGTCACCTGTTCGATCAGACCGTGCATCTCGGAAAGACGCGCGCGGGCATAGCGCTCGTCGTCATTGACAGGTTCGAGCATCAGAAGGTCGCGCAACACCGACAGGGTCGGATCGACTTCGCGCTTTTTGCGCTCCTCGGCGAGCGTGCGGAAAATCTGCCAGACATCGTCGGGGGCGGTGAAAAAATCACGCCGGTCGCCGGGGACATGCTTCAGGATGACGAGATTCCACGCCTGAAGCTCGCGCAGGCTCATCGAGACGTTGGACCGCGAAATGCCGAGCGCCTCGACGATGGCGTCGGCGCAGAGCGGTTTCGGGGAGACGTAGAGCAATGCATAGATCTGCCCGACGGTGCGGTTGATGCCCCAGCGGTTGCCCATTTCGCCGAAATGCAAGACGAAGGCCTGAATGGTCGGGGAGAGGTTCATAGTGTGTAGCTTCATTAATTTCAGAAATTTCTGAAAAGAATGTAAGTTGATATACGAAGCGGATCAACCGCCAAGCGGACGCGCGAGGCGGTTTGTCACGGGTGCGGCTTTGCTGATGTTTTGGAAAGCTTCGGCCTCGAAACCGTGCCGTCGTGTGGCATGCACGCTGTCACCAAACCATTCTTGTCGTATACTGGACGACGACTACGTCAGGAAACGACGAGGTGTCGCTACGCCTGCACGTGATCAGTTCTCAATTTCCTGATCACTGACGCAGCATCGGGGCCTGCACCCATGATCAGAGCGGAAGAGCGATTGCGCTGCCATGGCCTCCCCAGGAAGTAGAGGCCCTTAACCGGAGAGACGCCTTCTGAGTGGATGAAACCGGTCTTGGCATCGACTGCGTCTTCGATGTCCACCCATTCGGTTTCGTCACGATAGCCAACAGCCCAGATCACCGTGCGGACCTGAGCGAGTTTGCCGTCTGAAAACTTCACGACATCTGCTTCAGCCCCCACGAGCCGGCTCATGAGCCGGATACCACGTCTCTGCAATGCCTCGCCCCGTATATCCCTGTCCGGGAAAGCATCGGTTTTTCTGACTATGCGGCCGCGGAAAGACGTTGCCGGTGCTTCTAATGCGCCAACAAGGCTGAGCCACCACCAGATCGACTTTCCCAGAATGTGTTCCGGCAGAAGCTTTCGCGATTTGCCGCCGGAGAGCAAGACTGGTTGACGTTTCCTGGCTTCGATCGCTATGTCGCGTCCGCTTGCTCCATCTCCGACTACCAAAACGGGCCCATCGGGCAACTGGTTGCAGTTGCGGAATGTTGCTGCCGTCAACTGCAGGACTTCGTAACCAAATTCCGCTGAGATGGGGGGAACGATCGGAACCTGAAATGCTCCGGTGGCGATAATGACATCGGTTGCGGCGATGATCTTGCCATTTGAGAGCGTCGCTTCGAAACCGTCAGTAGACCGGGTCAGGCGCGTTACCAGCGACCCAAGCTTGACCGGAAGCGCAAAGCGCCGGGCATATGCTTCCAGATACTCGGCGAACTCGTCGCGACTGGCGTAGCCGTCCCGGTTGCCTGGGATTTGCATTCCCGGTAACGCACTGAACTGACGGGTGGTGAACAGTGTGAGGCTGTCATATCGGTTACGCCAGACATCGCCGATGCGGTTGCTCTCCTCCACGATGATGAAGGGAAGGCCTTCTCCGCGCAGGTGGTAGCCGGCGGCAAGGCCGGCCTGCCCCGCCCCGATGACGAGGATATTCCGGTTCATCACATCACCACGACGCGCGTCCCGATCGGCGTTAACTCATAGAGTTCCCGGACGTGATCATTGACCATGCGGATGCATCCGTTCGACACCGCCTTGCCGATCGTCCATGGCTCGTTGGTGCCATGGATGCGGTAGTAGGTGTCTCGTCCGTTTCGATAGAGGTAGAGCGCGCGCGCGCCGAGGGGATTGTTCGGGCCGCCCGCGACGCCGCCTGCATGTTTGGCATAGCGTTGCGGGTCTCGCTTGATCATGTTGGGTGTCGGGCGCCACGAGGGCCACTTGGCCTTGCGTTCGATAATTGCGCTGCCCTTGAACGCCAGCCCGGCTTTGCCGACCCCTATCCCGTAGCGGCGTGCCAGCATCGGGCTTTCCAGGAGGTAAAGAAACCGCTCACGCGGCGCGACGATGATGGTACCGACAGGCTCAGTGAAATTGTGTCTGACCCGTTGGGGCAGAAATCGCTGCTCGATTTTGACAGCTCGAGCGTTGGCGAAAGCGCTGACCGGCGTGAGGGAAGCGGCCGCCGCAACCAGAAGACCGAAGCCGAACGCCCGACGATCAATGGTCATGGCCATCATCCTCCTGCGGAGGCGCGACATCCGGAACTAGCTTCTCAACGCTGGCTGTGGCCCGCAACTCACCCGAAATGCGACGTTCTTCGGCCGCCGTCAGAGATTGACGGATTTGCGGCTCGACCAGCTCAAATGCAGGCGGTGGCCTATCGCGGCTTTCCTCGAGCTGGATGACGTGAAACCCAAAAGCGGACCGCACGGGCTCCTTGGTGTAGTCGCCCGCCTCAAGCCCCCTGGCCGCCTTGTCGACTTCAGGAATTGTCTGTCCCTCGGCAACGAAGCCCAAATCCCCGCCGTTCACCTTCGACACGGCATCAAGCGAGCGTTCGGCTGCAAGTTCGGCGAACGAGCCACCCTTTCCAAGAGCCGTAATGATGTCCTTTGCCTCGTCTTCCGATGCCACGAGGATATGACGCAGACGCCGCTCGGAAACTACCGGCATCGAACCGACCTGTCGGTCGTAGATCTGACGAATAGCGTCGTCGGTAACGGCCTTAGCGGCCTTCTGCTCCATGAAAATGGCCCGCAGCGTCTGCTGTTCGAAGAATTGCAGCTGGCGCTTGTAGTCGTCGCGGTCTTCGATACCTGCACTCTTCGCGGCATCGGAGATGATCTTCATTTCAATCAGCGTATCGACAATAACGGAAAGCCTGGCATCAGCCGGCATGGTTCCAAGTTGTGGACTATACATTTCCTCAGCGACGGCGACGTCTGCACGCGTGATGTCACTACCATTCACGCGGGCGACAACCTCGTCTGACTGTGCAAATGCAGAACCGGATGCCGTGGCCATCAGAAGGGCCAAGGCGAGCCGGCGCAGACTTTTCGACGGGGTGGAAGATAAGATTGTCATCTGATGGCGTTCCTACTGACCCGAGGCTGCAAGCAGCGGATCGATGGTTTCGCTGAACTGTGCGACGCTCAGCGCACCCTTGTACATTTGCCCATTGATGAAGAATGTAGGCGTGGAATCGACACCGAAACCGCGCCCGGTTTCGGCTACTGCCTGCACCTGCTGCATCAGTTCTTCATTCTGAAGGCACGTTTCGAACGCGGCTTCGTCCATACCGGTCATGCCCATGACAGACTTCATTGCGCCCGTGCCGTCCGAGGTGCGGGCCCATGTTTCTTGGGTCCGATAAAGCAGATCGAGGGTTGGATACCACTTCTCGTCTCCCGCGCAGCGCGCAAGCATGAAGCCGGCAGTAGAGCGCGGGTCGAACGGGAACTCGCGCATGATGAAGCGGACCTTGCCAGTATCGACATATTTCTCCTTTAGGCCGGGCCAGACGTTGACATGGAACGTCCGGCAATGCGGACAGGTCAGGGACGCGTACTCGATGATTGTCACCGGCGCATCGTCTGGACCGAACACCTTGTCTGGTAGCGCGCCGGGCGCGAGGAGCTCTTGCTCGGTTGGTTGTGCAAAGGCCGATGACGATAGTGCGCAAGCCACGGTCGTGGCTGACGCACCGATAAGAAATGTGCGACGTTTCATGAGTTGATCCTTTCGACAGCGGGAGGCTACAAGCTCTGCCCGCTAGAGGTTCAAGTGATTTTTCGTGCTAACGCTATGCGGTCGAACTGCCCCGAACGATCACGGGCGCCGGCGTCGAAACACGATTGTAGAGGTCGATGATGTCCTGGTTGATCAGTCGGACGCATCCGCTCGATACCGCTTTGCCGATGGTCCAGTATTCTGGCGAGCCGTGAATTCGGTAAAGTGTGTCCACACCATCCTGGAAAATATAGAGTGCGCGTGCACCGAGCGGATTGTTAAGCCCTGGATCCATGCCGCCATTGGCTGCGCTGTATTTCTCCAGTTCAGGTTGTCGCGCAATCATTTCCTCCGGAGGAGTCCACCGCGGCCAACGCCGTTTGTATTGAACGACGCCAACGCCCGACCAAGTGAATCCCTGACGTCCCAGCCCCACGCCGTAACGCATTGCCTTCCCGTCGGGCAGCACCAGATAGAGATGGAAAGCCGACGTATCGACCACAATCGTCCCTGGCCGCTCGCCTGTCGGATCATTGACAAGCTGGCGATAGAAGCGCCGCTTAACTTTGCTGAGATCGACAGCAGGGATCGGGTAGTCTTCTTCCGGCATTGCCCGGTACATTTGTGCATAGCCAGCATCGACGGCAGGTTTGCTTGGACCCGGACTGACGGGCGCATCCTCGGTTGTCGCGCACCCAGGCAAGGCTGCGGTTGCTGTTGCGGCCGCAGCCACAGTGAAAAATTTGCGGCGTGACAGCATCCCGCCTAGATAATTCGAGCTCAAAGCTTCGCTCCTGATAGCTGGTGATATCGCCTCGATTTGCGGGCGTACTGAAGGGCGAAGTGCGATACTGCTCGACGGGCAATGATGAACCCGCGCGTATTCACACTCGTTGCACCTTGCTATCGGGGAGGGCGCAGTAAGCGAGAGAGGCTGGCTGAAGCTATATTGAACTGGCCGAAGGTCCTGGTCGGCTCACCAGGGGACGGATCTGAAGGACGGTCGGTGCAGGCCATCAGATTGGAACAATGATCGTGACAGGATACGGGCAGGTGCTCCGGTACGGAATTGTTGTCGCCGGTGGCAGAAATTATCGAACTGACTTCTGTATCCGTTAGGACATCCGCTGAAACCAGGTGGGGACTGTCTGTCACCGGCGCAGCGATGGACGCTGCAGCGCTCAAATGCAGGGCCAATAACAGGGCAACCAGCAATGACAGAAAACCACGCAACATGTCCGTTACTCGTCCGGAGAATGCGGGTCCGCGAGCGCTGCGTCGGGCCGGCTGACGGGCACAGAAGACCGCGGCGATGTTCGCTTCGCAAGTGCATCCTGACCATTCCGTTCCAGTAGCCTGCGAAAGCTGGGATGCATCCCACCGTCTACGTAAGAATGAGCTGACAGCGCACTCCCGCTCGAAACCAGCAGGTCTGCCTGTCGTAAATCGGTTTGCGTACGACCGGCTATCGCCGGATGAGACTGGTTGACGGCCGGTGGACAGGCAGCAAGCGGATTGCGCGGCTCCCCGGCCTCAAACTCTGTGTCCACAACATATCGACCGCCGCAATGCGAAATCCTGGGCTGGCGACGCGTTACCTCGAAGCTGTCATAGCCGCGCTTCAGGTCGGTCCAGAACGCAAAGTTGGGGTCATCGCGATGCTTCGCCATATTTTGCGGCGTCATGCGGAAGGGAAAAGCCTGAACCTGAAAGGACTGTTGGCTGCCCTTCAAAGCCTCGCGCGCGACGGCATAGATCTCGGCGACCCCATCATCCGTTAGCGCATAGCATCCGGAGGAGGTGCAGGCGCCGTGCACCATCAGGGCGTCGCCCGAATACCCCAGTGCCGCTTCAAGCCGGTTCGGATAGCCGAGATTGAAAGACAGGTAATATTGGGAGGTGGGGTTCAGCATTCCCGCATTGACGTGGTAGAAGCCTTCCGGCGCCTGACGGTCGCCTTCGCGGGTCTTCGGGCCGAGTTTCCCGGACCATCGGCACATCGGGTATGTTTTCAGGAGAGCATATTTGCCGGTGCGATCCTGCTTCCATATTTCCAGCTCGCTCTCCTGTTTGAAAATGCGAACAAGGATCGGCGAAGAGGGAGACATCAACTTTCTCGACATCTCGGCGACCAGCAAGGCCGGAATAGGCTGGGAAGCCTTGTTGTCGACATCCAGCACACTCGAGACGCAACCGCTGAGCGAAATGGCAAGAAGGCCGACGGAAATTGCTTTTAACGCGTAGAACATGAAACAGAACCAGATCCGAGCCTCGGAGCGGCGGAGAACACCATCCTTATTCTGTTGCTAGCATAGTTAACGGCCGGTTGCGTCTGACGAATTTGCGAGCGACACATCACCGCATCGACCCTCCTGTTGCTCGCGTCAGTTGGGGTTTAAAGGGAGTAACCCTGCTTGTGGGTCTGAAGATAATTTAGAACGGTGAAGAGATTGGACCATCTGACTAGTGCAGAAACGCTGCGAATCACACGCCGCCGATCAAAAATGAACATGGTCGTGCTTCTGGGACTCGTCCTTTTCATTGCCGCGGTGTTCAGCTTCAGCCTGTATCATATTCAGGCCGAGACGCGCCTTCCCGCAGCGGTATCGACGCCAGGATAACATCTGTATCACCCAGCCTTGAATGGCCGGTTCCATTCTGCTGTGAAACAATGGACCGCAGTCTCGGGAGACAGCGGTCCAGTTCATGTCGCTTTTCATATTTTCCTTCTTCGCCGCGGGTGCCGCCGCCTACTCCGTTCTGACGCTGGTTTTCGCGCTGGTATGTCTGGGCCTCGGCCATAACACCATGGAGATGATCTACGGAGGCTTCGCGGTTTACCTGTTCACGCTCGTGGCAGCGGTTGAAGGCGCATGGTTGTTGCCGGAAGATATAAGAAATTCTTCGTCGGTGCGTAGGCTTACCCACTGGTTGAGGTTCCGCTGGGACTGACGCTTCAGGAAGTAAATCTTCGCATCGCTCCAGAGCAGTACTTTCTGTTCGAGATTGTCGAGGATGAAGTCACCCAGAGATGTCACGACCGTGAGTACCGCATGGCCGCCGCCTTTGGCATCTCGTGCGGTGGTGAGCAGCAGTGCGCCCAGTGGATAGCCGATTTCGTTTAGGCGCTGGCGTTTGAGAAGTGCGTAATCTTCGCAATCTGCTGCGCTCGTCGGGTATTCCCAGAACTCCTCAACGCCGTAGATTTCCATATCTGTCAAGGCGGGAATGCCATTCACTTCAGCATTGATGCGGACGATGTCGCTCCATGCGGAGCGTGTGAGTTCGACCATCGTTCCTCCCGCCCGGCGCGCGCATCGATCCTTGTAACGCTGACAATAATCATAATAGCCATACGGCATTGAGGTCGTCCCGAACGTCCGCATGTTGGGACGATCGGCTTGTGTCGGGTTGTAATGCGCCGCACTTGCCACCGCCGCCGAGCAAAGCATGAGAAAGGCAATTGCCGTGCCCCAGATAGTCCTCATCGTCCTGTCTCCCCGACTGTTGATGGAGAGAACCTACGCGACGCCGGGAAAAATCAAATAAAATCAATACGATAAATTAAATTCAAATGCCTCGAAAATCTGCCTGTGTTGTTTAGTCTTGTGTTTACCGACCGGCTTCGGTCATCGCGTGTCACTCGGATGGAGTGTCTTGTTCGCCATGACGGTGGTGGGTCAGCTCGCTCCTGTCCTGCACAATTTTTGCGTTTACCGTGATGGAGCCGCTGCGCTCGAACCGTAATGTGAGCGGCATGGTGTTCGGCTGAAGCGGATTGGTGACAAATCCGTCAAGCGCCAGATGAACTCCCGGTTCCACCATCTTGAGCTCGGCGTGGGCCGGAATCATCAGGACGTTATTCATTCGCTCACGACGGCCGAAGGTATTTCTGAAGACCGTGACGCCGGTAAAGCTGTCGCTTTCAACACCGATCAGGTTTTCTGAGGAGGTCGTCCCGTACCATATTGTCAGATACATCGTCCGCAACGACGTATTTGAAGGAGAGATGAGCACCTCGGCATGCTCGATCTGGAGCATTTGCGCCGAACTCTCGTGCGAGACCTGAATTTCCCGTGCACCGCCTTCAAAGGTGATGCTGGGCACCGCGACCACGGCCAAGAGGAAAAGATGTAATTTTGGCTTCATGAATCCCTGTCCGAATGACGCTCACGATACAGGTGCGTGCTGAGTGAAAGTGATCACAAATTGTTCAACTGGGAGGACCATTTGTCGTGTTGCAGGAAGATAGGGATAGCATGACTCTGGGGGGAGAGAGAAACTTGGAGCAAGGAGTGTTAGCTTTGCTGACGATCGGAGAGCTGTCGAAGCAGACCGGGGTAAAGGTGCCGACTATACGGTACTACGAGGAAATGGGCTTGATGAAGCCCGCAGACCGGACGGAGGGCAACCAGCGCCGGTTCGAAACGTCGGACCGGGAGCGCCTCGCGTTCATCAAGCATGCGCGCGACCTCGGCTTTACTATTGAGGCTATCCGCGAACTCCTCGATCTTAGCGCTCATCCGGAACGCCCGTGCAAGGATGCCGACCAGATTGCGGCGCGCCAGCTGAAGATGGTTCGTGACAAGATCGGCCGACTTCAGCAGCTCGAGCGCGAACTCACCCGGATGGTCGGCACCTGTCACGACGGCCATATGAAGGATTGCTACGTCATCAGATCGCTTGCCAATCACGATCTCTGCATGACCGAACACTGACGGTCAGATTTGCGTGCCCGCATCGAAGCTGCAGTAATAGGTAGTGCGGTCCGTTTCGGCGGCGATCGTGGGAACGTCATGTAGCGTAACGGAAAGCACTGAGCCGTCGCGGCTCTGCTCGATCCATCCGCTTACGACTTGGGACGGATGATCGTCGGGCACCAGCTCAAATGTCGTCTTGTCGCCTCTCGTCTGCAGATTGCGAAGCTCTCCGGTGTCGTAGTCGCCTTCGGCCGAAAATGTCGTTTCCATCCTAGTTTTACTCAGGAACAGGTAGAACTCCATCTCCGAGCCGAAAGGCGCGCGTCCCCAGTACCATGCTTCTGCCTTTTTGACGGAGGGTCGCACGCGCGCGGATAGACTGCGACAATCGGCTCCGCTGGGGGCCGTGTTGCCGGGATGGAGCAAGAAGACGCCGGTCGGCATGGCTATCGCCGCGCCTTCCGACACAAGGACGATAGCAATGCCGGCCAACTGAGATCGAAGCCGCAGAGAGAGCATGAGAACGTTCCTGACCGTCTGGATTACACCCGCATATCGCCCGAAGGCAGGGAAAGACGAGACAAGCTTGAAAACGCCAATTCTCCAGAGGCGTCAAGTCAGGCAGAAAATCTGAGGTATGGCTATTGACCCTCTAGCTACCAGAGATGCCAGCTTGGTCACCATCCTCATACAGAGGAAATATCAGTGACAGCGGGAGTATCAATGATCATTGAATTCAAGATTGAGGGCATGGATTGCGCACGCTGTGTCGACAAGATCGAGTCAGCAGTGCGCGCACTGCCTAGCGTTGAGGCTGCCAAGGTCTCGCTCATCGACAATAGTGCGCTTGTCAAGCTCAATCCCTTGAAGACATCGCAGGACGCTGTCTTCAAGGCGGTGGAGAGCTTGGGTTACAACGTATCGCGATGAGCACGCTTGAACTTGTGAGCAGCCGCATGGAAAGCGCCCCCAATATCAAGGAGGCCACGCATCATTCGCGAACTCAGCCGAAGGAGAAACGATTTAGGTATGATCCGTCTTGGCCTTCTTGCAGCGGTTTCGTGGTTTATCGTCGACCAAGCTACGAAATGGTGGATCGTGAACCATGTTATGGTCCCGCCGCGCGTCATTCCGGTCACCGACTTTTTCAACATCATCCTGGGACGAAATACGGGTGTGAGCTTTGGGCTTTTTGGCGGCATGTCGCAATGGTTGTTGGTCGCCCTCGCTTCGGCTGTGCTCGTTATGCTCCTGATCTGGATGTCGCAAGCGACGTCGCGCATAGTCGCGCTTGCCTTGGGTTTAATCGCGGGCGGAGCGATTGGAAACATGGTCGACCGACTGCGCCTTGGCGGAGTAACGGACTTTCTGGACCTCTACCTTGGTGAATGGCACTGGCCAGCTTTTAACATGGCAGATGTTGGCATCGTGTGCGGCGCAGGGCTCCTTCTCGCCGAGAGCGTCATTTTCGGAAAGGCGCCAGCTTCAGGCGATAGGGCATGATGTCCGGCTGATGCCGCCGTCCTATGTGACGCCTTACGTGAAGCGCGGGGAGACAAACGCCGCGGATGCGGCCGCCATCTGTGATGGCCGTAACGCGTCCCTCGATGCGGTTTGTCGCCATCAAGAGCGAAGCCTTCTCATCGGTTCTGGTTCTTCACCGCACGTGAGACTTTCTGGTTCGCCAACGGGCGCAGATCGGCAACGCGATCCGCGCCCACATGACGGAGTTCGGTATCATAGCGGCGAAGGGCGTACAGAACGTCGATCGATTGGAGGAGCACCTGGATCGGCTGCCGGAAATGGCCCGGAAGCCCGTGAACCTGCTTTTCGATCAGTTCGCCGAGACGGATACCAAGTTTGCCGTCCAAAGAGGCAGAGGATTGGTCTTCGGAGAGCTCATTTCTGGCGGACCGCTTCGATTGCATCGGCAAGCGGTTCCTTTCCAACGGCGCCCTCGATGATTTGATCTCCGACGACGAACGAGGGCGTTCCTGTCAGGCCGAGCCGCTGTGCCAGCGCGAGGTTTGCCGCAATGATTGCCTCGACCGCCGGAGTAGCCATTTCTTCCGACAGCTTCTTGCGGTCGAGTCCCATCTCTTCGGTAAGATCCAAAGCCCGGCTAGCGTTTATCTGTCCTTGCATTTCCATCAATCTGACATGGAAATCACGCGCAACGGCGTCGCCGGCAACGCGCTTCACGGACAGAGCCACTTTCGCGGCCTCGACCGAGCCCGGCCCAAGAATGGGAAAATCCTTCAAGACGATCCGCAGCTTGGGATCCTCGGCGACAAGCGCCTTGACGTCAGGCGCCGCCCGCTTGCAATAACCGCAGTTGAAGTCGAAGAATTCGACGAGCGTAGCATCCCCGTCCGGGTTTCCCAAGATCACATCGTCGCTCGCTCGGAGCAACGCATCAGTCTCGGCCACTATCGCTTGTGACCTAGCCTCGGCCTGAGCTGCTTGGTTCCGCTTCTCAAGCTCCGTAAGTGCTTCCTCGATGATCTCCGGGTTTTGCATGATGTATTCGCGGACGATCTTCTCGACCTCCGCGCGATCGATCGATTGGGCATAGGCCGGCGAGGCCGTTGTCAACACGGCAATGGCGTACCACCTTAGCCGACCAATGCGCGCAGCTTTCATCGTTCCGCTCCTGGCGGGGTGTCAGTCGAACAATCGGCCGAGGAAAGAACCGTGCCCTCGACCATGGTGTCCGCCATGACGATCATGGTCGCGATAGTCGCGGCGGTGATCTTCGCGGCAGTCATTAGATGTATTGCGTGAGGACATTTGCGTACGTCCGCTAACAGATTGCCTCTGGGCGTACTGCACCTCTTCCGCAGCGCTCCGTTCGATTATCTTGTCGAGTTCGCCGCGATCCAGCCACACGCCGCGACATTTCGGGCAGTAGTCGATTTCGATACCCTGACGCTCGCTCATAACGAGGTCGACCCTGCAATGTGGGCAAAGAGTCCCGGTGGCTTTGGCGCCCGATCCTAGCGAGTTGAGAAGCGTTCCTGACATAGCGATATCCAACCTATTTGAGTAAACCAATGCACCCCGCTAACGGAAAGGTAGGACCTCGAGCAGGTTGAGGTTCAAGTGTTCAAATGTCGCAGCTCCCTTTGGAAAGCGACGCCGCAAAACTGTTGCGCGGCCACGATTTCAAGCGTCTTTTCACATCGGTGACAGGTGTTCGAGCAGGATCATCGTCCCTAAGCCGCAAAGTGCAAGACCTGCAATAGTTTCGGCTAGCTTGCCGAGGCGATGGCCTATCAGCCTCCCGACAAGCATGCCGCCCGAGGACATCACGAAGGTGGCAAACCCTATTGCTACCGCGACGATGACGATGTTGACCTGAAGAAACGCGAGAGAGATACCCACCGCCATGGCGTCGATGCTGGTTCCTACCGCCGTCGCCATCAGGGCGGCGAGCGATCTTCCTTTGGGCGAGTTATCCGTAGAGCCCCAGATTGCCGCGTAGAGCATATGAATGCCGACGCCCGCGAGGAGGGCGAAGGCGATCCAATGATCGACAGCCTGGACAAAGCGGCTGGCTGCAACGCCGGCGATCCAACCGAGAATGGGCGTTGTCGCCTCGACAATGCCGAAGATCAAACCTGTTCGCAACGCATCTCTCAGGGGCGGCGAGCCGATGGCGGCCCCTCGTCCAACAGAGAGTAAGCGGTGTTCTGACGCCACCTTTCGGATCGCGGTGTGAGGGCCGATGTTCGGAGTCTTTGAGGGCTTCGACATATGACGATTTCAGAGTTTACGCTTAAGTCCAGCGATCTGGAGCCGGTGCGCCGGTTCGAGGTTTTTACGGGCTCCGGCCGGCGGCGTGAATGGTCGCCGGAGGACAAGGCACGGATCGTGGCGGAAAGTTACGCAACCGACGAAACGGTTTGTGCTGTCGCGCGCCGATACGCTTTGTCGCCGCAGCAACTGTTCGCTTGGCGTCGGGCCGCTCGGCAGCCGGCAGCCGAGAGGACGGCGATGCCGGAATCGTTGTTCGTGCCGGCAGTGGTGGCGGCTCCGATACCGGCACCGGCGGCGAAGCGGTCGCCGATACGCAAAAGGAAAGCCGCCCGAGAGGCCGGCGTGATCGAACTGGAGATCGACGGCGTCGCCATGCGTGTTGGCCGCGGAGCCGATTCCAAGACGGTAGCGGCAGTCATCCGCGCGTTGAAGGCGACGACGTGATCGGCCCGACAGGCGCGGTCAAGGTCATGGTGGCGACCAAGCCGGTCGACTTCCGCAAGGGCGCGGAAGGTCTTGCCGCACTGGTGCGTGAGACGATGGGCGCTGATCCGTTCAGCGGTGCGGTCTACGTCTTCCGGGCAAAACGAACGGATCGGATCAAGCTGATCTTCTGGGACGGCACCGGGGTCTGCCTTTACGCCAAACGCCTGGAGGACGGCGAGTTCCGCTGGCCGAAAGTGCATGATGGCATGATGCGGCTGACGGCCGCGCAGCTGTCGGCGCTGCTCGAAGGTCTCGACTGGCGGCGGGTCCATGAAGCGCGCCGGACCCGAGTTCCGGTGCAGGCGAGCTGATCCGCGACGAAGTGAATCAGCTTCGATTCCGCTGTCGCCCGGCGTCGGCGAATATGGTCTGATCCGCTCATGGCGATCACGGCTGACCAGCTTCCCGACGATCCGGATGCGCTGAAGGCGATGGTCCTGGCGCGCGACGTCGAGAATGCTCGCCTGATCCAGATCATCAAGGAACTGCAGCGTCACCGCTTCGGCCGTCGCGCAGAGACGCTTCCCGCGGATCAATTGCTGCTGGGGCTCGAAGAGGCAGAGCAGATCGAGGCCGCCAGCCGGGAAGCCGAGGACCAGTCCAATCCCTCCGAACGCCAGATCCGTGCTGCGAAACGGCGAACGAACCGCGGCTCGCTGCCCGCGCATCTGCCGCGCATCGAAACGATCGTCGACATCGACGATCACGTCTGTCCGTGCTGTCGCCACGGCCTGCATCGAATTGGCGAAGATGTAAGCGAGCGGCTCGACATCGTCCCGGCGCAGTTGCGCGTAATCGTGGTGCGTCGTCCCAAATATGCGTGCCGCGCCTGCGAGGATGTGGTCGTTCAGGCTCCTGCTCCGGCACGGCTGATTGAGGGCGGCCTGCCGACCGAAGCGACGGTTGCTCAGGTCCTAGTCTCCAAATACGCCGATCACCTGCCGCTCTATCGACAAGCGCAGATCTATGCCCGGCAGGGCGTCAATCTCGACCGCTCGACGCTGGCTGACTGGGTCGGCCGCGCCGCCTGGCATCTGCGTCCGGTGCATGAGCGGCTGCTTGGCAAGCTGAAGGCCTCGCCGAAACTCTTTGCCGACGAGACCACCGCTCCGGTGCTCGATCCCGGCCGTGGCAAGACGAAGACCGGACAACTCTGGGCCTATGCGCGTGATGATCGGCCCTGGGACGGGAGCGACCCGCCGGGCATCGCCTATGTCTATGCGCCGGACCGAAAGGCAGAGCGGCCGATTGCACATCTCGCGGGCTTCAGCGGGATCCTGCAGGTGGACGGCTACGGCGGCTATCGCGTCCTGGCCGAGAAGAGCGGCGTGACGCTCGCCATGTGCTGGGCGCATGTGCGTCGCCGGTTCTACGAACTCGCGGCAGCCGGTCCCGCGCCGATCGCGAGCGAGGCGCTGCGGCGCATCGCCGAACTCTACGGAATAGAAAACGACATTCGTGGCCGGCCAGCCGACGAGCGCCGGGTCGCGCGTCAGGAAAATAGCCGCCCGATCATCATCGATCTCGAGCCTTGGCTGCGAGAGAAGCTCGGGCTGATCAGTCAGAAAAGCAAGCTCGCCGAGGCCATCCGCTACACGCTCTCACGCTGGGAAGGACTCACCCGCTTTATCGATGACGGTCGCATCGAGATCGACAGCAATACGGTCGAGCGCTCAATCCGCCCCATCGCGCTTAACCGGAAAAACGCGCTCTTCGCTGGATCGGACGGAGGTGCCGAGCACTGGGCGGTCGTCGCTTCGCTGATCGAAACATGCAAGCTCAACGGCGTCGACCCGATGGGCTACCTCACCGACGTTCTCACCCGAATCGTCAACGGCCACCCGAACAGCCAGATCGACGATCTCCTGCCGTGGGCCTACATCCGGCCTCCGGAACTCAAGGCCGTGGCCTGAGAACACCGCTTACAACAGAGACTGCAAAGGCATCGATGGACATACTCAGGGCGAGTACGGCAATGGTGAAGGGCGACATTGGACAGTGATCCCGACGGACATCTACCGGGCGCCAACCCCTGCTCGTCCGCATAGGAGCAGTGGCGCCACAGTCTCGTCGGGCCGTTAAATCGGCTGACCGCGCCATGCGCATGTGCGCAAGCCTGTTGACACGGCCCCGCGCGGGCGCGGTGACTACTCCCTGATTGGCCGGGAGATAGGAACACGGATCTAAAAAGTCAAATTAATTCAGCTGGATGGGCAATTGATACTCATTTTCATCTAGCCGGACCTAGCGTGAAGCGTGGCACCGCCGACGCAGCACTACATGGAGCGGGCCAGCCTACAATGGGAGTTGCCAGCCAGAGATAACCGCCGCTTGGCGCAGTTCTTCAAGAACTTCAA
>Ga0310345_10001838_pt1 | contig 22649 bp, 17 predicted proteins | sample HC15DNA20500_MG_FD_204667 | JGI IMG/M metagenome (GOLD analysis project Ga0310345, IMG submission 204667) | Marine microbial communities from station ALOHA, North Pacific Subtropical Gyre - HC15-DNA-20-500_MG | ecosystem: Environmental > Aquatic > Marine > Oceanic | place: Pacific Ocean: North... | reverse complement strand
TTCCGCTGTTGGGGTGATATGTGATGGAGATGGAAGAGCAAGAATTTCCGCAACTCGGCGGTTAGCCCGTGCCCGCACGTTTAATGAACCTGCGTCAGCCCAGTCTTCGGGGCTTAACCGGTCGCCAACAGCCGGATATATATAATCGGTTTGCATGACGCGAAGAGTTTGTTCGTGGCCAAGGAAATGACCTGCTCCTTTGACGACCTCATCGATGACCTCAATTGCTAGGGAATCGCGGTCGACCTCAATTCCTCTGATGGTGCGAGCCACCGCACCCAAAAGATCGTTGTCAATCACCAGAGTTTCGAGTGAACAAGCCAAAAGCGAAGCCAACATGCCGGCTGATTCAAACACCACGTTGGCACCCGCTTGAGCCGCCAAAGTAACGGTCGTTCCTTTTTCGTGACCGGCCTGTTGATCAGGTAGCTTCGAGTCCGTCATCCCAGCCGCGACGCCGGAAGGCAAACCAATCCAATTAATGAGCTGGGCTGCCGCGGCGTTGAGCACCGCCTCTTCTCCAGACCCACCAGACATAGCGCCGGTACGAAGATCTGAGACAAAGGGCCACATGCCCATCGTGCATGGGTGACCCGGTGACAGCAGATTGACGCAAGTAAGTCCAGCAAGGCATTCTGCGAGGGCCTGGGTGAGTGAACCCGCCAATCTTGCGGGAGAGGTCGCGCCAGCTTGTCCAGCCGAGAGCAAATTAATTGGCATACCTACACGAACTTGCTCAGCCAAACATAACGCTGAGTCCTCAGCGAATCTGAGGGGCGGCACGACAAAAGTGTTGTTGGCAATACAGAACGGCCGCTTGCGAAACTCGTCGGCGTCAGGGTCGCCGGTCAACGCGATGTTGAACATTTGTGCCACTTCATGAACGTGTTCGGGCTGAAAGAACGAAGTGCCGATGGGTTTGGTAGTACTCGCCATAATCGCGTAAGCCGTGTTGAGATCCAGTTCCCTGGATGTTTCCATGTCGCGCGCAACCACAGTCCGAACGTAAATATGGATGTGCTCAAGGGCGTTAATGACCCGACCAATTTCGTACACGTCCTTTATCGAGCTATGGCGAAAGGTCGAGGTTTCGTGCTCCAGCATGAGAACGGCAGCACCTCCTGTAGAAAAGTGGACCCGCTGCCCGCCGATGTGCACGTCATGTTCGGGTGAAAAGCCGTAGAGGGTGAACTCCTTTGCAGCATTTTCGATAGCGGTGTGAATCATCGACTTTGGGAAGTGGAGACGTTCATCCTTGTCAAAGATCCCACCAGCCGATGCGACTAAATCGATGAACTCAGGAGTTGCCTGACCCATTCCAATGTCATCAAGCAGAGTTAGTGACGCATCAAAAATTTGAGCCATCTGCTCTTGAGTCAGCGGCTGATATGCGCCACCCGGCATTCCAGGCTGCACGACGCGGGCCTCTCGGGGCACCTCGGCAGAGCGTTTGGCGATTCGAGCGTTTCGCCCCCCATGTCGTCGCGAGGGATTTCCTGTTGCCACGATTTACCTCTTTAGTTTTTTGTTCTGCGGATCGACAACAGGAGCGTTTAGCACTACGGCATCGCGTCGTTCGCTCATGATTTGAATGTCGAAGCGAGATCCGGCCTGCTCTAGTTCAGGAATGACATAGGCAAACGCGAGACTTTTGTTCGAGGTGTGACTCCACGTCCCACTTGTGGTGATGCCTACCAGCTTGTCGTTCGAGTACACGGGTTCGTTACCGCGACACTCGGTGTCTTTGGTGTCTACCTCGCAGTAGACCAGAACCATTGATAGTTGTTCTTTGGAACGGGCAACGACTGCGTCTTTACCTATGAATTCTCTTGACTGGTCGACGAAACGTTCGATCCGAGCCTCGATCGGGGTGATTTCGGTGGTTAACTCCGAGCCCCACGCCTTGTAGCCCTTCTCGATACGCATTTCGTTCATTGCGTAGCTGCCAAAGTGAACTAGTCCGTGAGGCTCACCGGATGTGACGAGGGCGTCATAAAGCGTGAGCATCGAATCGATGGGGTGATGAAGCTCCCAACCCAATTCGCCGACGTAGCTCACTCTTAACGCGATACACGAAACACCCGCTACCTGAATTTCTTGAGCGTTGAGCCAGGCAAAGGCTCCATTCGAAAGGTCTGTTTCGGTGAGCGGTTGAATGATTTCCCTTGATCGGGGCCCGCTGACCGCCAAGATGGCGAGCTCGTTAGTCATATCGCGGATAGTCACCGTTTCATCCTCGAGAACGTGCTGGGTGAGCCAATCGAGGTCGTGAACTTGACCCATTATCGAGCTATTCAAATAGAAGCGATCTGGGCTCAACCGAGTGATAGTCATCTCACATTCGATGCCCCCCTGAGGTGTCAACATGTGAGTAAGGCGGATGCCACCGTTTTTGGCCGGCAACTTGTTGGCCGATAGACGTTCCAGTAGCGAAGCTGCGTCTCGTCCCGTTACCTCAATTTTGGTGAATGCTGTGAGATCAGCAATACCTGCCCTTTCTCGAGTCCCTCGAACTTCGTCGCCGACAGCATCTAGAGCATTTGAGCGTCGAAACGTGTGTTGTTCAGCCGGTCCGAAGTATTGAGGCCTTTCCCAACCAAATATCTCCATCCATTGGGCACCGAGTTCTTGGAAACGGTCATAAACAGGGGTGGTCTTTATGGGGCGACCAGCGAAGCGTTCTTCGCCAGGAGATCGGACCTGGTACATCTCGTGGAATTCGTCGATTGCTTTAGCTTCAGCAAAAGGCCCCTTTGGATATGTGTGTGGACCGAAACGTCGTGGGTCCATCTCGGCGACGTTGATTTCGGTTTGGCCGTGAACCATCCACTGAGCTAGGTACTTGCCGGCGCCGGGTCCTTGAGTCACTCCAATGGAAGCGCCAGCACATACCCAATAGTTTTTGAGCCCAGGCGCGGGCCCCATGAGGTAACCCGAGTCGGGGGTGTGGGTGATGGGGCCTGAAATTGTGGTTCGGATGCCAGCTTCGGCAAAAACTGGGATTCGTTGAGCTGCTAACTCAAGCCAAGGCATCAATACATCATGATCTGGCGGAGTTAAATAGAAATGCAGGTCCCAGTCGATGCCGTCCACACCGTACGTTTTGGCACCGGCGCGTTCGTAAGGCCCGATGATGAGCCCGTCGAGTTCGCGTCGGTAGTAGCACGACGCGCGAGGATCACGAATGACAGGTAAATCAAAGTCCAACTTGGCGACTTCAGGTATGGCTTCGGTCACTAAATATTGATGAATCACTGAAACTATAGGTACGTCGTATCCGACCATTTCGCCCAGTTGTGGTGCATAACAGCCTGCCGCGTTTACGACGTGTTCTGCGATCAGCCGACCTTTGTCAGTAACGACTTCCCACCTACCGTCAGGTAATTGCCGCATTTCGGTCACCAGGGTGTGCCGCTCAATGTCGGCGCCCAGTTGACGAGCGCCTCGAGCCATGGCGTTTGTGGAGCTGCTGGGATCGCTCCATCCGTCGTTTGGTGTCCAAAAGCCTAATTTCACGTCGTCGACGTTGAGGAGTGGTTGGTGTTCAACTATTTCCGCGGGGCTTAAGAGGTGGCTTTCCACTCCTACCAGGTCCAATACGCCTTGCACGTAGCGAAACCAGTCGACTTCGGTGTCGTTTAGAGCTAAACGGATCGCTCCAGTCGGATGCCACCCTGCAGCCAGACCGGTTTCTTCTTCGAGTCGTGCGTAGAGCAGTGGCGCCTCCACGTGCACTTTGGCCATGTTGAGGCTGCCGATGAAGTGAGGAACCAGACCTGCTGCATGCCATGTAGAGCCTGAGGTGAGTTCGCCTTTCTCCAAAAGAACGGTGTCGGTCCACCCTTCGTGAGCAAGGTGGTAGAGCAAACCTACGCCCATGGCTCCGCCCCCGACGATGGCTACCTGAACTTCGTTTTTCATTTCGTCGCGACCTCCTCCACCTCGACAGACAAATTGCTAATCACATTTTGACCCTTTGATTTGTTGGGTCATAAAAACTCCGGATGCTCGGAGTGACCCGGCGTCGTCGAGTCCCAATTTCAATTTCCCATTCACCATTATCCAACCACTGCTGAGTTACCCCTTCGGGATTAGATAGGTACGCCATTGTTAGACAGCGATCTTCGACATGGCTCCACATGCCGCCTGTTGTGCGACCAACGTAAATGTCATCTCGAAAGATGGGGTCATCGTGGTAGCTGATCAAGTCAGCGTCTTCGATTCGAAATTGGATCAGTCGTTTTGGTTTCGGGCCACCTTTTTGACTCAGGAGGGCTTCGCGTCCTGTGAAGCCGCCGGGTTTCTCCCAAGCGACAGCGAATCCCAGTCCCGCTTCGAGAGGCGTGTCCTCATCAGAGATGTCATGCCCCCAGTGCCGGTAGCCAGCCTCGAGGCGCAGTGAATTCATGGCATGAAACCCCGCGTGACGAAGACCGTGCGGTTCTCCGCCCTCAGTTACCGCCGAGTACACCGCCTCGGTCTGCCCCACCGGAACGTAAAGCTCCCAACCAAGCTCACCTACATAACTCATACGTAACGCTCGACATGTCACATCGGCGATCACGAGGGACTTCATGGCTCCGAACTCGAACGCATCCTTGGATAAGTCTGTTTCGGTGAGGGATTGCAGCAGTGCTCGAGAGTTGGGCCCCATCACCCCCAGAACGCTCCAATCATCTGTGATATCAGAGATACGTACGTCGTGTTCACGACAACCTCGCCGCAGCCACGCCCAGTCGCGTGTCTGTGACGCGGCACTTGTCACAACCCAAAAAATGTCTCTGTCAAGGCGAGTGACAGTCAAGTCCGCCTCAATGCCGCCGCGATCATTCAACCACTGGGTGTACACCGCCCGACCTGGAGGGACATCGATTGAATTCGCACTCAACCTTTCGAGAACCGCGAGCGCATCGGGTCCGCTCACAGAGAACTTAGCGAAGGAGCTCTGATCGAAAATCCCTACTGCTGTTCGGACCGCATCACACTCAGCTCGCATGTTCTCATGCCAATTCTGCTTGCCGTAGGAATAGTCGTATTCGCCGAGTTGGCCCTCGTTTGCAAACCAGTTCGGGCGTTCCCAGCCGGCCGTTTCTCCGAAGACCGCTCCAACGGCACTCAGAACGCCGTGGAGTGCGCTTTTTCGAATTCCGCGAGCTGATTCGTACTGACGAAATGGCCAATGCATCGCATAAAGAAGACCCAAAGATTCCGAAATTCGTTCCTGGAGGTAGGACCGATCATTTTGGAACGGGAAAGCTCTACGGATGTCGACGCCGGAGAGGTCCATCGGCGGATATCCATCAATGATCCAATCAGCCATAACCCAGCCGGCACCCCCCGCTGTTTGGATGCCAACGGAGTTGAAACCAGCAGCAACGAAACAGCGGTCCATTTCGGGTGATTCGCCGAGATAAAAAGTGCCATCTGGGGTGAATGCTTCAGGGCCGTTAAAGAAGAGCTGTAAACCGGCTTCGCTCAGAGCAGGCATGCGTCGACATGCGGCTTCAAAAATTGGTCCGATGTGGTCCCAGTCCTCGGGGAGCGTGCCAAAGCAGAAATCCCGAGGAATACCGTCTAGATTCCAGATCTTTGCTTGAGGCTCGAAAAACCCCGCCATGATCTTCCCGGTTTCTTCCTTGAAATAGGTGTAATTGCTTGGATCACGAACAATCGGCATTCCTCGCTCCGCGCCCTCCAATGGCTCAGTCACGATGTAAAAGTGCTCGCATGCTTGCAACGGGACTTTGACTCCGATGGTTTCTGCCAGATGTCGAGTCCACATGCCCGCCGCCATCACCACAGTTTCTGCGTTAACGATCTGATTGTCCTCAGTTTCGATGCCGACGCAACGGTCACCGTCCTTCAGGAGCCGGGCGACAGCGATCCCTTCAACAATCGTGGCGCCGCCGTTGCGAGCTCCTTTAGCTAAAGCCATGGTGGTGTCGACAGGAGAGGTTTGTCCGTCCTTGGGAATGTAAAGCGCGCCGACAAGATCGTCGGTGCGCAGAAGGGGCACCATCTCTCGCAGTTCGTCCATTCCGATCTCACGAATTTCGACTCCCACAGTTGACGCCATCGAAATGCCTCGAAGCAGTTCTTCCCAGCGTTCTGAGTCTGACGCGACCGAAATCGAGCCTGGAGCCCTGTATCCGGTCGCCTGCCCGGTCTCATCTTCGAGTTCTTCGAATAGACGCGTTGAGTACGTCGCCAGCTTCGTAAGAGAGTGGGTTGACTTCAGTTGTGACACCAATCCAGCGGCATGCCACGTAGTGCCGCCAGTTAGTTGTCCTTGCTCGAGAACCAGAACGTCGGATACTCCGCGCTTGGTTAAGTGATATGCGATGCTGGCACCGATAATGCCACCGCCGACCACCACGACTTGGGCTTGATCTGGAAGCTGAACAGACATGGTTCGGCAAATCTAGACGCGTCTTCCCCCCAGGTGGTTACTCGCGAATGCATTCGTAATGTCCGAGTGGGAAGATGTCGGAGTAGATCTGTCGGGAATAGGAAAAAGATTGATGCAACTTGATCTGAAGGGACGTCGAGCCGTAGTCACAGGCGCAAGTTTGGGGATAGGAGCGGCCACAGTTCGATTGCTCGCAGACATGGGAGCTGAAGTGGAATTCTGTGCTCGCACCAAAGACGCCGTTGAGGGTCTCGTAGCTTCCCAACCAGAAGCTGAAGGCCACATATACGGCCACGTAGCTGATATGGGGGACCGAGATTCTGTTGAAACGTTTCTTGGCGAAGTGAGCGGTCGGGGAGAAGTATCGATACTGGTCAATAACGTGGGTGCTTCCCCGTCACGCAATTTTCAATATATGACAGATGAAGAGTGGTCTCAGCTTCACGAACTCAATTTGATGTCTGCGGTTCGATGCACTCGGCATTTCCTTCCTGGCATGCGATCTCAGAAGTGGGGGCGCATCGTGATGATCGCCAGCGGCGCAGCAAAATATCCAGGCGCCGCGCTCGTTGATTACGCAGCGACCAAGGCTGCAATGGTCGCGACCGGCAAAGCACTAGCGGGTAAGTACGGACGCGACGGCGTACTGGTGAATTCGGTGCTTCCCGGCTTGATCCACACTGCTATGTGGGACCGAGCTGCAGGGGAGGTGGCTGAGGCGTCTGGGAGTTCGGCGGAAGAAGTCCTGGCGAATAATTCAAAAAGCGTCCCTGTTGGCCGTTACGGCACTGCCGAGGAGGTCGCGAACGTAATAGCGTTCCTCTGCACTGACGCGGCCTCCTACGTCAATGGAGCAGCTATCGATGTTGACGGTGGCCAGGGCGGTCACATTTAGCCAGCGACCGCGGTACCTCCGAGGTGAAGGTCTTTAAAACCCGGTTGGTTGTTGGAAGCCCTCAAGGGCTTCTTGCAAGAACCTACCTATGGCCAAAGTTGTGCGGTCCTCAAGGAACGGTCCGGCGATTTGAACACCGACGGGTTTCCCATCGATTTGACCGATGGGTACTACTGTCGCCGGAAGCCACGAAACGCCGGTCAGACCCATCCATTTGATTTGATCGGTGTAGAGGCGCTGCTGTCCATCAACGTCGATAGTTCTGCCGGTGAACGGACGCGAATGGTCGTGACGGATCGCTTCACCAAGTGTCACCGGTAGCAAGACCACGTCAAAAGTTTTGAAAAACTCTCGCCATCTGTTTCGTTGCTGTAAACGCCGCTCGTGCCAACTCAACCATTCGCGATGACGCAACGTTGCGTACCAGATCCCCAGATCGCCCTCGGGCCGGTCCTCTCTAGCTGCCAATTCTTCAATTTCGGACAAGGTCCATGTGCCAGCTTCCGCTGCAGACAGAAGATGTTGAAACGTATTGACAGCTTTCTCGAAAGTGAACGAAGGTTTCGCCTCATAGTCGACCGTCGCTCCCGCGTCTTCCAGAGCTGAGGCAGCGTTCAACAAGAGTTCTCGGTAGCTCGCGCTAATCGGCGCGGCGGCTTCATCGAGCCACACCGCGACCCGAAACTCAGCAATATTGGCGTGACGTGCGGGAGGCAGAGACAGCGAATACGCCAATTGGTTCCATTCGTCGGGACCGGCGAGGAGATCGAGCGCCATTTCCAAATCGTCTACGTCTCGGGCCATTGGTCCCGCGACGGCGATGTCTGCTTGGCTCAGTGTTCCTGGCATACCTGGGATCTGGCCCAACGCCGAAACAACGCCATAGCTTGGCTTATGTCCGCACACCCCCGACCAATGGGAGGGAATGCGGATCGACCCTCCGATATCGGAACCTAATTCCAACGGGGTGTAACCGGCGGCTAGAGACGCGCCCGAGCCGCCCGACGACCCACCGGGTGTGCACTCGATGTCGTAGGGGTTGGCCGTCGTGCCGTACACCTTGTTGTAAGACTGCAGATCACCAGCCCAAATGGGGAGGTTGGTTTTGCCATACACAATTGCGCCCGCCGCTTTGTAACGGGCGACGGGATCAGCGTCCTTTTCGGGAACAAAATCAGCAAGTTCAGGAGCACCCGAGGTGGTGACGAGCCCCTCGGTTTGGAAGCTGTCTTTGATGGTGATCGGCACCCCGTGAAGCGGTCCAAGCTCACCGCCACGACTCACCGCTTCGTCTGCTTTGTCAGCTGCTTCCAACGCGCGTTCAGCGTCGAGCGCGACGACCGCGTTAATGGGGCCATCAAGACGTTCCACTCTTGCTAGTGCCGCTTCAAGTAGTTCTCGACTAGACACCTCGCCCGCGGCGACCGCCGCGGCGGTTTCAATGGTGGTGCTGTAGGAGAAATCGGACATGTGTACCCCCATCGAAGGAAATTCTCTTTTCGGAGATGTAAGTCTATGACTGAAGCACCGTTCGACGCAGCGCACTTGCGCTGTTCACGGTCAGCGACGCCCGCTGCGTCTTTCGCTCCGGATCTAACGAGGCCGGAAAGAGGGCCGAAATGTGCCGTGGTGAACGAGTACTGACTCCACGGCGCTAGCGTGTTCTCACTCTCGGGAGGAAGGTTCCACAACATGCTTTCGGCATATCGAGTTCTTGATCTCACAGACGAGCGCGGTCAGTTGGCGGGCATGATGCTTGCTGACCTCGGCGCAGAAGTGATTCTTGTAGAACCGCCGACCGGGTCTCGATCGCGTACGGTTGGGCCTTTCGTGGAAGGACGAGAAGAAGACCCGGAAGCTTCCTTGTGGTTTTGGTCGTACAACCGCGGAAAGCGGAGCATCACCTTGGACTTAGATTCCCCAGAGGGACAATCACAGCTCAAGGCCCTTGTCGAGGGAGCCGATGTCGTCATCGAATCTTCTGACGTTGGAACAATGGCTCGCCGTGGGCTCGGCTACGAGGAACTCTCGGCAGTGAACCCTCAACTAGTTTTTACGTCAATCTCTGCCTACGGTCAGACTGGCCCCAAGGCGACGTGGGGGGCGACTGATCTCACAGTGGCCGCCGCGGGGATGCAAATGAACTTGCAAGGTGACGACGACCGGGCGCCCCTGCGAATCCCACTTGATCAATCCTTCCTTCACGCTTCCGCCGAGGCTGGCGCTGCAACGTTGATCGCACTACATGAACGGAATCGATCGGGGCTAGGGCAACACGTTGACGTGTCGGCGCAGCAGGCACTTACCTGCGCCACACAGTCCACCTCTTTGGCGCATCTCTACAACTCTCCGGACGCGGGAAGAATGAGCGGTGGAGCCAAACTCGGTCCGTTCAAAATTCGGCTGCGGTCGCCGGCCGCTGACGGCTATGTATCAACGACCATATTGTTTGGAGAAGCGGTGGGCCCATTCGGGCAACGCCTTTTCGAGTGGATCCACGAGGAAGGCGAGTGCGAGGACAGTGATTTAGAGATCGAATGGATCGACTTTGTTGCGGGAGTCATGAGTGGACAAATCCCGATGGGGGAGTACGACCGCATTCAAGACGTCGCCGCGGAATTCACCTCCAAACGTCAGAAACAGGATCTTCTCAGAGAGGCGTTAGCGCGACGGCTTTTGATAGTGCCAGTAGCGAACGTCGGAGACGTTGCCGAAGAAGCACACTACGCGGAGAGAGACTTTTGGCGTGAGATCGACGTTCCCGGCCATGGAACAGTTTCCTTCCCTGGTCCGTCAGCCAAATTGTCGGCGACACCGATGACGATCGACTCGCCTCCTCCTGCCCTTGGGGAAGCGAACGACGAATTCGGAGCCGAAACGGCTCGGGAACTACCAACACAGGTCGCGAAGACACCTTCGGATGGAACGGCCCTACCTCTGTCGGACGTGAACGTATTGGATTTGCAATGGGTGATGGCGGGACCAGCATCGACAAGAGTGCTCGCTGACTGGGGAGCGACCGTGGTGCGCGTCGAGTCTTCGCACAAGGTTGAAACGGCGCGCACCATCCAACCGTTTCTCAACGACGAAGGCGGAGCCGACAACGGCGGTTTGTACCAAAACATGAACGCGGGAAAGATGGGGCTCGCCCTCGACATGTCAAAACCTGAATCCAAAGAGGTGATAGAGGACCTCGTCAAGTGGGCCGACGTTGTGTGCGAATCCTTCTCGCCCAAAGCGATGCAAACCTGGGGACTTGGCTACGAAGACCTCAAGAAGATCAACCCGTCAATCATCATGACCAGCAGTTGCCTGTTTGGTCAGGATGGACCACTGTCCAGTCTGGCGGGCTTTGGCACCATGGGAGCTTCAATGTCAGGCTTCTATGCAATGACTGGATGGCCGGACAGAGAACCAGCCGGAGTAATGGGCGCCTATACCGACTATGTATCGCCGCGGTTCCTCACCGCAGCAATTCTGGCGGCGCTTGATCATCGCGACCGCACCGGCGAAGGCCAATACATCGATCTCTCTCAGGCGGAGGCAGGCATGCACTTCTTGACTCCAGCGGTTCTCGATTACCGAATCAACAACCGCCAACCTGAACCAATGGGCAACGACCATCCTTCGATGTTCCCGCATGGCAACTATCCATCTGCTGGCGACGATAAATGGGTTGCCATAGTTTGCCAAGACGACGATCAGTGGGCTGCGACCTGTCAACTGATGAGTCTGCCAGAGCACCTTGTCGATCTTGGCGCTGAGCAACGACGCGCACAGCGAGAGGAAATCGACAACGAAATTTCTGCGTGGACGTCCCAACGCTCCGGTGCCGAGGCCCAAGATTTACTTCAGGGAGCAGGCGTGACCGCGCACCGATTGCAGATGTCTGAAGCTCTAGCTGAAGATCCGCAGCTAGAACATCGTCGACATTTCCGTCATGTCGACCATATGACAAACGAAAAGATGTGGGTCGAGGGCACTCGCTTCGCGATGAGCAGATCTAGTGACGACATAACTGATGCGGGACCCAGCTACGGTCAGCACACTTTCGAAGTTCTCGAAGGGATTCTTGGGTATGACGCGGACCGAGTTGCCGAATTAGCGGTCGCCGGTGTGCTTGAGTAACGCCCACCTATTTCTAGGGTGGCGTCTCTGAAGCTGTTTGACCGGTCATTCTTCGGTAGTTGCGATCAATGAACCAACGTTGGTAATCGCCATAGGTAATGGGTTCATACCTACTGGGGTTATTCTCCGAGACCGTCGTAGGAACGGGCTTCACTACCGCATCGTCTCTCGCTCCATAAAAGAACGGCACCGCGTATCGATCAATCGTCGACAGGTTGCTCGCTCTGTGGGCAGTGGACAAATAACGGTCATTCGTCCAACGTTTCAACATGTCACCGCTGTTGACCAGGAATGAACGAGGGATTACCGGCGGTTGTATCCAGTCGTACCCCGCAGGCCGAACCTCAAGCCCAGGAATATCGTTGACCGGCAAGAAACTGAATACCGAACTGTCAGTGTGAGGAGCGAGACCCCATTCATTATCGGAGTACTCCATTACCGGGTAGTGCGACATGCGAAGTGTCACGCTCGGAATGTCGAAATCCTTGGCGAAAAAATCGGCGTCAAGATCTAGCGACAATGCCAATAACGTCATCAACGAACTGGCTAACGCCTCCATGCGTTCAATGTATGAAGCCGTTAGTTCTCTAAAGTCAGCGATGTCGGGGTATTGGTTGCTCTCTCGGTAGCCGCCCTCGTGAACGAAAAATGCCTCATTCTGGTTTGGTTTACGTACCTCTCCGGCAATCTCACTCGCGTACGAGGTCCCGGCGCCCATCCCGAGGTATCCACCGTGTGTGCCGTCCATGGTGATTGCGTCTTTCTCTGTTTGAGGAAGAGCGTGCAAAGTTCTAGTGGCGCTATAAATGTCTTCAACTGCACCCCAGGGGACGCCATGGTTGACGATAGAGAAGAAACCGACTTCTTCTAAAGCCTGACGTAGCTCTGACGTCAAGTTCCGCACGTCAGCAGAGTCGCCTTCGAATAGCGGTTGGAGGTCCAGTACAGGAATCAGTTCCGTTGAAGCTTCAGCTATCGACACAGCACACCTCCAGTAGTTTTCTACAAGCGTAGGTCAACAATGTTGGGCCGATCTCAATGGCGTTTACGCCGGGTCAATAGTGACTTCGCGTTCGGTGAATCTCCAGCCCTCGTCGGTTCGCGACAGTCGATCTCTGTACACACCTGTGGCTCTGAATAGGGCTGAGTCCCCTTGTCCGCCGCTATAGGCGTTGAGGTAACACTTCATAGTTGCTGAATCGTTGTTCCCCTCAATCAGCAGATTCCAGTTCCAGTGTCGAGCTCGGCCTTGGCTGATTGAAAAATGAGTTTCCGCGTACGTTCGAAGAGCACTCTCGCCTTCGTGGGTACCCCCCAACGGAGCGCCGTCTGGTAAACCCAAGCAACGAAAAACCCCATCTGAGGTGAACGTCTGGACCCAACTGTCGATATCTCCAAAGTCGATAGCGAAGTTGTAGCGAGCTAACAACTGACGAATTTCTTCATAGTCATGTGATGTGAGCGACATCATGAAACCCCTTTCTAACTCCAACGTTAGGCGGCACCGGTAGACAGCGTCACCCTGTGGACATTTCGTAGAGATCAGCGGAGATTTCTCCGATCTCATCACGCAAGTGCTGCAGCACTCGGGTGCCCGCGACGCGCGCACGCCATTCGCGCCGCTTCATTCGCTCCAACCGCTCACCAATGGACGACAGCACTCTGCTGACATCGTTTTGATCGAACGACTCAGCCAACGGGTCGCCGAGATACGCCGCCAAATCGTGCAGACGTAAGCAAAGTTGGCGAAGAAGAACCTTATGATCCTCGCTCACTCTTTTGGGAACACGGGGCGGAAGCGTCTTAAAAAAGTATTCAATGTCAACTGGGGTGAGACGCCCCACGTCCAAGCCGGCTATGTGCTCGGCTCGACTCACCACTGGCCCCCCGATGCAAGGTACCTATTCAAGAGACGAGCTCCGCTATCTTTTCGGCTGCGTGCCTGCCGGAATTGAAAGCTCCCTCAACTTTCGGACCGTTGAATGCCTCTCCGGCCATCACGATCACGGGTCGGTCGCCCCACACGAACGCTGATTCTTCAAGTACCTGAACCGGACCGGCGTAACGCCACCGTTGCACCATGCTGCCCAGTGGAACGACAGGACCAACCTTGGCCTTCAGATGCTTGATCGCGTACTCGGTCAGCTCGTGATCAGGTTGGTTCCAAAGGGCCAAACTCGCGTCATTTGAAAGATGAATAGTTACCGCTGGGGCCTCACTCACTCCTTTTGCGGCGTTGTCAGAGATAAAAGCCAGATCAGGGTCATCGACAAACTGCATGCCTCCGTGGCTCGGAACACCCCCGGGGTGTTCTTCTAAGGAGAAAAGCACTGCGATCGTCCGCTTGTACTCGACACTTCTCAGCCTGGTCAGAAGTTTTTTTGGAGGTTCGAGATTGGAATCCTGTGCGAGGGCGAGACTTACAGGAACCGGCGGGGTGAGCACGATCGCCGAGGTGTCTAGATGTTTGAGATCATCGACGCGTTGATCGAAATGAACCGTTACGCCTGCCTCGCTTAGCAGCCAAGCCGCTAACGCCGTCATATCAGGCACCCCGCGCCATCTTTCATAACCGTCGGGCGGTGCATCAAAGCCGTGCGTCCAAACCTTGACTGCCCCGTCCGCTGCTGCGGCGTCCACAACATGTCGGAATTCTCGGCCGCGAGTCGTAAAAAATTGTGCTCCATGGTCAAAGCTGGCGTGATCGATCACCGCGCTTGCCATCCGCCCGCCGGGGTGCCCTTCAGCTTCGTACACTCGGCTTTTGAGCCCAAGTTCACTTAATCGATACGCTGCGGACGCTCCAGCAATGCCAGCTCCGACAACCGCGATTTCAGGCGAGGGGCTAGTCATGACTTGAACTTACTCCCACAGCAAAGGGAGTTGGTTGCTACGGTGCCGTCGAAACGAAACTCGGAAGGAGACCAGATGAAGGCTTGGCGACTCAGCGAACTAGGCGACCCGTGGGACGTCCTCTCGGTCCAAGAGGTAGATCCGCCGACTCCGGGTGCAGGAGAGGCACGAGTCGTAGTGTCGGCGAGCGATCTCAATTTTGCAGATATTTTGCAATGCCAGGGCCAATACCAAGTCCGGTTAGATCCTCCATTCACGCCGGGCATGAGCGTGGCCGGGACGGTCGTTGAGACAGGCCCCGGATGCGACCTACAGCTAGGTGATCGCGTCCTCGGGATGACCACATCGGGATGGGGTGGTTACGCCGAAGAAGCGCTAGTGCGCGGTGAAGAGATGCGTATTGTTCCACCAAATGTTTCTCTGCCTGCTGCATCGGCGATGAATGTCATTTATGGCACGGGATGGACAGCTCTCCATAGGCGAGGACGTATGCAGCCAGGCGAAACGGTTCTGGTCCTCGCCGCGGCAGGAGGAGTTGGATCCGCAGCCGTCCAAATGGCAAAACTGCACGGATGCACTGTCATTGCTGCCGCGGGAGGCAGCGAAAAAGCTGAGGTTTGCAGGTCACTTGGGGCGGACGTGGTGGTGGATTACAACTCCGAAGACCTCTACGAAAAAGTGATGGACGCCACCTCGGGTAGAGGTTGCGATCTGATTTACGATCCAGTTGGTGGTGATTACTTCGACGTGGCGAGACGTCTCGTCGCGTGGGAAGGTCGTCTGCTGGTGGTCGGGTTCGCGAGCGGGGATATCCCTAGTGCTCCGGCCAACCACGTCCTCGTGAAGAACTACTCGGTAGTAGGTGTTCACATGGGCGGATATAAGGGGCGTATGGATGAAGTGCTTGACGAGTGTTATTCCGAACTGTGGGAGATGGTGAGTAACGGAACGCTGGACCCGCTGGTGAGTAGAGAGCTACGTCTTGAGGAACTTATGGGTGGTCTCGTGGACTTGTCTGGCCGAAAAACGACCGGCAGAGTCCTGCTGCGACCAGATCTGAAATAAGTTAAAGCTTCTTACCTGGGTTGAATCGACGGTCAGGATCTAACGCCGCTCGGATGACTTCCATGGCCCCAAGTTCAGATGGGCCTATCTCTTCAGATACGAATGCTCGCTTCAGCGTTCCGACGCCGTGTTCGGCTGCAATAGTTCCACCAAGGCTGAGCGCGAGTTTCACGATCTCGGCAAACGCCGTTCTTACTCGTTCCACTTCGTTCTTGTCTTCACCATTGAAGATAAGAAGTGGATGCATATTGCCGTCTCCGGCGTGACCGATAGTGGGTAGCTCTAGCTTGTGTCGCTCTCCGATAGTAACGATGCCGGCCATGAGTTCAGGCAAATGCTGACGGGGCACGGCGACATCTTCGGGGAGCATCGCTTTTCCGAGATGTTCGAACGCAGGCCACACCCGTCTTCGAACCTCAACCAGCATCTCGCCCTCTTCGGGGTCGTCGACATGAGCTACATAGGTCGCGCCTGCCGCCCGACAAATGTTCGCAATAGCTTCGATTGAAGCGGCAGCTTGATCGCCTGACGTTTGAATCAGAAGAAGGCAGGCAGCATCTACATCGAGGCCCATGTTGTAGACAGCGTCTACCTGTCGGAGACTGGCCCGATCCAAGATCTCCATCATGCTTGGCTCGTGCCCCTGCTTAAAGACCTCCACGATGGTTTCGCCTGCGTGTGGGAGCTGGTCGAAATAGGCGACTGCGGTTGCCGGAGGTGGGGGAGCGGGCACGAGCTTCAATGTGATCTCGGTAATAACGCCCAGTATTCCTTCGGATCCGACAAAAAGGCCTGTCAGGTCTAAACCGGTCGTAGATTTCAGTGTGTGGCGGCCCGTTCGGATTACTTCACCGCTGGCGAGAACAACTTCTAACCCGATCACGTAGTCGCGGGTAACTCCGTACTTAACACAGCACAGCCCACCAGCGTTGGTTGCCACGTTGCCTCCGACCGATGACATTTCGAACGACGCCGGATCTGGAGGGTAGAAAAGATCGTGCTTGGCGACTGCGCCTTTTAAATCTGAGTTGATGACCCCTGGCTGAACTCGACACATTCGGTTTATGACATCGATTTCTAGAATCTGGTTCATGCGATGGAGGGACAGCAAAACGCATCCATCGGTAGCGTTGGCTGCGCCGGTTAGACCTGTTCCGGCTCCGCGAGGGACAATGGGCACGCCTGCCGATTTAGCTGCCTCGACGGTGGCTACTACCTCCGCCGTAGAGCGGGGCATGACGAGCACCGCGGCGCTACCAGCGCCCTCGAAAACCGCTCGGTCCTGAGCGTAGGCTGCGATCACATCAGTGTCGGACTGAATGCATGCTGGATCTAGTCGAGATTGAAGTTCAACCAATAGGTGAGAGTTGGCGGTCATTTTATCGCCCCTTAGAAGAGATTCGAATTTCGCCCACGTTCGTGCCCGCCCAGTTAGTCAGGACTTTCGGTGACCAATGCTGAATACAGCCCAGCCGGTCAAGCATCCACTCCGCTGCCATTGCCGCTGCCCGGGCGTGACCATCGCGAGCTTTAAGGGCGAACGCGAAGCCCTCTCGGAGATCGACACCACAAAACACGCCCTCAGCACCAGTCTTGACGACAGCGTTCCCATCGGCGGACTCCATTAGACGGGTACACGCGCGACCCGAACCAGCGACGAGGAACGGTTCGCGAACCATTGCTTCAAGTAGTCGGCTGCCAGCCCCTCGGGCCCGAAGCTGCGACCATCCGACGGCCAGATGATGGAGGGGTATCGACCACACGGGTACCCCGCAGCCATCCACGCTTGGTGTTTGCCTGCTTAGGTCGACCCGACAGAAATCCTCGACGGCTGGAGTTACGAAGTCCTTCATTACGAGATGTTCAGGAGAAATGTAACCTGATGGATCCAACTCAAAGTAGTTCGATACCGCAACAAATCCCGTGTGTTTACCCGAGCAGTTGTTGTGTCGGCTATCTGGCTCGATGCCAGCCAAAACAAGGTCGCGTGCTGCGACAGAGTCGCTGGGAGAATGAGCCCCGCATTCAAGAACGCGATGAGAAAACCCCATTTTTTCTAACCATCGGTCAACAACTTGAACGTGGCGGGTCTCACCGTTGTGGCTAGAACACGCGATGGCAAGTTGTTCGTTTGTAAGACCAGCGGCGTCTGCGATGCCTTCAGTGATTAGAGGTGTTGCTTGAATTGGTTTGAGAGATGACCGAGGCAATGTCGGTCGATCGAATTCTCCCCACCCATCAACCGTTTTACCGACGCCGTCAACTAACGCCACGTCGACTAGATGGCGGCTCTCCACGCTGGAGCCCCGTGTGACTTCGACAACTAGGGGATCATTCACGGTGCCAGTCTTTCAGAGCGTGAACATCGCAGTGCTGCAAGACTCGGACGGTGGCAAAGGGGGAACCCGATGGGGAAACTTGAGGGACGGCTAGCGCTTGTTACAGGGGCGAGTCGCGGTATAGGTGAACATTGCGCCCGGGCGCTCTGTGAGCAAGGCGCTCGAGTGGCGCTCGCGGCCCGCTCAGAAGACGACCTGTTCCGGGTAGCTGCGGATCTTGCCAACGATCCGGTGGTGTTGCCCATAGATCTCACGAAACCAGGTGCTGGCTCGGAGTTGGCAGCATCAGCGGTGAAAGCCTTGGGTGGCGTCGACATCCTCGTCAATAATGCTGGCATCGGCGAAATCAAAGACGAGGATGAGATGGTGATGCGCGTCAACTACCACGCACCGCTTGAAACCACGAAAGCCCTCTCTCGCCAAATGGCCGACCGCGGACGCGGGTCGATCATCCACATGTCATCGGTAGCTGGAGCGACTGGAGTCGCTGAGCTTCCGACCTATGGTGCGACGAAAGCAGCGCTTGACTCCCTCACCCGCAGCCAAGCAGCTCAACTAGGGAAATTTGGCATAAGAGTAAACGCTGTGGCCCCAGGTCTGATCATCACCGAAATGTGGGAACAAGGGCGCAAAACACCGGGATTGGCGGACGGTTTAGCAAGCCACATAGCGCTAGGTCGATGGGGTGAGCCTGAAGAAATAGGTTCTGTTGTCGCTTTCTTAGCGGGCGACGACGCCGCGTACATCACGGGTCAAACAATCTTGGTAGATGGCGGATTCCATGGCGTCACAGCCTGGGGTAACTACTTTTAACAATCAGTCTCGCCGAACGACGTATCCCACCGACTCACGGTCCCAAGTTTCACTCGTCACCCCGGCGTCGCGTATTGCCTGCTTTCGGATCTTCCCCGATGCGGTCTTATCTAGCTCCGTGACGAATTCGAGATATCTCGGCACCGTATGGCGTGGCATTCTCGGAACGCACCAATCAAGAAACTCGGAGGGCTCAGGAGCGACACCGTGGAGTGCCAGAACCGCCTTGATTTCGTCTTCGCCGCCCGCCCCAGACACCCTCAACCCCACAGCCGCCGATTCGATGACCGCCGGATGCTCGTTTAAAGCCTGCTCGAGCTCATATGAAGAAATGTTTTCTCCTCTTCTTCGAATCCGATCTTTGATTCTGTCAACGAAGAACAATCTGCCATCGTTATCCATACGACCCGCGTCGCCGGTGTGAAACCAGAGATTTCGCCAGGCCTCCACTGTTTTTTCGGGCATCTTGAAATAACCGACGTTGAAACAAAATGGCACCTTTGGACGCACCAAGATTTCGCCGATCTCATTTCTCGACACCTCGACGTCGGTAGACGGATCAGCGATGATTACTTCAAAAAAATCGGTTAATGGCAGGCCAGCGCAGCCAGGCAAAACTGGATCGTCAACATCGCTGTAACTAACCATGTTGACTTCAGTCATGCCGAAGCCTTGACGCAAAACAACCCCGAATCGTTCCTCCATCGCTGACCCCCACTCTTCAGCCACGGGAATCGCGAGGATGCGAGATAGCTGGTGATCGCGATCGTGAGGCGATTCGGGACTGCGAAAGATGAACTCTGGCATTACACCAAGGGCATTGGTCACCGTTATTTGTTCTTGGCGAACTACATCGAGCCAGTCGGTCACGCTGAATCGTTTCGTTACGTGGCAGGACGCGCCGGCCAGAAGAGACGCATACACCTGCATGAATAAGCCGTTGGCGTGGAACAACGGCATGCAACAAAGGTAGCGGTCATCTTCGGTTAGCTCCATCGCGGCCACGGTGCCCAGACCGAACAGGTAGCAGTGTCCTTGAGGCATCAAAACGCCTTTGGATGGCCCGGTCGTGCCTGAGGTGTACATGATCGTGCACACGTCACTTGGTTGGGGCTCAGCCAACACCTCTGGTCGTGGTGTCGTGTCTAAGAGTTCATCAATGCGGAGATGGTGTATCCCGGCTAACGAATCGGGTAACGCGGTACCGGTGGAGGTTCCCTCGGCGACACGAATCACCGTGGCTATGTCAACTTTTGAAGTGTCGACGTCGGCAAAACGTTCAATCAGGCCATCCTCAGCGACAATGACGCGCGGCGAACTGTTGTGAACCTGATGTTGGAGAAAGCCCCCGCGAAGCTCAGTGTTGATGGGAACAAACACTGCTCGGAGCTTGTGAGTAGCGATCATCATCAGCATGAACTCTCGACTGTTTGTTAACAGAGCCAACAGACGTTCCCCGGCGCCCAAACCAAGGTCACTCAAAGCAGTAGCGAGGCAGTCCGTGAGTCGGTCGAAGTCAGAAAATGAAAGACTGCTGCCGTCCTCAAAGGATAAGAAATCGCGGTGACCGTAGACGGAAGCTTGAGTGCGGACCGCATCGACCAAGGTCCAGCGATCTCGGGGAAGAGCTGGGCCTAAATCATCGAGTTGTGGATGCCCGCGCATGGTCACAGATCGTAGGCTCTCACCTGCCTAGGATGCGGCCGTGCGGCTAGGTGAACTTGCTCCCGACTTTGAGGCCATCAATCAATTCGGAGACCCCATCCGATTTTTTGATTTGTTGCTGTCGGGACCCGTGGTCTTGTTCTTTTTTCCGAAGGCCATGACCCCGGGTTGAACCAAAGAGAGCTGCCGCTTCCGAGATCTCAGCGAAGAGTTTGCCAAAGTTGGGGCTTCGGTGGTGGGTATCAGCGCTGATCCGTGGGATCAACAACTCGTCTTTGATGAAGTCAATCACCTGGATCTGCCGCTCTTATCGGATCCTGAGCGAAGCGTCGCCAGCCTGTTCGGAGTCAAGCGGATGGGGCCGTTGCCCAACAAGCGGCGCACTTTTGTAATCGGTACCGACCGGCGGGTGCTCTCAATGATCACGAGTGAATCCAATATGGGAAAGCACGCTGATGGAGCGTTGACGGCGCTACAAGAGCTTCGGTAGAGCTTCGCTTCAAACGGTCACAACATTGCCGTTGCCGGGCGGTCCAAGACGGTGCGCAAAGCGAAACTTGACTGCACGCGTGCGACGTGAGGAAGGTGGGCCAGTTGCTGGCGATGAATGTTTTCGTAGCTGGCGACGTCGTCACAAGCGACATGAAGTAAATAATCAAAGCCGCCGGCAATGAGGTGACATGAAAGAACATCGGGACAATCAACTACCGCGGCTTCGAACTCGTCGAGTTGGCCGTCGCTTTGACCGTCGAGGGTGATCTCAACAAAAACTGAAGTGCCTCGACCCATTGCGCTGCGATTAGCTACAACGCTGTAGCGCTCGATGATGCCTTCGGTTTCGAGTCGACGTACTCGCCGCAGGGTCGCCGACTGCGACATGTGGATTTTGTCAGCTAATTCCGCGTTGGTGGCTCGCGCTGCATGTCCGAGGTATCGCAGGAGGGCGCGATCGATATGGTCGAGATGTTCCATTGAATATTCAGCCTTAAATAGTCAATTTAACGCAAGAATCATGCGCTAAAACACAGAAAGAAACGCAAAATAAGCAGATAGTGACCAAGAGTAGCGCATTATGGTCGATGGTAAATCGGGTGCTCAAGACGGTAAATAACGATTGACGAGGTGCGTTGATGCGCATTGGCGTTCCCAGAGAAATAAAACAAGCTGAGCGGCGCGTCGGGTTGACGCCGACATCAGTTCGAGAACTCACCGGTCGCGGTCACGAAGTGCTCCTAGAAACTGAAGCGGGTTCAGGTATTGGTGCTACCGATGACCATTACCGAGCGGCGGGCGCAACGGTCACAAACGATGTTGAGCAGGTGTGGGGTATCGCCGACATGGTGGTGAAAGTTAAAGAGCCTCAATTGGTCGAACGAGCTCGTCTGCGGGCGGACCAGATTTTGTTCACCTACCTCCACCTTGCTCCTGACCGCGATCAGACTCTCGACCTGATCGCCAGCCTGGCCAGTTGCATAGCGTACGAAACAGTCACCGATAGCAGCGGTGGGTTACCTTTACTAGCGCCGATGTCTCGGGTCGCAGGCCGCTTAGCTGTGCAGGCTGGGGCCTCAGCTTTGGAAACTGTTCACGGTGGCGCGGGCATCCTGATCGGTGGAGTACCGGGAGTTCCTCCGGCGCGGGTGGTGATCATAGGGGGCGGAGTCGTCGGCGAAAACGCAGCTGAGATCGCGGTCGGCATGGGTGCAGATGTTCATGTACTCGACCTCGATCCAACGGTGCTCGACCATCTCGAGCAAAGGTTCGGCGCGAGTATCATCACCATCACCTCTAACCGGACCACCATCGAACAAGAAGTCTTGGAAGCTGATTTGGTCATCGGAGCGGTGCTTGTTGCCGGAGCAAAGGCACCCAAGCTGGTCACCGCCGAAATAATTGGCCGAATGAAACCGGGATCCGTCGTTGTCGATGTAGCCATTGACCAGGGAGGGTGTTTTGAAACCTCAAGACCTACCACCCATGCCGAACCGACGTTCGTAGTAGATGACGTCGTGCATTACTGCGTGGCGAATATGCCCGGGGTTGTGCCGCAAACGTCTACTCGCGCTCTCAACGATGCGACGCTCCCTCGGGTTGTGTCGCTAGCAGATCAGGGACTTGACGCGTTGCGAACCGATCCGCATCTGCGGCGGGGGTTGAACGTACACAAGGGCATGGTTACTGAACCCGAAGTAGCGGCTTCAGTTGGCGTGGACTATGTCGCCGCTGAGGATGCGCTGGAGATCTGAACTTATTTCTGTTGGAGGTTTCGGTGCTCAACCTCGCCCCATGGTGAAGAACTCGTCGTTGGGTCGCATCGAAGCCAAGTGCGCTAAACGGTTCGACATAGCGAAGAGCCCGGTTATCGCTCCGATATCCCAAATGTCATCGTCGCTGAACCCATGATCGCGCAAGGATTCATGGTCAGCGGCGTTGACAGCTTCAGGCGTTCGGGCCAATTTGACAGCGAAGGCAATCATCGCTG
>Ga0310345_10001837_pt1 | contig 22660 bp, 19 predicted proteins | sample HC15DNA20500_MG_FD_204667 | JGI IMG/M metagenome (GOLD analysis project Ga0310345, IMG submission 204667) | Marine microbial communities from station ALOHA, North Pacific Subtropical Gyre - HC15-DNA-20-500_MG | ecosystem: Environmental > Aquatic > Marine > Oceanic | place: Pacific Ocean: North... | reverse complement strand
GAGGCCGATGTGATACGCGGGCGCGAAATGACCTCTTACCCCTCGATCCGCACCGATTTGAAGAACGCCGGGGCCAACGTCGTGGACAAGGAGGTCGCGACTGATCAGGGCATCGTAACCAGCCGCAATCCTGATGATCTCGAGGCCTTCGTGGCCAAGATCATCGAGGAAATCCGCGAGGGCAAGCACCCTCGCCAAGCCGCGTGATCCACGCCAAATGGATGCGGTGGCGTGCCGCCGCATCCATTATAGATTGTGGCGCGCAGCCGCCGTTCCGCCCCTCCAAGGGCCACTGCCATTGCCAAATGCACAGCGATCCAGCAATTGTCACGGAACTACCGCGTGGGAATGGTTATTAAAGCTCCATGAAAGACCGCATTGACCCGCTGATTGCCGAGCGCGCGCCCTGGATGTTCCGGCAATCACCTCTCGTGAGGCCGTTGCGCGGTCTTTTGCACCTCGCCCTGTCCTATGATCGCACGGTCGCGATCGGCACCGAGTTGCGCGACGAGCCCACCTCCCGCATCATGGGTGACATGGGCGACCTGCTGGCCCGGCACCTCACCGTCGCCGGCCTCGACAATGTGCCGCGTCATGGCCCCGCCCTCATCGTCGCCAACCACCCCACCGGCATCGCCGACGGGATTATGCTCTATCACGCGCTCAAGACGATCCGCCCCGATCTCTTCATCTACGCCAATGGCGATATCCTGCGGGTGCTGCCGCAGATGGAGGATTTGATCGTGCCGGTGGAATGGCGCAAGGAAAAGCGCAGCCACGCCAAGACCAAGATGACGATGGATCTGACCAAGCAGGCGGTGAAGGAAGGCCGGCTGGGCGTGATCTTCCCCTCGGGCCGCCTTGCGAAACGGCGCGGGTTGCGGCTGCACGAGCGACCTTGGATGCCTTCGGCAGCAATGCTGGCGCGCAAGTTCGACCTGCCGGTGATCCCGGTGAACATCCGCGCCCGCAACTCGGCGCTGTTCTACCTGTTCGACCTGATCCACCCGACGCTGCGCGACATCACCCTGTTCCACGAGATGCTGAACAAGGACCGTCAGCCCTATGTCATCACCGTGGGCGAAGAGATCTCGCCCGCCGCGCTGCCCTCGAAATCCGAGGATGGCATCGAGATGCTGCGCCGCGCGACCTTGGCGCTGGGCGGACGCGACGCGCCGACGGTGAGCCTCGTGCGCTCGACCCGCTCGGTGCTGCGCGGGCGGGCCTGAAGCGTCAGGACGCCACGCCCGATCGCTCTGAGCTTTCCTGAGGGCGCGCTTGCGGGCGGGGCACCGTGAGCAGCGTGCCACTCCGGCAATAGCTCTGTTCCCGGGTCCAGGCCGCCATCTCGGCGCGCATCGCGGGCTTGGTCATCGGCCCCCAATCGGCGGCGATGCCTGCCCGTCTGCCATCCTTCATCGCAACCGCACCGTCGCGTTTGACGGTCCGGGCCATGATCCGGGCGGCGCAGCTGAGATTGCGGACCGGGTCGCGCAGCATCGCGCCGTCCCGTGCGACGCAGCCATAGCCCCGCGCCGTGCCGGGCAGGATCTGCAAAAGCCCGTGATAGAGCCCACCCCCGCCCACCGCATCGGCGCGGTGCCGGCTCTCGAACCGCGCCAGAGCCGACATCACCCCGACCCAGAAGGCGCGGCGCAGCCGCGGCGGGTTCGCGGCATAGGCCGGACACCAGGTCGCGATGTCGGCCGGGACCACCTCGGCCAAATCCGAGGCCGGGCCGCGCAACGCCGACATCAGGCCGCGGGTCCAGATCCCGGTGCCCGGCTTTCCGTCCCAACGCGCCTCCGGCAGGAACGGATCGCGGGCGCGCGGGCGCAGACCCGCTTCGCCACCGGGGGCATTGGCCGCCAGCGTCGCGGGGCGAGATATCGGACGCAGCGCGATCTCCGGTCGCGGATCGGCCTGAAGCTCGGGCGCAATCATGGTCGAGAGCGCGCGGTGGGGCGGCTCGGGACCTGCCTGCGGCGGTACAGGTGTGTCTTGTGGCGGCTCGTCCGCATCGTCTCGCATCTCGATGGAGGCCGCGAGGATTTGCGCCGGGTCCGACGGCTCGGCGTGGACCATCGAACCCGGCATCACGGCCATCGATCCCCCCAGGATCATCAGTGCCACGAGCATGGGGGGATAACTGCACCGGCCCCAAGACACGATGCAACGCGAAAATGGCGCAATGCCGCGAGGTTGCCCCTCTTGACGTGGCGCCTGTGTCGCGGCTGCGACAGGCATCCGCCTCAGCCGGCCCGTTTCGATTTGGCGGCGGCCTGCGCGGTCTGACTTGGCTGGCAGTAGCTCTGGCTACGGGTCCAGTTCGCCATCTCGTTGCGTTTCCTCGAGGAGTGGAACGGGCCCCAGTCGGCCGCGAGACCCCGCATGCCTGCCGAGACGACACCGTCACGCCGCACGGTACGCGCGGCGATGCGCACCGCGCAGGACAGGTTCGCGACACCATCCTTGAGCGCCGAGCCGCTACCGGCGGCGCAGCCATAGCTGCGCGCGGTCGCGGGCGCGATCTGCACCAGCCCGAACCACTTGCCCCCGCCGCCGACGGCCTCGGGGTTCCAGGTGCTTTCATGCTTGGCCAGCGCCGAAAGCATCCCGGCCCAGAAGGCGGCGCGCTCGTCCTCGGAGGCTTCGGCATAGCCGGGGCACCAGTTCGCGATGTCGCCGGGCACCTGGCTCAGCAGCGGCGCGCCATGCGCCTTGAGCGCGGCCAGCGTCGCGTCGGTCCATCGGGCACTTTCGGGGCGGTGGTCCCAGGCCATCACCGGCAGCGCGGCGGGGGCAGCGGCTTCCACCTCGGGCTCGGGGAGCTGCGCACAGGCAGCGCCCAGCGAGAGCAGCGCGATCGGCATGAGGCGGCGCAAACGCGCGGATACACGTGTCGGGAACATTATTCGTATGGGTCCGTTGTGGCAGCAACTGGCGTCGATCTCTCCCGCGGCACGTGTGGCTGTCGAGTCCGTGTTCCATCCACTTGGATTTTCGGCGGGATATCGCCCAGCGGCTGCGCCGCTCCGCCGAGCCGCGCGCGCTCTCCCGACCCTTGAAGAAACGGTCATTCGCGCCTAATCAGGCCCGCGACAACCGTGCAAGGAGAGGCTCCCATGCTGGACCTGACATTCGAGGCCCCCGCCCCCAAGGTGATCGCGGGCGCGACCGGGGATTGGGAGCTGGTGATCGGCCTCGAGGTGCACGCGCAGGTCGCGACCCGCGCCAAGCTGTTCTCCGGCGCTTCGACCGAGTTCGGCGCCGAACCCAATTCCAACGTGTCCTTCATCGACGCGGGCATGCCCGGCATGCTGCCGGTGATCAACGAGGGCTGCGTGGCGCAGGCGGTGCGCACCGGGCTCGGGCTCAAGGCGGAGATCAACCTGCGCTCGGCCTTTGATCGCAAGAACTACTTCTACCCGGACCTGCCGCAGGGCTACCAGATCAGCCAGCTCTACCACCCGATCGTCGGCGAAGGTGAGGTGATCGTCGAGATGGGCGCGGGCGTCGCCCGCCGCGTGCGCATCGAGCGCATCCACCTCGAGCAGGACGCCGGCAAGTCGATCCACGACATGGACCCGAACATGTCCTTCGTCGATCTCAACCGCACCGGCGTGGCGCTGATGGAGATCGTCTCGCGGCCCGACATCCGTGGCCCCGAGGAAGCCGCCGCCTATGTCGGCAAGCTGCGCCAGATCCTTCGCTACCTCGGCACCTGCGACGGCAACATGCAGAACGGCAACCTGCGCGCCGACGTCAACGTCTCGGTCTGCCGTCCCGGCGATTACGAGCGCTATCAGGAGACGCAGGACTTCTCGCATCTCGGCACCCGCTGCGAGATCAAGAACATGAACTCGATGCGCTTCATCCAAGCCGCGATCGATTTCGAGGCGCGGCGCCAGATCGCGATCCTCGAAGATGGCGGCAGCGTCGTGCAGGAAACCCGCCTCTACGATCCGGACAAGAACGAGACCCGATCGATGCGCTCCAAGGAAGAGGCGCATGACTACCGCTACTTCCCCGACCCCGACCTGCTACCGCTCGAGATCGAGCAGGCCTGGGTCGACGACATCGCGGCGCATCTGCCCGAACTGCCCGACGCCAAGAAGGCGCGCTTCATGGGCGATATGGGCCTGTCGGATTACGATGCGGGCGTGCTGACGGCGGAACTCGCCAATGCCATCTACTTCGAGGCGGTGGTGAACCATCTCGACAGCGCCAAGGATGGCAAACTCGCCGCGAACTGGGTCATCAACGAGCTGTTCGGCCGGCTCAAGAAGGATGATCTGGGTATCGAACAGAGCCCGGTCAGCCCGGCACAGCTGGGCGACATCGTCGCGCTGATCGCCAAGGGCGACATCTCGGGCAAGATCGCCAAGGACCTGTTCGAGATCGTCTACACCGAGGGCGGCGACCCGGCGAAGATCGTCGAGGAGCGCGGCATGAAACAGGTCACGGATACCGGTGCCATCGAGGCGGCGGTCGACGAGATCATCGCCGCCAACCCGGCGCAGGTCGAAAAGGCCAAACAGAACCCCAAGCTCGCGGGCTGGTTCGTGGGCCAGGTGATGAAATCCACCGGCGGCAAGGCCAACCCCGCCGCCGTCAACCAGATCGTCACGCAGAAGCTCGGGCTCTGAGCCCGTGCCGGAGGAGAGCGCCATGACCGCCTACGAGTATCGCGTCGTTCCCGCGCCCAAGCGCGGGGTCAAGGAGCGCGGCCTGAAGACCGGCGAGGATCGCTATGCCCATGCGCTGCAGGGCACGATCAACGAACTGGGCGCCAAGGGCTGGGAGTATCTGCGCGCCGAAACCCTGCCCTGCGAGGAGCGTCAGGGCCTGCGCGGTCGCAGCACCGTGTATCATTCGGTGCTGGTGTTCCGCCGCGCCACCGGGGCTCAGCCCGCTGCCACGCCCGTGGCGGCCGAGCCGATGGCCGCGCAGCAGGGGCTGAGCGCGAGCCGCGCCGAGACCCCCGCCGCCGCGCGGCCGGTGCCCGGCGCCCGAGAGGCGCAGGAAATCCCCGACCGTCCGGCGCCTCAGGTCACCGCGAACCGCGGCGACTGATCCCGGCGGGCCGACGCCGAAGGGGCGGAAAATGCCCTCCGCCCCTTCAATCTCCGGCTCTTTGGACTAAACTGCCGCGTCCGACTCGAAAGGATGAGGCAGAGCATGGCAAAGAACGACCCCTTCGGTTTCGATATGTCGGTATCGGCATCGAAGAAGAAAAACCCGCGCGGCAGACGCGGGATGTCCGGCGCCTTCGAGACCTCGACGCGGGTCTGCGACCACCCGGGCTGCGAAGAGGCCGGCAAGTACCGCGCCCCGAAATCGCCCGATATCCCGATGACTACTTTTGGTTCTGCAAGGAGCACGTGCGCGAGTACAACCTGAAGTGGAACTTCTTCGACGGCAGCACCGAGGCCGAATTCAGCGAGCAGATCGAGAACGACCGGGTCTGGGGCCGGTCGACCAAGCCTTTCGGCAAGCGCAGCGAGGAACAGCGCGCCTGGGCGCGTCTGGGCGTTGACGACCCGCACCAGGTGCTGGGTGAGAACGCCACCCGCAACCCCGGCAAGAACGCGGCCCAGCAGGGCCATACCCGCCGCCTGCCTGCCACCGAGCGCCGCGCGCTCGAGGTGCTTGACGCCAAGGACAGCTGGTCCAAGGCCGAGATCCGCAAATCCTACAAGGCGCTGATCAAGGTGCTGCATCCCGACATGAATGGCGGCGATCGCAGCCAGGAGGAGCAGCTCTCCGAGGTGGTCTGGGCGTGGGACCAGATCAAGGACAGCAAGTCCTTCCGCGACAAGGATTGATCCGAGGGGCCGTCTCCACGCCGTATCGCGCGGCGCGGGAGCGTCCGTCTATCTCCGTGATTAAACCGATGCGGGCCCTGCGATCCGGGCTCAGAGGCGCGTGACCGGACCCGCGCCGAGTACCGCGCCGGTGGGCGCACCCGTGGGCGATCCGCCCGCCGGTTCGTCGGAGATAGCGAGTACCGCCTGCGACAGCAGCGGCTGCAGATCCTGGGGCACCGCCACGCGCCCCTCGCGATCCTCCGGCAGCACGCCAAGCGACACCGGCGCCGCATCGCCCGCGATCAGCCACAACTCCAGCGCCCGGCCCGGTGCTGCCGCGCCGCTGGGGCGCAACACGCGCAGCATCTCCGGAGCATCGGGATCGAAGGCCACACGCACCACGAGGCTGCGATCCTCGGCCGCGATCTCGGCGCCGAACGGGGGAGCTTCCGGCCCCGGGCGCAGCAGGTCGAGATTGGTGACGACAAGGTACGTCCCCGCCGCCAAGGCCGCCGCCGAAAGCGCGGGCCACAGCCCCAGCCGCCGCAGCAACCCTTCGCGCCGCGCCCCGAACAGCCGCCGGTCGATCGCGTTACGCACCCGAACGGGCGGCGTCACCGGCGTCATGTCCTGCGTCAACGAGACGAAATCCTCGGCCCAGGCCGCGTAGAGCGCGCGGTAATCCGGATCCGTCTCGAGCCGTCGTTCGGCGCGGTCGAGTTCCTCGCCCCCGAGCAATCCCAGCACGTGCTCGGCGGCCAGAACGGCATCGTCCTCGTGTTGATCGCCGGGACCGGTCATCGCGTCAGGCACTCCTTCAGCCGCATCAGGCTGCGCCGCAGCCAGGTGCGCATCGTGTTCAACGGCACGCCGTGCCGCTCGGCGAGATCGGCATAGCTCTCGCCCGTCAGATAGGCCCCCCGCACCGCCGCGGCACGATCGGGCTCGAGCTCCGACATGCAGCGGTCGATCCTCTGGTTTTCCGAAGCCGCGACGGCCAGGGCCTCCGGCCCCGGACCGGCATCGGCCAGATCGGCCACGGCATCCATGTCGCCGCCCCCCCGGCTCTCGGCCTTGCGCCTAGCCCGCAGCCGGTCGATGGCATGGTTGCGGGCGATGGTGATCAGCCAGGTCATCGGGCTCAGCCCGTTCACCTGGTAGCGCCCCGCATTATGCCACAGCTTCACGAAAATCTCCTGGAGCGCATCCTCGGCCTCGGCCCTATCGTTCAACACACGCAGGCAAATCCCGAAGAGTTTCGCTGAGGTCGCGTCATAAAGCGCGCCGAAGGCCGCGCGATCGCCCAGCGCGACGCGGCCGATCATCGCCTCGATCTCGGTCTGACGCGACATGATGCTGAAGTTCCCCCGTCACTCTGGTTGCAGACAATGACGCCCCGCCTTGAAAAGGCAAGCGGGGCTCGGCCCATGGTCGCATCCTGCGGCCCTTGAACCCCGCCGCGCGATGCTCCATCACTTGCGCGACCGCCGAAAAGGGCCCCTGCCCGCACGCGAAAGGATCATCATGGCCGACGCCCAGACCGACCCCAATGCCCGCCCGACCGAGGAGATCGACATCCGCGAGACCTTCGGCTTCGACAGCGCCATGAAGGTCAAGGGCTTCGCCGAGCGCTCGGACCGGGTGCCCGACATCGACCCGACCTACAAGTTCGATCCTGACACCACCCGCGCCATTCTCGCGGGCTTCGGCGCCAACCGCCGGGTCATGGTGCAGGGCTATCATGGCACCGGAAAATCGACCCATATCGAGCAAGTTGCGGCGCGGCTGAACTGGCCCTGCGTGCGCGTCAACCTCGACAGCCACATCTCCCGCATCGACCTGATCGGCAAGGACGCGATCAAGCTCAAGGACGGCAAGCAGGTGACCGAGTTCGCCGAAGGCATCCTGCCTTGGGCGCTGCGCCATCCCTGCGCCATCGTGTTCGACGAATACGACGCAGGCCGCGCCGACGTGATGTTCGTGATCCAGCGGGTGCTGGAGACCGACGGCAAGCTGACCCTGATGGACCAGAACCAGGTGCTGACGCCGAACCCGTATTTCCGGCTCTTCGCCACCGCCAACACGGTGGGCCTCGGCGACACCACCGGCCTCTATCACGGCACCCAGCAGATCAACCAGGCGCAGATGGACCGCTGGTCGCTCGTGGCGACGCTGAACTATCTCAGCCACGACGCCGAGGCCGCGATCGTTCTGTCCAAGGCCCCGCATTACAACACCGCCGAGGGGCGCCAGACCATCTCCCAGATGGTCACCGTGGCCGATCTCACCCGCACCGCCTTCATGAACGGCGATCTCTCGACCGTGATGAGCCCGCGCACCGTGATCAACTGGGCCCAGAACGCCGAGATCTTCCGCGACGTGGGCTATGCCTTCCGGCTCTCGTTCCTCAACAAGTGCGACGAGCTGGAGCGCCAGACCGTGGCCGAGTTCTATCAGCGCTGCTTCGACGAGGAGTTGCCCGAGAGCGCGGTGAGCACCGCCGGGCGCTGAAATGGCGACCGGGCTGCATATCGGCCTGATCGGCGGCATCGGCCCGGCGGCGACCATCGTCTACTACCAGCGGCTTTGCGACGCGATGCGCGCGCGCGGCGCGCCGCTGGAGCTGACGGTGGTGCAGGCCGACATCCACGCGTTGATCGAGAACAACCTTGCAGACCGGCGCGAGGCGCAGGCCGAAATCTATGCCGGGCTGATCGACAGGCTGAAGGCCGCGGGTGCCGATTGCGCCGCGATCACCTCGCTGGGCGGCCATTTCTGCTATGCCGAGACCCTTGCGCGGGCGTCGCTGCCGCTGGTCTCGGGTGTCGAGCCGCTCGACGCCCATTTCGCCGCGAAGGGGCTGTCGCGGGTCGGGCTTCTGGGCACGCGCGTGGTGATGCGCAGCCGCCTCTACGGCCAACTGGCCCGCACCGAGGCCGTGGCGCTCGACGACGAGATCGAGACCTTCGGCCAGCTTTATCAGGACCTAGCGGTGGCGGGCCGCTGCGACGCCACGACCCGTACCGCGCTGATCGGGGCCGGACGCCGGATGGTCGAGGATCTGGGAGCCGAGGCGATCGTGCTGGCCGGCACCGATCTGAACCTCGTCTTCGACGGTCAGGACCCCGGCTACCCGGTGATCGACGCGCTCGACGTCCACGTGGCGCGGCTCGCTGATCTGGCCAGCGGCGCGGCCCCGCTCGACGTCCAGGCCCCCTGACCCGCGGCGCGTGCCGCGCTATGCTCTCCCACGGGGGCCGGACCCCGGCCCTTGCCGCCCCGCAACTCAGGTGAAATACCTCTGCCCATGAGCCCGACGTCAGACAACCCCGCCGATCCGTTCAAGAAGGCCCTGACCGAGGCCACCAAGGTCATGGCCGACGACCGCGAGCTCACCATCAGCTTTTCGGTCGATCCGCCCGGCCTGACCCATGACAGCGTGCGGCTGCCGCAGGTCAGCCGCCGGATGACCAAGGACGAGGTGCTGCTCGCGCGCGGCACCGCCGACGCGCTGGCGCTGCGCCACCGCTACCACGATGCAGGCGTCAACGCGCGCTACCAGCCGCAATCGGGGATCGCCCGCGATCTCTACGACGCGATGGAGGGCGCGCGCGTCGAAGCCGTGGGCGCGAAGAACATGCCCGGTACGGCGGGTAACATCGACGCCAAGATCGGCGCCGAGGCGCGGCGCAAGGGTTACGACCAGATCCGCGACAAGGCCGATGCGCCGCTCGCCGTCGCCGCCGGCTACCTGATCCGTCACCTCGCCACGGGCCGCGACCTGCCGCAAGGCGCCGACAACGTCATGGATCTGTGGCGCGGCTTCATCGAGGAGATGGGCGGCGACCGGCTGGAAGGGCTGACCGAGGCACTGCACGACCAGAAGAGCTTTGCCCGCTTCGCGCGCGATCTGATCCGCGATCTCGGCTATGGCGACCAGCTCGGCGACGATCCGGACATGGAAGACCCCGACCAGGAGGACGAGGCCTCCGAGGAAGAGGACGACCAGGAGCCGGATTCGACCGGCGAGGACGAAGATCAGGACGAGGAGGACGAGACCTCTCCCGAGCAGTCTCAGGACCAGCAGCAGGACCAGTCCCAGGCGCAGGTTTCGATGGAGGATCAGGCCGAGGCTGAAGAGGCCGAGGAACAGGAAATGCCCGAGGGCGAGGCGCCGCAGGACCCGCCGCCCCCCGCCCATTCCGACGCCGATCCGAATTATACCGTGTTCGAGACCAAGCATGACGAGGAGATCGGCGCCGAGGAACTGGCCGAGGCGGCCGAGCTGGAGCGGCTGCGTGCTTATCTCGACCAGCAGCTCGACCCGTTGAAGGGTGCCGTGTCGCGCCTCGCCAACAAGTTGCAGCGCCGGCTGCAGGCCCAGCAGAACCGCTCATGGGAATTCGACCGCGAAGAGGGCATCCTCGACGCCGGCAGGCTGGCCCGCGTCGTCGCCAACCCGACCACGCCGCTCTCGTTCAAGGTCGAGAAGGACACCGAGTTCCGCGACACCGTAGTGACGCTCTTGATCGACAACTCCGGCTCGATGCGCGGGCGGCCGATCTCGATCGCCGCGATTTGCGCCGACGTGCTGGCCCGTACGCTGGAACGCTGCTCGGTCAAGGTCGAGATCCTCGGCTTCACCACCCGCGCCTGGAAGGGCGGGCAGAGCCGCGAGGACTGGCTCGCCGCCGGGCGCCCGCCCCTGCCCGGCCGGCTCAACGACCTGCGCCACATCATCTACAAGCGTGCCGACGCGCCGTGGCGGCGCACCCGCGACAATCTCGGGCTGATGATGAAGGAGGGACTCCTGAAGGAGAACATCGACGGCGAGGCGCTCGAATGGGCGCATCGCCGGCTGCTGGCGCGTCGCGAGGCGCGCAAGGTGCTGATGGTGATCTCCGACGGCGCGCCGGTCGATGACAGCACTCTGTCGGTGAACCCTGCCAACTATCTCGAAAAGCACCTGCGCGACGTGATCGCCATGGTCGAAAAGCGCAAGGCGGTGGAACTAACCGCCATCGGCATCGGCCACGACGTGACGCGCTATTACGACCGCGCGGTGACGATCACCGACGTGGACCAGCTCGCCGGGGCGATGACCGAACAGCTCGCCTCGCTCTTCGACGCCGATCCGCGCAAGCGGGCCCGCGTCCTCGGAATGAACAGGGTCGCCTGATGTACCAGAACTTCGTCACCACCGCCCGCCCTGAACAGGGGCCGCCGCGTCTCGCCGCGCTGCGCGAGCGCATGAAGGCCGAGGCGCTCGATGGTTGGATCGTGCCGCGCGGCGACACATGGCGCGGCGAGAACGTCCGTGCCCGCGACGAGCGCCTCGCCTGGCTCACCGGCTTCACCGGTTCGGCGGGCTTCGCGGCGATCCTCGACCACAAGGCGGGGGTCTTCATCGACGGCCGCTACAAGATCCAGATCAAGAGCCAGATCGCGCCCGAGTTCACGCCCGTCGACTGGCCCGCCACCAAGCTCGCCGACTGGCTGATCGCCGAGCTGCCCGAGGGCGGCACCGTGGGTTACGACGCCTGGCTGCACACGCCCGAGGAAATCCGCGAGCTGCACGGCAAGCTGCACCCGAGGGGCATCGGCCTCAAGCCCTGCGACAACCTCGTCGACTCAATCTGGGAGGACCGCCCGGTCCCGCCGCCCGCGCCCTTCATCGCATGGCCCGAGGAGTTCGCCGGCAAGAGCCATGCCGAGAAGCGCGCCGAGATCGCCGCAGCCCTGCGCGAGGCTGGTCAACGCTGCGCCGTGCTCACCCTGCCCGACTCGATCGCATGGCTTCTGAACATCCGCGGTGACGACGTGCCCTGCACGCCGGTGCCGCTCAGCTTCGCGATCATAGACCATACCGGGCGATGCGAGCTGTTCTGTCCGAAGGGCAAGGCCGACAACCTCCGCGATCATCTCGGAGCGGAGGTCGACGTGCTCGACATCGACGCCTTCCTCGGCGCGCTGGGCCAGCTTTCGGGCCCCGTGCGACTCGACCCGAAATCCGCGCCTGCGATCATCGAGACTACGCTCAAGGGCTGGGAGACCGAGATCGCCGAAGCCGAGGATCCCTGCATCCTGCCCAAGGCCCGCAAGAACGCGGCCGAGATCGAGGGCGCGCGGCAGGCGCATCTGCGCGACGGCGCTGCCGTCTGCCGTTTCCTGCACTGGCTCGACACAGAGGCGGCGCGCCTGGCACAGGAGCCGGACCACAAGCTGACCGAAATCGGCGTCGTCACCGCGCTCGAGGGTTTCCGCCGCGAGACGAACGAGCTGCGCGGTATCAGCTTCGAGACCATCGCCGGCGCGGGCGAGCATGGCGCGATCACCCATTACCGCGTCACCGAGGACACCGACCGCGAGGTGCGCCCGGGCGAGCTGCTATTGGTGGATTCGGGCGGCCAGTATCTCGACGGCACCACCGACATCACCCGCACCATCGCCATCGGCACCCCACCCGCGGATGCCGCCGAATGCTACACCCGCGTGCTGCAGGGCATGATAGCGCTGAGCCGAGCACGGTTCCCCAAGGGCCTCGTCGGGCGCGATCTCGATGCGCTGGCCCGCTTTCCGCTCTGGACCGCCGGTCTCGACTACGATCACGGCACGGGGCACGGCGTCGGCGCCTTCCTGTCGGTGCATGAGGGGCCGCAGCGGATCTCCAAGGGGTCTGAGACCCCGCTGGAGCCGGGGATGATCCTGTCGAACGAGCCGGGCTATTACCGCGAAGGTGCCTTCGGCATCCGCATCGAGAACCTGATCGTCACCCGCGAGGCCCCGGCCCTGCCCGGCGCCGACGACCGCGAGATGTATGATTTCGAGACGCTGACCTTCGTGCCGCTCGAGCGGCGGCTGATCGTCGCGGGCATGCTTTCTCCCACCGAGCGGGACTGGATCGACGCCTATCACGCGGCTACATTCCACGCGATAGCCCCGCGCCTCGATGGCGCGGCGCGGGACTGGCTCAAGGCCGCCTGCGCGCCGCTCTGACCGGCGGGACGTTCACAGGGAGCAAGACGACATGAGCGATCACATCACGATTCGCCCCGCCGAGGGCACCTGGGTGGTGCGCGCCGGTGGCGCCGTGCTCGGCGAGAGCAGCCGGGCGCTGGAACTGGTCGAGGGCGACTACCCGCCGGTGATCTATTTCCCGCGCGAGGATATCGCGATGGCCTTCCTCGAACCGTCGAAGACCCGTTCGCACTGCCCGTGGAAGGGTGACGCGCATTATTACACCATCATCGCCAAGAGCGGCGCGATCGAGGATGCGGTCTGGTCTTACGAGGACCCCAAGGAAGGCATGGAGCAGATCAAGGACTGCCTCGCCTTCTACAAGAACAAGGTCGCGGTCGAGCAGGTCTGATCCCGATCGATGCGGCGGTCAGGAATGCTCCTCGGCCGCCAGCCGCGTCAGCGCGCGGTTGACCGCGCGCAGCCCGTCCACTTGAAACAGCGCGCCCCAAAGCTCCGGCGTCTCGTCGCCGGAGCCGAAGCGGACCACCGGCACGAAGGGCCGCTGCACCGTCTCGAACAGCGGCATCGCCTGTTCCAGCGTCGCCCCCGATTGCACGAAGACCCCTTCCGCGATCATTTCCCGGCAGGCCTCCTCGGGAGCGGCGCGCGGCGCGCCGATGGCCCGCATCACCGTCTCGACCCGGATCGTGCCCAGGAGCCAGGCCTGTGGCCCGGCAGCCAGATGCACGCCCCGCCGCGCCAACTGCGTCAGGAAGAACGAGCGCTGCACCAGTCGCGAGGCCAGCGCCGATGACAGCGACACCGCGACCATCACCGCGAGCCCGGTCTGCCAGTCGCCTGTCAACTCGAACACAATCAGCGTGGTCGAGATCGGCGCGCCCAGCACGGCGGCCGCTACCGCCCCCATCCCCGCCAGCGCATAGAGCGTACCCTCGCCCGAGAAGTCCGGCGCGATGGCAGTGGCGACTGTGCCGAAGGCGAGCCCGGTAAGTGCGCCGATCATCAGCGAGGGCGAAAATATACCGCCACCCATGCGCCCGGCCATGGTGACCGCCACCGCGGCCACCTTGACCACCACGAAGATCACCGCGAGGTCGAAGGCGATGTTGCCCTGTAGCGCTGCCGAGGTGGTCTCGTAGCCCACGCCGATGATGTGCGGGAAGAAAATCGCGATGACGCCGAGGATCAGTCCCGTGGCCGCGGGCCGAAGCCAGCGCGGCAGCGCGATGCGTGCCTGCACCCGGTTCGCCACGTCGTCTGCCCAGAAGATGGACCGCATCAGCACCACGGCGACGAGACCACATAGAAGCCCCAGCAGTAGAAAGGCGGGCAGTTCCACGTAGAAGGCCAGCGCGTTCTTGTCGGGCAACGTGAACTCCGTCACGTCGCCCCAGACCAAGCGCCCCAGAACCGTGCCGGCGACGCTGGCGATGGCGATGGGCGCGAAGGCGTGGACCGCGAAATGCCGCAACACCACTTCGAGCGCGAAGAGCGCGCCCGCGATCGGCGCGTTAAAGCTGGCCGAGACGGCGGCCGCTACGGCGCAGCCCAGTAGATCGCGACCGGTGATCCCGTCGGCGCGGATCCAGCTTGAAACATATGTGGCCAGAACCGAAGCGAGGTGCACCACCGGCCCCTCGCGCCCCGTCGAGCCGCCGGTGGACAGCGTGATCATCGAAGCCAAAGCGGAAATAAGCCCGCGCTTGCGTTCCACCCGCCCCTCGCGCAGCGCCGCGCCCTCGATCACCTCGGCCACGGAGCGCACCCGCGCATCCTCGGTGAACCGGTCGAGCAGCAGCCCGACGACCAGGCCGCCCGCCACCGGTAGGCATAGCAGCCAATACCAAGGCAGCGAGGCCGCGAAGCTGTGCAGCATCGCCACGTCGTCGGTGCCGTAAAGCGTAGCCTGCAGCCACTCGATCCCGGCGCGAAAGCCGATCGCGGCGATCCCGGCAGCGCTGCCAAGCGCCAGAGCGATGAACCAGAACTGCACCTGACTCGGCCCATGGCTGCGGATCAGCGCCCAACCGTCGCTCCAGACCCGCGCCAGTCGTCCCAGCACCCCCGGCCCGTCTTCTCGCTGCTCGACGCCGCTCATCGCACCTGCTGCCAGCCATCCACATGCGCCTTTGCTTCTAGAGTGAATCCGCGTCCGATTGAAGCTGCGCGGGCGATGCTCGCCCCCTGCCTCGCCATATCGGGCACCAGAGGGTACACTCGGTCTCAACTACGGATGAGGGAGGCAAGCATGCCGGAACAGGCGCGACGGCATCTCGCGGTCTTGCCGACACCGGACGAGGCCGAGTCGCTGATCGACCTCATTTACGATGCCGCGATCGATCCCGACCGGCTCGGCACCCTGATCGACAACTGGGAACCGGTGATGGCCCCGCTGCGGCAGGCCATCCATGATGGCGATCTTCGGGGACTGCAGCCTTTCGATCGGCACGCCGTCCGGCTGCGGCGGCTGATCGACCAGCATTCCGGCTCGGCCACCTCCCCCGCGCTGGCCGGTATCGAGCGCGCCGCCGCCTTCGTGATCGGGTCGGACATGCTACTGACGACGGCCAATGCCGCCGCCGCGCGCGTGCTTGGCGCTGTCGTGGGCGAAGGTCTTGAACGCCTGAAGCTCGAGCCGGCGGAGCGCGAACGGCTGAGGACACGCATCCATGGCATCATCGCCGGGACCGAAGACACGACGGCGATCCTGCGCGGCCATGGGCCCGAGGGCGAGCGGGGGATCCTGCTGGCGTTGCGGCTCCTGCCGGGCAGTTCCGAGCCGCGCGTCCTCGTCATCACCTCGGAGCTCGACTGGCCCGCCGATTTGCCGGACATGCTGCGGGAGGCCTTCGGCCTGACCCCGGCGGAGACGGACGTGCTGCGCGAACTGAGCCAAGGCGCGGCACTGCCCGACATCGCCATCGCGCGAGGCCGCAGCGTCGAGACCGTGCGCGCGCAGCTCAAATCGATCATGGGCAAGACCGAGATCCGCAGCCAAGCCGAGCTGGTGCGGCTGACGCTGTCGATGCTGCAAATGGTACCGGTCAATCCGAGCTCGACCCCGCTGCGCTTCGCGGAGACGGACCAAGCTGTCCAGCCCCGGCGGATGCGGCTCTCGGATGGGCGGCGTCTCGACTACCTGATCCTGGGCGACCCGGGCGGGCGTCCCTGCCTGTTCCTCGCTCCGCTGCTCGGCCCGACACGCTGGCCCGCCGCGGCGGAAAGCACGGCAGCGCGCCAGGGGCTTTGCGTCATCGTACCGCTTCGGGCCGGACAGGGTGAGACCGACCCGCCGCCACCTTATGCCGACCCGGTGCGGCAGTTCGTCCACGACGTCGCGGCCTTGCTCGAACATCTCGTCCGCGAGCCGGTGCCGGTTCTCACCATGGGCGATGAAAGCCTGATCGCCATGGCGCTGCACCGGGCGCATCCGCGTCGCAGCGGCGCGCTGATCGCCTGCGGCGGCACGCTGCCGCTATCCTCGCCAGAACAATTCACCCCCATGCACAAATGGCACCGCGCCATGCTGGGGGCTGCGCGCTACACGCCGCATCTGCTACCGGTCCTGCTCGAGGCGGCCGCGGTACGGCTGCGGCGCGGTGAGGGACGGCAGATCCTGCGCGAAGTCTATGCCGAGAGTTCGGCCGATCTCGCGCTCGTCGAAGATCCCGAGATCGCGGCACTGCTGCTCGCGCCGCGCGGAGGGTCGACCGTGGCGCTGGCGCAGGAAATGACGCGTCGATCCGCCATGGACTGGCGGCCTTCGCTGGCCTCGCTTCGGGATCTGCCGGTACATTTCCTGTCCGGATTGCAAGATCCCCAAGTGCCGCCAGAGATCTTGGCACAATTTCAGCGCGACCATCCCTGGATCGAATTTCGCGCCTACGACGATGCGGGCCAGCTTCTGTTCCTCTCCAAGTGGCCGGATGCGCTTGATCTTCTGAACCTATACGCATGAGCATGGCTTTCCGGACCATCATACCCCAAATAGGGTATGACGTATGGTAGTCCCACGCGGTATCAATCAGACATTGACCAGAGATATTCACCGCATTTCACGATCGCGGTACGTAGCTTGGGCCGATGGCGGAGGTGAGTGGCCGCTTGAGGCAAGATCAATTTAGAACCCGACCGGCCGGGCAATGCCGAACTTTGGCGGTGTGATGTTCGGGGAACCAACCCTGTCCAACATGCCGCCTTTTTCTTTCCGAATGCCTACCAAGCCCAAGCATCACGAGCGGCAGCATCCCTGCCTCTTGCCAAGAGGACTCAGGCTGCGTCCGCATCCTCGAGCAGAACGCGCGCCGCGCCGCGCGCGGCTTCGGTGACGGTATCGCCTGCCAGCATCCGCGCGATTTCGTCGATGCGGTCGGTTTCGCCCAAAGGCACGACGCGCGAGGTGGTGATCTCGCCCGTGGGTCCGGCGCTCACCGACTTTTCGACCCGCCAGTGATGCGCCCCCAGCGCCGCCACCTGCGGCGAATGGGTTACTACCAGCACCTGCGCGCCATCAGCCAGACGTGCGAGTCGCCTGCCCACCGCGTTTGCGGTAGCACCGCCAAGGCCTCGGTCGATTTCGTCGAAGATCAACGTCTTGCCGGCATTGTCCCCGGTCAGGCAGACCTTCAAGGCCAGCAGAAAGCGTGACAGCTCGCCGCCCGATGCGATGCGCGACAACGGCCCGGCAGGCGCCCCGGGATTGGTGGCGACGCGGAAGCTCACATCATCGCGCCCCTCGGGGCCCGGCTCAGCCGGGGCGATGTCGACATCGAACACGGCCCGATCGAGCTTGAGCGGCGCCAGTTCCGCCGCCATCGCACTCGACAGCCGCGTCCCGGCCTCCGAACGGAGCGAAGTCAGAGCCCGCGCCGCCGCGTCATAGGCCGCATCGGCCGCTCGAACGGCCGCTTCCAGCTCGGCCATGTCGCCTTCGGAGGCATCGAGCGCCCGCAAGCGGCCGCGCAGCCCGTCGGCGAACTCGGCCAGCTCGTCCACCATGACGTCGTGCTTGCGCGCGAGACCGCGCAGAGCGAAGAGCCGCTCCTCGGCCGCTTCGAGCGCGCGGGGATCGACCTCCATCGCGTCGAGCGCGTCGCGCACCCCGGTTTCGGCCTCTCCGAGCGCGTCGAGCGCGCGCGCGAGCGCCTCCATCACCGGATCCAGACGGCCCTCGGCGGCCTCGACCGCGCCGTCGAGCCAGCGCATCGCATCGGCGACCAGCCCCTCGGCGCCCTCGCCAGAGATCACCTGATGCGCCCGGGCGATGTCGCCGCGCACCCGCTCGGCGCCCTGCATCCGTCGACGGGTCGAGTCGAGCTCGGCCTCCTCGCCGGGCTGAGGGTCGAGTGAGTCGAGCTCGGCCACCGCGTGGCGGAGATACTCTTCCTCGGCCTTGAGCGCGGCGATCTGCTCCTGCGCGGCGGCCAGCGTCTTGCGCGCTGCGCGACGCGCGGCCCAAGCGGCCCGGGTTTCGGCGATGGCCGGTCCCGCTTGGGCGAACTCGTCCAGCATCAGCCTGTGACCGCGCGGATCGAGCAGACCGCGATCGTCATGCTGGCCATGAAGCTCCAAGAGTTCGTCTGAGAGCGCGCGCAACACCTCGCCCGAGACGCGGCGATCATTGACCCAGGCGGTCTTGCGGCCGCCTTCGGTGTTGACCCGCCGCAGGATCAGCTCGCCCTCCGCCTCAATCCCCGCCTCGGCCAAGACCCGGCGCGCCGGATGGTCCGACGCCAGTTCGAACACCGCCGTCACCTCGCCCTGCGCCGCGCCGGCGCGCACCAGCTCGGCACGACCGCGCCAACCCAAGACGAAGCCCAGCGAATCCAGAAGGATCGACTTGCCCGCCCCGGTCTCGCCGGTCAGCACGTTGAGACCGGGCTGAAACTCAAGCTCCAGCCGGTCGATGATCAGCATGTCCCGAATGTCGAGCGCGCGCAGCATGGTCCTAACCCCCCGAGCGGAACGTCAGCACGCGCAATTCAGATCCACTCGCCGCGCACCAACTGGCGGTAGATCGCGGCCAGCCAGTTGTCGCCCGCCGCTTCCGGCCTGAGACCGCGCCCGGTGAGCAGCGCGTAGCTGTCCTGATACCAGTCGGTGCCACGGTAGTTGTAGCCCAGAATCGCGCCGGCGGTCTGCGCCTCCTCGAGAAGGCCCAGCGAGAGATAGGATTCGACCAGCCGGTGCAGCGCCTCGGCGGTGTGCGTCGTGGTTTGGAAGTCCTCGACCACCACCCGGAAACGACGGGCGGCGGCGGCGTAATGGTTGCGCTTGAGATAGTAGCGCCCGATTTCCATTTCCTTGGCCGCGAGGTGGTCGAAGGCGAGATCGAACTTGAGCTTGGCCTCGGCGGCATAGCTGCTGTCGGGATACTGCTCGATCACCGCGCGCAGCGCCTGCAGCGCCTGAAAGGTCAGACCCTGATCGCGGCCGATATCGTCAATTTGATCGTAGTAGCTCAGCGCCAGCAGGTACTGCGCATAGGCCGCGTCCTCGCTGGTCGGGTAGAAATCGAGATAGCGCTGGGCGCTGGCCCGGCTCTCGTCGTAGGCGCGGTCCTTGTGATGCGCGAAGGCCTGCATGATCAGGCCGCGCTTGGCCCATTCCGAATAAGGGTAGAGGCGCTCGATCTCGCCGAAATAGAAAGCGGCGTCTTCGGACTGGCCGCCTTCGAGGCTGCCCTCGCCTTTCTGGTAGATCTCGACCGCGCTCATCTGTTCGAGCTCGCCGGAGGCCAGACGGTTGGTGGTGTTGCCGCAAGCCGAAAGTAGCCCCAAGGCCAAAATCAGGCCCAAGCTGGCCCGTGTTCCGCTGCCTGCCATCCGCGCGTCCTGCATCCTGTCGGTCATCTGCCCATCCCGGGGTCGGCGCCCCGTTCACGCCCCGTTTCGGGGCCGCTCGGCCTTGGGTCTAGCATGAAAAAATCGGGGGCAAAATGGCTTTTCCCTCGACCGCTTGGCGACCGCTTTCGTCAGGCAACGGCGGCGAGATCCGCCGACTTGATCCGGCTGCCCGGCAGCTGGTCGGCAAGCGCCGCATCGCAGGTAACGAGACGCCAGGCATCGGGCTGCGCGAAGAGCGCCCGCAGCAGCCGGTTGGTCATCGCATGGCCGGCACGCCGCCCTTCGTACACGCCCAGGATCGGCAGCCCGGCCGTGGTCAGGTCACCCAGCGCATCGAGCATCTTGTGGCGCACCGCCTCGTCGGCATGGCGCAGCCCGCCCGGGCTCAGCACCTCGGCGCCATCGACCACGACGGCGTTGTCGAAGGTGCCACCCAAAGCCAGCCCCTGCGCCTGCATCGCCTCGACATCGGAAAGCCGACAGAAGGTCCGGCTGTCGCAGAGCTCGCGCAGGAAGGCCCCATTGGCCATGTCGAGCACCCGGTTCTGACGGCCGATCGCTGCATCCGGAAAGTCGATCTCGAAATCGATGCGCAACCCGCGCGGCTCATCTTGCGTCTGCGGCCGCAGCCGCGCCTCGGCGGCACCATGCACCGCCTCGACCGGCGCGAGGATCTCGATGGCGTGGAGCGGCGCATCGAGCCGCGTCAGACCAGCGCCAAGGATGGCGCGCGCGAAACCGGCGGCGCTGCCGTCGAGGATCGGCACTTCGGGCCCATCGATCTCGACGAGAACGTTGTGCACGCCGCAGCCCGCTAGGGCCGCCATCAAATGTTCGATGGTGGAGACGGAGACTCCGGCCTCGTTGACGATGCGGGTGTTGAGCGGCGAGATCTCCACGAGATCCCAGCGAGCCGGGACCCGTGCGTCGATGCCGACCACGTCCATCCGGCGAAAGACGATGCCGTGCCCGGCGGGTGCGGGGCGCAGGCACAGCCGGACCGGTCGCCCCGAATGGAGCCCGATGCCGGTAAACCCGACCTGTGTGATCAGCGTAGTCTGCACGTCTCTCTGCCCGGATCCGTTTCGGATTTCGTTACCCAAGTGACCTAAGAGCTTCATGCATCAGTCACAATTCACTCTTTGCGACAGCGTGAAACATGTGACCGGGGACACGCATCGGCAGAAATTCGGTACAGGAAAACAAAGGGCCGCCCAGAGGGCGGCCCTTTTCGCACAGCAGTTGTGCGGAGCGGTCAGTTGGCCTGACGACGCAGGAAAGCCGGAATCTCGATGCGTTCCTGCTCGGGATCGGTCTCGCCATCATCCGACCAGTTCGGCGCCTGGCGCGGACCGGTGGGCTGCTGGGGCGCCGGGCGCTGCGCCTGCGGCTGCTGGCGCGGCTGGCTCGCGGGCTGACCGGAAGGCTGCTCGCCATGGCCGGTCATCCGGTTGATCAGCGAGTTGATCCCGAAACGCGGCTGCTGGCGGTCGGCCTCGGCGCCACGTGCCGGGGCGGCGGGGCTGCGCGGCTCGGCGCGTGGCATTTCCTGCCGCTCGGACTGCTGCGGGCGCGGCTGGTTCTGAGCCGCGGCGCGCAGCCGGGCCATGTCACCGGCCGAGCTGCCGCCCGAACGCGGGGCGGGCGCCACGAAGCTCTCGGGTGCGGCTTCTGCCTGCGGCGCCTCGCGGCGCGGCTCATAGGCGGGCGGCGGGAGGTCGTCGTCGCGCTGCGGCTGGTAGCGCGCCTCTTCGCGCGGTGCCGGACGGCGCGTGTCGAAGCCCTCGGCGTAATCCTCTTCCTCGAAGCTTTGCTCGGGCTCACGGCGGGGCTGCGGCTGCGCCTCGCGGCGCGGCGCGGGGGCCTGAGCACGCGGCGCGGGCTGCTGCGGCGCCTCGCGGCGCGGCGGCACCGGGGCGGCGGGGGCCTCGTCCTCGGCCGAAACGCGCTCGCGCAGCGGCTCGCTCATCTTGCGGCGCGGCACCGGCACTTCTTCGGGCTTGGCCAGCGCATCGATGCCGGTGGCCACGACCGAGACGCGCATCCGGCCTTCCATGCCGGTGTCGAGCGTCGAGCCGACGATGATGTTGGCCTCGGGATCGACCTTTTCGCGGATCTTGTTCGCCGCTTCGTCCAGTTCGAACAGGGTGAGATCGTAGCCGCCGGTGATGTTGATGAGCACGCCGCGCGCGCCCTCGAGGCTGATCTCGTCCAGGAGCGGGTTCGCTATCGCCTTCTCGGCCGCCTGCACGGCGCGATCCTCGCCATCGGCCTCGCCGGTGCCCATCATCGCCTTGCCCATCTCGTCCATCACCGCGCGCACGTCGGCGAAGTCGAGGTTGATCAGGCCCGGACGCACCATCAGGTCGGTTACGCCCTTGACGCCTTGGTAGAGCACGTCGTCAGCGAGCGCGAAGGCCTCGGTGAAGGTGGTGTTCTCGTTGGCCAGCCGGAACAGATTCTGGTTCGGAATGATGATCAGCGTGTCGACCACCTTCTGCAGCGCCTCGACGCCGGCCTCGGCCTGCTTCATGCGCTTGCCGCCCTCGAACTGGAACGGCTTGGTAACGACGCCGACGGTCAGCACGCCGAGCTCGCGCGCGGCCTGGGCGATGATCGGCGCGGCACCGGTGCCGGTGCCACCGCCCATGCCGGCGGTGATGAAGCACATGTGGGCCCCGGCGAGATGGTCGACGATCTCCTCGATCGATTCCTCGGCCGCGGCGGCGCCGACGGTGGCACGTGCGCCAGCGCCAAGGCCTTCGGTGACCTTCACACCCATCTGGATCTTGGCCGTGGCGCGCGACTGCTGAAGCGCCTGCGCATCGGTGTTGGCGACCACGAACTCGACACCGTCGAGTTCCTTCTCGATCATGTTGTTGACCGCGTTGCCACCAGCGCCGCCCACGCCGAAGACGGTGATCCGGGGCTTGAGATCTTCCTGCCCCGGCAGAGAGAGGTTGAGTGCCATCGCTGTCTGCCTGTCCTGAATCTGGCCCGTCCCGCCGGGCGTTTTTGCCACTA
>Ga0310345_10001836_pt1 | contig 22660 bp, 22 predicted proteins | sample HC15DNA20500_MG_FD_204667 | JGI IMG/M metagenome (GOLD analysis project Ga0310345, IMG submission 204667) | Marine microbial communities from station ALOHA, North Pacific Subtropical Gyre - HC15-DNA-20-500_MG | ecosystem: Environmental > Aquatic > Marine > Oceanic | place: Pacific Ocean: North... | reverse complement strand
GAAGCGACCCCCCGCAGGGGGGCTTGTCCTTGACCCCTCCCCCCGACTCGCTCAGGCATCAGACGCGATGGACGGCTCCGGAGGACAGGCGCGGGCGCTCTTGTTCTCTGGTGAGTCTGGAGCCCGCCGGAGGCTCCCCCCTCTCCAATCCCTCGCCCCGTCCTCATACCGCGCCCCGCAGCCAAGCCCGCCCGCAGGGCGCCCGGTCCCCGCTTCCTCCCCGCTCGCCCGTCGCGCTACAGATCCCCGTCGCCCCCCTTTCGTCGCTGGAGCTCCAGATGTCCGACCGCACGCCGTCCGATCCCGCCCGCCGCCCGACCCCGCCGGCCTCGGTCTCCCGCCCCGTGGCGAGCCCGCTCTGGCCCTCGGTCGTGTGGCGGGCCGAGGACGCCGACGCGCTCGACGCCCAGTACGAGGGCCGCGCCCGCGGCTACGCCTACGCCCGCGAGTCCCATCCCAACGCCGAGATGCTGGCCGCCGCCATCGATGCGCTGGAGGGCGCGCCGGAGGCGGGCGGCGGCGGGTTGATGTTCGGCTCGGGCATGGGCGCGGTTTCGGCGGTTCTGCTGGGGCTGCTGAGGTCCGGCGACCGGGTGATCGCCTCGAACCAGCTCTACGGCCGCACGCTCAGGCTGATGAGCCAGGACCTGCCGCGCTTCGGGATCTCGGTCGAGTTCATCGACCCCACCGACGCCGCCGCCTGGGCGCGGGCCGCCGCCGCGCCGGCGGCGATGATCTTCGCCGAGGTCGTCTCCAATCCCACCCTGCGGGTCGCCGACATGGAGGCCGCCCGCGCCGCCGCGGAGGCGTCCGGCGCGCTCTTCGTCGTCGACAACACCTTCACCACGCCCCGCGGCTGGCGGCCGTTCGAGCACGGCGCCGACATCGTGCTGCATTCGGTGACCAAGCTGCTTGCGGGCCATTCCGACGCCACGCTGGGCTGGGTCGCGGCGCGCGATCCAGGCGTGCGGGAGAAGCTCTTCGCGGCCCAGGGCTCGATCGGCGCCACGGCCAGCCCCTTCGACTGCTGGCTGGCGGAGCGGGGGATCCTCAGCTTCGGCCTGCGCTACGATCGGGCGGAGGCGAACGCCGCGGCGCTGGCCGACCACCTCGCGACCCTGCCGGGGGTCGAGGCTGCGATCTACCCGGGCCGCCCGGACCACCCCGAACACAACCGCGCAGGCTCCCTTCTGCAGGGGCGCTTCGGGACGATGGTCGCCTTCCGCCTCGCCGGCGGCCGGGCGGCGGCGAACGCCTTCATCCGCGCGGCCGAGCAGCTGCCCTTCGCGCCCTCGCTCGGCGACGTGCAGACCCTGCTCAGCCACCCGCCCTCCTCCTCGCACCGGGCCCTGAGCGAGGAGGGGCGCCAGGCCCTGGGGATCACCCAGGGCTTCATCCGGGTCTCGGTCGGGATCGAGGAGATCGAGACGCTGAAGGCCGAGTTCTCCCGGGCGGTCGCGGCGGCGGTCTGAGAAGGGAGGCCCGCAGGCGCCCTGCGGGCGGGCTTGGCTGCGTCGCGTGGGCGGGGGCGGGGGCGCGGTATTGGAGAGGGGGAGCCTCCGGCGGGCTCCGGACTCACCAAAGAACAAGACGCCCGCGCCTGTTCTCCGGATCCGTCCATCGCGTCCGATGCCTGAGCGACTCGCCCCCTCCGGTCAAGGACAAGCCCCCCTGCGGGGGGTCGCTTCGCGATCCTTGACCGGAGGGGGCGAGTCGCTCTGATCGGCATCCGCGATGGACGGCTCCGGAGAACAGGCGCTCCCCGAAGGGCGTGGGGCCCTGGGCGCCCGGGGCGGGCGGTCAGCCTTCGGCGGAGGGGGCGTAGGCGGCGGGGTCGAGGGTCGCGGGGCGGCCGGGCAGGGTCAGGGCCGCCACGCGCTCGGGGGTGCGGGCGATCACCTGGCCGGCCTTGATCACCGCGAGGCGGGTGGCGCGCAGGCGCACCGCCTCGATCTCGTCGCGGGCCTGGAGGAGCACCATGTCCGCCGGCGCGCCCTCGCGCAGGGTCGGGTCGGGCAGGCCCATGGCGAGGCGGTTGTTCACCGTGACCGCCGTGTGGGTCCAGGCCATCGCCTCGCGGGAGGTCATCGGGACCGCATGCACCGCCATGTGCGCGACGTCGAGCATGTCGCCCGAGCCCAGCGGATACCACGGGTCCATGGTGCAGTCCTGGCCCAGCGCCACGTTGACGCCCGCCGCCCGAAGCTCGGGGATCCGGGTCAGGCCGCGGCGGCGGGGGTAGCTGTCGGAGCGGCCCTGCAGGGTGATGTTGATCAGCGGGTTGGGAATGGCGTGCAGCCCGGCCTCGGCGATCAGCGGGATCAGCTTCGAGACGTAGTAGTTGTCCATCGAGTGCATCGAGGTCAGGTGGCTGCCCGCCGCCCGGCCCTGCAGGCCGAGGCGCTGGGTTTCATAGGCCAGCGTCTCGACATGGCGCGACAGGGGATCGTCGCTCTCGTCGCAATGCAGGTCGAGCATCAGGCCGCGGTCCGCCGCCAGTTCCGCCAGCTCGCGCACCGAAGCCGCGCCGTCGGCCATGGTCCGCTCGAAATGCGGGATGCCGCCGACCACGTCCACGCCCATGTCGAGCGCCCGCAGGAGGTTCGCGCGCGCGGTCGGCGAGCGGTAGAGCCCGTCCTGCGGGAAGGCCACCAGCTGCAGGTCGATCCAGGGCGCGACCTGCTTGCGCACCTCGAGCAGCGCCTCGACCGCCGTCAGCCGGTCGTCGCAGACGTCGACATGGGAGCGGATCGCGAGCAACCCCTGCGCGACCGCGAGGTCGCAGTAGCGCAGCGCCCGCTCGGCCACCGCCTCGGGGGTCAGCATCGGCTTCAGCTCGCCCCAGAGCGCGATGCCCTCCAGCAGCGTGCCCGAGACGTTCAGGCGCGGCAGGCCCAGCGACAGGGTGGCGTCCATGTGGAAATGCGGGTCCGCGAAGGGCGGCGACAGCAGCCGCCCGGCGGCGTCGATCGTGCGCTCCGCCTCGGCCTCGATGCGCGGCGCGATCCGGGCGATGCGGCCCTGGCGCACCGCCACCGTCAGCGGCGCCGTTCCCAGGCCGGAGGCGGCGGGCAGGCGCGCGTTCTCGATCTTGAGCTGCAGCATGGGGGTCCCCTCGACTTCCGGCGGCCCGGCCAGATCAGCACGCGCCCCCGCCCCGCGCAACGCTCCCCGCCGTCGCGCCCCGCCCGCGCTCCCCTGGGGCGGAGGCGAGGGCGGGCGGGTGGGGAGCCTCCGTCGCAGGGGGGCGCGGGCGGGGCCCTCGCCGGCCCGGCCCAGGCGCGCCGGACGGTTGACCCCGCGCCCCGGTTCCGGTGGAAAGAGGCGCCGGCGCCCGCCGGCCGACCCAGCCGGCCCCTCAAGAGCCGGCCAAGCCCCCGGAGGACACATGCGCGATCTCGAAGGACTGCTGGTGGTGGCGGTGGAGCAGGCGGTGGCCGCGCCCTACTGCTCGGCGCGCCTGGCCGACGCCGGCGCCCGCGTCATCAAGATCGAGCGCCCCGAGGGCGACTTCGCCCGCGGCTACGACCGCATGGTCGAGGGGCAGAGCGCCTATTTCGTCTGGCTCAACCGCGGGAAGGAGAGCCTGCGGCTGGACCTCAAGAACCCCGACGATCATGCCCTGCTGGGCCGCCTGCTGGATCAGGCCGACGTCTTCATCCAGAACCTCGCCCCCGGCGCCATCGCCCGCATGGGCTACGGCATGGCGGAGCTGCGGAAGAAACGCCCCGAGCTGATCACCTGCTCGATCTCCGGCTATGGCGAGGACGGCCCGCGGCGCGACCAGAAGGCCTACGACCTGCTGATCCAGGCGGAGACGGGGCTCGCCTCGATCACCGGCTCGCCCACGGAGGAGGCCCGCGTCGGCGTCTCGATCTGCGACATCGGCGCGGGGATCACGGCCCATGCCGCGATCCTGCAGGCGCTGATCGGGCGCGGCCGCACCGGTCAGGGGCGGCAGATCGAGGTCAGCCTCTTCCACGCCATGGCCGACTGGATGAACGTGCCCTACCTGCAGGCCCGCTACGGCGGCCGCCCGCCCCTGCGCGAGGGCCTGCGCCACCCCACCATCGCCCCCTACGGCGTGTTCCCCTGCGCGGACGGCGCGATCCTGATCTCGATCCAGAACCAGCGCGAGTGGCGGATGCTCTGCGACCAGGTGCTGGGGGACGCGGCCATGGCCGACGACCCGCGCTTCCACGACAACACCGCGCGGATCGAGAACCGGGCCGAGCTCGACGCCCGCGTGGCCGCCCTGTTCCAGCAGCACGGGCGCGAGGAGCTGGCCGCCAAGCTCGACGCCGCCAAGATCGCCTACGGCCGCCTCAACGGCATGGCCGACCTGATGGAGCATCCGCAGAACCGGCTGATCTCGGTCTCGACCGACGGCGGCCCGGTGGAGCTGATCGCGCCCGGCGCCATCGTCGCCGGCGACCAGCCCACCTACGGCAAGGTGCCGGGCGTGGGCGAGCACGACGCCGCGATCCGCGCCGAGTTCGGCTGAGGCCTCAGACCAGCGCCGCCGCCCCGCTCCAGATCAGCCGGGCTGCGAGCAGGCACAGGATCGCGGCCAGCGCCCGCTTGAACAGCCGGTCGTCGATCCGCATCAGCGCCCGCTTGCCGGCCAGCGTGCCCAGGAAACCCGCCGCCGCCATCGCCGCCACCGGCGCGAGCCAGGGCCCGAAGGCGAAGCCGAGGAAGCCGAAGGCGATCACCTTCAGCAGGTGCTGGGCGGTCATCATCGCGGCGTGGGTCGCCACATGCTCCATCCGCCCCAGGCCCAGCGTCTTCACATAGGCCGCCACGAAGGGCCCCGTGGCCCCGAAGAACATCGTCAGCAGCGTCGAGACGAAGCCTGCCGGCCCCGCCCCCGCCCGCATCACCCGGGGCGGCGAGGCCAGCGCCGACCACAGCACGAAGGTCCCGACGCCGATCTCGACCGCCGCCGGGGGCAGCTCCACCGCGACCAGTCCGCCGAGCGCCGCGCCCAGCGCCGAGCCCAGCAGGAACGGCCCCAGCGGCCCGCGCTGCACCTGCGCGCGCATCAGCGCCGCCCGCCCGGCGTTGGAGGCGAACTGCACCAGCCCGTGCACCGGGATCAGCGCCGCCGGCGGCAGCAGCGAGGCCAGGATCGCCAGCATCGCCACGCCCCCGCCGATGCCGAAGGCCGCGGTGACGAAGGAGGTGCAGAACGAGGCCGCCGAGATCAGCGCCAGCGTCAGCGGCGACAGCTCCGCCGGCAGCAGGGCGAATGCGTCCATCGGGACCTCCCGGCAGCGTCGACACGCTTCCATGCGCCCGCGATCGCCTCCGCGTCAAGCGATTTGCATACGGCTGTATGCAGAACGGCGTCCCGCCGCCGACCCCTGCGCCCGGCGGCTGGCGGCGCGAGGCCCCGGGTCGAGCCCGGGGCACGGCGGGCGGCGCGGGGCCCGGGGGAACGGCGTGCCTCGGCGAGGTCGGGCACGCCCGAGGGCGGGGCGGATCGGCGCGAGGGCCGCCCCGTCCCGCGTCAGAGGACCGGGATATCGGGCCCGATACGGGGGGAGAGGAACTGCGGTCCGTCCTCGCGCACCACGATCACCTCCTCATGCACCAGCATCCGGCCGGGGCCGAGCGGGATCGAGGGCTCCAGCGTCAGCACCATGCCCGGGCTCAGCGGCGTCAGGTCGGCGGCGATCAGCGAGGGCGGCTCGGTCAGCTGCATGCCCAGCCCGTGGCCCAGCCGGCCCACCTCCAGCTCGCCGCCGCCCAGCACCGCGCGCATGGCGTGGAACAGGTCCGCGGGCGTGGCGCCGGGGCGGGCGAGCTCGGCGGCGACGCCCGCGGCCTCCACCAGCCGGGCGTGGGCCGCGGCCACCTCCGCCGAGGGCGGGCCCAGCGACCAGTTGCGGTCGAAATCCGCGAAATAGCCGTCCCGCGACAGGCCGGTGTCGAGCATCGCGACGTCGCCCCGCTCCAGCGCCCGGTCGGAGGCCGGCGAGATCACGTCGCCATAGCCCCCGGGCGCGGCGCCGCCGGCGAGATAGGGCACCTGGTCGGCCCCTTCCTCAAGGCACAGGATCTGGAAGCGCCGGAAGACCTCCGAGAGGGGGCGGCCGGGGGTCAGGATCTCCGGCGCCCGGGCGAAGGCGCGGCCGGCGACGGCGCAGGCGGCGGCGATCTTCTCGATCTCCGCCTCGGACTTCACCATCCGCAGGGCGCGCATCAGCCCGCGGTCGTCGCAGAACCGGCGCCGCCCGATCCGCTCCGCCAGCGCATGCCAGTCGGCGAGCGGCATCCGCAGCAGGCTCTCGCGCCCCATCGGCACGCCGATCCGCGCGTCGGGCGGCGTCCGCTCGGCCAGCGTCGCGGCCAGCAGCGAGACGCCGTCGTCGGCATAGTCGGGCGAGGACCAGGTCCGCACGTCGTCGATCCAGGTCGCCCGCATCAGCTCGCCCCCGATCGAGGGGATCGCCGCCGTCGGCTCTCCCCGGGCGGGGACCACCAGGAACCAGGGCCGGGTCGGGCTCTCCCAGAAGCGGGTGAGGAAGCCGGTGATCCAGCGGATCTCGGGCTCGGTGGTCAGCAGGAGGGCGTCGAGGCCCTCGGCCGCCATGGCGGCCTGGACCAGGGCCAGGCGGGCGCGATGCTCGGCCTCGGGGAAGCCGCGGGGGGGCTGCTCGGTCATGAGCCATGACCGCATGGGGAGGGGGCGGGCGTCAATGTCGGCCTCGGGCGATGCGGCCCTCGCCCGCCGGACGCGGCAGTTGACGCTGGGGAATGCCGTGAGGCAGGCTTTCTGCGCGCGGCGATGGCCGCGGGTTCGTTTTGAGAAGGAGATTTCCATGCCCACGATCCTCGACGGCGTGCGCCTGTACCGCGAGACCGACGCCGACTGGCCGGAGCGGTTCGGCTACCTGATCGATCCGCAGCAGCGGTTCATGGCCTTCGCCGACGGCAAGCAGCGCGAGGCGCGCGCGAAGGTGCGCGAGTACGGCTGGTACACGGCCCGCGATGCGCGCGACGACAGCCCGATGCTGATCGAGGTGGACGAGGCGTTCCAGGATCTCGGCCCCAACTCCCAGAGCTTCCATGCCGAGTACTGGCCCTCGGCGATGCGCGGGAGGTTCTCGTTCGGGATCGTCGATCTGGTCTACCATCACGTGCACGGCGTGTTCAGCGTGGAGCCGAGCGCCACCGACCGGGTGCAGGCGAAGCTGCTGCACAAGGCGAGCCCGCCGCTCTACTTCGCCCAGCATGGCCAGGCGGAGACCGACGGGGAGGTCTACAGCCACCTCTACGGAGCGGCGGAGTTGTTTCCCCCCGTCGACGGGCTCGGGTCCTGAGCCGGGGGCCGGTTCAGCAGATCCGCGGCAGCTGCTCGCCCACCAGCATGTCGACGATGCGCCGGCCGCCGAAGGCGGTGCGCATGGTCACGCGGCCGGGCTCGCCCGCCTGCGCGCGGCCGATGGCGACGGCGTTCGCGCCCTCGGGGACGCTGCGCATGGCGGCGAGCGCCGCCTCGGCCTGGTCCGCAGGCACGAAGGCCACGAGGGTTCCCTCGTTGGCGAGGTAGAGGGGGTCGAGGCCGAGGATCTCGCACATCCCTTTCACCTCCGGGCGCAGCGGCAGGGCGGTTTCGTCCAGCTCGATGGAGAGGGCCGAGGCCTCGGCGATCTCGTTCAGCGCCGAGGCGATGCCGCCGCGGGTGGCGTCGCGGGCGCAGCGCAGGCCGGGGGCGGCGGCGAGCGTCGCTTCGATCAGCCGGTTCAGGGAGGCGCAGTCGGACTGCAGGTCGGTCGTGAGCGCCAGGTCCCCGCGGGCGGCGAGGATCGCGGCGCCGTGATCGCCGAGCACGCCGTTGACGAGGGCGACGTCGCCGGGTCGGCAGGCTTCCGCCGACATCTCGCGCCCCGGCGGGATCACGCCGACGCCGGAGGTGGTCACGTAGACCCGGTCCGCCGCCCCCCGCTGCACCACCTTGGTGTCGCCGGTGACGATGCGCACGCCGGCGCGGTCGGCCTCGGCGCGCATGGTGGCGGCGATGCGGCGCAGGAGGGCGACCTCGCAGCCCTCCTCGATGATGAAGGCGGCCGAGAGCCACAGCGGCCGCGCGCCGCCCACGGCGAGGTCGTTGACCGTGCCGCAGACCGCCAGTTTGCCGATGTCGCCGCCGGGGAATTCGACCGGGGTCACCACGAAAGAGTCCGTCGTGAAGGCGAGGCGGGCGCCGGGCTCGGCGAGGGCGGCGGAGGTCAGGCGGGCCTGGTCCTCCATCCCCGGAGGCTCGAAGGCGGCGGTGAAGACGCCCTCCACCAGGTCGCGCATGGCGCGGCCGCCGCCGCCGTGGGCGAGCGTGACCCGGTCGTCGCGGAGCGTGCGGGCGGGGCGCAGGCCGTCCTTCATGGCGTTCCCCTCATTCCGCGGCGACGCGGGCGCCGCCGTATTGCCAGTAGGCCGCGCAGGCGCCCTCGGAGCTGACCATCAGGGCGCCGAGCGGGGTTTCGGGAGAGCACCCGTTCCCGAAGCGCGGGCAGGCGGTGGGCTTGATGCGGCCGGTCATCACCTGGCCGCAGGCGCAGCCCTCGGGCTCCTCGACGTGGCGAGGGCCGGCGGCGTAGCCGATGCCGAATTTTTCTTCCGCATCCCAGGCCGCGAAGGCCGGGCGGATGCGCAGGCCGGAGGCGTCGATCTCGCCCAGGCCCCGCCATTCGAAGCTGGGGCGGGGTTCGTAGACCTCTTCGATGGCCGCCAGGGAGACGGGGTTGCCATGCTCGGGCACCACGCGGGCGTACTGGTTTTTCACCTCGGCGCGGCCCTCGCGGATCTGCTCCAGCACCATGAGCACGGATTGCAGCAGGTCCAGCGGTTCGAACCCCGCCACCACGATGGGTTTTCCATAATCGCGGGCGATGAAGTCGTAGGGGTGCACGCCGATGACCATCGAGACATGGCCCGGTCCGACGAACCCGTCCAGCATCATCCAGGGATCGTCCAGCAGCGCCTTCAGCGGCGGCGGAACGGTGATGTGATTGCAGAAGATCGAGAAATTCGGGATCTGCTCGCGGGCCGCCTGAAGCAGGGTCAGGGCGGTGGAGGGGGTGGTGGTCTCGAAGCCGAGACCGAAGAACACCACCTCGCGGTCGGGGTTGCGCCGCGACAGCTCCAGCGCGTCGAGGGGCGAGTAGACCATGCGGACGTCGGCCCCGCGGGCCTTCGCCTGCATCAGCGAGCCCTTGGTCCCGGGCACCCGCATGGCATCTCCAAAAGTGGTGAAGATGACGCCGGGCTTTTCGGCGATCTCGACGCATTCGTCGACGCGGGCCATAGGCAGGACGCAGACCGGGCAGCCGGGGCCGTGGATGAACTCGATCCCCTCGTGCACCAGCTTGTCGAGCCCGTAGCGGAAGATCGCGTGGGTGTGGCCGCCGCAGATCTCCATGATGCGGACCGGTTCTTCGCGGGTCGCGCCGATGGCGTCGGTCGCCTCGGCGATGCGGGCGATCAGGGCGCGGGCGGCCTTGGGGTCGCGGAATTCCTCGACGTATCTCATGTCGTGCCCTCCAGGGACTTCGCGCCCTCGGCCATGGCGTCGAGCGCCTCCTGCGCCTCGCCCAGCTCGCGCAGGGCGTCGAGGGTGCGGGCGGCCTCGGCCTCGTCGATCAGGGACATGGCGAAGCCGACGTGGATCAGGACCCATTCGCCGACGAGCGCGTCGAGGGGGCCGTCCACCACGCAGGCGACCGAGACCTCGCGGCGGACGCCGGAGACGTCGGCCATGGCCATCTGGCGGGCCTCGTCCGTGATCGCGACGATGCGGCCGGGGATGCCGAGACACATGGGGTCAGTCCTCCTCTTCGGCGTCGACGGGGGCGGGCGGGGCGAGCCCGTAACGGTCGAGTTTCGCGCGCAGGCCGACGCGGGAGAGGCCCAGCTCGGCCGCCGCCCGGCTCTTGTTCCAGCGCAGGCGGGTCAGGGTCTCGCGCAGGATGCGCATCTCCATCAACTCGATGCGGTCCTTCAGGGCGCCCTCGGCGACCATCACCTCCGAGGCGCGGCGGTCGTCGGGGTCCTGGCCGGGCTCGGCCTGCAGGATCGGGCGGGAGATCAGCTCGGGGCCCAGCACGGGGCCCTGGGCCGCGACCAGCATCCGGGTGATCTCGTTTTCCAGCTCGCGCAGGTTGCCGGGCCAGTCGTAGCCCTCGAGGAACTCCAGCGCGGCGTCCGAGAGGCCGCGCACGGGCTTGCCGTGGCGGGCCGAGAGGTCCGCCAGAAGGCTCTGCGCCAGGACCGAGACGTCGCCGGGGCGGGCGCGCAGCGGGGGGACCGCGATCTCGGCCACCGCGAGGGCGAAGTAGAGGTCGGAGCGGAAGGCGCCCTCGGCCACCATCGCCTTCAGGTCGCGATGGGCGCCGCAGATCAGGCGCAGGCGGGTGGTCTGGGTCTCCATCGCGCCGACCTGGGCGAAGGCGCCTTCGGTGGCGACGCGCAGCAGGGCGATCTGGAGGCGAGGGCTGAGGCTGTCGACGCCGTTGAGGAACAGCGTGCCGCGGTCGGCCTTCTGGAAGAGGCCGATGCGGGTGGACTGCACGCCGGCCGCGGCGCCGCGGCGGATGCCGAAGAGCTCGGCCTCCAGCATCTCGTCGGTCATGCCGGCGCAGTTGAGCGCGAAGAACGGGCGGTCGGAGCGCAGCGAGGCGTAGTGCATCGCCCGCGCGATCTCGGCCTTGCCGACGCCGGGCTCGCCGGTCAGCAGGACCGGGATGTCGAAGCTGGCGTTGCGGCGGGCGGCGCCGATGATGGCGTTCAGCGGAGAGTTGGGGGCGCGGAGGATGTGGTCGAAGCCGAGCCCCTCGCGCAGGGCCTTGCGGCGTTTTTCGAGTTTCGAATCCGCGGCGGAGCTCAGGTAACGCATCTCCAGCGACATGCGCTCGTGATCGCGGCTCAGGCGGAACAGGTGGACGGCGTTGCGGGCCGCCATCAGCAGTTGATCCGGGTGCCAGGGCTTGGGGATGAACTGGTAGATGCCGGCCTCGTTGATCGCCGAGATCATGTCCGAGGTCTCGGTGTAGCCGGTGATGATGATGCGCACCGTCTCCGGCCAGCGCTCGCGGCATTCGGCCAGGAACTCCGCGCCCGTGCGCCCCGGCATCCGCTGGTCGCAGAAGATCGCCTGGACGTAGTTGTCCTGCATGAGCGCCATCGCCTGCTCGGCGTCGGCGGCCTCGAGACAGTCGAACTCGTCCTCCAGCGCCATGCGCATGGCGGCGAGCGAGTGGGGCTCGTCGTCGACCAGCAGCAGGGTGGGCAGGGGCGCGGAGGTCATGGGCTATTCCGCCGCGCGGGCGTCGGGCGAGGCGCGCTCGGCCTCGGCGTCGAGCCAGGCGAGCCAGGTCTCCATCCCCTCGCCGGTGCGGGCCGAGAGGCGGATGACCTCGATGGCGGGGTTCACGCGGCGCAGGTTCGCCTCGATCAGGTCGAGGTCGGTGTCGCAATGGGGGGCGAGGTCGGTCTTGTTGACGATGGCGAGCCGGGCGGCGGCGAACATGTCGGGGTATTTCAGCGGCTTGTCCTCGCCCTCGGTGACCGAGAGGATGGCGACCTTGGCGGCCTCGCCCAGGTCGAAGCCGGCCGGGCAGACCAAGTTGCCGACGTTCTCGATGAAGAGCACGCCGCCCGGGGCCAGCGGCAGCCGCTCCAGCGCGTGCTGGACCATGTGGGCGTCGAGGTGGCAGCCCTTGCCGGTGTTCACCTGCACCGCCGGCGCGCCGGTCGCGCGGATCCGGTCGGCGTCGTTGGAGGTCTGCTGGTCGCCCTCGATGACGGTCACGGAGCGGGCGGCGTCGCGGGCCCTCAGCGCTTGAATCGTCTTCACCAGCAGCGTGGTCTTGCCCGAGCCGGGCGAGGAGACGAGGTTCAGCGCCAGCACCCCCAGCGCCTTGAGCAGGCGGCGGTTGACGGCGGCGTAGCCGTCGTTCTTGGCGAGCACGTCGGTCTCGATCTCGATCAGCCGGGCCTGGGACATGCCCGCGACCTCGACCCCCGCGGGGCCCTGGCCGAAATGCAGGGCGCCGCCGTCGCGGCCCTGCGCGGGGTCGGGGCGGTGCACGTGGACCTCCGTGCCGCAGCCGCAGTCGGGGCCGTGTTCGTGGGGGTGGTGGTCATGCCCGTGCCCATGTCCGTGAGCGTGGGAATGCCCGTGGGAATGCCCGTGGCCTTCCAGTTTCGCGTCGCCGCAGCCGCAGACGGTGCACATCACTGCGCCTCCATGTCCTTGATCCTCAGCTCGTCCCCGCCGGTGGCGAGGACTTTCCCGCCGCCGCAGTCGGGGCAGGGGGAGAGCCGGTCCTCGATCGTCACGTCCTTCATGCAGTCGTAGCACCAGCCGCGGCCGGGAATGTCGATGAACTCCAGCGCCGCGCCCTCGGCGGGCGTGCCGCGCATGACCACGTCGAAGGCGAATTCCAGGGCAGGCTTCTCGACGCCCGAGAAGCGGCCGATCTCCAGCCGCACGCGCAAGATGCGCGCGACGGAATGGCGGGCGGCCTCGCCGACGATCACCTCGCGGATGCCTTCGCAGAGGGACATTTCGTGCATCAGGCGGTCTCCGGTCCGGCCCGCTCCAGCGCCACGGGGGCGCAGGGGTCGAGGATGGCGAGCAGCAGCTCCGCCTTGCTCTCGGCGTCGGGGCCGAGGGTGGCGAGGCTGCGCTCCAGCACGCCGCCGGGGGCGGCGAGGTGGTCGGTGGGGGTCACGCGCTCGAAGGCGGCGACGCGGCCGGCGGAGATCCGGGCCCTTACGGCATAGAGGCCCCGGGCGGCCTCGACCAGCGCGGAGCCGGCATGGGGTCGGGCCTGGGGCGCGCGCCCGGATCCCGGGCCGGGCTCCCACCCGCCCACCCCGCCCGCCCCGGGATCCGGACGCCCCTCCGGCGGCGGCGCGGGATGGCCGGCGGGGAGGTCGAGCTCGGCGGCCAGATCGATCAGCCGGGCGACGGCGCGCCACAGGGGGCCGCGGCCGTGGCGGGATTCGACCGCCCGCAGGGCGGGATCGGCGGCGCGGCGGGCGGCGACGGAGTTCTCCACGCGGGCCTCGCGGTGGAAGGCGGAGGCGGGGCAGACCAGCGGCAGGCGCACGGTGCATTCGCCCGCGGCGAAGCGGGCGGCGAGGGCGGCGAAGACCGGCGCCACGCCGCGCGGGGAGGCGAGGAACTCCAGCATCTCGGCCCCCGTCGCGGGGGCTGGGCCGCCGAACAGAGCCTGGCGGGTGAGGGGCCCGCCCTCCAGCCGGTCGGCGGGCAGGGGGGCGGGCGCGAGGCCGAGGCGCGCGGGCCAGAGGACCAGCAGCCGGGCGAGGTGGTCGCGGCGGATCTCGGCGCGCCGCGTCGCCTCGTCCTCGGGGCGGGCGGGCAGGCCGAAGGCGGCGCGGGCGGCGCAGGCCTGGGCGCCGCCGCAAAGGGCGATGACGTCGGCCAGCAGGCGCGCCGCCTCCTCCGGCGCGCGGCCGAGCAGCAGGGGCTCGACCGGCAGGGGCCGGGTGGGGCGGGCGCGGAGCTGGGGACGCTCGGCCAGCATGGTCTCAGCCCAGCCCGCCGGTGATCAGGCCGCGGCGGGAGGGGGCGGCGAGCGCCTCGGCGCGCGCGGCGGCGTCCGCCTCGGCCTGGGCTTCGGCCTCGGCCTGCGCCTCCCGGCTCGCGCGGATGTCGGCGGCGCGGTCGGTCTCGGCCCGGTTGGCGGGGTCGTGGATCGCCAGCAGGACCGCGCGGGCGACCTCGCGCGCCTGGTCCTGGGTGGAGAAATCGCCCATCGGCGAGAACAGGGAGCAGGCGCGGTAGGGGCCGGTCAGGGGGCGGGAATTGCGGGTGAACTCGTAGTCGCCGGAGGCGAATTCCCGGTCCTCCTTCTCGCCCGCCTTGAAGTCGGACCAGTCCTCGTCCCGGCCCGGCAGCTCGATGAGGTTCATGAACCAGGGCGAGATCAGCACGCCCAGCGGGCGGCCTTCGTGCAGGGCGAAGCCGATGGCCTCGATATGCAGGGCGGCGTTGACCAGCGGCACGTCGCGCATGCGCGAGTGCCAGATCTCGCGGAAGTCCGCCTCCAGGTCGGCGGCGCGGGCGTCGAGCCAGGCGCGGGTGGCGGCCTCTTCCGAGCCGGGGTCGGACTGCACCAGGAACTGCGCCTTGGGGGCGGAGCAGTTGGGGCAGACCCAGTCCTCGGGCAGGGCGAGGAAGGAGGTGCCGGGGTCGATCATGCGGGTCTCGTCGCCCTCGGCGGGGTCGTAGGGGGTCCAGCAGACCTTGCATTCCATGATCGCGCGGGCGGAGATCTTGTCCGCCGCGCCGAGATACGAGCCCTCGAAGCCGGTCATCGCAGGGTCTCCAGCACGTCGAGGATGCGCTCGGCGGAATCGGCCAGGTCCTCGGGGGCGGCGAGCGCCGCCTCGGGGGTCACGGTGGCCTCGAACGTGTCGAGGATCAGCGTGTCCATGGCGTTGAAGAAGCGCACCCGCCAGATGTTGGGCAGGGCCGTCGCCTCGATCCGGCAGGCGCCGTAGCCGCGGGAGAGGATCGTGGTGGCGCCCTCGCCCACCGCCTCTGCCAGGAACGCGAGATCGCCCTCGGTATGGGGCAGCAGCGAGAGGTTGATGACCTGAGGCAGGTCGCCGGCTGCGCGGGGGCGGGCGGAGAGGTCCTGCAATTCCGTCAGCATCGAGGGGGCGTTGGCGAGGTCCGCGGGCTTGGTCGCCTTCAGCCCCAGCGCGTGCCGCACGGGCTGGGCGGCGCGGGAGACGGCAAGGGCGGGGATCGGGGCGACCTCGATGGCGTCGACGCCCACGCCCTTCAGGGCCCAGACGCCGGCGAAGACGCTCTCCTGCACCGCCACGGCGGGCACGCCGCGGATGCGGATCGAAACCTCGCCCTCGCCCAGCACGTCCACCACGAAGGCGCGGTCGGCGGGGGGGAGGGGGGAGAGGTCGAACTGCTCGCCGGGGGCGCCCGCGGCGACGCGCCCGCAGGCCTCGGCGACGGCGCGCATCAGGGCGGCGCCCTGCGGGACGCGGGCGAGGTCGTCGATCTCGGGCGTGTGCGGGGAATAGGTGCGCATGCCCTGGGGCATGGACATGTAGTCCAGCTGGTCGTCGGCCTGCAGCGGTTGGGAGCCGGGACCGAAGCCCGTGGGCGGCAGGGTGAAGATGCTGTTGGACATGGGGACCTCCGGGATCAGGCGAGAAGGCGCGGGATCGCGGCCATGTAGTCGGACCAGTCGCGCACCCGGGGCAGGCAGCCCAGCACCCGCCCCTCGCGCCAGAAGGCGAGGTTGGGGATCTTGTGGACCTCGACCGCGAGCTTGGCGGCGGCCTCGGCGGCGGGCCCGGCGACGGCGCAGTCGAAGGCGCCCTGGAAGGCCTGGGCGAGCTCGGGTAGGATCACGGCCACGTCCGGCGTCTCGGGGTTCGGCCGGTCGGCGCCGGGGAGGAACACGCAATGGGCGCCGGGGCAGGCTGTGAAGGCGGCCAGCGCGGCCGCGTCGGCCAGCAGGGGCCAGCGCAGGTCGGCGATCAGGCGCGCGACCAGCGGATGCTCGATGCCGGCGGGGATCACGGGGGCGGCGAGGGTCATGGGGAGCTCCTCAGGCGATGTCGCGGCCGGCCGCGGCGGCGGCGGCGAGATGGGGGGGAAGCGAGGGGCCGGAGGCCTCGAGATCGGCGAAGGCGTCGCCCAGGCCTCCGCCGAGCATGGCCGAGCGCAGGGCGGCGAGCGCCGCGGAGGTGCGGGCGGCCTGCTCGGGCGAGATCGCCTCGCGCGCGGCGCCGAGGAAGGTCAGGCACCAGGCGCCCGGCTCGATCGGGCCGGTGAGGGCGAGGTCGATGGTCTCCTCCCGGCCCTCGGAGTCGACGGCTCGGGCGACGAGGCCCTCGCGCGACAGGATCTGCATGGGCACCCCGACGCACATCAGGCGGTCGCCTTCAGAGCCGGGTGCGGGGCCTGCGAGGGCAGGAAGCGTTCGTCCCCGATCCGGCAGGCGGCCTCGGGCGAGGGGCGGCCGCCCTCGTAGGCGTCCATGCGCAGGGCGGGGGCGGCGAGGGCGTCGGCGCGGGCCTCTTCGGTCGTGGCCTCCGCGCGGGGGGCGTGGCCGAGCGCGCGCAGCCGGGCCAGCGCGACGTCGAGGGCGGCGGGGATCTGGGCGGCGACGGGCGCGCGCAGGCCGCCGCCGTAGTCCTCCAGTTCCTCGGGCTGGCAGCCGATCAGGACCACCGTGTCGGGATAGCGGCCGGTCAGCTGGGCGGCGGCGAGCACCTCCTGGAAGCCGGTCTGGTGGAGCGACATCTTCTTCGCGCCCATGAAGGCAGGGACCTCGTCGCCCTCGACCACCTTCAGCGTGCCGGGCACGAGCCCGTAGTCCACGGCGTCGAAGACGATCAGCGCCTCGGCGTCCTGGACGTGGTGGAGGAGGTAGAGACCCTGGGTGCCGCCGTCGAGCAGCCGCACCTCGGGCCCGAAGGACCACAGCTCGGACAGGCGCTCGACGCAGCGCACGCCGAAGCCCTCGTCGGCCCAGAGCACGTTGCCGATGCCCAGAACCAGCGTTCGCGGCGCCATTCGCTTCCCTCCCTCGGCTGCCGGAGCTCCACGCGCCCCGATCTGGCTGGAAGGGAAGATACCGATACGAGGCGCGGGCGTCCGCGGAATGTCCGATTCCGGCCGTTCGCAATGAAACGGGTGTAAGACTTTGGAATGAATGCGGAAAGGTGGGATACGGCGGCGGCTTAGGTGGTAGGCGGCTGATCGGCGACTGGGGAAAGCGGAAAGAGAACATCCAGTCCGCCCCGACCCCTCGATCAGCGATTCGCCCGGGGCGGTCGGGGGGCTGCCGATTCCGCGGCCGGGCGGAAACGAAACGCGGGGCCTGGATCGCTCCAGGCCCCGCGCGCCGCCGCCCTCCCGTCGCATCGGGTCAGTCGGGGCGGTCGTCCTTGAAGGTCCGGTGGCCGGAGATCATCGTCGAGACGATGGACTGGCGGCTCATGATGTCCTCGCGGATCGCCACGTAGATGTGGACGATCATGAAGATCACGATCCACCACATGCCCAGATGATGGACGGTGTGCACCACGTGGCTGTTGCCGCCCGCCAGGTCGAAGACCCAGCCGAACATCGCGTAGAGCAGCGAGCCATGGCCCAGACCCTCGGAATAGAGGGCGAGGCCGGTGACGATCATGAAGCTGACCCCCAGCGTGATGAAGAAGAACATCGCCAGCTGGGCGAGCGGGTTGTGGCCCACGTATTTCTTCGGCTCGCGGGCGAGGAACAGGTACCAGCGGATCTCGAACAGCACCTCGCGCCACCAGTGGCCCCGCCAGAGCGGGACGTAGAACAGCTGCCGGGCGTGGTGGTTGCCGAAGATCGCCCAGTAGATCCGCCCCAGGAAGCCCACCGTCAGCACCAGGCCGGCGGCGAAATGGGCGAAGCGGATGTAGCCGAAGACGAACTGGTGCGTCGCCTCGGCGATCTGCATCGAGGGCGGGGGCGAGCCGATGAACCAGCCCGTCAGGCACAACGCCACGATCGCCGCGGCGTTGATCCAGTGCCACAGGCGCACGGGCGCCTCGTAGACGTAGACGCTGGTCTGGACCGAGGCGCCGTGCGCCTCCTCCTCGCTCAGGTCGCGAAGGCCGTGGGCCGAGACAGGGTTCTGCATGGCCCCGCCCTCATCGCCCCCGCGCCAGCAGCGCGGCGCCGGCGCAGAGCGCCACGGTCAGGACCAGCCACAGGGCCGCCTCGGGACCGTGGAAATGGTCCCAGGCGGCGCCATGGCCGGGATGGGCGACGGCGGACGCGGGGAACGTTCCCCCCGCCGCCGCCCCGGCGACGGCCGCGCCCCAGACGGCGGCCGATCTGTTGAATAGGGTCATCCGGGCATCCTCCCTCAGCGCACCTTGACGGTGGTCAGTTCCTGGCCCTCGGGGCTCATCACGTGGGTCGAGCAGGCGAGGCAGGGGTCGAAGCTGTGCAGGGTGCGCAGGATCTCGACCGGCTCCTCGGGCCGTTCCATCTTGGTGTTCATCAGCGAGGCCTCGAAAGCGCCGATGTTGCCCTGGGCGTCCCGCGGAGAGCCGTTCCAGGTGGTGGGGACCACGCACTGGTAGTTCTCGATCCGCCCGTCCTTCACCTTGATCCAGTGGCCGAGCGCGCCGCGCGGCGCCTCGGTCATGCCCACGCCCTTCGCCTCCTTCGGCCAGGTCGAGGGATCCCACTTGGCGATGTTCGCGGTGCTCTCGTCGCCGTTCCTGATGTTGGCGATCAGCTTCTGGAGGAAGTGCTTCTGCAGCCGGCCGCAGTATTCCGACTCCAGCGCCCGCGCCGCGGTGCGGCCGAGCGTCGAGAACACCGCCTCGAACGGCAGGTCCAGCGCGCGGAGCAGCCCGTCGACCTGGCCCTTGATGTCCTCGTGCCCCTGGGCGTAGCCCACGACGTAGCGGGCGAGCGGGCCCACCTCCATCGCATGCCCCCGCCAGCGGGGGGCCTTGATCCAGGAGTATTTGGCGGCCTCGTCGATCTCCTTGATCGAGGTGCGCGTGCCCTTGGCGTTCGGCCCCAGCTCGAACTTCGGGGAGGTCTCGCCGTCCCACGGGTGCAGGCCGCGGCCCTTCTCGGCGTATTCGTACCAGGAGTGGTCGACGAACTCCTGCACCTGCTCGGGGTCGCGGACGTCGACGTCGTGCACCTCGTTGAGGTTGCCGTTGATGATCGCGCCCCGCGGAAGGTGCAGCTGGCCCGGCGAGAAATCGTTGGGATGCTCCGGGATGTCCCCGTAGGCCATCACCGCCTGGCCCGAGAGCCCGCCGCCATAGAGCCAGGTCTTGTAGAACGACCCGATGGCGATGACGTCCGGGATGTAGACGTTGTGCACGAAGTCATAGGTCTGGTCGATGATCGAGCTCACATGGTTGAGCTGGGTCATGTTGATCGCCCCGACCGCGCCCGTCGAATGGACGTTGATCGGGCAGGGCACGCCCCCCACCAGCCAGTTCGGGTGCGGGTTCTTGCCCCCGAAGATCGTGTGGATCTTCACGATCTCCTTCTGCAGGTCCAGCGCCTCGAGGTAGTGGGTCGTCGCCATCAGGTCCGCCTCGGGCGGCAGCCGGTAGGCGGGGTTCGACCAGTAGCCGTTGGCGAAGATGCCCAGCTGGCCGGATTCCACGAACTTCTTCAGGCGGTTCTGCACGTCCCGGAAATAGCCCGGAGAGCTCATCGGGTGGTTCGGCCCCACCGTCTGCTGCAGCTCGGAGGTCGCCTTGGGGTCCGCCTTCAGCGCGTTGACCGGGTTCACCCAGTCCAGCGCGTGCAGGTGGTAGAAGTGGACGACGTGGTCGTGGATCTCCAGCGCCAGCTGCATCAGGTTGCGGATCGAGTTGGCGTTGTCCGGGATCGTGATCCCCAGCGCATCCTCGACCGCGCGCACCGAGGTCAGCGCGTGGGTGCCGGTGCACACGCCGCAGATCCGCTCGGTGAAGGCCCAGGCGTCGCGCGGGTCGCGGCCCTTGAGGATCACCTCCAGCCCCCGCCACATGGTGCCGGTGGAGACGGCGTTGCGGATCACGCCCTGGTCGTCGACGTTCACCTCGCAGCGCATGTGGCCCTCGATCCGGGTCACGGGGTCCACCACGATGCGGCGGCCGGAGGCGTCGAGGTCGAAGCCGTTCGGAGTCATGTTCATGGCTTATGCGTCCTCGCGCACGGGCTGGGTCGGCCGGCTCTGGCTTTTCTTCTGGGCGGCCTTGAGGGCCGAGACGGCGGCATGCACCGCGACGCCCGCGCCCACCACGCCGGCGGCGGCCATCCCCACCTGGTCGGCGTTGGACTCGACCCCGAACTGGGTCAGGTCCGTCACCCGGTCGTAGAACGAGCCCTGGTCCCAGAACCCGTCCTCCGAGCAGCCGATGCAGCCGTGACCGGCCTGGATCGGGAAGCTCAGCCCCTCGTTCCAGCGCACGGTCGAGCAGGCGTTGTAGGTGGTCGGACCCTTGCAGCCCATCTTGTAGAGGCAATAGCCCTTGCGCGCGTTCTCGTCGTCCCAGGCCTCGACGAACTGGCCGGCGTCGAAGTGGGGCCGGCGGTAGCATTTGTCATGGATGCGCTGGCCGTAGAACATCGCGGGCCGCCCCTGGCGGTCGAGCTCCGGCAGCCGGTCGAAGGTCAGCATGTAGGTGATCACGCCGGTCATCACCTCGGCGATGGGCGGGCAGCCGGGAACCTTGATGATCGGCTTGTCGGTGATGACCTTGTGCACCGGCGTCGCCTGGGTCGGGTTGGGCTTCGCCGCCTGCACGCAGCCGTAGGAGGCGCAGGCCCCCCAGGAGATGATCGCCTTGGCGTCCTTGGCGGCGTGGCGCAGCTGCTCGACGAAGGGTTTTCCGCCGACGATGCAGAACATCCCGTCCTCGTTCAGCGGCGGGTTGCCCTCGACCGCGAGGATGTAGTTGCCCTTGTATTTCTGGATGGTCTCTTCCAGCGCGGCCTCGGCGTGGTGGCCGGCGGCGGCCATCAGCGTGTGCTGGTAGTCCAGCGAGATCATCGACAGGACCACGTCCTTGGCCAGCGGGTGCGCGCCGCGGATGAAGGACTCCGAGCAGCAGGTGCACTCCAGCCCGTTCACCCAGATCACCGGGGTGCGGGGCTTGGTCTCCATCGCGTGGGCGATCCTGGGCACGAAGGCCGGCCCGAGGCCGAGCGCCGAGGCGGTCAGCGAGCAATACTTGATGAAGCTGCGCCGGGTGATCCCCTGCTTGCGCATGACCTCGTAGAAGGTCTCGATCGGTTCCAAGACGCCCTCCCTTGGCTGACTCCCGCGCTGGCCGCGGTTTCGCATACCGTGGAATGCAGCCGGAGGAGGGGGCGGTTCAACGCGATGCGGTCTTCAATTCGAAGGCTGCCGGGCGGGGTGGATTGTTTCTTGATCCCAGTGGGTTGGCGCGCTCTGAGCGGCTCTTGCGCCGCGGGACCCCGGTCACGGAGCGACCGGCCCGACGGCCAGGTGGTCAGCCGCTTTCCGCTCCGCCGTCCAGCGCCCTCGCGGCGGCGACCAGCGCCTGCCCGAAGGCGAGTCCCCCGTCGTTCGCCGGCACGGCGCGGTGGACCATGAGGGGGACCCCCTCCAGCGCCCCCGCCGTCAGCTCCAGCAGCAGCGCGTTCTGGAAGCAGCCGCCGGTCAGCGCCACGGCGCAGGCCCGCCCGCTGTCCACCAGCGCCCGGGCCGGCCCCGCGAAGGCGTTCGCAAGGCCCGCGTGGAAGCGCATCGCCATGGCGGCGGTCGAGGCGCCGGCGTCGCGATCCCGCAGCCACGCCTCGAACATCGGCGCGGGGTCGATCTGCTCCGCGATCCGTCCGAACGGGTAGGGCAGGGCGGCCTCCGCCGGCGCGCGGACCGCCAGCGCCTCGAGCCGCATCGCCGCCTCCCCCTCGTAGGATTGCGCGCCCTCGACCAGCCCCAGCGCCGCGGCGAAGGCGTCGAAGAGCCGGCCGGCGGAGGACGACAGCGGCGCGTTCACCCCCCGCTCCGCCGCCTGTCGCAGCAGGGCGAGGGGGTGGGCGGAGAGCATCTCGTCGGCAACCCCCTCCATCCCCGCCTGGTCGAGCCGCATCAGCAGGTTGCGCCACGGCTCCCGCTGCGCGCCGTCGCCGCCGGGCAGGGGGGCCGGGCGCAGGTGGGCGATGCGCTCGAAGCCGCGGTAGTCGCCCAGCAGCAGCTCTCCGCCCCAGACCGTGCCGTCCTCGCCCAACCCCAGCCCGTCGAGCACGATCCCCGCCACCGGCGGCCCGTCCAGCGGGTGGAGGCTCTCGCCCAGGCAGGCGGCGAGGTGAGCGTGGTGGTGCTGGACGGGGACGAGGGGCAGGCCCTGCGCCTCCGCCCGCGCGGCGGCGTGGCGCGAGGCGCGGAAGTCGGGGTGCACGTCGCATGCGACCACGGCGGGGCGGTGGTCGAAGAGCTCGGCCATGTCCCCGTCGGCGCGGCGGAACTCGTCCCAGGTCAGCGCGTCGTCGAGGTCGCCGAGGTGGTGGCTCAGCAGCGCGAGCCCGCTCTTGGTCAGGCAGATCGCCGACTTCAGCTGGCCGCCGAGGGCGAGGATCTGGGGCGCCCCCTCGAACCCCGGCGGCAGCGGCAGCGTCCCCGGCGCCCGGCCGCGGGCGCGGCGCAGGGTCATGGGGCCGAGCGGGGTCATCCGCTCGACCCCGTCGTCGAGGCGCCTGGCGATTTCGCGGTCATGCACCAGGAAGGCGTCGGCGATGGCGCCCAGCGTCTCGCGCGCCTCGGCGTCGCCGATCGCCTGCGGCTCGCCGGAGAGGTTGCCGGAGGTCATCACCAGCGGGCCCCCGAAGGCGTCCAGCAGCAGGTGGTGCAGGGGCGTCGCGGGCAGCATCCAGCCGAGGCTCGACATGCCGGGCGCGACTTCGGCGGGCAGGGGGGCGAGGTTTTCGCAGAGGATCGAGAGCAGGACGACCGGGGCGGCCGGGTCCAGCAGCAGTTCCGCCTCGGCGTCGGAGACGTGGCAATGGCGGCGGATGGTCTCCAGCGATCCCATCAGCGCGAAGGGTTTTGCAGGGCGGCGTTTGCGGTCCCGCAGAATGCGCAGGGCCTTGGGGTTGGCGGCGTCGCAGGCGAGGTGGAAGCCGCCCAGG
>Ga0310345_10001834_pt1 | contig 22665 bp, 23 predicted proteins | sample HC15DNA20500_MG_FD_204667 | JGI IMG/M metagenome (GOLD analysis project Ga0310345, IMG submission 204667) | Marine microbial communities from station ALOHA, North Pacific Subtropical Gyre - HC15-DNA-20-500_MG | ecosystem: Environmental > Aquatic > Marine > Oceanic | place: Pacific Ocean: North... | reverse complement strand
ATCCAAAGGTGAAACGATAAAACTAAGGCTCAAACTTACGCTGGAAGAGGTTCAGTCTGGAGCGACTAAAAAGGTTAAAGTGGCTATACTCGATGCTTGCGGTGAATGCTCAGGAGTCGGAGCTGCTAAAGGATCGGGTCCAGTCTCATGCTCGAAGTGTGGCGGGTCTGGCGAACAACGACAGTCTCAAAGAACAATGTTTGGGCAGTTCGTCAATATAGGAGTTTGTAGTAATTGCAGAGGTCAGGGCCTTATGATACTGGATCCATGCGGTACTTGCCGTGGGGATGGACGAGTACGGGTTCAAAGAAATATCGAAGTTGAGGTGCCTCCAGGTGTCACATCTGAAAATTTCATCTCTTTGCGGGGTAAGGGAAACATTGGTCCTCGGAATGGTCCGAGAGGAGATACGGTAGTGCTTCTTGACGTGCAGGAAGACGACAGATTTTTTCGAGACGGAGCTGACCTTTACTTCGAATTACCTATAACATTTTCACAGGCAACTCTTGGTGCCGAAGTAGAGATTCCTACCATCTTAGAAAGGGTAAATCTGAAGATTCCAGCGGGCACGCAGAGTGGGGAGGTACTTCGTCTTAGGGGTAAAGGGCTTCCGGATCTGCAGGGGCAGAGTCAAGGTGACCAACTAGTGAGGATTGTAGTGTGGACGCCCGATCGATTAACTGAAGAACAAGAGGATGTTTTCAAAACTCTTCGGTCTGTGGAAGACACTGCTCCTGAAAGTGTTGATGCTGACGGCGATAAGGGTGTTTGGTCCCGAGTAAAAGAAGCATTTCGCTGATACACCCGAGTCATCCAGGCGGCTCTCCTCTGGTAGTCCCAGATTGTTGGTTTGTGTTATCAGTGTCGTACGCTTCTGCATTAGAAGCGGAGAGGTATAGTGCTGTAATGTTTGACTTCGGAGCCACTGCGATTGAGGACATCGATGGTAATTTGATCACTTATCTTGCCCCTCCTACAAATGTCGAAAATTTCCTAAAATCGATTCGGATGGCTTTAAACAAGGAGTCAGGGACTGCTGAGGTTATAGTAGATTATTCCTGGCAAAGACATGAGGATTGGTCTCATCTCTGGAAGAGAGGGTTTTTGGCAAAGAAAATATCGGAAAAATTGGTCGTAAAACCGAGCTGGTGTGCCACAGAAAGTCAAGAGAATGTTGTAACAGTGGTGATCGATCCAGGAATGGCTTTCGGAACAGCAGAACATTCCACAACCAGGGGATCCTTAAGATTGTTAGAAAAAGCTATGTCCCCTGGAGAAAAGATAATGGATGTAGGTTGCGGATCTGGGATATTAACCATAACGGCGATGAAGTTTGGAGCGAATCAAGTCCTTAGTGTCGATAGTGATCCTTACGCAGTTGAAGCAACTGTAGCTAATCTTCATAGGAACGAAATAGTAGACAAGGTGAGTGTTCAACTGAGGAAAGTGAGTCGGTCCTGGTTGGAAAAAAATGGAGAATGGGAAGGCATAGTTGCAAATATACAGAGTGATGTCTTGTTGTCGTTGATTAGTGGGTTCAGGAATGCACTAGTCAGTCAGGGATGGCTAGTTTTGAGTGGGATTATGGCTGACGAATGGGCTTCTATTTTGAGATGTGCTGAGGATTCTAAGTTCACCTTGAGAGATGTAGATGCTGAAAAAGGGTGGATCTCAGCATGGTTTGAATCTGATGTCTAGAATTCTTGAAAGACTAACCACGCATGCTTCTTCATGATTTAACCTTATTGGGTCACAGTGACCGACTCCGGAGTCGTTGACCACCCCTGTTAAGCTGGGTAGTTTTCCCTCATGTTCATGGATCTAAAATCACAATTGCGAGCTGATCTTACCGAAGCCAGGAAGAGTCGGAAGCGTCTAGAAATCACAGTCCTGAGTTCTCTTTTGGCAGAGGTTCGCAATAGAGAAATAGAATTGGGACGTGATGTGGATGATGAAGATGTGACTAAGGTCATAACAAGAGCTACAAAACAGCGCAGAGAGGCTTCGGAGATGATGCGTTCGGGCGGGCGTCCAGAGCTGGCTGATAAAGAACTTCAAGAAATGAGTATTCTTCAGAAATATCTTCCTGCCCTGCTGAGCGAACCTGAGATAAGAGATATAGTTCGGAGTGCTCTCCATGAAGGTTTCGACCAGATGGGCAGTCTAATGGGTGAAGTCATGCCGAAACTGCAAGGGCGTGTTGACGGTAGAGAAGTGAACCGTATCGTTAGGGAAGAGCTGAAGTTATGATCTCTGGTCCGGATGGCTTTCTGAAAGAAGAGGCCTATCCAACTAGATTTTGATCCAAACCGGATGAATGTTTTTTTGCGGATAAGGTATCTTTTTTGTGATTCATAAAGATCAAATAGAGGAAGTTAGAAGCAGAGCTGATATCGTTCAGATAGTTAACGGTATTTTGCCATTGAAGAAATCCGGAAAAGACTACAAGGCTTGTTGTCCTTTCCATGAAGAAAAAACTCCAAGTTTCTACGTAGTTCCTGCAAAAGGATTTTATAAGTGCTTTGGGTGTGGTGAATCAGGAGATGTATTTTCGTTTTTGCAACATTTGCAGGGTCTAGAGTTTACAGAAGCAGTAAAACAGGTAGCACAGTCTGTGGGAATGGAGATTAAGGAAGATAGGGGTTTCGATGCGGTAACAGACCCTTTCTCACACCTTTATCAGGCGAATGCTTTTGCCCTTAAGTATTTTAAGGATGCTCTCTGGGATGAAGAGGGGGGTCGGCAAGCGAGGACCTATCTTGAACACAGAAAAATTAATAGAGAAATGTGTGATCGTTACTCCTTGGGTTTTGCACCAAATGATTGGAAGGGCCTTCGAGCGGCTGCTCTGAGTCATGGTATAGCTGACGATGAATTATTAGAAGCGGGGCTTCTTTCTAAAAGTGATAAGAGAGAAGAACCTTTCGATAGATTCCGAGGAAGGATAACATTTGCGATAGAGAGTACTGCTGGTAAAGTTTTAGGTTTTGGTGGGAGGTTACTGGATATTTCGGGGCAGCGAGGAGCAAAATACTTGAATTCTCCTGAAACTCCTATATATCACAAAGGTTCAATCCTCTATGGTTTAGGAATTGCCAAGAATTCCATACGGAGAGAACAACTGGCTCTGGTAGTAGAGGGTTATTTGGACGTTATTTCTCTCGCTCAAAATGGTTTCGAAAATGTGGTCGCTGTTCTTGGGACCAGTTTTACCAAAGAGCAGGCGGAGTTGCTAGGTCGTTACACAAAAAATGTATGTTTGCTGTTTGATAGTGACAGGGCTGGTTTAAAAGCAACGTTTCGTTCAGCTGATGTTCTCTTGGAAAGTGGGGTGCACCCATCCATCAGTTCCTTGCCTTCGGGGACGGATCCTGATGCAGTGGTGCACGAGGAAGGTGCGGATGCCCTAGCCACTTATATAGATGAAGCAGTAGATGTTCTTGACCGGAAACTTCAGCTTCTAAACGAACTTGATCATTTTTCTGATATAGAGAAAACTCGAAAAGCGATTGACAGGCTCCTCCCCACTATCCGGGCGGTACAAGACTCTGCGTTACAAGATATTTATGTTTCTAAAGTGGCGGAGCATACTGGTGTTAGAAGAGAAACTTTGGAGCTAGAATTGTCTAAGGTTGATGCGGGATTACCTGAACCTTTTGTACAGTCAAGTCCTCAAAAAAAATACAACACTTCTCAGCCAGTACCTTCCATGGGAGCAGAAAAAGAACTTCTGTTTCTTTTAGTCAACTATCTAGGCATGGTTGAGAGGGCCGGTGAACGCTTAGGGCCTGATGATTTCACTAACCCAAACTATAGGACCATTTTCAGACTGCTACTTGAGCAGTCTGATTTTACTGAAATCTTACGGAGATTAGATCCACTAGCTAGTTCGATTTTTCAGGATATCTTGTCAAATTCAAGAGAGTTGAGTGAAGTGGTTCGAGAAAGGATTTTCGTGGACTTGGTAAACAGAATATTGAGTAGCAAGATGCAAGAGAAGATGGATCACATTGACCAACTGATAAGAGATAATGAAGATGAGGAAACACTTACTCAATTGTTGGCTGAGAAGATCCAGTTGGGTCAGGAACGCAGAGAGCTAGGGTCAGATTGGTCTGCAGTAACACGGAAGACATTTAAGTGAACTTTGATAAGAAATTTTAGAATGAAGAGAATTTTATGACATCACAAGAAAGAACCTCCCTGAAAGAGTTACAATCGTTAGATACGCAGCTTGGAATTGTTCGCTCTACCATGGACAATTTTGAGGTAAAACTTGAGGAGCTCGAAGCCCCTACTTTGAGGTTGGGAAAAGAGATAGAAGCCCTAGAAAAAAGGGTCAAAGAACTATCTCTCGAAGAAAGGCGGCTGGAGTTGGTTATTCAAGGGAAACGTGATAGATCGCAGAAACTAGTGGAGCGAATGAATCAGGTTCGTAACGAACGAGAAGAAGCTGCAGTACACGCAGAATCAGACATGGTCAAGCGAGCTCTTCAAAATGATGAACAGGAAGCTTTGAGGGTGTTAAATCAAGTCAAAAAAATGACTGAACGTATCAGCGAGCAGAAGGAAACTCACAGTGAATCACTGACAGAGATGGAGCCCCTCCGCGAAAAGTTGATGTCTGAGAGAAAGGGTGCAGATCTCACCCTCGAGAAACTCAGTGTAGAAAGAGAAGGACTTGCAGAAATACTGAACGCAGACGAGAGACAAATGTATGACAGGATAATGCGTGGAAAAATAAAGATAGCCGTCTCTGATCTCACCGAAGATGGAGCTTGCGGCCACTGTTACAGTATGGTGCCTCTCCAAACGCAAAACGAAATTCGTCATGGTGAAAAGCTGATCAGATGTGAGGACTGTGGGGTTATTCTGACCCCCCAGTCTGACGAGGCTGACTCTGACGTTAGGTTAGAAACTAATACCGAAGAGTTTGACGGACCTCTAGTGTCAGGTATAGATCCCCAAGAGGCTGAGAGCCTGGAAGCCTCTGATACTTAATTTAGGGTTAAGAGGCAGAAGAAATTCATTCAGGGGTATCATGGATAAGAAAAATATCAACCAGTTTAGTCCATGAACTTTACTTACTCGGTAAACCCTCAGTGGAAAGAACCGGACTCGCTAGAGGCGGGAGTCGTCGAACTACTGGAGTCGGAACTCTCGCTCCCGTCCATGCTCTGCCAGCTCTTGGTAGCCAGGGGTTATCACGATCCAGACGTTGCAAAAACCTTCCTTAGACCCACGATGGAGAACCTTCAGGACCCTAGTGCACTCTCGGGAATAACTGAGGCAGCACAGCGACTAATAGGGGCTATCCATGAGGGAGAGACCATTCTTGTCCATGGGGATTATGATGTCGATGGAATAGTAGCAACTGCTTTGTTGACTCGTTGGATTCGAAGATTGGGTGGGGAGTGTGTTCCGTTTGTACCTAATCGATTGACAGATGGGTATGATTTTGGTTCTGCGGGTTTAGGGCAAGCTCTTGAATCTAGAGCCACAGTGGTCATTACAGTCGATTCCGGGATTCGTGCACATGAGACTGCATCAAAAGCTAAAGCTTTAGGGATTGACGTTATAGTTACTGATCATCACACTCCGGGAAGTGATTTGCCAGAGGCAGTTTCTGTAGTCAATCCTAATCAGCTCGGATGCGATTATGCCAACAAAGGGCTCTGTGGTGCGGGAGTTGCTTATCGACTGTGTCAAGTTCTAGCTACGAAGCTCGGGGTTCCAGAAGAGGAACTACATTCCTATTTGGATTTTGTAGCTCTTGCAACCATTGCAGACGTCGTGCCTCTCACTGAAGAAAATAGAACTTTGGTGAGATATGGTCTTAGAGTCTTACGTGACTCCAGGAATTGTGGATTGAAAGCACTTATCGGTGCGATTGACAAACCAATTGATGCCTTGGATTCAGGTTATGTGGCTTTCCAGGTGGCCCCCCGTATAAATGCAGCTGGGAGGATGGGTGAAGCAAAAACAGCCCTAAATCTATTGATGACAGACGAGAAGGAATACGCCGATAAACTAGTTCAAGAATTGGAATATGAGAATATAAAAAGACGAAAAGAGGAATCAAGAATTCTCGAGGAAGCTTTGGGTTTATTGGCAGAAAACTTTGATTCCCAGGTAGATTTTGGAGTGGTGCTCTACGCTGAGGGGTGGCATCCTGGTGTCATCGGGATAATAGCATCACGGATAGTAGAACGAATACATCGACCTACTGTCTTACTTTCAATATCGGGAGATGAAGTTCGCGGCAGTGCTAGATCAATTCCGGGGTTTGATTTATTGACATCCTTGAATGCTTGTGGAGATCATCTGGAAAGGTTTGGTGGACATCGAGCTGCAGCTGGATTAACTCTACTTCCATGCAAGATCGATGCTTTCAAGAGAAGTTTTAACGCTGAAGTCAGTAAGCATTTGGGAGTGGAAGATTGCCGCCCTATGTTAAAGCCGGATGTCGAAATCAAGTTGTCAGAGATAAACCAAAGAACTTTCCATCTGCTCTCCTATTTTGGTCCTTATGGAATATCCAATCCTACCCCTCTATTCCTTGTGCGAAATGTCGAATTGATAAGTTCAGGAAGAAAAGTGGGGAAGAGTCATTTAAAACTGCGCGTTCGACAACTCGATAAAGAGTTTGATGCGATCGGATTCAATATGGCCAGTAGAGTTTCACCTGAGTGTCTTAAGGGTGGTCTTCTAGATATGGTTTTCAAACTCCGAGAGAATTCATACCGGGGTAAATCCCAGATAGAGTTGCAGTTCTTAGACTTACGTTTGTCAGAAGATAATCACCCTGTGACAGTTGGAGGTCATCCTTGAGAATAATTGCTGGAAGATGGAAAGGACGTAGATTGAGGTCGCCTACGGGTCGTGGAATTCGGCCGACGCGGGACCAAGTCAGGGAAGCGTGGATGAGTTCGTTAGGAAATGACATTGTTGGAGCCAGCGTCCTGGACTTGTTCGCTGGATCTGGGGCATTGGGGTTAGAGGCACTCAGTAGAGGCGCCAAGAGTGCAGCCTTTGTTGAATCCAACCCACTTTCTATGGATACTTTGAAACAAAATGTCGATCTTCTAGGAGTTGAGTCCGAGGTGACCGTAGTCAAAAGTGACGCTATGGATTATATAAAACATTTGGGGAAATTGGACTTCGATATTGCTCTTGCGGATCCACCTTATGGTAAAGGTTATGCACAAGAATTGATAGAAACCTTTCGGGATCACCCGTTTGCTTCACAGTTGTGGATTGAACATGCTAAAGGTGAGATAGATGAATCATTCAGTGACTATGGCCAACGACAATATGGTGAAACTGTCATTTCTATTGTGGAGGCGGGTTGATGAACACTACGACTTCTAAATCAGTTATTTATCCTGGTTCTTTCGATCCTATTACAAACGGACATGAAAATGTAATAGAACGTTCACTAGATCTTTTCGAAAAAGTATTTGTTGCTGTCGCTAAAATTTCCAGCCATGATAAGCAGAGCCTTTTTAGCTCTGAAGAACGTACCGAGATCATTCGAGAACTTTTTCTTGGTCAAGAGCGAGTCCAGGTAATTTCATTCGATGGCTTACTAGTCGATTTAGCAAAAGAGTTGCAAACGCCTGTAATCATTAGAGGTCTTAGGGCTGTATCGGATTTCGAATACGAGTTTCAGATGGCTCAGATGAACCGCCAATTACAAAATGAGGTTGAGACTATTTTCTTGGCACCTGATCAACAATATTCTTTCTTGTCCTCTACATTGGTAAGAGAAGTGGCCACTTTGGGTGGTGATGTTTCCGATTTTGTTTCACCACTGGTCCTTAAGAAAATGTTAGAAAGACTATGAATTCAGAAGAGCTTTCCAGGTGAAATTTCAGGCCAGTAGGTTGGGACAGAGCGTCATGGTAGTTCTTGGTGACAGATTGATTGTTGGCAATAGTGGGGCACTACGGAGACAGCTGTTAAGAGAGATTGAAGGGGGTATGACCAGTGTCACCATTGATTTTTCTAATACTAAATCTGTCGATTCCTCTGGGTTGGAAACTCTAGTTTATCTTTCAAAGAAAATCCATGATCGGAAAGGTGAGGTTACTTTGCTGAATTTCGATTCAGGTCTTCGATCTTTGATGGAGCTCACGGAGTTAGATACGTTATTTATGTTCGAGGGACGGTGATCGAACCGAGCTGAAACGTCTTGATGACAAGATGTGTATATATGGAATAAGTGGGATAGTTGGAGTATCTGTACTCTGGGGTTATTCAGAGATTAATAGGATGGGCGGATGCGTGCTAAAAAGTCTCTCGGACAAAATTTTCTTTTGGATGCTAATCTGCAACGTGCCATAGTCCGAGTTCCAGATATCAGGCAGTCCGATACTGTTATGGAGATAGGGCCAGGGACTGGGGCACTCACGAACCATTTGCTTGGTCGGTCTGAGCGTTTGATACTTGTAGAGTTGGACGATGAACTGGCCAAGTCGTTGCAAAGTTTCTCTCAGAATAGAGAAGATGTGGACGTAATCCACGAGGATTTCCTCCGGCTGGACTTATCACAACTGGTGGAGGATTTTTCAAAGTTAGTAGTTATTGGCAATATCCCCTACAATATCACCGCACCGATAATATTCAAATTGATGAATTGTCCTAGACCTCGAGAAATCGTTCTGATGGTGCAGAGGGAAGTTGCCGAACGATTAATCGCAGAGGTTGGGACATCACAATATGGGGCACTATCGGTGGGTCTTCGTGCGGTGGCAGAAGTTGAAAAAGTGCTTAATGTTCCACGGCGAGCATTTAGGCCTGTTCCTCGAGTAGATTCTGCTCTGGTAAGAATTCGTCCTTTTGACCCCCCACCGATGACTCCACAAGACGAAAAATTCTTAAGAGTAGTAACGCGGTCAGTTTTCCAGTGGAGAAGGAAGCAGATTCAGAAGATTTTGAGAGATCATCATGATCTCAAACTTCCGAAGGATGCTATAGAGGAAATATCTAGGAATACGGGGTGGGATCTGAGTAGAAGACCAGAAACTTTTGCACCGAGCGACTTCATTCAGCTGGCTTTCATGATCCAGAAGTTCTTATTCACCTGATACTAATTTGCTGTTCGTCGTTCTCTTCTCTAGTATTGTGAAGTATTTCACAAGTAGCTAAGAAGCTTGAAATGGATGGCAAATGGCTAATAAAAATAAAATAGCTGAGTCTGCTATTAGCCGTCTATCAGTGTATCTCCGTATCCTCGAAGATATAGTGGCTGCCGGCGAACCTACAGTTTCCAGTAAGATTATGGCTTCCCAGAGTGGAACTACCGCCGCACAAGTGCGGAAGGATTTGTCTTTGTTTGGCTCTTTTGGACGAAGAGGGCTAGGGTATTCTTCCTCCGACTTGGTATCACGGATTCGGCAGATTCTAGGTTTGAATCGAAGATGGAAAATAGCTGTGATCGGACTGGGCCGCATCGGGTCAGCCTTGGTAGAACACAGGGGGTTTTTCGATAGAGGTTTTGACATTGTGGCCCTGTTTGATACTTCTGATTTCAAAGTGGGCAGGAATTTACATGGATTGAAAGTTCATCACATCGATGAAATTAGACATATTATCTCTGATAAAAAGATAGAGATTGCGGTTTTAGCTGTTCCAGTGGAAGCGGTGTCCGATGTTGTAGACCTGATTGGCAACTCTGATATCAAAGGGATTCTCAACTGGTCTCCCGCGAGACTTGCAGTGCCTGATTCTATCGAAGTGAAGAATGTTAATATGGTTATGGAGCTGGAGGCATTATCTTTCAAATTGAGTCAGGAAGAATAGGCTCATAGGACAAAGTTTAGTCTTGGTTTCGTAGAACCAGTTGGAAGAGGGCCACATCTTCTACAAAGTGGAAGATATGAGTTGCTGTTACTGTAATTTTCCCCACATAGTCACAAAGAGGAGTGAATGCAAAATAAGGCCAGAGAACCAGTGATTATCAAAGGATGCCGGACACCCATAGGTAAGTTTCTAGGGGGACTTTCTTTTCTGTCCGCTTCTGATTTAGGAGCTCTTGTAATAAAAAGCCTTTTGGAAAAGACCGGAGTCGATCCAAAGGATATTGATGAGGTAATCATGGGTAATGTGATTGGAACGGGGGTCGGGCAAGCTCCGGCTCGCCAAGCGGCTATAAGGGGAGGTGTTCCTGCAAGTGTCCCGGCCTTGACTATCAACAAAGTCTGTGGTTCAGGTCTGAAAGCAGTCATGTTAGCAGCACAGGCTATTAGAGCTGGTGATGCGAATATGGTCTTAGCAGGTGGTATGGAGTCGATGTCGAATGCTCCATTTTATCTTCGCGGTATGAGAGCCGGTGTGAAGTTCGGAAATCAAAAAATAGAGGATGCATTAGTGTCGGATGGTCTGTGGTGTGCATTCGCCCACTGTCACATGGGAACACATGCGGAATATACCGCAAGAAAGGGAAGTATCAGTAGGCAAGAAGCTGATGAATTTTCTCTTAGATCCCACAACCTAGCGGTTCAGGCAGTGAGTCAGGGAAAATTCGACAATGAGATCATTCCGGTAGCCTGTAAAAATGCTCAGCAGGATTTTGTTAATGATGAAGGCCCTCGAAAAGATACTTCTATTAGTACTTTGGAGAAATTAAGGCCTGCTTTCCCAGATGCGGCAAGTGAATATCCGGGAGAGTTGACTATTACGGCCGGTAATTCGGCAGGTTTAAATGATGGTGCGGCTGGTTTTGTTGTAGCTTCCAGGGGGTTTGCCGAAGCACACGGATTAGAGATAGAAGCCAGAATCACTGAATATGTTGCAAGTGGCTTGGAGCCTCAGGACCTATTCTTTGCTCCGGTGAAAGCTGTAAATGAACTTATGTATAAAGAACAAAAGAAAATTTCTGATTATGGGCTAGTCGAGCTAAATGAAGCATTTGCCGTACAGACATTGGCTGACATTAGGGGTTTGAAACTAGATATTGATGTAGTGAACGTATATGGAGGGGCAATAGCCTTGGGTCATCCGATAGGGGCCTCGGGAGCTCGAATCCTGGTAACTTTGTTGAGTGCAATGAAGGACAAAGATGTGGAAACTGGTCTGGCAACCCTTTGCCTGGGAGGTGGCAACGCCGTGGCTCTTTCTCTCGAAAAACTCTAGAACATTCTATTTAGGAAAAAATGATGGGAAGAAAGGTGACTGTGATTGGAGGAGGAACCATGGGGTGTGGAATTGCTCAGGTTTGTGCTCAAAATCAAATAAAGGTTTCGATCTTCGACGTGTCTAGGGAAGCGTTGACCGTAACAATGGATAACATATCGAGAAACCTGGACCGTCAGATTCACAAAGACCCCATAGATGCTCATTCGAGAGATAGGATTCTTTCCTATATCCATCCAGTAGCTGTGTTGGAGCAGGCAATCAATGAGTCGGGTGTAATTATAGAAGCTATCCCTGAGAAGAGTGAATTAAAACTTGAGTTATTTGGAAGGTTAGGCTTCATGACTGACTCTGATGTTGTTTTAGCTAGCAATACTTCATCTATATCTATCACTGCATTGGGAACAGAAGCTGGGGATCCCAGAAGAGTTATTGGTATGCACTTCATGAATCCAGTGCCTGTGATGAGGTTGGTTGAAGTCGTGCGAGGCCTGGAGACCAGCGACGAGACAGTGGCAAGCGTCATAGATTTTTCGACTGAATTAGGGAAAACTCCAATCCTGGTGAACGATTTTCCAGGTTTCGTTTCAAATCGTGTGTTGGCACCGATGATTAATGAGGCTGCTTTCGTACTCATGGAAGGAGTAGCTGACCTTCAAGCCATTGATCAAGTGATGACTTTGGGTATGAATCATCCTATAGGCCCTCTGGCTTTAGCAGATCTCATAGGCATAGATGTATTGTTGAGTATTTTGGAGGTTCTGCATAATGAACTAGGTGGTGATCGCTATCGACCGTGCCCGTTGCTCCGAAAATATGTGTCTGCTGGCTGGCTAGGTAGAAAAACGGGCAAAGGTTTCTACGAATATCCAGAATATTCGACCAAATGAGTCTGGTTGACTGGACGATAATATCCCTATAAGGATCCCATGCAAGACAGTGGGAGAACAGGCTGATCCACATTGATGATCGCTCGGGAGTCAGAGTGGTTTTGTGAGGGTATGGGGAAGTAGATCGAAATGTGTTCATTCTAACCATGAGGTATCGGGAATATGGGTGGTCTAGAATTTGTTGATTCTAAAGTTTTTAATTTGATCCAAAAGGAGGTTGAACGACAAGGGAATCAGTTGGAACTTATTGCTAGTGAAAATGTGGCCTCTAAGGCAGTTTTGGAGGCTATGGGTACGGTTCTTGTTAACAAATATGCAGAGGGTTTGCCAGGTGCACGCTATTATGGGGGTTGCGAGTATGTCGATGAGATCGAAGATCTCGCTAGGAGTAGGCTGACTGACTTGTTCACTGCTGAACATGCTAATGTTCAGCCACACTCAGGAGCACAGGCTAACTTGGCCGCCTATTTCAGTTTCCTCGATCCTGGAGATACTATTTTAGGTATGGATCTGAGCCATGGAGGACACTTGACCCATGGCTCACCGGTTAATTTTAGTGGCCGGTTCTATGAAGCAGCAAAATATCAAATTAGTGAATCGGACGGGTTAATAGACTATGGCGTACTGCATGACCAGGCTTTAAAGACTCGACCCAAGATGATAATCGCAGGGGCCAGTGCTTACCCTAGAGTCATAGATTTTGCCAAGTTCAGGGAGATTGCTGATGAGGTTGGAGCCTATCTCATGGTTGATATGGCTCATATAGCTGGACTTGTTGCAGCTGGATTGCATCCAAATCCAGTGAAGTATGCTGATGTAGTTACGGCTACGACTCATAAGACATTGAGAGGACCAAGGGGGGGGGTGATTCTCTGTAAATCTAAACATGCTGGTGACATAGATAAATCTGTATTTCCTGGCATTCAAGGAGGCCCTTTGATGAATATTATAGCCGCCAAAGCGGTGGCATTCAAGGAGGCTCAAGAACCTGAGTTCAGGGAGTATCAGCTCCAAGTAATCAGGAACGCAGAAGCTCTTGCCGAGGGCTTGTTGGCAGAGGGAATCTTTGTAGTTAGTGGTGGGACGGATAATCATCTGCTACTTGTGGATCTGAGAAAAAGTCATCCAGAGTTAACTGGACAGGAGGCGGAACGAGCACTAGAAGAAGCAGGTATCACCGTTAATAAGAACACCGTTCCTGGAGAAACTCGTTCTCCATTTGTAACTTCGGGACTACGGGTAGGTACACCTGCAGTTACCACAAGAGGGCTGAAAGTGGAGGATATGCAGCGGGTAACTAATTGGATGGTTTCGGCACTATCAAATCCGTACGATCGAGATCATCTCAGTTGCATACGTAAGGAAGTCGAGGAACTTTGCCACAATTTTCCATATGCTTCTCAATTCTCTTTGGGCACCGACTAATTGGAGAATGTGACCTAGCGTAAGAAGTAAATTGGAGACAGATTTGCATATGGCAAAACTTCAATTCGCAGAGGAGATCTTTGATCATCTAAAAGAGGACTATCCCCAATTTCATGGGGAGGCTTATGTATTCCTTTTGTCTGCGTTTGAGGGTTTCCTAGAGGACCTTGGAGAGAGTCGTCATTTGGAAGGTAGTGAATTGGCTCATGGGGTTCGTCAGTTGGCACTAGAAAGGTTTGGGCCTCTAGCCAAGGTAGTTCTGGAACATTGGGGAATAAGCAGGACTGCAGATTTAGGGGACATTGTTTATGCTCTGATTGACTGTGGTGTTTTAGTTCAAGAATCCGGGGATTGTAGGGAGGATTTTTGTGACGTGTTTGATTTTGAAGAAGTATTTGAGAAAAATTATCCGTGGAGCCCAGGGGCCTAGTATTCCTGGGTGTGCAACTCACCTGTGTGGAGGGGGAAAATATGTCTAAAGAATCTGAGTTTCCTGGATGTTTGAAGTGTAAAGAGGGTGTATTATTACCTCTTTCTGACTATGGTCGTGACGGAGCGTCGATTCGCTATAAAGCTTGGGCTTGCTCTAATCCCGAATGTGGCTTCAACCTCAGGATCGACAATGGTGAAATTTCTTTAGGCCGAGATATCGGTCAGAGTTACAAATAAACTTTCGTTATCGTGTTGATTTGCTGTTGGGTTCACAATTAATAGGACGTTAGCTTGACCCCCTGTTTGCCACTTAGGCCCTTTGGAAAATCAGTTGTTTGGGCCCCTACTGGGTCAGAGGCTTCAGCCTTTGACAGGATGGCTATTATTGAAAGTGGAGTTTCAGAAAGAAGTTTGATGGAAAGTGCTGGCCGTTCCGCGGCACAAATTCTAGATAAAGTATTTCCAAAAGGCGAAATAACAGTAGTAGTAGGTTCTGGGAACAATGGAGGGGATGGTATTATCCTGGGCAGAACTCTACAGGCCTGGGGAAGAAAAACCAAGATGGTAGGTGTCGGTAAACATCAACTTGATAGTGGATTAGGTAATGGTTGGCCGATGGAGATAGGTGATCCAGAGCCAGTTTTCGACAGTTCATCCCTGATTGTAGATGCCGTTCTGGGCACCGGTATGGTTGGAAAGCCGAGAAAAGAGCAATCTAAAGCTATTCAGTTTATCAATCGCTCTGAGTGCCCCGTCCTTTCACTGGATGTACCATCAGGTCTCAATAGTGACAATGGAAAAGCTTTAGGAGAAGTAATTTCGGCGGATGTTACGATAGCTTTTGGATGGCCAAAATTAGGAACCCTTCTTCAAGGTGGGAGATCTCAGTCAGGTCGTTTGATCGCCATAGAAATAGGGTTCCCTCCTCCTGGTCCGGCTTCTTTTGGTGCGGCGGTTGTTACACCCGAGTGGGCCTTAGAAAGAAGGCCTATACGTAAATATGACAGTCACAAGAACAGTGTCGGATCTTTACTTTTAGTGGCTGGGCAGGCTGGTATGGCGGGTGCGGCAGTGTTATCGGCACGAGGTTCCCTAAGGGGTGGCTTGGGACAGCTTCGGATTGTTTCAGATAAAAGTAATAGAACCATTATACAGAGTGCTGTTCCAGAAGCGATTTTTGTATCTTCTGATGACTATGAAGAAATAAAATATGCTGTTAGTAAGTCTGATGCTTTGGCCATAGGACCAGGACTGGGTTGCTCTTCGCAAGTTGGATGTTTATTGGAGATGTTATGTGAATGTGGAGGCAGCCCACCCGTTCTGCTAGATGCAGATGGACTGAATATGGCTACTGCTGGGACCGGTCCGAGGATTAAAGATTGGACTTTTGAAAGAAATGTTCTATTGACCCCACATCTGGGTGAAATGGCTCGCCTTTCAAGTCTTTCTCCAGAATTTATTGGATCTGACAGACTTGTTGTTACTAAGGAATTTGCCGAAAAAACTGGCGCTACAGTCTTATTAAAAGGTCTGCCGTCAGTGGTTGTTCCACCAGTTGGCACTGTTTTGCTGGATAGTATGGCCAGTTCCGACCTTGCCTCAGCGGGTATGGGGGATCTACTGACTGGTTTTATCGGAGCTCTTCTGGCACAAGGATTGCAATCTGACGTTGCCGGTGCCTTGGGCCTATATATGGTTGGGCGAGCTGCTGCAAGGACGGAGTTGGGTCCCAGTTTGATCCCGACAGATATACTTCCGGAATTGCCAGAAGTATGGAAAGAACAAGGCTGTCAAAAAAGTGATTTGGATCTGCCTTTTGTTGTGTTCGATCAGAATGCTCCCAGATGAAAGATAGAAATTCAAATCCTGAGAGTGCAGGGACAGAATCGGACCTGATAGCGAGAATTCTCACTGGTATGGATGGGTTAAATTCACGCATTCTTCTGGGTGCAGGGGATGATGCGGCTGTTTTTAGGAATCGGCAGACAGCAATTAGTACTGATTTGACGATAGAGGACGTCCATTTTAATCGAAATTGGATTAGCTTGCATGAGGTTGGCTTCAGGGCTGTGATGTCTGCTATTAGTGACCTTGCAGCCATGGCAGCAGATCCATTTGGAGTACTGATCTCTTTAGCTCTTCCGAAGAAAGGCTACAATGTGATTTTAGAAGGGTTGAGAGGTGGCATCCACGAAGCTGTAAGAAAGGTTGGAGCATCTTTGATCGGGGGTGATCTGAGCAGCTCTCCTGGACCGATTGTTATAGATGTTACTGTTCTGGGCGAGACAAGAGATTTGGTCACCCGGACAGGTATTTCTAGTGGAGATGAAGTTTGGGTTACTGGTGTTTTAGGGGGATCTGCGGGAGCCGTGAAAATCTGGCTAGATGGAGGAGATCCGAGTACAGAATTGAGAAATGCCTTTACGCGACCTCCGTTCCGGGTTCCAGAGGCACGTTGGTTGGTAGAGAATGCAGGAGTTAGAACAATGATAGATATATCGGATGGCCTTCTCAGGGACGCTGGCCACATGGCCGATGCTTCCGACGTCTGCATTGTGATCGAGCCCAAAAAAATTCCTCTACATCCAGACCTTGATCCTGATATTGCCTTGCGTTTTGGGATGTCTGGAGGAGAAGATTATGAGTTGTGTCTGGTCTCCAAGAAGGGGATCCTGAATCCATTAGTCGAAATTTTTGAAGAAAAATTCGGGTTAAGGTTGACTAGAGTAGGTTACGTTGAAGAAGGTTCGGGGATTGAGATAAAAGGAAAAGAGAGCAATCCAGAGTCTCCGTCAAATCGCATCTTAGGTTTTGACCATTTCTTGGTCTAGGAGCATTAGTGCTGAGATCTAGTTGGGTATTATTTGCAGGTAGTTTCGTCACTCTGTGTTATGCTATCAAGGTACGCCTTCTGACCGCTCTCGGGAAGGCTGATCTCCTATGTGACGTTTGTGATTCTGCAGCTCGAGGTTGGTCTCGATCCATCTTAGGAATAGCCAGTGTGTCCGTACGTGTTGAGGGTGCGAAGAACCTGGATCCATCAACTTCCTGTGTTGTGGTTGCAAATCATGAGTCATGGTTCGATGTGTGGGCTTTGGCGGGCTGGTTGCCAATAAATGGAAAATTTGTGGGCAAAGAGGAGCTGGCACGAATTCCTTTATTCGGGCCTTCTTGGCGAGCTTGTGGGCATGTTGCTATCGATCGAAAGGATAGAGAGGCTGCTGTTAAATCTCTACGGTCAATAGTTGAAAGAATGAGTAGGGAGATCCTTCAGGTAATAATTTTTGCTGAAGGAACGAGATCTGCAGATGGTGAAATTCAAACTTTTAAGAAGGGCCCCTTCATTTTGGCCATAGAGGCGGGTGTCCCAATTGTTCCCGTATGCATTGATGGGAGTAGAGCGATTATGCCCAAAGGATCCTTTGTAATCGGAAAGGGTGAGATTAAAGTAAGGGTGGGAGAACCTATTTCAGTTGCTGGGATGGTATATGAAGACAGAGACCAATTGAGAGAAATTGCTCAGACAGCAGTGGCCGAGTTGAAGGGGAGATGATATATCATATTTCGAGTCATCAAAAGGTAGTCAACTGATCCTTGCTATAGTAATGCTTTAGCCCGTGGAGGGAATTGAAATTGCCATTGATCGAAGGTGTTAAGGGGAGAGAAATCCTTGATTCGAGAGGAAACCCTACTGTCGAAGTAGAAGTGACACTTGAAACTGGACAAAAGGGACGTGCTTCGGTCCCCAGTGGGGCCTCCACAGGCCAATACGAAGCAGTTGAGAAGAGAGATAGGGACCCCGACAGATACGATGGCAAAGGTGTCCTTGAAGTTGTAAAATCTGTCAACGGTGAAATTCGTGATGCTATAAATGGTTTAGAAGTTGTGAACCAAGCGGAGTTAGACGGGATCTTGATTGATCTGGACGGTACTCCTAACAAGGCTCGGTTGGGAGCAAACGGTCTACTGGGTGTGTCCATTGCACTGGCTAGAGCAGCAGCAGCAAGTGCCGGTCTGCCACTACACCGTTATCTATGCGGAACCAGTCCAACGGGCCTTCCAGTACCTATGATGAATATATTGAATGGTGGTATGCACTCATCTAATAATGTTGACATACAGGAATTTATGGTCATGCCGGTTCGCTTCGATTCTTTCTCGGAAGGGTTGCGTTCTGGGGTGGAGATTTTCCACGAACTCAGAAAGATTCTTTTGGAGATGGGTCTCAACACTTCCGTGGGTGATGAAGGTGGTTTTGCACCAGATTTGGCTAGTAATGAGGAAGCGATAGAGTTGGTCATCCGTGCGATTGAAAGAGCTGGGTTTGAACCTGGAGAAGAAGTTGTAATAGCATTGGATATAGCTGCAACAGAATGGTTGGAAGAAGAGGAGTATGTGTTTCGCTGGTCTTCTGGGAAAAGATTGGATTCGCAGGGTATGGTTAATCACTGGAGCAATTGGATAGAGAAATATCCTATCAAGTCTCTGGAGGATCCATTGGACGAAAACGATTGGACTGGTTGGAAGAACCTTACGGCAGCTGTGCCGAATGATCTACAGCTTGTTGGAGATGATATCTTTGTGACTAACGTCGATAAATTGGCTCGTGGGATTAGCGAATCTGTGGGTAACAGCATCCTAATTAAAGTGAATCAGATAGGGACTCTGACAGAGACTTTGAACGTTATCGGCTTAGCTAGGAAGTCTGGATATCGATCCGTGATCTCACATAGATCTGGTGAGACCGAAGATACCTTCATAGCCGATCTTGCAGTTGCTACTGGAGTGAGACAAATAAAGACTGGAAGTGCAAGTAGAAGTGATAGGGTAGCAAAATATAATCAGTTGCTCAGGATTGAAGAGTTTTTGGGTTCCAACGCAACTTATCCTGGCAGAGATCTCTGGCCGCAATGAAGAAATTAATTGTATGGAGCCTGTTAGCTTTTTCCATTTATATTGTAATTTTTGGTGGAGAGTACAGTGTCTTTGAAGTTAGGAGAGTCCGTGAGGAGCAAAACCAATTGATGCAGCAGCTAAGTGACTTACAGGCAGAGAATGATTCTCTCAAAGGCTGGGTGCAGACGTTAGAATTCGACTCTGCCACTATAGAGAAGATAGCTCGGGAGTTGTTTGGTTTCATCCGGGATGGAGAAACTCTATACAGAGTTACTCAACCGAAAGACACTGTCGACAATTCTTAAAATTGTTACCCATTTCGGTGGTGGATTTTTCGATTTATTTGTGTAAGGATTGTAGACAAGGGACGATTTGTCTTGACACCTTAGTACACTCTTTTGAGGTTTGAATAGTTCAAGGAAAAGGGCGGAGTAGCTCAGTTGGTTAGAGCAGCGGAATCATAATCCGAAGGTCGGGGGTTCAAATCCCTCCTCCGCTATTATCCTTCTCCTGTAAATCAGGAGATTATAAGAAAACTGCCCTGGCGAAAAATTACCACCCCTGATTATTTCAAAAGATGTCTGCGATGGAATCGATCACTTTACGGGTTTAAATGGTTCGTGAAACATTTACAAAGAGAACGACCGGGATATACTTACTTTGCTGGAGCTCCGTTGTTGATTGCTCACCGGGGTGGAGCTAAGCTGGCACCTGAAAATACTATGGAAGCGTTTTGCTCAGCTGTGGAAACTTGGAAAGCTGATATTCTGGAAACAGACGCTCGTCTCACCCAGGATGGTAGGGTCGTGCTCATTCATGACGCTGCGACAGATCGAACCTGTGACAGATCGGGTGAGATAAATCAAATGAAATGGGCTGAAGTTAAAGACCTCGATGCAGGATACCACTTTAGAGATCTCGGAAATCAAAACAGCTTCCGGGGGCAAGGGGTTCGGATCCCTCTAATGGAGGAAGTTTTGGAGACGTTCCCTAATATGAGAATCAATGTGGAAGCAAAATGTCCCAAAGTGGCAGAACCTCTGATTGAAATTATTAGGCGACAAAACGCTGAAGATCGGGTCCTGTTGGCTGCGAAGATAGAATCGGATCGAAAAAAAATCGGTTCCTACATCGGTCCCTGGGGAGCTTCTAGGCGGGATATTGCCTACTTTTGGGCCGCGAGACATGCACGGCTGCTACCGTATTTTCGTCCGACATTCGATGCTTTGCAGGTTCCCGAAGTCTGGAATGGTATAAGGGTTGTCACACCGGGTTTCGTCAAGGAAGCACATCGGTTGAATATTCCGGTCCATGTTTGGGTCGTTGATCGCGAGGAAGATATCAGAAGACTACTTTCCTGGGGTGTTGATGGCATACAAACTGATCGCTTGGATATTCTCGCGCGGGTTCTAAAAGTTGTCGTCAACAACAGATCTTCTCATGCCACATAAACTGAACCGAAGATTCCGAGAACATCTGAAGGGAAAGGATTTTTTCTCTGAAAGTGACGGGATACTAGTAGGTGTTTCTGGAGGTCTTGACTCTCTGGTTCTACTGCACCTCCTACATTTCGACCCCATCTTTGCTGGCTTAAAGTTAGTAGTGGGGCATTTCGACCATGGTATGCACCAGCAGAGTGATCGTGATGCTTTGTGGGTTAGAGGCTTGGCTAAATCTTGGGGGATTAGCTGTGAGATCAGAAGAACTAGAGCCACTCTGTCCAATGAAAACGATGCAAGGAAAGCTCGTTACAGATTTTTTGAGGAAACAAGAATCTCTTGGGCACTAAAATGGGTACTCACAGCCCATCACGCTGACGATCAAGCTGAAACGGTTTTATTCAGGATCCTACGTGGGACAGGTTTATTCGGACTGAAGGGAATACCGGAATTTAGATCGCCTGGGATAATACGTCCCTTGCTCCCTTTCTGTAGATATGAGTTGGAGGATTATGCGGAAAAGGTGGGAATTCAGTCGCTACAGGATCCTACTAATTTGGATTCTGGGTTTGCACGAAATGCACTTCGCAACGAAATTTTACCGATGATTGAGGAGACTGTGGCAGAAGGTGCGCGTTCTGCTCTAGTCCAGATCGGTCAGATTGCTCGCGAAGATCAGAGGGCTTGGGATTCAGTTCTGCAGAATGTGTACGATGCCCTAATATTGGATAGCAATTCTGATAGAATTGTTCTAGACAGAGAAATATTCCTGTCGTTTAACGACGGTGCTTGTGCAATCATCCTGAGAGACCTGACCAGAAGGTTGGGTCTTAGATTGACTAAAGCCGCCACACGTTCAGCATTGGCTTTTGCTAGGACTTCACAGAGTGGCAACAGCTTCCAATTAGGGAGTTCAGTTTGGCTGTATCGCTCGTTCGACCGATTCTTTTGTGGGAAAAAGAAAGAAGGTCATCTCGATCAGTCATTTGAGATAAGAGTTCCTGGAGCCGGTATGGCTAATTTGAAGCTAGGGGAAAAAGAGTGGCGGGCTTGTTGGTCGACCGATGCTGTTTTAGATATGCCTTGGTGTGAGAGTTTTTTGTTGGACAATCTTGCATTTCCATTGTGTATCAGGAATTGGGTTCCTGGAGATAGAATTAGGTATTCTTACGGTTCAAAGAAACTGAAAAAAGTTTTCACCGAGAGGAAAATGTCGCAAGAGGAGCGTTTGGGAACACCTATAGTAGTTGATGCTCTGGGAAGAACACTATGGATTCCAGGAGTTTCAAGAACTTCTCTCTTTGTTGCGAGTAAGGATGCTGGAAGTTTTTCTATGTCGATTTTTAGTCCGGGTGAGGGGGAGGTCTAGTGGTCCTTTGAAGCGAGATTATACAGATATAATATTTGTGGCTGGTGGAGGAAAACTTCCTTATTGTGGTACATATAGCGAGTTTGTGGTGGTAGCAATGACAATTCAAATGGTTTCTTAAATAAATATGACGGAAAAAAATCAAGCACCGAAATCTACTGAGAGTTCACCGATGACCAGGCTGTCCAAGACTAGTGCTCTCTGGGTCCTTCTTTTCATCGTGCTAGCCATGTCAAGCCAATTATTCAATAGTCAGGAGAATGGGGTTGCCGAGTTCACCTACACTGAATTCAGGAATCAGCTGTCTAGAGATAACATTCTGGGAGTGATAGTTGTAGAGAGCAGAAGAATAGAAGGTGAACTAAGAGTACCCTACGTTTCTAACGGGGAGGACTTTCAGAAATTCACGACGATGCTTCCAGGTGAGATGAATGCTCAGTTATTGGCCGAATTGGAGCAGCAGAATGTGGAGATCTCGGGAAGGCTGGAGACTCAAGGATGGGGATCAATTCTCTTAGGTGTGCTACCTTGGCTACTCTTTCTGGCTTTTTGGATATGGATTTTTCGAACCATGCAGGCGGGAGGGAACAAGGCTTTTCAATTTGGGCGGTCCAAAGCCAAACTTATTTCTCCGGATACTCCTAAGGTTACTTTTGCAGATGTCGCAGGAGTAGAAGAAGCAAAAATAGAACTTCAGGAGATAATTGAATTCCTCCGTGACCCTGAGAGATTTGCCAGGCTAGGTGGTAGACTTCCTAAGGGAGTGCTTTTGGTAGGCCCTCCAGGAACAGGAAAGACATTGTTGGCCCGTGCGGTTGCTGGTGAGGCAGAGCGTCCCTTTTTCCAGATGTCGGGTTCTGATTTTGTGGAAATGTTCGTTGGTGTGGGTGCTTCTCGGGTTAGAGACCTTTTTGAGCAGGGCAAGGAAAACGCTCCTTGTATAATGTTTATAGATGAAATTGACGCTGTTGGTAGACATAGAGGTGCTGGTCTAGGCGGGGGTCACGATGAGCGAGAGCAAACTCTCAATGCATTGTTAGTACAAATGGATGGTTTTGAGACGAACATCGGTGTAATC
>Ga0310345_10001833_pt1 | contig 22666 bp, 22 predicted proteins | sample HC15DNA20500_MG_FD_204667 | JGI IMG/M metagenome (GOLD analysis project Ga0310345, IMG submission 204667) | Marine microbial communities from station ALOHA, North Pacific Subtropical Gyre - HC15-DNA-20-500_MG | ecosystem: Environmental > Aquatic > Marine > Oceanic | place: Pacific Ocean: North... | reverse complement strand
ATAAAGCTCCACTCTCTTCATCCTCCACCCCCGCCCAAAAGCAGAGGTCTAGCAGGACTGGCCCCTTTTTATTCCGGTGAGACCGGCCGATCCGTGGCCCCTTTTATTCCCGGTGTTCTCAGCTTTGACGCCTATGTCTCGTACCAGCCGATCCCGGCGCTCAGCATCTACGCCTTCGCCGGGGCGATCAAGTCCGAGATCCAGAACGACGTGCAGATCAATGCCACCACGTTCGCCGCTACTGCCGGCAAGCGCGAATCCGGCATCCCGACCTACTCGTTCGGCGGTTCGGTGCGCGGCTCCGTGGGGCCGTTCGATCTCGGCGTGACCGCCAAGCGCACCGGTCCGCGCTACTACAACGACGAGAACCTGCCCGTCACCGTGGGTGGCAACGAAGTCTATCCGGCGCAGATCCCGGCCTACACCTTCGTGAACCTCGATGCCCGGTTCAACCTGAAGGGCATCGGCAAGGGCAGCTACCTGCAGCTCAACGTCTACAACCTGTTCGACGAGTTCTCTGTCGGCGGCGTAGGCGGCACGCTGCTGCACACGGCGACCTACTTCGCCCAGATCGGCGCCCCGCGCACGGTCAGCGGGACGCTCGTGGTCGGCTTCTGAGCAGGCATGGCGGGGGAGGGCGCTTCAGGCGCCGTTCCCCGCCTTTCCTTCAAGGGGGTGACATTCGCATCTGCTTCGCCTAAGGGCGCCGCTTCCATCAAGCGCGACTCAAAGCGAAAGCGAGTGCTACACCATGACCAAGCTTAACGAACTCTCCGACAATTATGGCGCCCGCAAGGGCCGCATGCGCATTGGCCGCGGCATCGGCTCGGGCAAGGGCAAGACCGGCGGCCGCGGCGTCAAGGGTGCCAAGGCGCGCTCGGGCGTGTCGATCAACGGGTTCGAAGGCGGCCAGATGCCGCTGCACATGCGCATCCCGAAGCGCGGCTTCAACAACATCTTCGCCAAGGACTACGCCGAAGTGAACCTCGGCATGATCCAGAAGGCGATCGACAGCGGCAAGCTGGCGACCGATGGCGTGATCGATCACGCCGCGCTCAAGGCCGCCGGTCTGGCCCGCGGCGGCAAGGACGGCGTGCGCCTCCTCGCCAAGGGTGAACTCACCACCAAGGTCAGCTTCCACGTCGCCGGCGTCAGCGCCGGTGCGCGCGCTGCGGTCGAGGCGCTCGGCGGCTCGGTCACGCTGCCCGAAGCGCAGCCCAGCGAGCACGAGAAGAAGACGGCCCGCCGCGAGGCGAACAAGGCCAAGTAAGGAACACGCGCGGGGGGCTGGTGGATAACCGCCCCCCGTTTGCGTTTTGCGGCCCTTTCGTGCTGATAAATCGAAGGGTCGGGGGTTCGACATTGCCGAACCCTACCTATATGGGCTAGCCACATAGGCACTGCGTTTTGCCGCAGTCAGCCCAGCAGCAAGGCTTGAAACCCGAACATGGCATCCCGCGCCGACAATATCGCCAGCACGCTCAATCTGGCCAATTTCTCGAAGGCGACCGAACTCAAGTCGCGCATCTGGTTCACGGTGGGCGCGCTTGTCGTGTTCCGCTTCATGAGCTTCGTGCCGCTGCCCGGCGTCAACCCGATGATCCTGGCCGAGCTCTACAAGCGCACCCAGGGCGGCGTGCTCGACATTTTCAACGCCTTCTCGGGTGGCTCGCTCCAGCGCATGAGCCTCATCGCATTGGGCGTGATGCCTTACATCACGGCCTCGATCGTGGTGCAGCTCGCGTCCTCGCTCCATCCGGCGCTCGCCGCGCTGAAGAAGGAAGGCGAAAGCGGGCGCAAGAAGCTCAACCAGTACACCCGCTACGGCGCGGTGTTCCTGACCGCGATCCAGGGCTATTTCCTCGCCGTGGGCCTCGAGGCCTTCAGCGCGTCGAGCGGCCTGCAGGCGGTGGTCGATCCCGGCTACGTGTTCCGCATCGGTGCGGTGATCAGCTTGATCGGCGGCACCATGTTCCTGCTCTGGCTGGGTGAGCAGATCACCAGCCGAGGGATCGGCAACGGCACCTCGCTGATCATCATGGCTGGCATCGTCGCCCAGATGCCGACGTTCTTCGGCAACCTGTTCGAACAGGGCCGCACCGGTGCGATCAGCCCGTTCCTCATTGCGGGCGTGGTCGCACTGCTCGTCGGCGTCGTCATCGGCATCTGCTTCTTCGAGCGCGCGACGCGCCGCCTGCTGATCCAGTATCCCAAGCGCGTCACCCAGCGCGGGATGATGGCGGCGGACCGCAGCCACCTGCCGCTGAAGCTCAACACCGCCGGCGTGATCCCGCCGATCTTCGCCTCGTCGCTGCTGCTGCTGCCGCTGACGATCACGCAGTTCGCCGGTCGTTCGGTCTCGCCGGACAGCACGATGGGCCAGTTCATCGTCGTGCTCAACCAGTACCTCGGCCACGGCAAGCCGGTCTACATGGTGCTCTACGCGCTCGGGATCATCTTCTTCAGCTTCTTCTACACCGCGATCGTGTTCAATCCGGAAGAGACGGCGGACAACCTCAAGCGCAACGGCGGGTTCATCCCCGGCATCCGTCCGGGCAAGAACACCGAGAAGTATCTCGACTATGTGCTGACCCGCATCACCGTGCTGGGCGCGGCCTATATCACCGTGGTCTGCGTGGTGCCCGAGGCGATCATGGCGGAAACCGGCATGGGTTCGCTGTTCTTCGGCGGCACCAGCCTGCTGATCGTGGTCAACGTGACGGTGGATACCATCACGCAGATCCAGTCGCACCTGTTGGCGCACCAGTACGGTGATCTTATCAAGAAGGCCAAGCTGAAAGGCCGCATGCGCTGAGCCAGCCGCCCGGGGGTCGGGCGGGGAAGCGTGAAACACAGCGAGCGGGATATGAGGGGATTGCAGGCGTGAACATCATCCTGTTGGGACCGCCGGGAGCCGGCAAGGGCACCCAGGCACAGCGGCTTGTCGAGCGGCACGGCATGAAGCAGCTCTCGACCGGCGACATGCTGCGCGCCGCGGTCAAAGCCGGCACGCCGGTCGGCCTCAAGGCCAAGGCCGTGATGGAAGCGGGCGAACTCGTCTCGGACGAGATCGTCTCGGCGTTGATCGGGGATGAACTCGATGCCATGCCCGCCGGTATGGGCGCGATCTTCGATGGCTATCCGCGCACCGCGCCGCAGGCGGAATCGCTCGACGCCATCCTCGCCTCGCGCGGCCGTGCGCTTGATCACGTGATCGAACTCGACGTCGACGAGGACGCGCTCGTCGAGCGCATCACCGGCCGCTACACCTGCGCCAATTGCGGCAAGGGCTATCACGACACGTTCGAGAAGCCGGCCGCCCCTGGCACCTGCGACAAGTGCGGCGGTCACGAGTTCAAGCGTCGCCCGGACGACAATGAGGAAACCGTTCGCACGCGCATGGCCGAATACCGCGCCAAGACCGCGCCGATCCTGCCGATCTACGAGGCGCGCGGAATCGTCAGCCGGGTGGACGGAATGGCGGATATGGACGCCGTGACAGGTGCCATCGAGGCCATTCTCGTATAAGGACCTAAGTCGGAGCACCTAGGTGGGTGCGCAGGCGGGGGTCTAGACATGCGGGATATCGGGCGTGAGCTATGGGGCCTTGGCCTCGGCATGGCAGCGCTTGCCTTCGTGGCTGCTCCCGCGCGCGCCGAGGTGGTGAGCCGGACCGAGACCGGTTTCGTCATCCGCCTTGCCAGCGAAGTGACCGCAGCACCGGCGGATGCCTGGAAGACGATCCTCACCCCGGCGCAGTGGTGGCAGAGCCAGCATACCTTCTCGGGCGACGCCGCCAACCTGACGCTCGATCCGCAAGTCGGCGGCTGTTTCTGCGAAGTACTCCCGCGCCCGGAAGGCGCACCTGTCACGCAGAGGCCGGGCGGCGTGCAGCACATGCGCGTGGTCTACATCGAACCGCCGCGCGCCCTGCGCCTGTCCGGTGCGCTCGGCCCGCTGCAGAGCGAGGCGCTCGCGGCGACGATGACGATCACCGTCAAGCCCACCGAGAAGGGCTCGCGCGTGCTGTTCGAATATGTCGTCGGCGGCTTCATGCGCTACAAGGTCGACGAGATCGCGCCTGCGGTGGACCGCATGTTGACCGCGCAGCTCGCCAGCTTGGCCGGAAAGCTGGGTCCGGTTGCCGAACCGGTGGCCAAACCTGCGCCGGAGAGTGATGCCCCCGCCAGGGATGAACCTGCCGTGCCGGTCGTCCCGCTCAAGGGTGCCGAGAGTTTCAGCTTGCCTCCCAAGGGAAGCAAACCCGCACCCAAGGCATCGCCAAAGCCGGAACCGAAACCCGAGCCTGCTGCGACTGCTCCCAAAACCGCAGCGGTGCCCGCGCAAACCGCGAAAGCGCCCGTCAAGGCTGCCTATATGGCTCCGGCCAAGCCCGCCGCTGTCACTCCGGTCAAGGCGCCGCCCAAGCCCGCACCAAAGCCCGTCAGGAAGCCCGCGCCAAAGGCCCCCGATACCGAGGATGACGCGCACCGCGATGCCAATGCCGCCTTCGATGCGGCGCTTGGCTCCTCGCCGAAACCGTGACCGCCCGCGCTGTGCGGCTGCGCACTGACGTCCGTAACAAAACCGGATAGAACACCGAACAGGACACGCGCGACTCGCCGGGCACGACCAGGCGGGCTAACTGTCCTCACGTGGGTCGCACGCTATCCCGAAGCCGATGTCCGGCTTCGCGCAAGGGGGAGAATGCTGTGGCCGTATCCGATCACGTCGACCTGCCGACCTTCATGGAAGGTGTGAAGAAGCGCAATCCGCATCAGCCGGAGTTTGTCCAGGCGGTGCAGGAAGTTGCCGAAGACATCTTCGAATTCATGGAGGACAAGGAGCAGTATCACGCGCAGCAGATCCTGCGCCGCATCGCCGAGCCTGACCGTGTCGTCTCGTTCCGCGTCTGCTGGGAGGACGATGCCGGCAACATCCGCGTGCAACGCGGCTGGCGCGTGCAGAACAACAACGCGATCGGCCCCTATAAGGGCGGCATCCGCTTCCATCCCAGCGTCAACGAAAGCGTGCTCAAGTTCCTCGCCTTCGAGCAGACCTTCAAGAACGCGCTCACCGGCCTGCCCATGGGCGGCGGCAAGGGTGGCTCCAATTTCAATCCGAAGGGCAAGAGCGTGCGCGAGATCATGCGCTTCTGCCAGTCGTTCATGACCGAGCTCTACCGGCACATCGGGGCCGACGTCGACGTGCCCGCCGGTGACATCGGCGTGGGCGGGCGCGAGATTGGCTACATGTTCGGCCAGTACAAGCGCATCACCAACCAGTTCACCGGCGTCCTCACCGGCAAGGGCCTCGAATGGGGCGGCTCGCTGATCCGGACCGAGGCTACCGGCTACGGCGCGGTCTACTTCCTCGCCAACATGCTGGCGACGAAGGGCGAGGACCTTGTCGGCAAGACCGCGGTCATTTCAGGCTCGGGCAACGTCGCAACCCATGCGGCGGAAAAGATCGTCCAACTCGGCGGCAAGGTGCTCACGCTGTCCGATTCCGGCGGCTACATCCACGATCCGGATGGCATCGATCAGGCCAAGATCAATTGGGTCAAGGATCTCAAGAACGTCCGCCGCGGCCGCATCGAGGAATATGTCGCGGCCTTCCCCAAGGCGAGCTTCGTCAAAGGCAAGACCCCGTGGGGCGTCCCTTGCGACGTCGCGCTGCCCTGCGCCACGCAGAACGAACTGCTGGGCGAGGACGCCAAGATGCTCGTTGCCAACGGCTGCAGGGCTGTCGCGGAAGGCGCCAACATGCCGACCGACCTTGACGGCGTGCACACCTTCAAGGCCGCGAAGATCCTCTACGCGCCGGGCAAGGCCAGCAATGCCGGCGGCGTCGCGGTCTCGGGCCTCGAAATGAGCCAGAACTCCGAACGCCGCTCGTGGAAGGAGGAGGAACTCCAGCAGATGCTCAAGGACATCATGCTCGGCATCCACCAGTCCTGCCTCGAATACGGCGACCAGGGCGGTGGCTATACCGACTACGTCAAGGGCGCGAACATCGCCGGCTTCAAGAAAGTCGCCGACGCGATGCTGGCCTTCGGCGTGGTGTGACCGCAGCGCCGGGTCAGCCTGGAGACAAGCCCAGGCTGGCCCGGCGCGCCACCAGCCCCATCAGCGCCGAACCGGCTGCCACGGGGATCAGCAGCGCCACGCCCAGCGCGTAGCTGCCGGTCCAGTCGGCAAGCACGCCCCATAGCAGCGGCCCGAAAAAGGCGCCCGCCTGCGCAATGGTGTTGGTCATTGCAAGGCCGGCAGCCCGGTCTGCCGCCGGAACCAGCCGGCTGACGATGGCCAACGGAAGCATCCCGGCGGTCTGCCCGGCGGCGAGGAACACGATATAGCCGCAGATCGTGCTCGCAGCCGTTCCGCCCAGCCACAGCACGGCAAGGCCCGCAGCGGCTGTCAGCATCAGCCCCGCATAGGCGAGCAGCGAGCGAGGCACCGTCCGCCCGGCCAGCAGGCTCACCGACAGAAGCGCTGCCGCCATGGCGACGCCGCCCGCCGAGACGACCCTGCCGACACCCGCCACATCGTACCCGGTCCCGTGCGCCAGCAGCTTGGGTGCGGAAAACACCACGGCATTGACGGCCAGATAGAGCAGCGCATTGGCAAGGCCGAGCATCAGCACGAACCGGTTGGCCAGCGCCCGCAGGATATTGTGCGAAGCAGGGCCCGCTGCCTCGGCCTCGCGCTTCAGCACGCCTTCCAGCCAACCGCGTTCCGCATCGTCTAGCCAGCGCGCCGAACCCGGCCGGTCGGGCAGGGCAAACAGCAGCACGATGGCGAGCAGCACCGAGGGCAGGCCCTCTATCACCAGCAGCCACTGCCAGCCGTGCAGCCCAAGCCAGCCGTGCATCGCCAGCAGCGGCGCGGCGATGCTGCCCATCACGATATAGGAAAGCGGCAAGGCGATGTAGAACCGGCTTACGGCCCACGCACGGTGCTCGCCGGGAAACCAGCTTGAAAGATAGAAGATCACCCCGGGATAGAACCCGGCCTCCGCCACGCCGAGGGCGAAGCGCATCGCGTAGAATTGCATGGGCGTCTCGACAAAGGCGGTGAGGATCGAGATCAGGCCCCAGGTCAGCATGATCCGCGCCAGCCAGACGCGGGCGCCGAACCGCGCGAGAAGCAGGTTGGACGGCACTTCGAGCAGCGAATAGCCGAGGAAGAAGGCGGAGGCGCCAATGCCGTAGATTGTCTCGCTGAAGCCGAGATCGGCGTTCATCGTCGTGGCCGCAAAGCTGATGTTGGCGCGATCGACCAGCGCGACGAAATAGCTCAGCAGGATCAGCGGCAGTGTGCGCCACGCGATCCTGCGGATCACTGCGCGCTCCTTGATCTCTGCCGTCATTCGCGCAACGCCCCCGATTTCCCCGTGCCGAGGCTAGCAGGGCGCGGCGAAACGACAAGCGGGGCGGCCTGTCGGAAATGGTCCGTTACGACGCGGCCTTTGACCTTGGCCATCCGATACGGTATAATCCCCTTATCATCAAACGCGGCCGTGCCCCCGAAGGCGCGAGGGCCACGCTTTCGCGCGTCTTAATGGTTGACGCATAATTCGAATCGTCCTAAGCGCGCCATTCACTCGATACGACAGGGGTAATACCGTCGGTTGGGAATCCCGGATTTCTCAGGGTTCCTTCTGGCGACGCCGCTTTCGTGCACCGGGTGTTTCGCGATGAGATGGGGTCTGGCCCGGCGCTTGCTGCGCTGCCGTCATCACCCTGTGGAGCATGGAGAAACAAGTGGCTCGTATTGCCGGGGTCAATATCCCCACCAACAAGCGCGTTATCATTGCGCTGACCTACATTCACGGTATCGGTGCGCACAAGGCCAAGCTGATCGCCGACAAGCTCGGTATCGATCACACCCGCCGCGTGCAGGATCTGTCGGACGCAGAAGTGCTCCAGATCCGTGAGACGATCGACGCGGAACACACCGTGGAAGGCGATCTTCGTCGCGAAACCGCGATGAACATCAAGCGCCTGATGGACCTCGCTTGCTACCGCGGCCTGCGTCACCGCAAGGGCCTGCCCGTTCGCGGCCAGCGCACCCACACCAACGCCCGCACCCGCAAGGGCAAGGCCAAGGCGATCGCCGGCAAGAAGAAGTAAGGCGGGCTCCTTAGCCCCGACTTCTCAGCACCATTTCTCGACAGGAATTCAGTACAATGGCCCGGGAACCTCAGCGTATCAAGCGGCGCGAGCGCAAGAACATCACCAGTGGTGTCGCGCACGTCAACGCCAGCTTCAACAACACCATGATCACCATCACCGATGCACAGGGCAACGCCATCTCGTGGTCGTCCGCCGGCATGATGGGCTTCAAGGGCAGCCGCAAGTCGACGCCCTATGCCGCGCAGGTCGCGGCTGACGATGCGGGCAAGAAGGCCGCCGAACACGGCGTCCGCACGCTCGAAGTCGAAGTGAAGGGCCCCGGTTCGGGCCGCGAAAGCGCGCTGCGCGCGCTGCAGGCGGTCGGCTTCACGATCACCGCGATCCGCGACGTGACGCCGATTCCGCACAACGGCGTCCGCCCGTCGAAGCGTCGCCGCGTCTGATCCTGCCTTTGGCGGGCGGCAGCGCGGGGCGCGTCCCGCGTTTCACGCCCGCCCGATTTTCTGACCGGCATTGGCCTTCGCGCCAGTGGCCGGTCTCCTCCGATAAACCCTAGGGGAATTCCATGACTGTCAACATCAAGAACTGGCAGGAACTGAAGAAGCCCAACTCCCTCGAGATCAAGCCCGGCAACGATGCCAAGCGCCGCGCGACGTTCGTCGCCGAGCCGCTGGAGCGTGGCTTCGGTCTCACCCTCGGCAACGCGCTGCGCCGCGTGCTGCTGTCCTCGCTGCAGGGCGCAGCGGTTACCTCGATCAAGATCGAGAACGTGCTGCATGAATTCTCCTCGCTCGCCGGCGTGCGCGAGGACGTGACCGACATCGTGCTCAACGTGAAGCAGATCGCCATCCGCATGCAGGGCGAAGGCCCGAAGCGGCTCCAGCTCTCGGCCACCGGCCCGGGCGAAGTGAAGGCGGGCGACATCGCGGTGAGCGGCGACATCGAGGTCATGAACAAGGACCTCGTGATCTGCAACCTCGACGAGGGCGCGACGTTCAACATGGAACTGACTGCCGACACCGGCAAGGGCTACGTCCCCGCCGTGTCGAACCGTCCGGTCGATGCGCCGATCGGGCTGATCCCGGTCGATTCGCTCTACTCGCCGGTCCGTCAGGTCTCCTACAAGATCGACAACGCCCGCATCGGCCAGGAGCTTGACTACGACAAGCTCAGCCTCACGGTCGAGACCGACGGCACTGTCACGCCGGAAGACGCGGTCGCTTATGCCGCCCGCATCCTGCAGGACCAGCTCTCGCTCTTCGTGCACTTCGACGACCAGCTGCCCACCGGCCACGTGCCGGCGATGGGTGGCGGCATGGCCGTCCACACGCCCGAGGAAAGCGACGCGAACCAGCTCAACCGCTACCTGCTCAAGAAGGTGGACGAACTGGAGCTGTCGGTCCGCTCGGCCAACTGCCTCAAGAACGACAACATCATCTACATCGGCGATCTCGTGCAGAAGACCGAAGCGGAGATGCTGCGCACGCCGAACTTCGGCCGCAAGTCGCTCAACGAAATCAAGGAAGTGCTGTCCTCGATGGGTCTGCGCCTCGGCATGGACATCCCCGGCTGGCCGCCCGAGAACATCGAAGAGATGGCCAAGAAGCTCGAGCAGGAGCTTCTGGGCTGAACCAGATCGGGGGCGCTTCCACAACGGAGCGTCCCTTCGGGTTCTGGGCGGCACCCATGAAAACCGCCTGGTACGGGCTACCTGATACGGGCCCCTAACGAACGGAGAAGACCGATGCGTCACAAGCTGGGCCAGCGCAAGCTGGGTCGTACATCCTCGCACCGCCGCGCGCTGATGCGCAACATGGCGGCCGCGCTCATCAAGCACGAGCAGATCACCACCACGCTGCCCAAGGCGCGTGAACTGCGCCCCTATATCGAAAAGCTGATCACGCTGGGCAAGCACGGCGGCCTCTCCAACCGCCGCCTCGCGCATGCCCGCCTGCTCGACGACGCGCAGCTCGCCAAGCTCTTCACCACGCTGGCCGAGCGCTATGCCGGCCGCGCCGGTGGCTACACCCGCATCATCAAGGCCGGCTACCGCGCTTCGGACGCCGCGCCGATCGCCGTGATTGAACTGGTCGACCGCGACACCAGCGCCAAGGGGCTGGACTCGGGCCCGGTGATGACCGCGGACGAAGACGAATACGAAGCGGCCTAAGGCTGCCGGATCCCGCAAGGGACTTACTGGGGCGGAGCCGCAAGGCTCCGCCCTTTTCATTTGGAGCGGTATTACCGCGCCGGCCCTTTTTGGGACCGCACCGCACAACACCGGCGGTCTCGGCAAATTCGCCCGAAACCCTGCCAATCCCTTGCCGCGCGATAAGCGCAATTTCGCTCTCGCCCACCACCCCATGGTGGTGCTAAACATCTCCCATAAAACATGAATATCGCGGGAAGGATCGGAAGGGCGGTCCTGGTTCTGGCACTCCTGTTGCCGGTGCCGGGGGCCATGGCCCGTGAGGAGGCCGAGGCGCTGGCAGCGCCGGTTCACGGCCCGTCGAGTTATTCCGGCGCCGCTTCGGTCCAGCCTTCGGCCACCGAGCGCAGGCCTGACACGGCAGGCATCACCGCCTTCTCCGCGCCGCACTATCCGCCAACACGCCGCGATTCCCTGATCGAGCACCAGTTCGGCGAGGACCTCGCTGATCCCTATCGCTGGCTTGAAGCGGACGTGCGCTCCAGCCCTGAAGTCGCCGGTTGGGTTGCGCAGCAGAATGCGGCAAGCTCGGCCTACCTTGCAGAACTCCCCGGCCGCGACGCGCTCAAGGACAAGATCCGCAGCCTTTTCGCCTACGAACGCTTCAGCCTGCCGCGCAAGGCGGGCGGACGTTATTTCTACACGCGCAACAGCGGCCTCCAGAACCAGGCCGTCCTGCAAGTGCGCGAAGGGCTTGAGGGTGAGGGCCGCACGCTCGTCGATCCCAACAGCTGGGAAGCCGAAGCCGGGGAGGGCCTGCGCACGCTTGATGCCTGGGTTCCCTCGCCGGGCGGCCATCTCCTCGCGCTCACCCAGCAGCGCGACGGCAGCGATTGGCGCACCGTTCGCGTCATCGATGTCGCCAGCGGCCGCATGCTCGATGACCGCCTCGAGTGGGCCAACGACACCACGATCGGCTGGGTCGGCGATGCCGGGTTCCTCTATGCCCGCTATCCGGAGCCGCCAGCGGGTGAGGTCTACCGCGCGCAGGTCTTCGACAAGGCGATCTGGTTCCACCGTGTCGGCACCCCGCAGAGCGCGGACATCAAGGTCTTCGCGACGCCCGACCACCGCGACTGGAACCACCGCGTCAGCGTTTCATCGGATGGCCGCTGGGCGATCATCATATCCTCTGCCAGCACGCTTCCGCGCCGCACGGTCCGCGTGATCCCGCTCGAGCGCGGCAAGCCGCAGGATTGGACTGCCATCGCGATTGCGCCGGACATGACCGACGACTGGAAGTTCGTCGAGGGCCTCGGCGATCGCTTGTGGTTCATCACCAATGCCGCCGCGCCGCACTACCGGCTTGTGCGTATCGACCTTGATCGCACGGGCAAAAGGGCCCCCTCGATCAATGTCGTGATCGGCGAAAACAACGATACGCTCGATGCCGGGCGCATCGTCGGCAACCGGCTGATCCTGTCCTACTTGCAGCACGGCTCCAGCTACGCTGTCGTCACCGATCTCAAGGGGCAGCCCAAGCGCGCGATCACTGTCGGCGCGATCGGTTCGGCGAGCGGTTTCGGGGGCCGCCCGGGCGATCCGGAGACATTCTACCAGTTCTCCAGCTTCAACCAGCCGCCCTCGATCTTCCGCCTCGACATGCGCACCGGGGCCGCGACGCCGTTTGCCGTGCCGCGCCTGCCGTTCAATCCCGATGATTACATCGTCGATCAGCGCAGCTTCCCCTCGAAAGACGGCACCCGCGTGCCGATGTATGTCGTGCGAAAGCGCAGCCTTGCCGCGTCGAACACCGCCGCCCCCACGCTCCTCTACGGCTATGGTGGCTTCGATGTAGCACTCACGCCGGGCTATTCGGCGGTGCGCATGGCGTGGCTGGAAGCAGGCGGCGTCTTCGCGCTCGCCAATATCCGCGGCGGCGGCGAATTTGGCCGTGCTTGGTACGATGCCGGGCGCCTCGCCAACAAGCAGAACAGCTTCGACGATTTCATCGCAGCGGGCGAATACCTGCTCAAGGAAGGTATCGCGGCCAAGGGCGGGCTTGCCATCCAGGGCGGCTCCAACGGCGGCATGCTCGTCGCGGCCGTGATCAACCAGCGCCCGGACCTGTTCGCCGCCGCCAACCCGGACGTCGGCGTGATGGACATGCTGCGCTTCGACCGCTTCACCTCGGGCCGCTTCTGGGTCGACGACTACGGCAGCCCCGCGCGCGAAGCGGACTGGCGCGTGCTCAGGTCCTATTCGCCTTATCACAACATCCGCCTGCGCGGCGATTACCCGGCGATCCTCGTCACCACCGCCGATACCGACGACCGTGTCGTGCCCGCGCACAGCTTCAAATATGTCGCCGCGCTGCAGGCTGCCGATCTCGGCAATCGTCCGCATCTGCTGCGGGTCGAGGCGCAGGCCGGCCATGGTTCCGGCAAGCCGGTCGACAAGGTGATCGCCAGCGGCGCGGACGTGCTGGCTTTCCTCGCGAAATGGACGGGGCTTGCCCTCCAATAGCACCCTTGCGGCCCCGCCCGCGCGCCACTATCCCACGTCGGTGAAGCAGCCCGCCGCCGAGGTGGGCGCAAGCCACCACAGGAAAGACCCGACATGACCTCGTTCCAGGACCGTGAACGCGCCGAGGAAGCCAAGTTCGCCCACGACGAAGATACCCTGTTCCGCATCCAGGCCCGCCGCAACAAACTGCTCGGCCATTGGGCGGCGCAGCGCATGGGCCTCGATGCCGCCGAGACCGAGGCCTATGCCCGCGCCGTCGTGCAGGCCGAGTTCGAGGAAGCGGGTGACGAAGACGTCGTGCGCAAGCTGCTCGGCGATCTGACGATGGCAAAGGTCGAAGTCGACGAAGCCGAAATCCGCGCCGCGCTGGCCGAACAGGCGATCGAAGCGCGCCGCCAGATCGTAGGCGACGCCTGATGCCGATGCCCGCGGCCGAAATCGAGGCGCTGATCCGTGGTGCGATTCCCGATGCGGAGGTCACGATCACCGATCTCGCCGGGGACGGCGATCACTATGCCGCGCATGTCGTTGCCGCCTCGTTCGCCGGCCTCAGCCGCGTCGCGCGGCACAAGGCCGTCTACGGCGCATTGGGTGAGCGGATGGGCGGGGTGCTCCACGCCTTGCAAGTGACCACCGGCGTCCCCACCTGATTTGCAAGCAAACGTCACGAAAGATCCGGAAGAGCCCCATGTCCACCAACGAACGCATCGCTGAAATCGTCGGCACCAACGACGTCGTCCTGTTCATGAAGGGTACGCCGCTGTTCCCGCAGTGCGGCTTCTCGAGCAAGGCGGTTGCCATCCTCGATCACCTCGGTGTCGAATATGCCTCGGTCGATGTGCTGCAGGACATGGAAATCCGTCAGGGAATCAAGAGCTTCTCCGATTGGCCGACGATCCCGCAGCTCTATGTGAAGGGCGAATTCGTCGGCGGGTCGGACATCATGATGGAAATGTATCAGGCCGGTGAGCTGCAGCAGCTCATGGTCGATGCACAGGTCGTACAGGGCTGATCCCACCAGTCCGCTGAATTGCAGAACGCGGCTCCGCGACAAGCGGGGCCGCGTTTTTCGTCTCAGAAGCCGGTATCGTGGGGAGGGAAATGCCCGGCCCCGCGCGTGGGTGGGGGGAAATCCGCGCGCGGGGCTTGTCAGGCGGTGGGGAGCCTGGAGAGGCGGAACCGGGAGACCGGGGGGAACGGTTCCGCCTCTGGGAAGACACTCTCAGGACATAATCAACTATGCATGAGGCGTGCCAACTTGGCGGATGGCCCAAAAAACCGCTGGAAGCGTCCCGAACCGGGTATGCCGTGGGCGACCCCGTGTAAAGTTTGCCGACAGGCCTCTCACTTTGGGGGAGAATGCGGCAAAGGCGTGCCGCGGCGCTTGGCAAGCCCCCGCAGGCTGTAGCATGGTCGGGTCATGGACGAACTCGACGACATGGGCGAACACGCGGACGCTGCCCCCGCCACTCCGGCTGCCACGCTCGTGGTGTTCCGCCATGATCCTGCCGGCGGACCGGCTCATATCCTGATGGTCGAGCGCTCGGGCAGCCTTGCCTTTGCGGGCGGGGCGACCGTGTTTCCCGGCGGCAAGGTCGATCCGGCGGACCGGGACCTTGCCGAAGCTTTCATGGCGCGCACCGGCCTCGCGCTCGATCCGGCGGACGCCGCGGGGCGCATCACCGCCGTGCGCGAGACGCTGGAGGAAACCGGCCTCGCCGTCGGCCTCGTCGGCGCCATCGATGCGGAGCGCGCTGCCGCCGCCCGCCGCCTCCTGCTCGATACGGGCCGCCTCGCCGACGTGCTCGAAGCGTTCGATTGGGAGCTCGATTTCGATGCGCTCGTGCCCTTCGCGCGGTGGTGGCCACGGCACCGCAACATGCGCGTGTTCGATACGCGGTTCTATCTTGCCGATCTCGGCACTGGCGCGGTGGAAGTGACCGCGGACACCACCGAGAATCGCCACTTGTTCTGGGCCAGCGCGGCCGAGGCGCTGCGGCTGGCTGACGAGAAGGCCATCAAGATCATCTTCCCCACCCGACGCAATCTCGAACGGCTGGCCCAATTCAGCCATTTCCACGCCGCGCGCGAGCATGCGCTGGCCACTCCGATCGTCACGGTCACCCCGCGGATCGAGCTGCGCGATGGCGAGCGCTGGCTGGTGATTCCCTCTGATGCCGGTTACCCGGTCGATGGCGAACCGCTTTCTCAAGCGGACCGCGCATAGACTGCTCCGAGATGGAGATGATTGTGCACTGCAATGAATTTTTCGTTGCGCTGCATATACTTAAGTAAAAATACATAGATTCGCGAAAGCCTCGCTTCATCCCCGCGCAATAGACTGGCGCGCGGAGGTACCCGATGCCCGCTGCCCAGCCGCGCCGCAAAAGCGCCGATCCTGCCGCTTCGGCCGTGCCGCAGGCTGCCGCGCCGGAGGTGCGGAGCGCGCCTCCGTCCGCTTCTCCAGCTGCCCGTCTTGCCGATGAACTGGCGGTTCCGGCGCGTTCGCCAGTGCACCAATTGCAGGCTGAACTGCTCCAGCTGACCGTGCCGGAACACATCGAGCCAAAGGACCTTTACCCCGGCTGGTTCCGCCTCGCCTTCCCGATCGCCAGCTCCGCGCTGCTCTGGGCAGCGATCATCTGGGGCGCCAGCCGCTTCGCCTGAACGGCCCCGCGTCAAGCGTTTCGCTGCACGCTTATCCAACCGTCCCGGGGGCATCCTCGCCTGACCCGTGCTGCACTGCACGCCATCATGACGTCACTGCCGCCCCCTTCCGGCGTGCGGGCCTCGTATGGAGACCGGAGCAGTGAACAGCCTCATGCCAGCCCAGGTCGAGCCCTGGGCACCCGAAACCGCCCCCGCCGCGTTTGTTCCTGCCGCGCGGCCCGTTCCATCCCCGCGCGTGCTCTCGGCCGTGCCCTTGCCGCCAGAGCCGCTGCTTCCGCCGCGCCGTGCAGCGCCCGTCACGCGCCATGTGCGGGCCATTCGCGCGCTGGATATCGCGGTTGCGGCCACTGCGCTGCTGCTGCTCCTGCCGGTGCTGCTGGCAATCGCGCTCGCGATCAAGCTGCTCGATCCCGGCCCGCTCCTCTTCGCGCACCAGCGGCTGGGGCAGGGCGGGCGCACGTTCCGCTGCCTCAAGTTCCGCTCGATGACGGTGGATGCAGGCGAACGCCTTGCCCGCCTGCTCGAAGCAGACCCGGCTGCCCGTGCGGAATGGGCTGAAACGCACAAGCTGCGCTGCGATCCGCGGATCACGCCGCTCGGGCGCTTTCTGCGCCGCAGCTGCCTCGATGAGCTGCCGCAGCTCTTCAACGTCCTGCGTGGGGAAATGAGCCTAGTCGGCCCGCGTCCGATCACGGCGGCGGAGGTTGTGCGCTATGGCCGCCACTTCCCGGTCTATTGCAGCATGAAGCCCGGCATTACCGGGCTCTGGCAGGTCAAGCGGCAGGACGCGACGAGTTACCGCCGCCGCGTTGCCTTCGATCTCGCCTATGCCCGATCGCGTTCGCTGGTCCTCAATTGCACCATCCTGCTGCTCACCGTCCCCTCGGTGCTGCGCGGGCAGGGCGCCTGCTGAAGCGGACTTGCCGCAAAAGAAGACGCCCCTATCGGAAACCTCGCCCGCTGGATCGCTCTGGCGGGCATTTTCGTATCCGCTGCCCAGAACGGCATGCAGCACGCCTGCGGCCTGATCGCGCCAGGTCCAGTGCGCGGCGTGGAGCCGGCCCTTCGCCGCCAGCCGGGCGGGATCGGCCAGCACCCGCCGCACCGCCGCCACCATGTCGTCGACGTCGTGTGGATCGCAATAGACCGCCGCCGTTCCGCAGCGCTCGGTCATCGCCGGAATGGCGGAGACCACGACCGGGCAACCGAAATGCATCGCCTCGATCGGCGGCAGCGGGCTCGCTTCGTAGAACGAAGGGAACAGCAGGCACCCGGCATTGCGGTACAGCTGCCCCAGCGCAGCCAGCTCGGTCACTGGCCCGGTAAAGCGCACGAGATGCGCCACATCCGCCGGGATATCCCCCGCGATGGGAGAAAGGATATCGCTTCCGCCACCGACAATCAGCGTGTCGAGGCCGTCCTCGCGCGCCAGCCGCACGGCTGCTTGCAGCACGCCGTGGATGTTCTTGCGCCGCGAGAGCGAACCGACGAACAGCATGTAGCCCGGCTCGGGCTCCACACCGGTGGGCTCTGCGGCCTGTGCGCCCGCCGTGCTGCTGCTCCAGCCGCCGTTCTGCGCCACGCGGATGCGCCCGCGCGCGTCCGGGCGGAGCGCTGCGAGCATGGCCTTCTCCCGCTCCGAAACGGTGATGATCGTCCGGGCCCGGCGCAGCAGCGAGGGCAGCATGAAGCGGTGCCCCAGCCGGTAGTGCAGCCGATAGGCGCCGGGAAACTGCCGGTACGAAAGGTCATGGATCATCACCGATACGCTCTGTCCGGCATGGAGCGAGGCGAACGGCGCGGTATTGCCAAGGCACAGCAGATGCCCGCCGCGAACCCGGCGCGGCAGCACCAGCTGTTCCCAGGCGTGGCCGCCCCAGCGGCTTTCAGCGCGCTCCACCGACGTGACCTGCAGGCCCAGATCATCGACTGCGGCACCTGCCTCGCACACCAGCCGCAGCGCGACTGGCAGGCCGTCCTCCGCCACCAGCCGGTCGAGCGCGCGCGTGAGTTCGCGTGCCACGCGCTGCACCCCCGTCACCGGCTGCATCAGGAAACGGCCGTTGATGACGATCTCGGGGTTGCTGGTGCTCTGCTGGTTCATCCGCGCACGGTCCTGCTGGTTGGGGATGCCGCGTTCTACCACCACCCCTGCCTTGGCCGCGCCCGCTAACGGGTCGGGTTCGGAGACAACGTTCGTGGGCGAGGGGCCGGACCTTGGCTAAACCGGTGGGGCCACTCGCGGTGGAGTGGAGCTAGGCTTCGGGGGCAGGCCGCACATGCTGCGTATCCATATCGCTATCGCCACGGTTGGCCGCCCTGCGCTGCTGCGTGAAACGGTCGATCTCATCGCGCGGCAGACGCGCCCGCCCGATGGCGTGGTGATTGTCGCGCCTTCGCCGGACGATTTCGGCAGCGCGGGTGATAGCGCGCTGCAGCCCGAGCTCGTGCTTTCGCCCAAGGGCCTCTGCCGCCAGCGCAACCGCGCGCTCGAAGTGCTGGAGGGGCGGGCCGACGTGGTCCTGTTCCTCGACGATGATTTCGTCATGGCGCCCGGTTACTGCGCCGCGATCGAAGACCTGTTTGCCTCCGATCCGGGGATAGCCGGGATCACCGGCAACCTGGTGGCAGACGGGGTGCGCCGTGGCGGCTTCACCGCGCAGCAGGCGCTCGATCTGATCGCGCGCGATGCGCCGGGGCTTGATCCTGCGGTCATCCCGCGTGAGGCGCTTTATGGCTGCAACATGGCGCTGCGCATGTCGCTGATGCGCGGCCTGCGCTTTGATGAAGCGCTGCCGCTCTATGGCTGGCAGGAGGATATCGACCTTACCATGCAGCTGGCCCGGCGCGGGCGGCTGGTGTCGTCGGGCCGTGTCACCGGCGTCCATCTCGGGGTGCGCGGCGGGCGGACGTCGGGGCGGCGGCTCGGCTATTCGCAAGTCGCCAACATCGTCTACCTGCTGCGCAAGGGCACGATCCCGCGTTGGCTGGCGGGCCGGCTGTTCTGGCAGAACCTTGCCGCCAACCTGCTGCGCGCGCCGTTCCCCGAACCGCATATCGATCGCGCCGGCCGTCTTGCGGGAAACCTGCGCGCGCTGGCCGATCTCGCGCTCGGCCGGATCGATCCGCGCAAGATCGAGCGGATGTGAGGCCGCGCATGCGCCGCGTGGTCTTCAATGGAAAGTTCCGCGCCGGGGGGCTGAACGGCGTCCACCGCGTCGCCGCGCGGCTGATCGCCGAAGTGGACGAGCTCCTCGCCACCGCTCCCGCGCCCGATGATCCGCCTTGCGCGCTGATCGTGCCCAAGGGCTGTGCTGATGGCCCGCCGCTCAGCGCGATTCAAGTAATCGAGGATGACCAGCCCGCCTCGCAGGTGTGGGAACAGCTGCGCCTGCCCCGGCTTGCGGCGGGCGGCCTGCTCGTCAATCTCGCCAATCTCGCGCCCGTCGCGCATCGGCCCAAGCTCACTCTGCTGCACGATGCGCAGTTCCTCCGGTCGGACAGTTCCTACCCCTGGCGCCAGCGCGTGGGATACCGCCTGCTGACCCCGCTGATGGCGCGTTCCAGCGCGCGGGTGCTCACCGTCTCGGCCTTCTCAGCGGACGAACTCGCGCGCGGCGGCGTGACCGGGAAGGCAGGGGCGGACGTGCTCCATAACGGCGCGGATCATATCCTTGAAGCGGTGCCGGATCCCGCAGCACTCACCCGCCTGGGCCTCGACCCGCGCACCTATGTGCTGATGTTCGGCAGCCCCAAGGCCTACAAGAACAACGCCGTCGTCTTCGCCGCCTTTGCCGATGGCGCACTGGCGCCCTTGCGCCTCGTCGTGATCGGCCCGCCGCGCGCCGCGCTGGAAGCCGCCGGGCTTGCTCCGCCGGCGGACACGGTATTCGCCGGTGTCTGCGACGATGCCGCCCTGCGCGCGCTCTATGAGGGCGCTGCGGCGCTGCTGTTCCCCTCGCGCACCGAAGGGTTCGGCCTGCCGCCGGTGGAGGCGATGCTGTGCCGCTGCCCGGTGATCGCAGCGCCTTGCGGGGCCGTGCCGGAGATCTGCGGTGATGCCGCGCTCTACGCAGATCCCGACGATCCCAGGTCGTGGCGCCGCGCGATCACTCGCCTGCCGCGCGAGGCCTTGGTGGAGGCCGGCCGCGCCCGCGCCGCGCGCTATACCTGGGCGCGCGCCGGACAGATGCTGCTGTCCTCCTTGCGCGAACTGGCCCGCAAGACGTGAGGCGCAGCGCATGAAGGCCCGCTTGCTCCGCTTTGCCCGCGCCGGTGGCGGCACGGCCGTCATCGCCATGGCCGCGCGGGTCAGCGGGCAGTTCGCGATGGTCGCGGTCACGCTTGTCGCCACGCGCCATCTTGGGCCTGCCGATTTTGGCGTATTCGCGATCGCCGGAGCCCTCGTCATGCTCGCGCGGACGATGCTCTACACCGGCCCGTTCGAGTACTTGCTCAAGCTCCCGCACGATGTCGATCAGCCGCGCGGTGTCGGCGCCTGCCTTGCCGCGACGATGCTGGTCGCGCTGGGCTGGACCTTGCTGCTCCTCGCGCTGGGCCTCGCCGCGCCCTACCTCTTCAAAGGCGGCGGGGTCGCGGCCGTCATCCTTGCGCTCGCCCCATCGGTGCTGCTCGGCGCGCTCGCTGCTTTTGCGGAGTCGCTGATGCTCCGTTCGGGCGCGGTGCGGCGCTACTATGCCATCACCGTGCTGGCCGAGGTTGGTGCTGGCCTTGCCGCCATAGCGCTGCTCGTGGCGGGCTGGGGCCTCTGGGCGCTGGTCCTCCAGATCTACGCGCGTACGGTGCTGATGGCGCTTGCGCTCGGCGCGCTGGGGCCGCCGCTTGCGCTTGCCCTGCCGCAGCGCACCGCGGTGGCCGAAGTGCTCCGCTGGTCCGTCAGCCGCTTCGGTTCGGTGCTGGTCACTTTCCTCGCGAACTACAGCGGCGATCTCGTGCTCGGCGTGGTCCTCTCGCCCGCCGCGTCCGGGCTCTACCGCGCCGCCAACCGCATGGTCACCGCGCTGGCGGACATGTTCGTCCAGCCCGCCGGCATGCTCGCGCTCACAACCCTTGCGGCAGAGCGGGCGCGCGGCGACAGCGAGGGCAAGCCCGGCGCCTGGCTACGCCTCGCCGGCCTCTTCGCCGTGCTCGGCTGGCCGACGATGGCGCTGCTGGCTCTCTTCGCACACCGCGTGGTTCCGCTTGCGCTTGGACCCGCGTGGGCTGCCGCTGCGCCCGTCGTCGCGGTATTCTGCGTGGCGCGCATGGCCGCCCTGCTTACCGCCGTCGCCACCGCCGAACTCATCGTGACGGACCGGCAGGGCAGGGTTCTCGCCATCCAGTCAGCCGCCGCCGCCGCCACCGCCGGGCTCACTTTGTTCGCCGCCCCCTATGGCGCACTTGGTACCGCCTGTGCGGCCACGCTGGTCGCCCTGCTCGCTGCGGCTGCCATGGTGCTCACGGCTTTGCAGCGGCAGGACCGCCCTGCGCTTGCCGAAGCCGCCCGCCTCGTGGCGCTGCCGCTCGTCGGAGCATTCGGCGCGGCGCTTGCGGCAGACCGTCTGTTCGGCAGTTCCGCCCCGCTCCTCGCGCTGGCGCTCCCGCTCGCCTGCGCCGCCGCCGGCTGGCTCCTCGCCGCATGGCCGGTCATCCCCTCGCTGCGCCGCGCCGCCGCGCTCCTTTCGGCACCGCCCAAACCGGCCTGAGCCCAAATGCCGCTTGCTCTCCAAACGCACTCGTGAAACCTTCGCACGTGCAACAAGGGGGAGCCAAACCGATGAAACGCCTCGCCATCGCCGCCGCTGCCGCCGTGCTCCTCGCCGCGCTGCCGGCGCAGGCGGCGTCGCCACTCGTCGCGCCCACCTTCGTCGTCCCGACCAGTGCGACGGGCCCCGGCTTCCGCCTCCAGCCGCTCGGCCCCGATCTCGTGAAGATCGATTTCGATGCCTACATGTCCTCGGTCGAGCACTTGCAGAAGACGTTCACGCGCAGCACCGAATGGCCCCACGCGGGGATCAGCGATGCCGATGCGCTGCTCGACATGCAGACCGAAGCCGGCCGCTTCCAGCGCCGCGAGAGCTTTGCCTATTCGGTCCTCACGCCCGACGGCAAGCGCGAGCGCGGCTGCGTCTATGTCCAGCCCAGCCCCGTCCCCGGCTACGATGCCGTCGTTCTCATCTGGGTCACCAAGGCCGAATACGACGCGGGCTTCGACAAGCAACTGGCGGCATGGGCGCACCGCTGGATCGCGCGGAAGTGGCCGTTCAGGAAAGTCGCCTGGCCCGGCCGCGACATTCCCTGGGCAGAATGGGATGCGCTCACCGGCAGGAAGGTGTCCTAGCGTCGCGGCGGCGCAAACTGGCGCGCCAGCGCGTGATAGAGCTTCTGCGGGCAGACCGCCGCGCTTGCCTGATCCGCGATCAGCGCAGTGGCAAACAGGGGTAGGATCATCGAACGGTCTGCCGTCATCTCCGATACGATGATCACCGCCGTCAGCGGCGCGCGGACCACGCCGGCGAAATAGCCGATCAGGCCCAGCAGCACGATCGCGCCTGCCTCGTCGCGCGGGAAAACCTGCGCCAGCAATTGCCCGAGCCCCGCGCCGACCGACAGCGTAGGCGCGAAGATGCCGCCCGGCGCCCCGCTCAGCGCGGTTGCCAGCGTGGCGACAAAGCGCGCCGGGCCAAACAGCAGCGGATGCGCCTCGCCGCCCAGCAGGCTGCGCGTCGCATCATATCCGGTCCCCCACGAAAGGCCGCCCGTGACCACTCCGATTACCGCGACAATGAACCCGCAGGCAAAGGCCCACCCCACCGGTCGTGAACGGATCGCTAGAAAGGCCCGGTGCCTTGACCACGTCATCGCGATCAGCGCCTTGGCAAACAGTCCGCCCAGCACCCCGCCCGCAATCCCTGCCAGCGGTGCCGCCAGCACCATCGCGCGCAGCGGCAACTGCTGCGACATCGCACCGAAATAGACGTAATCGCCCGCCACGCCGAGACTGATCAGGCCCGAGACCATCACCGTCACCATCACCATCGCCGCCACGCGCTGCTCAAAGGCAGAGGCGAGCTCCTCGATGGCGAAGGCCACGCCTGCCAGCGGTGTGTTGAACGCCGCCGCCACGCCCGCCGCGCCGCCGGCAATGACCACGCCCGTCGTCACCGGCACGCGCATCCAGCGGT
>Ga0310345_10001830_pt1 | contig 22703 bp, 28 predicted proteins | sample HC15DNA20500_MG_FD_204667 | JGI IMG/M metagenome (GOLD analysis project Ga0310345, IMG submission 204667) | Marine microbial communities from station ALOHA, North Pacific Subtropical Gyre - HC15-DNA-20-500_MG | ecosystem: Environmental > Aquatic > Marine > Oceanic | place: Pacific Ocean: North... | reverse complement strand
CAGCGCCCCAAGCACCGGCCGGATCGCCGCGTCGAAGGTCCGCCCCGCCAGGTCCGACCCCAGCCGCTTCATCACGTCCGACGCGCCCGCGCCCCCCGTGATCATCCGGTCGAAGGCCGAGCGGAGCGAGCCGGAGATCGCCCCCGCCAGCCCCTGCGCCTCGCGCGAGGTCTCGCGCATCTCGCCGCGCAGGCGGGCCATCTCCTCGGCCACGCCCTGCGCCAGGCCCTGCGCCTCCTCGCCCGCCGCGCCGAACTCGCGCAGCGCGCCCGAGAGATCGCCGTCCAGGTTCTCGGTCATCCGTCCGCCTCCCGCGTCACGTCAGGGAACCGCGCCCGCAGCGCCTCCAGCTCCGCGCGCCCCATCGGCGCGGCCCCCTCGCCCAGGAAGGGCTCGGAGGCCGCCAGGAACTCGCGTGGGGTCATCTCCCAGAAATCCCGCGGCGTCATCCGCAGGACCCCCAGGCCAAAGCGCATCATCGCCGGCCAGTCCATCGCTCAACCGTCCCCGCCCAGGGGGGCGAAGGTGGCGGCCAGCAGGCGCGCCGCCGCCCGCGCCGCTTCACCAGCGCCCCCCTCGAAGCTCATCTGCGCCACCTGCGCGTCGGTCGCCGCCAGGCCTCCGCCCCGCAGCCCCGCGCCCAGCAGCGCCACCAGGTCCGCCGCGCCGAACTCGCCGCCCTCGAAACGGGCGACCAGCCCCGGCAGACCCTTCGCGTCCAGCCGCGTCTCCAGCTCCGCCAGCGCGCCCAGCGTCAGCCGCATCACGCGCCGTTCGCCCTCGACGACGACCTCCGCCTCTCCGCGCGCCGCGTTCGCCATCTCAGATCGCCGCGAAGCTCAGCGCGCCGGCCGAGGCAAGCGCGATCTCGTAGACCGCCTCGCCGTCGTGCTGGCCCGAGTACTCCAGCGCCGTGATCTGGAAGCTGCCCTCCAGCGTCCCGAAGTCCGGCACCACCACCTGAAACTCGGGCGCGGTCCCGTCGAAGAAGGCCTGGCGCAGCGTCGCATCCGTCGCCTCGTCCAGGAACACGCCCGAGCCCGAGATCGAGGCCGAGCGCAGCCCCGCCCCCGCCAGCAGCTGCCGCCACCGCCCCGCCGAGCCCACATGCGTGACGTCCACCGTCTGCGCATTGAAGGCGATGCGCGTGGCGCGAAGCCCCGCCACCGTCACATAGCCGCTTCCGGTGTCCACCTTCAGCAGCAGGTCCTTACCGCTCTGAGCCGCCATTTTCCGCGCCCTCTCTTAGCTTTATGCCTCGATCCTGAAGCGAAAGCGCAGCTCGATGGCGCGCCCGCCCGACCGCTCGCGTCTCGCGCGGGCGCCCCTGAAATCCGCCGTGGCCACGCGCCCCTGCGACAGCGCCGGCAGCGGCCCCAGGACCGCCGCGCTCACCGCCTCCGCCGCCACCTTCGCCGCCGCGAAGCCTTCGTCCGAGCCGTGAACCGTGACCTCGAAGTCATGGATCGCGCCCGACAATCCCTGCGCCGACCAATCCGAGACCCGCTCGTCCCCGAGCGTCACGAACACCCCCGCCGAGGCATCCGCCGCGTCCGCATGCGGGGCCGCGTCATAGATCCGATCGCCAACCAGCGCCGACAGCGTCGCCGACCCGGCCAGCGCCTGGTAGACCGCCTCCTGTAAGGCGAAGGACGCGCGATAAGTCATTGCACCGCCTCCTCTTCCGCCCAGCAGACGAGAAAGCGCCCGCGCGGGTCGGCCTCGGCCACCCCGGTGATCAGGAACACTCGCCCGCCTTCGCGGAACCGCTGGTCCGACCGCGGCCGCAGGTCCGAGCCGACCGGCACGGACCGCACCAGGATCCGCCAGCGGACGCGGGACCGCTCCCGCCCCCGCTCCTCGCCCTCGGACGCCGAGCGCGCCTCGAGCGAGGCCCAGAAGCTCGCCACCTTCGACCAGGTTCGCTGCCATCCGCCCGCCCCGTCCGGGCTGCGGACCTCCTCCTCCAGCGCCAGCTTGCGGTTCAGCAGCGGCGCGAAGGGCTGATGCGGCCTCACAGCCGGATCTCCCGATGCCGCGCGACCAGCGCCTCGACCCCGTAAGGCGCCTCGCGCGCGGGATCCGCCGAGACCTGCCGCTGCTCGTAGTACTGCGCCGCCAGCAGCAGCACCGCCTGGCGCAGGTCGACCGGAACCTTGTTCCAGTTGGTCCCGTAGCCCGCCGTCAGCTCGATCTCGATCCGCCCGCCGGTGGGCACGCCGGGCAAGGCCCGCCCCCTCGTCCCCTCCAGCCGCGGCCGATGCGCCGCCGGCACGAGGACGTAGGTCGAGGGATCGGCCGTCTGCCACCCGCCCTCGGCGTCCAGCAGCGTGACCGCGTTTACCCACGACACGGGCGCAACGGGGATCGGCTCGGAGAACCCGTCGCGCCAGCGCGTCACCGTCCAGGTAAACTTGCGCGAAATCAGAGCCTTGCCGGTCATTCCTTCCACGACCGCGCCCGCCGCCCGGGCATAGAGGTCGAGCGTCCCGCGCTCCTCCTCCTCCATCCCTTCCGGCAGCCGCAGATGGGCGGCCAGCTCGGCCAGCGGGATCGGCGCCCAGGGGGCCGGCTCCAGTTCGCTCAACATTCTCGATCCTCCTCAGCCGGCCGTCACGCGCACCAGCACGCTGCGCGACAGCACCCGCGCCTCGCTGGTCCGCACCCGGTTCGCGACGTGGTAGAGATGCCCGGGACGCCCGCCCGTCAGCACCGCCGTCGCCGTGGCGCCGGCCTGGGTCGAGCTCGCCACCGCCAGCGCCTGCGGATCCATCTCGTCGGGCACGACGGTCCAGCCCAAGTCCTCGGTCACGGTCTCGCCCGGGGCGAGATCGGAATAGAGCACGGCGAAGGGCCGCTCCTCGGCCGGCGCCTTGGTCACGTATTCGGTCATGGTCCCGCCCTCGCCGCGCTCTCACGCTGTCTGAAGCGCGGCCGCGACCCATCTGGATTCATTGAAGAAGGGAGACGCCTCCGCGCAGGCCCGGTCACGTGGGGAAGCAGGTCGCGGACGTATCACGCGAAGGCGTCCGGCCAGCCCCGCAGGGCGCGGCCCCCGCGGCCCGGGTCAGGAAACCGGGCCGCGGATCGTCAGCCTCAGGAGGCCGAGAACTTCAGCAGCTTGATCGCCGAGAAGTCGGTCACGTCGCCGCCCACACGCTTGGTGGCGTAGAACAGCACGTGGGGTTTGGCCGAGAACGGATCGCGCAGCACCCGCAGGTCGGGACGCTCGGCGATGGTGTAACCCGCCGCGAAGTCGCCGAAGGCGATGGACCGGCTGTCCCCCGCGATGTCCGGCATGTCCTCGCAGATCAGCACCGGATAGCCCATCAGCCGCGCCGGCTCGCCGGCCGCGAGCCCGTCCGACCAAAGGAAGCGGCCGTCCGCGTCCTTCATCTTGCGCACCGCGCCGGCGGTCTTCGAGTTCATCACGAAGCTCGCCTTGGCGCGGTAGCGGGCGCCCAGCGCGTAGACCAGGTCGACGATGGCGTCGGCCGGGTTGGAGGCGTTGAAATCCCCCGCCTGCCCGGTCACCACATGCTCGAGCTGTCCCCAGACGCCGGTCCCCTCCGCCACCGAGGCGTAGTCGAGGATCCCGGTCGGCTGGTCGCCGCCGTCGCCGCCGATGAAGGCCGCGCTCTCCGCCCGGGCGAACTTGTCGGCGATCCGGTCCGCCAGCCAGCCCTCGATGTCGAAGGCGCTGTCGTCCAGCAGCCGCTGGGAGGCCTTCGGCAGCGCCGAGAGCTCATGCAGCGGGATCGAGACGCGCTCGATGGTCGGCGTCGAGCTCTCGGCGACCGAGCCGGCCTCGGTGGACCAGCCGTGGCCGAAGTCCTCGTGGTCGACCAGCACGTCGAAAGCGTTCGACTCCACCTGCACGACATTGGCGATCGAGCGGATCGAGCCCGCACCGGTCAGCACCCCCTGGATGCGCGCCGCGGTCTGCGGATCGACCAGGTAGCCGCCCTCGGCGTTGACCGCCGTCGAGAGGCCCTTGCGCTCGATCTGCACGCCGCGCAGGGCGTCGTCGTCGCCGGTACGCAGATAGGCCGACAGCGCCTTGCGGTGAGGCGCCTCCGCATCCGACGCGCGGCTCAGGGCGGGACGCGCGCCGACCGAGGCCGCCTTGCGGTCGATCTGCTCGAGCCGGTCGTCCTGGGCGCGCATCCGCGCCTTCACTTCATCCTGGAACGCGCCGAATTCCTTGAGGAATCCCGCAACCGCCGACTTGGCCTCGAGGCCGTGGCCCATGTCCTTCATCCTGGATATTCCTTCATCCACAGATCGTCAGGTTCGCCGCGATGCGCCGCTTCAGCGGCCCCGCGCCTCGCTCAGCGCCTCGGCCAGGGCGGCCTCGAACGCATCCTCGTCGCCGTCGGACCCGGCCGCCGACGCGCGCGCCTGGGGGAGCATGGGGAAGGTCACCAGCGAGACCTCCCACAGATCCACCTCCAGCAACGAGCGGCCACCCTGGGGCGACCGTCCCGCCTTCACCGCGCGGTAGCCGATGGACAGCCCGTCCACCGCCCCCGCGCGCAGCAGCGCCAGCGCTTCCGCGCCGCGCCGCACCTCGGTCATCAGCCGGCCCGAGACGCGCAGCCCCCGGCCGTCCTCGCGGACAAGATCCCAGACGCCGATCGGCTCGCCCGGATCGTGCTGCCACAGCAGCTTCACCGAGCGTCCCGCCTCCCGCATCCGCCGGAGGCTCGCCTCGAAGGCGCCCTCCTCGACCACGTCGCCGGAGGCGTCCGCGATCCCGAACAGCGAGGCGTAGCCCTCGATCCGCCCATCGTCGGCCACCGTCGCCACCTGGTCGAAGGCGACGAATTTCGTCTCCAGGCCAGTCGCTTGCCGGCCGGAGTTCGATCCGTAAGTCATCTCGGAAGACCCCCTCAGGGATGAAACCGGCCGTCCATCACGACCGAGACCAGCTGGCCCAGCATGGCGGTGGCCACGCCGAACACCGCGACCCAGAGGCGTTTCTCAAGCCGATCAACAGCTTCGTCGATCTTCTTGAGAGAGCCTTCCAGCGCCGCCCAGCGTTCGTCCAGCACCCGCTCCAGCGCCTCGATCCGCGCATGGGCGCTGTCGAACGGCTCGTAGAGGTATCGGGACCCCGAGCCCTGGGACCGCAGCGAGCTCCGGTTCATCGCGCCCCGCCCGGGGGCAGCCCCAGCATCGCGCGCTTCTCGTCCTCGGAGAGGAAGTCCGCCTCAGAGACCCGCCGCCACAGCGCCTCGCGCTCCGGCGCCAGCGCCGGCAGGGCGTCGAGGTCGGGCTTCAGCACGATCGGCTCCCCGGCCTGCGCGCTCAACCAGGCCGCGAACCCGGCCGCCACCTTGCTCACCAGCGGCAGCACCGTCTGGCGGTAGAAGGCGCGGTTGGCCTCCTGGTAGTTGGCGTAGGTCGCGTCGCCCGGGATGCCCAGCAGCATCGGCGGCACGCCGAAGGCGATGGCGATGTCGCGCGCCGCCGCCGTCTTGGTCTGCAGGAACTCCATGTCCGAGGGGCTGAACCCCATCGGCTTCCAGTCGAGCCCGCCCTCCAGCAGCATCGGCCGCCCGGCGTTGCGCGCGCCCTGGTGGTTCTCCTCCAGCTCCTCGACCAGGCGCCGATACTGGCTCTCCGTCATGGTGCCGCCGTCGGCCGCCCGGTAGACGATCGCGCCCGAGGGCCGGGCCGCGTTGTCCAGCAGCGCCTTCGACCACCCCCCGGCGGAGTTGTGAATATCGACCGAGGCCATCGCGGCCTCCATCGGCGACATCCCGTAATGATCGTCCAGCGGATGGAAGGTCTTCAGATGCAGGATCGGCTGCGCCTCGGGCGACATGTCGAACCGGACCTTCTTGGCGCCGACCGCATACTCATAGGCCTCCGGCCAGCCGTCCGCCCCGGGGATCACCCGCATCCGGTCCGGCCGCAGCGCATAGAGCTCCGCCGGCAAGCCCGAGGCCAGCACCCCAGCCGCCTCCACGAAGGCGTCGCCCGACAGCAGCAGGTGGCCGTAGACGCTCTCGAGGAACGCCGCGCGGACCTGCCCGGGGTTGGGCCGCTCCAGCAGGTGGGCGGCGGGGTGGACGTCCAGCCGGCGCACCCCGTCCGAGAGGATCATCGGCACCGCCGCCGCCGCCTCGGCCACCATCCGCACGCAGCGGAAGCCGATCACGTTCCGCCCGAAGCCGTTGCGCGCGAGGCTCATGGAATCCCGCGGCGACCAGGCCGCCCGCCCCGTCGTCGCCCAGGCCACCGCCGCGCCCACGGCCGAGGCCTTGGCCTCGCTCGGCGCGGCCGCCTGGCGCGCAGGCGAGGTCTCGGCCGCGCTTCGCAACCAATTGAAAGCCATCGGCCTTCTCCCTTGCTTGTCAGCTGACGCCCCGCCCGGGCGCTTCAGATCCGCCGCACCCGCGGGCGCGCGTCCTCGCCCTTGCGCAGCTCGGTCACCGCCCAGACCAGGGCGTCGACCCGGTCGGGGCTGCCCTCGCGCGGGTCGCGCTTGGGCCCGAAGGCGCACATCTGGTCCTCCAGCATCGGGAAGCTCCCGACATGCCGGACCAGGCCGCGCTCATAGGCCATCGCCACCGGCTCGGCCCGCAGATGCTTGCCGCGCGTGGCGGAGACGCCGGAGTAGGCGACCTCCGGGTCCACCTGGCGGATCAGGGCCTCGACCATCTCGCCGCCCTGGTTCACCTCGGCCACCACCCGGTCGGCCTGCCATTCGCGATAGGCGTCGACCGCCCGCCGCGCCCAGGCCAGCGGCGCGGCCCCCTTCACCGTCAGGTCGGCCAGCACCCAGACCACGCCCTGGTCGCAGATCCCCGCCACGACCATGCCGCAGCTGTCCGCCGAGGCCCCCGAGGTCGCGGCGGGGTCCACCGCCACCACGATCCGCGCCAGCGGCGGCGCCTTGGCGGCCCGCTGCGCGTCCAGCTCGGCGCGCGACCACAGCGCGCCCTCCACGTCGTCCAGCAGCTCTCCGCCCAGCTCCTGCCGGGCGAAGCCGGTGGCGCCGAACTGCCGCTCCATCGCGGCCAGGAACTCCGGCGCGAGGTTGGCGGCGTTCGCCTCGGTCGGCGCGCGGGTCACCACCGTGTCGCCGGCCTCCAGCAGCCGCTTCAGCAGCGGCGTGCGCCGCGGCGTCGTCGTCACCAGCGCCTGCGGGGCCTCCCCCAGGCGCAGCCCCAGCCCGAGGTTGTCCCAGGTCGCCGCCCCCCGCCGCCACTTGGCCAGCTCGTCGCACCAGGCGGCGTCGAACTGGGGGCCGCGCAGGGCCTCCGGCTGGCTGGCGGAGAAGGCCTGCGCCTCCGCGCCGTTGGGCCAGCGGAGCAGGCGGCGCGTCGCCACCCACTCCGGCCTTCGATCGGGAGGCGAGCAGGCCCTGATGCCCGACGGCCCCTCGATCATCACCTCCCGGACCTGGTCGAAGGTCTCCCCCACCAGCGCCAGGCGCGACCGCGCGCCGGGCGCCAGCGGCGTGCCCCCCTCGACCAGGGACCGCACCCACTCGGCCCCGGCGCGGGTCTTGCCCGCGCCGCGGCCCCCCAGGATCACCCAGGTCCGCCAGCTTCCGGGCGGCGGCGCCTGATGTCCCGCCAGGCGCCAGACCTCGAAGGTCCAGCGCAGCGCCGCCGCCGCCCCGTCGCTCAGCCCCTCGACGAAGCGCCGCCGCTCACCCTCGTCCAGAGAGGCGAGCCAGCTCGCCCAGGATCTCCCGTCTGGCGGCGTCGAGGTCCACGTCCCCGTCGCTCCGCCGTCCCCGCCTTTCGATGTCTGCGACAAGCTTGTCCTCGCATCTGCACAGGGTTGCGATGGCGGCCTGGAGGCGCGTGATCTCCTCCGCCATCCTCTTCGCCCGGGTCCCGTCCTCGCTCTCCTCCGAGATCCCGGTCTCCTCCATCGCCAGGGCGAACTGGTCGATCCGCCTCAGCAGCAGCCCGTGGAGCCGCAGGAAGGTCCGGTGCGCAGTCTGGAGATCGCCCAGGGGGTCGGGCGCATGGTCATCGCGGTTCATCGGGTCTCCCTCAACGACCCTGATCCGCCCGCAACGAAAAGGGCCCCGCGACCGATCGGTCGGGAGCCCTGTTCGCCTGCTTGTCCCAGCGTGCTCTCTTTCTATCTGAGAGCGTCCGCGATGTCAATCGCTAAATTCTGGGTTGTGCGCCGATCGCCGGATCAGTCCGACGCGTTCCGCTGCCGTTCGATCTGCCGCCACCGCGCCACGTTGCGGTTGTGCTCCGCCAGGGTGCGCCCGAAGGCGTGCCCGCCGGTGCCGTCGGCGACGAAATACAGGAAATCCGTCTCCTCCGGGTTCACCGCCGCCTGGATCGAGGCGCGGCCCGGGTTGGCGATCGGCGTCTCCGGCAGGCCCGGGATGATGTAGGTGTTCCAGGGCGTCGGCGCGTCCAGCTCGCTGCGCCGCAGCCCGCGGCCCAGCGGCTCCTTGCCCTCGGTCACGCCGTAGATCACCGCCGGATCGGTCTGCAGCTTCATGCCCCGCTTCAGCCGGTTCTCGAAGACCGAGGCGACCGCCCCGCGCTCCTGCGGCACGCCCGTCTCCTTCTCGATCAGCGAGGCGAGGATCAGCGCCTCCGCCTTGTTCGAGATCGGCAGATCGTCCGCCCGGTTCGCCCAGGCCTCGTCGAGGATGCGGGCCTGCTCCGCCTGCATGCGGGTGATCAGCGCCTGGCGGGTGTCGCCGCGGTTCACCTGATAGGTCTCCGGGGCCAGCGTGCCCTCGGCCGGCATCTCGGCGATCTCGCCGGTCAGCACGTCCATCGCCTCCACCTGCTGGATCACCTGCCAGACGGTGGAGCCCTCGACCACGGTGATCCGGTAGGTCACCCGCTCGCAGGTGGTCTGGTCGACGACGCAGCGCATCGCCGCCTGCATCGAGATCCCGGCGGGCATCAGGAACTCGCCCGCCTGGATGCGCCCGGCCAGCTTCTCGTAGCGGGCGCCCAGCCGGAAGATGCGCGCGTCGGCGATGACGCCCGCGTCCTCCAGGATCTCAGAGGTCCGGGTCAGGTTGGCGCCCTTGGGCACCATCACCTGGACCGGCGCCTGGGCGGGCCCCTCGCCGGTCCACTGGTTCACGCCCCAGCCGATGACCCCCGCAAGGATCACGCCCAGGACTATGAAGATCGTCAGCGCGTTGGCCGCGATGTGGCGCATGCCGCGCTCAGTCCATCTTTCCGAGGATCAGCGAAGCGTTGGTGCCCCCGAACCCGAAGGAGTTCGACAGCGCCACCTTGATCTCGCGCCTGCGCGCCTCGCCCGGGGCCAGGTCGATGGCGGTCTCCACCGACGGATTGTCGAGGTTCAGCGTCGGCGGCGCGACCTGGTCGCGGATCGCCAGCGCGCAGAAGATCGCCTCGACCGCGCCGGCGGCGCCCAGCAGGTGGCCGATCGCCGACTTGGTCGAGCTCATCGTCACCTTCGAGGCATGCTCGCCCAGCAGCCGCGTCACCGCGCCCAGCTCGATCTCGTCGCCCAGCGGCGTCGAGGTGCCGTGCGCGTTGACGTAGTCGATGTCCGCCGCCGTCAGCCCCGCATTCTCCAGCGCCGCGGACATGGAGCGGAAGCCCCCGTCCCCGTCCGGCGACGGCGAGGTGATGTGATAGGCGTCGCCCGAGAGGCCGTAGCCCAGCACCTCGGCGTAGATCTTCGCGCCGCGGGCCTTGGCATGCTCGTATTCCTCGAGCACCACGATCCCCGCGCCCTCGCCCATCACGAAGCCGTCGCGGTCCTTGTCATAGGGACGCGAGGCCTTCTCGGGCTCGTCGTTGAAGCCGGTCGACAGCGCCTTGCAGGCGCAGAAGCCCGCGACCCCGATCTCGCAGACCGGGCTCTCCGAGCCGCCGGCGATCATCACGTCGGCATCGCCGGCGCGGATCAGCCGCGCCGCGTCGCCGATGGCGTGGGCGCCGGTCGAACAGGCCGTCACCACCGCGTGGTTGGGGCCCTTGAAGCCGTATTTGATCGACACCTGGCCGGAGCACAGGTTGATCAGCGCGCCCGGGATGAAGAAGGGCGAGATCCGGCGCGGACCCTTTTCCTTCAACGTGATGGCGGCTTCGGCGATGCTCTCGACCCCGCCGATGCCGGAGCCGATCAGGACGCCGGTGCGCTTGCGCTCCGCCTCGTCCTCGGGCTTCCAGTTCGCGTCGGTCACCGCCTGTTCGGCGGCGGTCATCGCATAGGTGATGAAGCGGTCGACCTTGCGGCGATCCTTCGCCGGCACCCAGTCGTCCGGGTTCCACGTGCCGTCCGTGCCGTCGCCCAGGGGGATCTCGCAGGCGATCTGGGCCGGCAGGTGGCTGGCATCGAAATACTTGATCTTTCCGGCGCCGGATTTCCCCGCGACCAGACGCGACCAGGTCTCCTCGACGCCGCAGCCAAGCGGCGTCAGCAAGCCCAAGCCGGTGACGACGACCCGCCTCACGCGCTGCTCCATCCCTAAATTCTTGAGTTTCCGGGCGCGACCCTAGCCGCGCCCCGGCGCCTTGTGCAAGCGATGCTCCCGAAACCGTCATCGGCCCGGGAGCGATCCGGTCAGCTCGCGGCGTTCTCGGAAATGAACTTCACGGCGTCGCCGACCGTCTGGATGGTCTCGGCGGCGTCGTCGGGGATCTCGATCCCGAACTCTTCCTCGAAGGCCATGACCAGCTCGACGGTGTCGAGCGAGTCGGCGCCCAGATCGTCGATGAAGCTGGCGCTCTCGGTGACCTTGTCCTCTTCGACGGACAGGTGCTCGACGACGATCTTCTTAACGCGCTCGGCGATGTCGCTCATGCGAGAATCCTCACTCCTCTTGGCCCTGTCTGCGGGGCCTGTCGTCCCTTGATCGCGTCCCTCGGCAGGGGCGCCTCGGGCCGGAAACCTGTTCGGCGGGCCGGGGGGTCCGGTCCGTCGCTTGTGGGGCGGCTATATCATAGCGACCGGGGGTGGCAACAATGAATCGCCCCCCTCCGGCGGCCTCCGGGCCGCCGCCCCGAGGCCTCAGATCATCGCCATGCCGCCGTTGACGTGCAAGGTCGCGCCGGTCGTGTAACCGGCCTCGGCAGACGCCAGATAGACCGCCGCCGAGGCGATTTCCCGAGCCGTGCCCATGCGCCCGGCGGGGATCCCGGCCAGCAGCTTCTCTTTCTGCGCATCGGGCAGCTTCTCGGTCATCGCGGTCTCGATGAAGCCCGGCGCGATGCAGTTCACGGTGATCCCGCGCCCCGCGACCTCGCCCGCGAGGCTCTTCGACATCCCGATCAGCCCGGCCTTGGAGGCGGCGTAGTTCCCCTGCCCCGGGTTGCCGGTCACGCCCACGATGGACGTCACCGAGATGATCCGCCCCCAGCGCGCCTTCATCATGCCCCGCAGCACGCCGCGCGAGAGCCGGAAGGCCGCCATCAGGTTGATCTGCAGGACGGTCTCGAAGTCCTCGTCCGACATGCGCATGAACAGCTGGTCGCGGGTGACGCCGGCGTTGTTCACCAGCACGTCCACGCCGCCCATCGCCTCGGCCGCCGTCTTGGGCAGCGCCTCGACCGCGGCGGCGTCGCCGAGGTTGCAGGGCGTCACATGCGCCCGCTCGCCCAGCTCGGCGGCCAGCGCCTCCAGCGGCTCGGTGCGGGTGCCCGACAGGGCCACCGTCGCGCCCTGCGCATGCAGCGCGCGCGCGATCTCTCCCCCGATGCCGCCAGATGCGCCGGTCACCAGCGCCCGCTTGCCCGTCAGATCGAACATGCCGCTCATCCCTTGATCTCGGCCGCCACGGCCTTCGCGTCCTCGGGCCCGTTCACCGCCTTCGCGCCGAGCCCCTTGTCGATGCGCCGCGCCAGTCCGCACAGCACCTTGCCCGCGCCGATCTCCACCAGCTCGGTCACGCCCTGGGACTGCATCCACAGCACGTCCTCGCGCCAGCGCACCGCGCCGGTCACCTGCTCCACCAGCAGCTTTCGGATCTCGTCGGGGTCCGTGACGCCCTCGGCCTTCACGTTCGAGACCACCGGCACGGCCGGCGCCTTGATCTCCACGCCCGCCAGCGCCTCGGCCATCTTGTCGGCCGCGGGCTGCATCAACGCGCAATGGAACGGCGCGCTGACCGGCAGCAGCATGCCCCGCTTGGCGCCGCGCGCCTTGCAGCCCTCGATCGCCCGCTCCACCGCCGCCTTGTGACCCGAGATCACCACCTGCGTGGGCTCGTTGTCGTTGGCCGCCTCGCAGACCTCGCCCTGCGCGGCCTCGGCCGCCGCCTCGCGCGCGCCCTCGAGCCCAAGGCCCAGGATCGCCGCCATCGCGCCCACGCCCGGCGCGCAGGCCGCCTGCATCGCCTCGCCGCGCAGGCGCAGCAGCTTCGCGGCCGCCCCCACTTCCAGCGCGCCCGCGGCGCAGAGCGCCGAATACTCGCCCAGCGAATGCCCGGCCACGAAAGCCGCGTCGGAGATCGACACCCCCTCCGCCTCCAGCGCCCGCATCGCCGCGATCGAGGTCGCGAACAGCGCCGGCTGGGTGTTGGCGGTCAGGGTCAGCGTCTCGGCGGGACCTTCCCAGATCACCGCGCTCAGCTTCTCGCCCAGGGCGTCGTCGACCTCCTCGAAGACGGCCGCCGCCGCCGGATAGGCCTCGGCCAGGGCCTTGCCCATGCCGACCGCCTGGGCGCCCTGCCCCGGGAACACGAATGCGCGCACGCGAGATCCTCCCTTCGCTGTCTCGGCTCCGCTCTACCGCCCCCACCCGCGCGTCGCAACCGCCCGCCCTTCCGCGACCGCCCCGCCCTTGCGTTCCCCGGCGAAATCGGCGATACGCGCGCTTCCTTCCGAAAACGGATGCCGTCGCGCCTCTCGTATGCGGGCTTCGGAAGGCTTCGCCCCCGCATTTTGAAGCGTCGACAACATAAGGATGACCAGATGGCGCTCTACGAGCACGTCTTCATCGCGCGTCAGGACCTGTCCAACGCGCAGGCCGAGGGGCTGATCGAGCACTTCGGCCAGGTTCTCAAGGACAACGGCGGCGACGTCCAGGGCTCCGAGTACTGGGGCGTGCGGACGCTGGCCTACAAGATCAACAAGAACCGCAAGGGCCACTACGCCTATCTCAAGACCGACAGCCCCTCGGCCGCGGTCATGGAGATGGAGCGCCTGATGCGCCTGCACGACGACGTCCTGCGCGTCCTGACCGTCAAGGTCGAGGAGCATGAGGAAGGCCCGTCGGCGGTGATCCAGGCCAAGAACTCGCGCGACGACCGCGGCGGCCGCGGCGGCCGGGATCGCGGCCCGCGCGGCCCGCGTCGCGACTGATAGGCAGAGGAGAGACTGACCATGGCTCGCAAGCCCTTCTTCCGTCGTCGCAAGACCTGCCCCTTCTCGGGCGAGAACGCGCCGAAGATCGACTACAAGGACGTGAAGCTCCTGCAGCGCTACATCTCCGAGCGCGGCAAGATCGTCCCCTCCCGCATCACCGCCGTCTCGGCGAAGAAGCAGCGTGAGCTGGCCCGCGCCATCAAGCGCGCCCGCTTCCTCGCCCTGCTGCCGTACGCGATCAACTGAGGAGCCGTCCGATGGAAGTCGTTCTTCTCGAGCGCGTCGAAAAGCTGGGCCAGATGGGAGACGTCGTCTCCGTGAAGCCCGGCTACGGCCGCAACTTCCTTCTCCCCCAGGGCAAGGCCCTGCGGGCGACGAAGGCCAACCTCGCCCAGTTCGAGGCTCAGCGCGCCCAGCTCGAGGCCCGCAACCTCGAGCTGAAGAAGGAGGCCGAGGCCGTCGCCGCCAAGCTCGACGGCCAGTCCTTCGTCATCATCCGCTCCGCCTCCGAGATGGGCGCGCTCTACGGCTCCGTCACCACGCGCGACGTCGCCGAGGCCGCCACCGAGAACGGCTTCTCCGTGGATCGCCGCCAGGTGAACCTCGACAAGCCGGTCAAGGAGCTGGGCCTGCACGACATCCGCGTCATCCTCCACCCGGAGGTCTCGGCGACCGTGACGATCAACGTCGCGCGCTCGAACGAGGAAGCGGAGCTGCAGGCCACCGGCAAGTCGATCCAGGAGGCCCGCGCCGAAGAGGAAGCGGCCGCCGAGTTCGACATCCAGGAGCTGTTCGAGGACGACGAGGAGGCCGAGGGCCTGCTCTCCGACCCCCGCGGCTCGGACGACGACGAGACCCTGTAAGACCCGGATCCGGTCGCAGCCGAATCCCGAAGCGCCCGCGGCCCCGCCGCGGGCGCTTCCCGTTCCGGGCTCCTGCCACGCGTGGCAGGAGCCCCGCCCACGCGCACCCTCTTGATCCCCCCGCCGCCCGGCGCTAGCCCAAGCCATGGCGAACGAACTCTCCACCTGCCTGGTCCTGTCGACCATCCGCGCCGCCCGCGCCCTCACCCGGCGCTACGACGCCCGGCTGCGCGACTACGGCGTGACGCTGGCCCAGTTCATGGTCATGGGCTCCATCCGCGACCGCGCCGACCGCACGCTCTCCGAGCATGCCGAGCGCATCGCCATGGACCGCACCACGCTGTCGCGGAACCTCGACCTGCTCGAGCGCAAGGGCCTCGCCCGCAAGGACGCCGGCGGCGCCGGCAACGCCCGCCGCTGCGCCCTGACGCCCGAGGGCGAGGCCCTGCTCGACCGTCTGATGCCCGTCTGGCGCGACGCCCAGGCCGAGATGCGCGGCCGCCTGCACGAAGCGGACCCCGACGTCGACCCCGACGCCTTTCTCCACATGCTGGCCCTGCTCACCCGCGCCTGAACCAGGCGGCCGAAGGGCGCGTCGCTCCCCGCCGTCGACGCTCGCCGACGCGGCCCGGCCCGACCCCTCCGCCCTTGTCTGCGCCTCATGCTGTGCATATGCACCGTGCATCTGCACCAACGAGGCCGCCATGACCCCCACGCTCCCTTCCGACCAGGCCGATCCGATCGTGGTCACCGGCCTCGGCGCCGTCTCCCCTCTCGGCGTGGGGATGGAGGCGACCTGGCGCGGCCTGATGGCGGGCCGCAGCGGCATCCGCCGCAACGACCGCTTCGACACCTCCGACTACGCCTGCCGCATCGCCGGCCTGGTCCCCGGCCGCGACGAGCCCGACGGGCTCGACCCGCTCGACCACGTCGACGGCAAGGACCTGCGCAAGATGGACTTCTTCATCGTCTACGCCCTTGCAGCCGCGGCGCAGGCCCTCTCCCAGGCCGGCTGGGCGCCGGACGAGGCCGAGCCCCTCTCCCGCACCGCCACCGTGATCGGAACCGGCGTCGGCGGCGTCCCCGCGATGACCGGGGCGATGGACACGATCCGCACGCGTGGCCCCCGCCGCCTCTCGCCCTTCGTGGTCCCGTCCTTCCTGCCCAACCTCGCGGCGGGCTGGATCTCGATCCGCCACGGCTTCACCGGCCCCATCGGCGCGCCGACCACGGCCTGCGCCGCCTCCGCCCAGGCCATCGCCGACGGCATGCGCCTGATCCGCTCGGGCGAGGCCGACGTCGCCCTCGTCGGCGGCGCCGACGCCTGCGTGGACCCGATCTCCATCGGCGGCTTCTCCGCCGCCCGGGCGCTGGCGACCGAGTTCAACGACCGCCCCGAAGAGGCCTCCCGCCCCTTCGACCGGGCCCGCGCCGGCTTCGTCCTCTCCGAAGGCGCCGCCGCCCTGGTGATCGAGACCCTGTCCCACGCCCGCGCCCGCGGCGCGACGCCCCTCGCGGTGCTCGCCGGTCACGGCGCCTCCGCCGACGCGTATCAATTGACCGCCGGCCACGCCGACGGCCGCGGCCCCCGCGCGGCGATGGAGAAGGCCATGGCCATGGCCGGCCTCGCCCCCGCCGAGATCGACTACGTCAACGCCCACTCCACCTCGACGCCCGTCGGCGACGCCGCCGAGATCGCCGCCATCGCCTCCGCCCTGCCGAACCGGGGGGCCGACCTCGCGGTCACCGCCACCAAGGCCAACACCGGCCACCTGGTCGGGGCCGCCGGCGCGCTGGAGGCCGCGATCACCGTCGAGATCCTGCGCCGCCAGACGATCCCGCCCGCCGCGAATCTCTCCGACCCCGAGCCAGCGGCCCGCGCCTGGACCCTCGCCACCGAAGGCCCCGTGAGCCGCCCGATCCGGGCCGCGCTCTCCAACGCCTTCGGCTTCGGGGGCGTGAACGCCTGCCTCGCCTTCCGCGACGCGGCCTCCCTGCCCGCCTGAGGCCCCGCGGCGGCTTTCCTCCGCTCCCGGCCCGCGCTAAACGGGCGCCGAACGCAACGGGATGCGAGGATCTCCGCCATGACCCGCCGCAACGGCCTCACCTATCGCGACGCGGGCGTGGACATCGACGCGGGCGACGACCTGGTCAAGCGCATCGGGCCCGCGGCCGCCTCCACCCGCCGCCCCGGCGTCGCCGACGCGCTCGGCGGCTTCGGAGGCCTCTTCGACCTCAAGGCCGCGGGCTTCCAGGACCCGGTGCTCGTCGCCGCCACCGACGGCGTCGGCACCAAGCTGCGCATCGCCATCGACACCGGCCATCTCGACGGCGTCGGCATCGACCTCGTCGCCATGTGCGTCAACGACCTGATCTGCCAGGGCGCGGAGCCCCTGTTCTTCCTCGACTACTTCGCCACCGGGAAGCTCTCGGTCGACGAGGGCGCCCGCGTGATCGAGGGCATCGCCGCCGGCTGCCGCACCGCCGGCTGCGCCCTGATCGGTGGCGAGACCGCCGAGATGCCCGGCATGTACGCCGCCGGCGACTTCGACCTCGCCGGCTTCGCCGTCGGCGCCGCCGAGCGCGGCCAGACTCTTCCCGTCGCCGCCCAGCCCGGAGACGTGGTCCTCGGCCTAGCCTCCGACGGCGTCCACTCCAACGGGTTTTCCCTCGTCCGCCGCGTCGCCGAGCACGCCGGCCTGACCTGGGACTCGCCCAGCCCCTTTTCCGAGGGCTCGCTGGGCGAGGCCCTGCTGACCCCCACCCGCATCTACGTTCGCCCGGCGCTGGCCGCCTTCCGCGCGGGCGGCGTGCGCGGCTTCGCCCATATCACCGGCGGCGGCCTGACCGAGAACCTGCCCCGGGTCCTGCCCGAGGGCCTCGGCGCCCGCCTCGACCTGACCGCCTGGACCCTGCCCCCGGTCTTCGCCTGGCTGCGCGACGCCGGCGGGCTGGAGGAGGCGGAGCTGCTGCGCGTCTTCAACTGCGGCATCGGCCTCTGCATCGTCGTCGCCCCCGACCGGGCCGACGAGATCGAAGCCCTCCTCACCGCCGAGGGCGAGACCGTCCATCGCCTCGGCGAGATCGCCGAGGGCGACGGCGTCTCCTACACGGGCGCGCTGGCGTGAGCGCCAAACTCCGCGTCGCGATCCTGATCTCCGGCGGCGGCTCGAACATGAGCGCGCTGCTGGCCGACATGGCCGACCCCGATCACCCCTGCGAGCCGGCGCTGGTCCTGTCGAACCGCGCCGACGCCGGGGGCCTCGCCAAGGCCGCCGCGCGGGGCGTCGCGACGGCGGTGGTCGACCACCGCCCCCACAAGGGCGACCGTCCCGCCTTCGAGGCCGAGTTGAACGCGGCGCTCTCGGCCACGCGCCCCGACCTGATCTGCCTCGCCGGCTTCATGCGCGTGTTGACCCCCGATTTCGTCGCGGGCCATGCCGGGCGGATGCTCAACATCCACCCCTCGCTGCTGCCCCTGTTCCCCGGCCTGCACACCCACGCGCGGGCCATCGAGGCCGGCTGCGCGGTGCATGGCTGCACGGTGCACGAGGTGACGGCGGAGCTGGACCTGGGCCCGATCCTCGGCCAGGCGGTTGTCCCGGTTCTTCCCGGCGACGACCCCGACGCGCTCGCCGCCCGGGTCCTGCGGCAGGAGCATCGCCTCTACCCGCAGGCCCTGCGCCGCTTTGCGCTCGGCGAGCGCGAGCCCTTCGCGATTCTCGACCAGCCGGCCTGATCGCGGGACGGCCGCGCGGCCCTCGGCGCCGCAAGCGGCGCCATCGCCCCGCCCTGCCGTCCCCTTCGACGGCGCGGGGGCCTAAGCCCCCGCACCCATGGCTCACGCCGCGTCGTCGAGACCGCGGCCCTTGATCATCGCCGCCGGATCCGGCTCGCGCCCGCGGAAGGCCAGCCACTCCTCCATCGGATCGCGGCTGCCGCCCTTGGTGAGGATGTCGTCGGCCAGCCGCTTGGCGGTCTGCGCGTCGAACACGTCCCCCGCCTCCTCGAAGGCCGCGAAGGCGTCGGCGTCCATCACCTCGGACCACATGTAGCTGTAGTAGCCCGCCGAGTAGCCGTCGCCCGAGAACACGTGCAGGAAATGCGGGGCCGCGTGGCGCGAGACGATCGCCCCCGGCATCCCGATCCCCTCCAGCACCTGCTTCTCGAACGCCACCGCGTCGAACCCCTCCGCCGAGGTCAGCCGGTGCATCTCGTGATCCACCAGCGCCGAGGCGAGGTACTCCACGGTCGAGAACCCCTGTCCGAAGTTCCGCGCCGCCAGCATCTTCTCCATCAGCTCGGCCGGAATCGGCTCCCCGGTCCGATAATGGCGGGCATGCTTGCCCAGCACCTCCGGCGTCTCCAGCCAGTGCTCGTAGAGCTGCGAGGGCAGCTCCACGAAGTCCCGCGCCACCGAGGTCCCCGACACCGACGGATATTTCACGTCCGAGAGCATCCCGTGCAGCGCGTGCCCGAACTCGTGGAACAGGGTGCGGGCGTCGTCGAAGGACAGCAGCGTCTCGTCATCGCCCTGCGCGAAGTTCATCACGTTGAGGATCACCGGCCGCACGCGGCCGACGGCAGGGTCGAAATCCTCCTGCCCCACCATCTGGCTCATCCAGGCGCCCGAGCGCTTGGAGGGCCGGGCGAAATAGTCCCCCACGAACAGCGCCAGCGGCTCGCCGCCGCGCGTCACCTCCCAGGCGCGGGCGTCGGGGTGATGCAGGGCGAGGCCCTCGACCTCGCGGAACTCCAGCCCGAAGAGGCGACCCGCGCAGTCGAACGCCGCCTCGATCATGCCCGAGAGCGGGAAGTAGGGCTTCAGTTCCGCCTCCGACAGCGCATGGTCGCGGGCCCGGGTCTTCTCGGACCAGTAGCGCCAGTCCCAGGCGGCGATTGGATCGTTGGCGCCGGCCTCGGCGGCGACCTCGGCCAGCCGCTTCGCCTCCGCCTCGGCCTTCGCTTTCGCCGGGCCCCAGACGCGCATCAGCAGCTCGCGCACCGCATCCGGGGTCTTCGCCATCTCCGGCGCCAGCTTGAACTCGGCGAAGGTCGGATAGCCCAGCAGGCTCGCCCGCTCGATCCTCAGCGCCACGATGCGCGCGATGATCGCGGTGTTGTCCGTCTCCCCCCCATTGGCCCCGCGCGAGACCCAGGCCCGCCAGGCCCGCTCCCGCAGGTCTCGCCGCGGGGCGAGCTTCAGGAACGGCTCCACCGACGACCGCGCCAGCGTCACCAGATGCCCCTGCTTGCCGCGATCCTTCGCGGCCCGGGCGGCGGAGGCGACCAGGCTCTCGGGCAGATCCGCCAGATCCTCGGCCGTCAGCTCCATGAACCAGCCGCTCTCGTCTGCCAGCACGTTCTGCGAGAACTGCGTGGCGAGCCTCGAGAGCTCCTCCATGATCTCCGCCAGCCGCGCCCGCCCGGCCTCGTCCAGCCGCGCGCCCGAGCGCTCGTAGCCCTGCCGCCACAGGAACAGGACGCGGGCCTGCTCGGGGCTCAGCCCCTCGTCCGGGACAGCATCCACCCGCGCCGCCAGCTTCGGATCCATCGAGACCGCCGACCAGTGGCGCGACATCACCGGGGCCATCTCGCGCTCCAGCTCCCGGATCGGGTCGTCAGAGCAGGTGGAGGCCAGCGTGTAGAAGACCGTCGCCACCCGGCCCAGGCCGCGGCCGGCGGCCTCCAGCGCCTCGATGGTGTTGGCGAAGCTCGGCGCCTCGTCCGAATCGCGGATCGCGGCGATCTCGGCCTTGTGGGCGGCCAGCGCCCGCCCGAAGGCCTCCCGGATCGCCTGCGGCGTGGCCGCGGCGAAGGGCGGCAGGCCGTGGGGATCGGCGCTCGGGGCGTCCAGCGCGACGGCGTCGACGGCAGGGGTATCTTGGCTCATCTCGGCTCCCGGTGGAGGCCCGCCGCACGGCCGGTTCCGCGGCCGGGGCGGGAAGAGGCGCCCGCTTGCCCCTTGCCAAGGGCCCGCGGCACGCGGAAGGTCTTGGGTGCGCGCGGTTCCCGCGCGGCCGCCCCCGGTCTATCAGCACCGGACCGCAGCCGCCAGCGACGGCGCGCGGAGCAGGGCCAGGCGCGGGCCGAGGGGGGCCGCCGCGCAGGCCAGGGGGCTCGTGGACGAGGATGAAAGGCGGCTGGCCTGCGCAGGGGCTCGCCGCGCCAGGGGAAGGTGCGGCCATGATGCGTCGCGGCGCGGGCGGACCGCCGGCCGGAGAAGAGGGCGCGATCGTCGCCATGCAGACGAAACCGTCCAGCGGGGCCCCCAGCGGCCCGGTGATGGAGCTGCGCCTGCTGGGCGCGGCGCTGGCGCGGCGTCCCGACGGGGCGGCGCTGACCGGGCTGGGCGCCAAGGGGCTGGCGGTGCTCGCTTATCTCTCGATGCAGCCCGGGCGCACGGCGACCCGCGACGTGCTGGTGGATCTCCTGTGGTCCCAGGGCTCCCCCGACCAGGGCCGCGCCTCGCTGCGCCAGGAGCTCCGGCGCATGAAGCGCGCCATGGGCCCGCTCTTCGACCAGGTGATCGAGACGCCCGGCGGCCAGATCGCCCTGCTCCCCGGCTCGGTGGTCACCGACCTCGAGCGGGTCGAGGCCGCCTATGCCGCCCGCGAGACCTCCGGCCTCTCGGCCCTGATCGACAGCTACGGCGGCCCGCTCCTCTCCCCGCTCGCGGTGCCCGAGGCAGTGTTCCAGGACTGGGTCGCCGCGCGCAACTCCCAGATCGAGGCCGCGGTCGGCGACGGCCTCCTGCGCCTGATGCTGCTGGACGAGAGCGCCGGCCGCCTCGACCGCGCCGCCGCGGCCGCGCGAAAACTCCTCGACATCGACAGCCTGCAGGAGGACGTGCACGCCTCGCTGGTGCGCATCCACGTCGCCGCCGGCCGCATCCCCCAGGCCAGGCGCGCCGTCGAGGCCTGCAAGGCCCTCTTCGAGGAGGAGCTCGGCGGCCCGCCCGAGATCGACCTCGACGCCCTCCTGCCCGAGCCCCGCCCCTCCCGGGCCATGGCCCCCCTGGCGGCCCCGACCGCGCGCGAGCGCGCCGCCCGCGCCCCCGCCGTCGACGACCGTCCACTGGTCGCCATCGCCCCCCGCCTCGGCCCCACGCCCGAGGGCGCCGCCGCCCTCGCCGTGGCCGAGGCGGCGCTGGAGCAGCTCGCCCGGATCTGCTGGATGCGGGTGCGCGGCGCGGCGGCGCTGGAGGCCTCGGGCATCTGCGTCGCCGACCTCGCCTCCGCCGCCGACTACGCCGTGACCCTGCGCGTGGAGATCGGCGAGGAGACCGCGGCCGAGATCGTCGCCGCCTCCCGCATGGGCGACGCCGCCTCCGTCGCCGCGCGCCGCCTCGCCATGGCCCCGGGCGGGGAGCTCTCCACCGCCGTCGGCCTCGGCCGGGCGCTGGCCGGCGCGCTGTGCGCCGACCTCACCGAACTGGAGACCCGTGCCGCCCTCGCCGCCCCCACGCCCGAAGGCGGCTGGGCCCGGCTGATGCGCGCCCGCGGCCTGGTCATGCACGGCGGCCCCCGCGCCGCCGAGGCCGCCCGCGCCCTGCTCGAGCCCCGCGCCCGCTCCGGCGAGGCCGACGCGGCCGAACTCTGCGTGCTGGCCCTGAGCCACCTGGAGGAGGGCTGGTCCGGCTGGTCCGACGGCCCGCGCGAGGCGCTGTTCCGCGGCCGCGAGCTGGCGCTGCGCGCCCTGCGCCGCGCCCCCGGCGATCCCTGGCCGCAGCATGTGCTGGGCATCGCCGCCTCGCTGATGCTCGATCCCGACAGCGCCCGCGCCCATCAGCTGCGCGCCCTGACGCTCGCCCCCGGCTTCGCGCCGGCCATCGGCGAGATGGCCCGCCTGCTGGCGCTCGCCGGCGACGCGGACGAGGCCGGCGACTGGGCGGCCCGCGCGCTGGCCGCCGCGCCGGGCGCCGCCGAGGCCGCGGCCTGGATCCGCGCCCCCGCGCTCGCCCGCTTCGCCATCGGCGACTGGGAGGGGGCGCTGGAATGCACCGACCGCGCCCTCGCCCTGCGCCCCGACTGGGCGCAGACCCGCCTGCTGCGGGCCGCCGCGCTCGAGGCGCTCGGCCGCTCCGCCGAGGTCGCGCGCACCCTCGAGCCGGCCGCCCGGGTCCTGTCGCGGATCTCGCCCGAGGCGGTGCGCCTCGCCCATCCCTTCGCCGAAGCGGAGCGGACCGAGGCGCTGCTCGCCCCCCTGGCCCGCGTCGCCGCCGCCGAGACCGCCTGAGGGGGCCCGCGCCCCCTCAGCGCACCAGCAGCAGCATCGCCACCCCGACCGAGGCGCAGGCGAGGCCCGCGTAGCGCAGCCGCTCGGGCCCCCACTCCCGCATCATCTCCAGCAGCCGCTCCAGCCGCTGAGGGGCGGTGGCCAGCAGCAGCCCCTCCACCGCCAGGATCGCGCCGAGGGCGAAGAGCAGATCGCGCATCAGGAACAGCCTCCGGAGGCGGCGGCGCAGGACCCCGCCCGAAACGAAAACCGGCGGCGCGAGGCCTCGCGCCGCCGGTCGGGTCGGCGTCTCGTCCGCCTCAGTCCGCGGCGG
>Ga0310345_10001829_pt1 | contig 22704 bp, 17 predicted proteins | sample HC15DNA20500_MG_FD_204667 | JGI IMG/M metagenome (GOLD analysis project Ga0310345, IMG submission 204667) | Marine microbial communities from station ALOHA, North Pacific Subtropical Gyre - HC15-DNA-20-500_MG | ecosystem: Environmental > Aquatic > Marine > Oceanic | place: Pacific Ocean: North... | reverse complement strand
GGCTGGGAAGGGTGCTCCCTGCCAAACGATTGAAACAAAAGCCTGCCACACGATCTGAGGAGCTCTAAAGAGAAATGACCCGCAAAGCCGTGGAAACTGGCGCGCTGTGGAAACCGTGGAAAAACGGAGACATCAAGCAGACGACTCTTGGCGTCGAGTTTTTCCACCGTTCCCACCGCTTCTACAACGAGATACACCCACCGAAGAATGAAACTCCAAGACTCCAAAAGTGTAACCTATGTGCCCGGTGTGCCCGGGAGAAATTGTTGCCTATGAATCGGGAGCTACATCTGATGTCGGCGGTATGAGGTCGCCTGCCAGACCCTAGGCATGCGGTCCGCGTTCAGAGATGATTCTCAGAGCGAGCTCTGGATCAATCTGAACGATTATCTCAGGCTCGACTCGGGTTTCGCCCGGCAGATCGAATCCCCCCACTGCACTGCGCGCGTGCCAACCCGACAAAGACTGATCCTGGCCATTTTCGGCCCACTGAGACAAGGGGCCGCCGAAGACGTCGTGGAAAACCTTGGAGTATCCATCGATGACTTCATGTGATCGCGTCAGCGTTCCGCCGCCTGCTGAATTGACCATACCGAGACACTTGACGCAATACCAGACATCGTTGAGGGTCCCCTGTGGGTGCAGTCCCCAATGGAGGCATCTGACATGCTGGAGTCCGGCTTCTCGGGCCGCCGCAGTCGCTGACTGCACTACGGAATCCTCGTTCGTGACCGCTCCGGAGCCTGTGGTTGTACCGGATAGAAAGGCAAGACCGGATACGGTGAAGGTCACCTGCGCGAGGCGCTCTACCCCGGGCGGTGGTACAGCCTCCTCCTTCTGTCCTAGATCGACTCCAAGCTCTCTGAGCCTATCGTATACATCAAAATCTCTCTTCCAAATCTGATTCAGTTCTACCATGGGTTTCCTCCGTGAGTCGCTTTCGTCGGGGGTGAAGCCCAAGGGTGCGCATCCGGCTTCAAGTGGCAATCCCTTCTAGAAGTGCCAAACGAACTAGCTGTATCGCGCTCAGACTGATACGTATCCGATCCGGCCTGCCCCTTCCCGCAATGTTGTAGGTCTTTGTTCTGTGGTTTTTTCCGTCGGTGATGGAAAGATAGGTCGCGCCCTTTCCCAGATTGTGGCTGCGCTGGCCCGGCTTGGGCACACCGTGGACGGCAAGTCCCCAGTCCGCTTCCTCGCGGATGCAAACCGCAGACGCCAGCTGCTCGACCAGGGCGTTGGGGTCGTTCAGAGAACTCATGCTCTCACTGCCGGAACCGCCGGCCAGCAGTCGCCCGACTGATTTAGCATCGTTGCAAATAACGCCTCCCAGAAAATGCTCGTCGCTGGCCTGCTGCAGTCGCTCCGCTACCATGCCGCTCGTGACATCCTCATAGACGGCCAGCGTCAGGTTCTGCTCGCGTAAGAGCTTGCCCACCGCCTGTTCCAGGGTCTCGTCGTCGACTCCAAAAATATGCCGTCCCAAGAGGCCTCGAACCTTCTGCTCAACTGGATCGATGAGATCCTGAGCTGCTTCGATGCTCGAAGCTTTGGCCGCGATCCGAATATCTACCTGGCCGGGATGGGCAAGGACGCCTACCGTGGGATTGCTGGAGCCCGCAATGAGGTGGCCAATCTGATGGTCGACGCTGCTCTCGCCAATATCAGCGACCTTTAGAATCCGGTAGGTAATGACTTCGGAGAGGCCGAACTTCTTCCTCAGGTAGGGCTCCACTTCGTGTTTAAAGAGCCACTTCAACTCGTGGGGTACCCCGGGTAAGGCGAAGACCACGCCTCTGGGATCCTCGACGATGAAAGCGGGCGCGGTGCCGTTGGGATTGTGGACGGTGATCGCCCCCTCCGGAATGTCTGCTTGACGCTCGTTGTTCGCGGTCATGATGAATCCGCGGCTGCGAAACCGCAGTTCGATCTCATCCATCAGCTTCGGGTCACGGACGAGTGCTCTGCCCGTTACCGTTGCGATGACCTCTCGGGTTACATCATCTTGAGTTGGGCCCAGCCCGCCTCCCGTTATCACCACATCGGCGCGGTCCAAGGCCTTGGAAATCACTTCCTCCATCCGATTCTGGTTGTCTCCGACGACGGTTTTGTAGAAGAGATTGACGCCCAGGCTGGTTAGCCTTTGGGCGATCCAGGCCGAGTTGGTGTCGACGATCTGGCCCAGAAGGAGTTCCGAGCCGATTGCCACTATTTCAGCATTGGCCATTTCGCTATTCTTCGGTCTCTCGATAGGATTCCTGGACGCGGGGATGATTTAGTTCTACGCTGCGTCCCGCCGATGTTGGAGGTTGTGCTGTTGTCCGGCTCTCTCCTCGGAGCCTGGCCTCATATTGCTAACGGCTCAAGTCGTTCTCGGCTCTGGCAGACCTGGCTTGGTACTGCTCACTGCTCACTATTCAGACTAGGTGTTCGCGGGCGTGTTCTGCTCCCTTCACCAGTACTCTGAGCTTGCCTCTGGTTATGGGTACTGGCACGTGCTGGAAACCACATTCGGAGGCCAGTAGGAGCCGATCCGGTGAAAAGTAGTGCGTCGCTGGCCTTGTTCTCTCCGTGATCTCGCTAGGCGATTCCATCCTATCACTTCTCTGGTCCAGGACCCCAACGGCGAACTCGCCCTTGTAATCAATCTTGTCCCAAAGCGCCATCATGTCGTAATCCAGTGTGCAGTGCTCCAAGGATAATTGGTCTACTGGGGCGATCTGGAAGGCTTCGGCCATGTCCGTGTAGGGCGCGAAATAAGAGCGCTTTCGGTATGCGTTTCCTCCACAGATGTGCAGGCCGATCCTTACACCCAGTCCCTCAATGGCAGTCTTGAGTACCTCCGCCGCCCAGACTACATCTTCGGGAAAGGCCGTCCAGGCGGGTTCATCGAATTGGATGAACTCACATCCTTCGCGGATCAACTCCCGAAACTCCTGATTCAGAACCCGTGCATAGGCCAGTGCCAGTTCCTGATCGTTGGCGTACAGATCCGGCCGCTGGTTGTCCGAGAACCGGGCCAACATATGCGGACCAATACACGTCATCTTGACTTCAACCCCAGGTGGGGACTGATCTCGCGCCACCCGCCAGTCGTGAGCCAGTCCGATGTCCGGATCCTCGAGCGGTCCTACCACCTGAGCCAGTTCGATGCCGAATCCGGTGGGGCCGAAGGCGCGAAAAGACATCTGCTCAAAACTGATGCCGCCGACTCTCTTTTGCACGAAATAGTACATGTTCTCACGACGTCCCTCCCCGTCGGTGACGATGTCCAGCCCGGCTTCGACCTGCTCGTTCACTGCCCAGCGAATCACGTCGTCTGCCTCCTGGCGTGATAGCTCTGGCTTTCTCAGGGTATCTTCAGGTTGAACCGGTCGAGGGAAACTACCTGTGACCGTCGTGCGGAAAGGTTTCGTCATAGCTGTCTGACTGCCCTGTGAGTGCGCTGAGCCGTGATATCAAATCGTGAGTCCATGTGCAATTGTCAGGCTGCTTCGGTCTTGGTGCCCTGTTGAGGGTTGGTTTATCGAAACAGCTCCTCGAGAACCCTTCCCTGAGCTCCCGCAAACTCTACTCCCAGGATTCGCGCGATGGTCGGAGCCAGGTCCAGTAGTCGAACAGTTTCCACGCGATGGCCCTGTTTTATCCCAGGACCCTTGGCCAGAAACGCAGCTTCCAGACCCGGCAGGCTGGGACTGTAGCCATGCATCCCTCGAGTTTCCGAAGGGGAGACGAGCTCTCCCTGCACCTCAGCGCTGAAGAAATATCCGGGACGCGCCTCCAGCACGGCCAGAGCTCGACTGAATCCCCCCGTCCGGCTTAGCTCGGCCCCCATGTAGACTCTCGCTACACCGTAGACGGGGTTTGATTTCAACAGATTGACGAGATCCAGCACCTTCTGGCGACTGTCGGAAGAAGCGGTAGGATGAGTCACAATCGCCAGAGAGCCCCCAGCAGCCCAGGGAGCGGCTTGCCAAGCCGTGATCTCTGCCTCGACATCCGTCTCTAGCAGTCCAACTGCACGCATCAAGACACCGGGTTTGACCACTTTATCGACCTCTACGAAGCCGTGGTCTGAAACCACCAGTACGCTGGTCGACTCCCAACGCCCAGCCTGCTGCAGAGCTGAAAAAACCTCTCCCAGATAGCCGTCGATCTTCTCCAGAGCCTGCTTGGCTGGGACGCTGCCGGGTCCGTCCCGATGCTGGGCCCCATCCAACTCGAGGTAATGGATCGCTAGAAATCCCGGCTTCTTCTCGAGGAAGTGCAGCGCCACCTGGGTTCGAATATCATCGCCCATCCGAACCAGCTTCTCGGCCGAGGGAAGAAAATCCCGAAGGTCCTGGTCCGCTACCAGGCTGCGAAGATTCTTGGCCTCATGAAGGTTCGGCACCGGATACATGTCGGGCAGGTTCCAGTCGATGGGAGCACCTGCGGTCACGGGCCAAGTCACGGAAGCCGTACGTATCCCGTACTTCTGCGCAGCGTCGAAGATCGTTCTTACCTTGAGGTCCTCGTAGAACCAGTGCCAGCCCCCGCCAAATGCTCCATCCGGATCGAAAACAAGATTGTTCTCGATACCGTGGCGGGCTGGATTGACCCCTGTAATCATCGTGGTATGAGCGGGAAAGGTCACCGAGGGCATCACGCTGAGGGCTCCCTCTGCGTAGGATCCTTCGCACACCAACCGTCGGAGGTTCGGAATCTTCAGACCCAGATCATCCGCTCGCAGATAGTAGTCCGGCATTAATCCGTCAATGGAGACCAGGATCACGTCCCCAGCCCAGACCGGCATGGCCCGGAGTGCGAGGCAACCCAGAACGGATATCAGTTGGCAAAATCGCCGCCGCTGCTTGAATCCGGCTGACGGGATCAGCGTCCCTGTCCTTTCAACGATTCCCACTGAAAGCACCCTCCTCACAGTCCTTGTCGCCGCTGGCATCATCGACGCAGCGAGTGCGCATCACGGGCGGCTTGCCAAAGTTGAAAGTGAGCATGAAATCTGCGTTTCCCTGCCAGGCGTGGTAGCTGACACAACCCGTTGCTTTACCAGCGCGATCCACGTTCGGAGACTCGCCCGGCTGCAGCGGAGCTGACTTCAAATAGTACCAATCGCCCCCCTGCGGGAAGTATTCCTCTGCCTGTTTATACATCACGGGGAGCTCGACCGCAGGTTGCCATACCTCCAGCGGCTGCTTGGGTGTTGGGAAATTAACGGCATCTGGCACAAAACGAAACGGCAGGTTCTCCTTGAGAACGATGGTGCCCGGCGGAAATACCACCGAACTCCCGCGCACGGCTTCGAGTCCGAGATCGTTCACGAAAATGCGCACGAAGTTTCCATGAGGATTCTCACCGGTTACACCTGGACCTTTGCTCCCGTCAGACTGACTCAGCGATATCTCGAAGTTGTTCCAGGCGGCCTTGGGCCAGGTGCCCCAGTCCTCGTACGGCTTCTCCGCACGTCCCGTGAAAGGGTTCGGACGCTTACCGTATATGATCTCCAGCACCTCTTCCGGAGAGGGCTTCAGCTTCGGGAACTCCCGGCCCGGCTGGACCTCACCCGGTGGAAATTCATGCACCGCATCCGGCGGAAACTTAGCCCGACACACAAACCAGCTAAAGTCTGACAGGTTGAAGGGATTGGTTGAGCGCGCAAAACTGTGGCACCCCACGCAGCTACTCGCGGTCTGGTTAAAGGTCTTCATGGTGGTGTTACCAAGGAAGGTCTCACCGACACTCTCAGGATCGAAGGGCAGGTCGATCTCAGTCGGATATTGGACTCCCACCAGTTGGTAATGTGCCCACTTCGTCCCCTGGACCGGCTGGCGGCCGTAAACTTTTCGATTGAAGGCTTCAACATCTTCTGGAATCGGGATCTGTCGAGTCACCTGGGTCTTGGTTTGGTCGGGACAGTACTGGAACGTATTCCGGCATTCGGGAACACAATCTCGGCAGCGCGCGTCGATGGGCTGATTCGGATCAGGCGGCACCATACAGTTGTCGGGGCAATTCGGGTCGTTGAATGAGGTCCCTGTTATATTGTCCTCGTGTTCGAAGGTAACTCAGATGAAGGGATCATGGCCAGAAATTTTGTGGACCACGTGCAGCCCTACCAAGGCCATCTGTCGAATCTGGCAAGGACTACCGTCCTTCTGAGGAAAGCTAAAACGTTCCCCTGGCGGATCCAACAGGACCGACTTACTGACGTGATAGCGCTGACGAGTTTCCTCTAGATTCTCCGCCTCCTTCTCCGTCAACTCCCTCCAGGAGGCCTTGGTCTCCATCGATCCCTAGAGCCACTTGATGGAAAAAGAAGACTGAACCACAGCATTATAAAGTGTATTCTCTCGAATATACTCGAACATCAGCCGATTCATTCGGACCTCATAGCGAGCCAACTTCCCCGGCGGTCCAGTAGCATTCCGCCGACGGCCTGCAGACGCTCGTCCAGAATGTTCTCCTGGGCGTGCCCGCTGACTTTACTAGACATCCGGATGACCCGGTGTCCATCCTCTTTGGGCTCGATATCTCCCTTGCATTCATCCGGTAAAAGGTCAGGGACTTCCCAGGTCGGAGGAACCCTGGCCCCGTCCAGAAAAACATCGTAGGGCTCCTTCCAGGTCTCCCAAACGACGGTGCCCTGGTCACCAAGAGTGGCTGCGATATCCGGTTCTCCCGGGGTTGAGGAAGCAGGCCAATTCAGGGCGACGAACTGATCCCAGGCGAACTCCAGAAATTCCTCCCGGCCGGCGGCAGATTCCACCGTTTCGGGCATCTGCCAGTGCGTCCCCTTTTGAGTGCACCCGGCCACTACGGATAGGATTCCGGTACCTATCAGGAGTAGACGAAAGAGCTCGTAGGAGATGGATCGGCTGGATGGTCGGTCGTTGATCATTTTCTCAACTCCTCGTCTCTTTGGGATGGAATACGAGACCTCTCAGGACCTCAACAAGAATTGTCGGGAAGAAACCCGGAACGGATCACGTAGCCTCGGCAACCTGGTGGGTCTTGAATCCAACTTCTTGATAGCTGCTCTGCGAAGAGGGCCCATCGCTGACCCAGAGCGTCTGGAGTCCTAGATCCATGACGATGGAGCATAGGGTTTGAAGCCAACTGGCAGCGTCGGCCTGCGACGGATCGGCGTGCTGGCAGATCGAATTCCCCCCGTCAGAACGATCGGCGAGCCAGGTCTGCACCGCTTCCGGCGTAACGGATGACGATTGTTCGGTCAGCTGGACCCAGCGGCGGCCCCGAATCCGGCTGTTCTCGAAAGTGCAGGGCTCGTCTTCGTGTAGGCAGTGATTCGTATGCCAATAAACTTGCTCTGGTTTGAGGTCGGCCCGCACTATTCTTCCCGGGGCGGACTCGAAATTCACCGCCTGGCCTCGATCGTCCGCGACTAGAACGTTTACGGTAGCCAAAGGTGAGGACTCGGTCATCACCTCGCAGGCCTGAGCAAGGGTCTCCTGGGCCAGAATTTCCCGACCTAGAACTACAAACAACTGATCGCCAATACTGGACTTTTCACTGCAACTCAGACCTGCAGCAACCAGGCCCAGTCCATGTTCATTCAGTCCGTACTTTCCGGGCTGTCCGCACTCGGTCACCATGATGTGGTCGGGGACATCATCGCAGCGAGCCACGAAGACAGCCCTGAAATCCATCACTTCGGGCCGCCAGTCCCAGCTTTGTCCCAGCAGTGTATTCCCGCTTTGAGATCGTTCCGGGCCCACGAAGAGATTGGAACAGTCCCCCAGTGCCACCGTTTCGAATGTGATTTCATAGCGGCTGGAAAGCACCAGAATATCCTCCAGCGTCTGGCCCGAGCCCTCCGCGATTCCCTCATATTCGTCGAACAGCAGGGGACTCACCCGTTGCGTGGGTTCGATGAAGGCGGCCGCTCGCTGACGAAGCGCCTCGGGTTCCAATCCCAGATGATGCCGAAAGAACCATCGATAGAACTCGACAGCCCGCTCGATGGGCGACTTCAGTAACCGCCCATGCTCTTGGCCCCGCTGACGGCTGTTACCCTTCAGTTCGATGAAGTGGAGTTTTGACATGGGCCTACTTTCTTCCAATCTGACGAAGCAACGAATCCGAGGTCAGTCTCGCCTCCAGCCGATTACAGATCAATCAGGAGGGGAGCTTCCGCCCGGGGATGGGAGAGAATTCGCTGTTGGCCCCCTCTCTCCTCGGAACTTGGGCCCATATTGCTAACGACTCAAGTCGTTCGCGGCTCTGTTGGCTGCAGCTGTTTCCGGTACTACTTCACTGCTCACTATTGAAACTCAGTCACCCCTCCGAGGGATGCTGATGGACGATCCTTCCCGACTTTATGACCGTGCGGGGAGTCCGAAGCACTTCGAGATCTTCCAGGGGATTTCCTTCCACGAGAATCAGATCTGCTCGATAATCCTCCTTGACCTCGCCCAGCTTCGGCAGCTTCATGAGAGCTGCCCCTTCACTGGTCACCGTGCGGAGCGCCTCTGTTCTGGACAGACCGGCCTCAGTGTAGGACTCGATCTCATCGACCAGCGAGTTGAAGGGCGTATTGGTGGCGCCACAGTCGGTGCCGCCTATGATCTTCATGCCCAGGCGATGGAAGTGGCCGGCATTGCTAAGGCGTCCTTCGAGTCGTTCCACGGCCGCCACATCCCCGGGGTTGTGGGCAGCGCCCGTTTTCCGGAAGCGTCGGGCAGTCTGAAGAGCGCTGTAGACGGTTGGACTCACGATAATGCCTTTATCCTTGATGCGCTGCGTGATCTCGGCGTCGTAGCGGTAGCGCCCCGGCGGCTCGACGTAGCTGACATGTTCGATCATGTCGAGATCGGCCTCAATGGACCGCTCCACGCTTTCAGTGGCATGGCAATGAGCTGTGATCTGTACCCCGTTGGCATGAGCAATGTCCGCCGCTTCTTTCATCAGTTCGAGGGCCAGATCCGCTTCGTGCGGCACCGTGCCCGGAGTCAGGCCGCCCCCTGAAGCCATCAACTTCACGAAACCGGCGCCCTGTTCGAGGTGCGACTCGATCCTTCGACGCAGCTCCTGCACGGTCGCAACCTCACCACCTAGGAAGTGACAATGCCCTTTGGGCCTCATCAGTGCGTGTCCGCAGCTGATGATGTGGGGACCCAAAATCTCATTTCGCTCGACCTGCCGTTGGAAGTGGAACATCAGAGGACCCGGAGCCCCACAGTCTCGCATGGTGGTAACCCCAGCCTGGATAGCGATTCGGGCATTGCTCACCGCCGTAGCCATCCGTCCTTCATCATCGCTGCTGACATAACTTCCCCTCGGGTCGCTCCCAGCGTCCAGAAAGAAGTGCACGTGGCAGTCGATCAGTCCTGGGCAGAGGTACAGGCCGGTCCCGTCAAGGGTCTGTCCCGACCAATCGCTCGAAGGCGAACCGACGGACGCAATCCGATCGTCCTGAATGACCGCGGTCCTTCTTTCCAGAATCGTGCCTCCTCTTACGTTCACAACATTGGCATTCTGGATGCAGAACGAGTTATCCATTGACCTGTCTCCTGGATAGTACACTTCGGACTCGCGGAGTCAGCTTGCTCGAAAGGATGATACCACCGCACCTATCTATCCCAATAGACCTGCCGGATGTCCTTCGGTTCCGAAATTCTTCAGAAGAGATCAGATGATTCGGGGATTGTAATGTCGAGCCGCGCGACACTACACTTACTTCACAATCTTTCGAGGAGGGGGCTTGACTGGAACCGTTGCTGCAGGACAGGTCAATTACAGTTCTCAACCAGGTATAATTACTAGACAAGCTCTGTGCGTGACCCTCGGGCTATTCACGCTACTGGGCTGCGGGGCCGGGACACCACCCTATTCAGCAAAACAGGCACTTCATACTTTTCGACTACCTCAGGGATATAGCATCGAGCTTGTGGCCTCGGAGCCGACGATCGGCGACCCGGTGGCCATGGCATTCGACGCTCAAGGACGCCTGTTCGTTCTGGAAATGGGGGACTATCCCATGCAGCAGGCCCCCCAGGGCAGGGTCATTGTCCTGGAGGACTCGGACGGTCAGGGCGGATTCAAAAAGCGTAGCGTGTACGCCGACAGTCTCCCCTTCCCCACAGGCTTGATGCCTTGGAAAGACGGCATTCTGGTTGCCGTCGCACCCGACATCTACTACCTGCCCGATAAGAATCGAGACCTGCGTGCCGACGAAAAGCGCGTAGTCCTCACAGGCTTCAACCCGTACAACCCCCAGCTTCGTGTCAATGGACTCCTCTACGGTATCGATAATTGGATCTACGGAGCCTACCCAAAAGTAGGGCCCTCCCGGCGCCATCCCGAGCAATTTGGACAGCCGGGCGAGCCGCTTCATTTTCCCGATCACCCAGACGTCCCAGCCGTCGATGTCTCCAGCCTGGGCACCGACTTCCGCTTTCGACTGGATCCGCTGAAGCTGCAACCGGTATCCGGGAATTCCCAATACGGAAACGCCTTCGACGCCTGGGGTAATCGCTTTGCGCTATGGAACAACAACCATATTCGCCACCCCGTCATCGCGCACCGCTATCTGGCTCGCAACCCGTATCTGAGTGTGTCCTCTGGCATGGAGTTTCCCTCGGATCACGAAAACCAGTCAGCCGTCTTTCCCGCGACCGAAAGCCCCATCTACATTCATGAGTCTCAGGTCGGCAAGTTTACCTCCAGCTGCGGAAACTCCGTCTACAACGCAGCCCGGTTCCCGGAGAGACTGAGGGGAGCCTATTTCGTCTGTGACCCCCTCCACAACCTGGTTCACTGCGACCTGCTCTTTCCTGCCGGGTCTACCTTTTCCGCCAGCCGAGCCTTTGAACAAAGAGAATTCCTGACTTCCACGGACGCTTGGTTCAAGCCCGTGTTCACGACGGTCGGCCCGGATGGAGCGCTTTATGTGGTCGACTACTACCGAAAATATATCGAGCATCCAGACTACGTCCCGGAAGGCCTGGAGGGCCAATTCGACCTGCGTGCAGGAGCCGGTAAGGGGCGCATCTATCGAGTGGTCTATCAGGGAAGCCCGCCGACGGCGAAGCCAGACCTTCAAAGCGCAGCTTCCGAGCAACTGGTCGAGGCACTCACTCACTCCAACATGTGGTGGAGGATCACTGCCCAGCGTCTGCTGGTGGAGCGGCAGGATGAATCCGTGGTTTCGGCTTTGCGAGATCTGGTTGGAACAGCGAGCAAACCCGAGTCCCGCATCCATGCGCTCTGGACTCTGGAGGGACTGGGCCAGCTGGGATCCGACGTGGTACTGCAAGCTCTCGGCGACGAGAATGCTCCAGTTCGGGAACACGCGATCAGGCTCTCTGAACGGGTGGACTCCCCTCCGGTGGTGACAAAACTCTTAGACCTGGTACAGGATCCAGACCATCGAGTGCAGTTCCAGCTGGCATGTACCCTGGGACTCCTTCACGAGTCAAAATCGTTCGGACCGCTCACCCAGATTCTGGCAAAGCACCTCGAGGATCGATGGTTTCAGATCGCCGTACTGACTTCAGCGTCGGAGAATGCAAGCCGATGGTTCCAGACGGTCACTCGAGATGGCGTCTTTCTCGCCTCCGACAGCAAGGGAAAACACGAGTTCCTGGGTAGAGTCACGGCGATTCTAGGTGCTCGCCAGATCAAAGCTGAGATCGCGGAAGTCCTAGCGTTGGCGGCGCGCGGACCCGACGGTGCAGACGCATGGTGGAGTAGCGCTAGCCTGGCCGGTCTGGGGCAGGGCTTGAAGCAAGGTCGGGCAAAACAGATTCGCCTGGACCGGAGCAGCGAGCGAACTCTTTTCCGACTGATCGCTTCGTCGTCAGCGCAGGTGGCGGCGGCGGCACTGGATCTGGCCGACAGCATCCTGCTCGCCGACTCGCCGACCCTGCGCCGTCTGGTTCGCGGTGCCGTCGAGGCTTCAAGCAGTGAGCTTGAATCCACTTCCAGGATCAACGCCGTCCGAGTGATGGCGCTGGATCCGACCGACTCCACAATTCCTGCGCTTGATCACCTACTGGGCCCCCAGGAAGCAGCCGAGATCCAGATCGCCGCGGTAGAAGCGCTCCTCAAGAACGGGAATTCCAGGGTGGTCACACTCTTAGTGGAAAAATGGAGAAGCTACACGGAAGCCGTTCGAAAGGTTGTCTGGGATGGGCTCCTCGCCCGCAAGGCTTTTACGAAGACGCTGCTGGACGGCATCGGCGACGAAACAGTCCCGGCCTGGACTGTAAGCCGTCCACGAGTCAATCAATTGCTCCAGTCTCCGGATGACGAGATTCGTCGCCGAGCCGAGATCCTGTTCTGCAATCTGCCACACGGACGCGGGCACCTGATCGAACAGTATCAGTCTGCCTTGTCTGTCAAGGGAAGCATTCCCTCGGGGAAAGAAGTGTTTCGCGAAAACTGCAGCCGCTGTCACCGCCTGGACGGAATGGGAAGCGAAGTCGGCCCCGATCTGATGGACGTCATCGGGCGTCGACCGAAGAAGTTCCTACTGACCAAGATACTGGACCCCAACGTCAATATCTCACCTGGCTACGAGACCTACGTGATTGAGACCGAAAACGGAGCCACCGTCACCGGTATTATCGCCCAGGACAGCCCGACTTCCATGATGCTGCGACGGGAGGAAGGTGAGGAAGAGACTGTCCTCCGAAGAAACATAGCCACGCTTCGGGTGTCCAGCGTGTCCACCATGCCCGAAGGTCTGGAGGAAGATATCAACCTGAGCGAGATGACAGACTTACTCGAATACTTGCAGAGGCTGGCCACACCCGGCCCACTATGATGACGGCGTCCGGGTTGCCTCGCGTACAACCGGGAATCGGCTCGCCGTCGGTTACTTGAAGTTCGGACGTAGCTTTGGTCTCCAGACCGAAGTATTCTTCTTGTTTTCGAGCCGTTGGCTCGATGCACGGCGGCCTGGAGACCACCGCTAGCACAACGAACCGACGTTTCCCGCCTGAACGATTCAGCACCGCCGGGGCGGGACCGACCTGAAATTTCTGAGTGATAAGTTCAGGCCTCGTCTGTTCGGATTTTTCTCTTGTCACTCGACGCAAAGAGGTGTGTTTCCAATGATTCCTTCAACGTTTTTGACGGTTTCAGTTCTGCTGCTTCTCGGCTGCCCCATCTGGGGGCAGAGCGCCAAGACCCTTCCCAACACAACCAGTTTGCAGTGGAAGGACGACCTGTCAGTTCGCATGGTTGCTGGCATCGATCGCTTCCTCATGCGCGGGCTCGAGAAGTCAGTGCAAGCCCGACAGCGCTACTGGAGCCGGGATTTCTCTTCCGCTGAAGCCTACAACAAGTCGCTCGAAAGGAATCGGCAGCGATTTAAAAAGGTCATCGGCCTCGTCGATGAAAGGCTTTCGGCAAGAATGGAATACTTCCATAACCATGGGAACTCGCCGCTGCTGGCGGAGACCGACCACTATCGCATCAGACAGGTCCGCTGGCCCGTACTTGAGGGAGTCTTCGGAGAAGGCCTCCTACTCGAGCCCAAAAAGGACCCGCTGGGGCAGATTGTAACCCTCTCAGATGCAGATTACTCGGCCGAGCAGCTCGTCGGCCTCAGTCCCGGCATCAATCCCCAATCGCAGTTCGCCCGGAGGATGGCCGAAAGTGGCTATCTGGTCATCGTGCCGACCCTCATTAACCGTTCGAGTCGATTCTCCGGAAACCCGGACCTGCACACCGATCGCCTGCCAATGACCAACATGCCCCACCGCGAATGGCTCTACCGCATGTCCTACGAGATGGGCCGTCACCTGATTGGCTACGAGGTACAAAAGGTCCTGGGTGCGGTGGATTGGCTTCAAGAGGAATTTGGTGAGAAGGCAAGAATAGGCGTAGCCGGCCATGCCGAAGGAGGCCTGATCGCGCTGTACTCGGCTGCCTTGGATACACGTATCAGCTCTTGCCTCGTGAGTGGCTACTTCGGACCCCGCGAGCGTGTCTGGGAAGAGCCCATCTATCGGAATATCTGGTCCTTGCTGCATGAGTTTGGAGACGCGGAAATCGCTAGCATGGTGCTGCCTCGTAGTCTGGTGATCGAACACAGTGCAGGCCCCACGCTGGAGGGTCGACCTCCGGCCCAGAGTTGGCAGTCTAACGCCGCGGCCCCGGGTCGTCTCGCGACGGCGGATGGGGCCGCTGTCAAGCACGAGTTCGAACGACTGGACAAATGGCAGCAGCAAATGCCCGCGGATCTGAAGCGCTCCGCTCGACTGATTCCCTCCCTCCCCGATGCGAACCCAGTCGGACCTGGTTCGACAGCTGCTCTGAACGCGTTTCTGGCAGGTTTGACTCGGACTGGAGTCATCCGCACAGAATCGACGCGAGCACTGCCCCAGCAAGTCTCCACCAAACTCGACCCAGAGGTCCGCCAGAGTCGCCAGGTAAAGGAGATCGAGAATCACGTCCAACGCACGCTACGTGTTGCCAGCGTCGCTCGCGACAGATTCCTGCTGGAGAAACTCCCATACGATTCTGCCGATCGGTTTGCCAAGGGGATAAAGCCGTTCCGAAAATATTTCTGGGAAGAGGTTATAGGCAAGGTCGACCATACGATGTTGGCCGCGAATCCGCGTAGTCGTCTCCGCTATGACCGGCCCCGATGGGTCGGCTACGATGTGGTTCTCGACGTCTGGCCGGACGTCTTTTCCTGGGGCATTCTTCTGCTCCCCAAGGATCTGAAGCCCGGCGAGAGGCGACCGGTGGTTGTAGCCCAGCACGGACTGGAGGGGTTGCCCAAGGATGTCATCGAAAAAGAGAGTCGCAGCTTCCGCGCCTATCAGGCCTTCGCCGCCAGCCTTGCCGACCGTGGTTTCATCGTCTTCGCTCCCCACAATCCCTACCGCGGCGAGGATCTGTTCCGGGTCCTTCAGTTCAAGGCCAATCCCCTGAAGCTTTCGCTCTTCTCCTTCATCGTGGGACAACATCAACAGATCGTCAACTGGCTCAAGACTCTGTCCTATGTGGACGAGGATCGCATCGCCTTCTATGGACTCAGCTACGGCGGCAAAACCGCAATGCGCGTGCCCGCTATCGTGGAGGACTACTGTCTATCCATCTGCTCCGGGGACTTCAACGAGTGGATCTGGAAGAACGCTACAGTCGATTGGCGCAACAGCTACATGTTTACCAAAGAATATGAGATGCCCGAGTTTCGTCTGGGAATCACCTTCAACTACGCCGAAATGGCCTATCTGATCTTCCCCCGACCCTTCATGGTCGAACGCGGACACCGCGACGGCGTCGGCTTGGATGAGTGGGTGGCCCACGAGTACGCCAAGGTGCGCCGAGTCTACAACGAGTTGGGAGAGGGCGACAAAACTGAAATCGAGTTCTTCAACGGAAACCACGAGATCAACGGGAAAGGCGCATTCGACTTCCTCCACCGGCATCTCGATTGGCCCCAACCGTAAGACGTCGCACGCGTGGCTTCGCTCTCGCATCAATAGATTCCTTGCGCAGCAACACACCTTCAGACTAGTTGTTTGGGTTCCAGATCAGTCCCGCCCGCAGGAAGCCCTGGCCCCATTCGAGAAAAAATGTCGGTTGTCTCAAACCGCACGCAAATGCTAGCCTCGATAAAAGGGCTTTATTTGACGATGAAATTGACACCAATCACGCGACTTAAGATCTTGCTTTCGAGTCTGTTGGCAGTATCCCTTGCCGGGATAACTGCTCACAGCGCCGTCCAGGCCGGCAAGCGAGTCCTGCGCGCTGGAGCCTGCGCCATCGACATCACACCCCAGATATTCCCAGTCTCCTCCAACGGTGGGATGAGTGACCGAAAGGCGCAGAAGGCGCACGATCCGCTGCATGCGCGTTGCCTGGTGCTCGACAACGGAGTCACCAAAATCGCCATCGTCGTCAACGACAGCTGCATGATCCCGCGGGATATCTTTGACCGGGCCAAGGAAAAGGCGTCGCAAGCCACCGGGATCCCGGCGAAAAGCATGCTGATGTCAGCTACCCATACACATACTGCCGTCACCGTAACCGGAGTGTTTCAAAGTGAGCCAGAAGAAGAATACCGCAGGTTTCTTGTTGACCGGATCGCCTGGGCGGTCACGGAAGCCGACTCTCGTCTGGAGCCAGCACGGGTCGGGTGGGCAGTGGGCAACAATCCTCACCAGGTGTTCAACCGCCGCTGGTTCATGCGATCCGGCTTCGAATACATCGATCCTTTCGATGCTGGGACCGACAAAGTAAGGATGAATCCGCCAAGCGGCAGCAGCAGGCTACTGAAACCGGCGGGCCCTACCGACTCGGAGGTTCCCGTCCTGGCGGTCCAGGCCGCCGATGGCCGACCGCTCGCCCTGCTGGCAAACTACTCGCTTCACTATGTGGGCGGGGTGCCGGAGAACATGCTCTCGGCGGACTACTTCGGCGAGTTCGCTCGGCAGATCACTCGACTGCTTGGAGCCGAGGATGCGGAGCCGGCATTTGTTGGAATCATGTCCAACGGCACCAGCGGTGACATCAACAACGTCAACTTTTTCGAGGCTGGCGTCCGCCGCGATCCCTTGAAGCAGATTCGCCTGGTAGCCAGCGATGTGGCCGAATCGGCATACCAGGCATACAAACGGATCGAATATCAGGACTGGGTACCTCTGGCCGCACACGAAGCCGAGATCGAACTTGGCGTTCGTCTACCCAGCAAAGAAGACATCCAGCGAGCAAAGAAAATTCTGGACGCTGCCGGGGCCGGACCCTACCGAAAACGACGGCAGATCTACGCCCGGGAGACGGTCTTACTGGCTAAGTACCCTAAAAAGGTGCCGGTACGGCTGCAGGCCATCCGAATCGGTGGGCTGGGAATTGTGAGCAGCCCCTGCGAGACTTTCGTCGAGACCGGTCTGGCGATCAAGCAGCAGAGCCCGCTGCAGCCGACCTTCGTCATCGAGCTAGCCAACGGCTACAACGGCTATTTACCGACCTCTCGGCAGCACCAATTGGGTGGCTACGAAACCTGGCGTGCCCGTTCAAGCTACTTGGCTGTCGATGCGGAGGCCAAGGTCCGCACCACACTGCTGCAGCTCCTGGGTAGGGCGGTCATAGGAGACGAATAGGTGTCCAACAGGCTTCTCTGGTCAGGATGGCAGACCCGTCGCGCTCAGCGTGCCCTGAAAAAATCTTCGGCGATCTGCAGGTCGAATGGGCACTTCCAACTGAAAGCGGGTCGGTATACGATCGTCGCGTAAGCCCCGATCGCGCGGAGAGAGATAACTAAATCTAGGAGATGAACCAATGAAACGCCTATTTGCACTCGCGACAATGGGACTGCTAGGACTGTCGTCCTTATCCCTTGTCGAGGCTGAAGACACGATCGACATCGGATCACGACGTGAGCTCTTCGTAGATCGACTTCTGATCTCTAGATTGGTCGGGGCAGATCTCGAGCTCAAGCACCCGGTTCCTGCAGGAGTAGCCGTCCGCTTCGACGATCCCTGGGAAGGCCCTTTGGCGTTCTATTCGACCGTTTTCAAGGACGGCGACACGTACCGACTGTATTACCGAGGGCGCTACGGGAAGGACGGAACGACCTGCTATGCCGAGAGTCGGGATGGCATTCATTGGACCAAACCTGAGTTGGGACTTGTTTCGCTCGACGGTTCTACCCAAAACGGTGTCATTCTTGCCTCGGCTCGACAGTTCTGCCCCTTCATCGATAGGCGACCTGGCGTGCCGGACTCGGAGCGCTACAAGGCCAACTCGCGGGGTCCTGAGGATCCCCACGCCCTGATCGGCTACGTCTCCGCGGACGGTCTCCGCTGGCGACAGATTCAAAAGGAAGCCATCGTCCCGATGGCTCTGGTGAACAATTTTGATTCGCAGAACGTCATGTTCTGGTCAGAGGTAGAGAAACAATACGTGCTCTATGCCCGGCACATGGAGGGAGGACGCCGTGCCACAGCCCGGGCAACCTCTCCGGATTTTCGGAACTGGAGCCAGCAGACGCTGATGACCTACAGCGACACCGGAACCACCACCCCTTCGTCCCAGTTCTATACCAACCAGACGCAGCCCTACTTTCGGGCACCTCACATCTACATCTCTCTTCCGGCTCGTATCCTCTTTGCCGATGAGGGTTCAATCAACCGAGAGGACGATATCGAGGCGGCGCGGCGGCAGGCGCTTACTGTGACGCCGGAACTCCGTGAGTTTGTTATAGAGCATATGAAGCCGATGGGCACGAAGGGCACAGGAGACCGGTCCGACGCAGCCCTGATGACGAGCCGGGCTGGTACGACCCACTATGACTTCACCTTGAGAGAGAGCCTTATCCGTCCGGGGATCGGCATCAACAATTGGACTACTCGGACCAACTATCCTTCCTGCGGTGTGGTCCAGACCGGGCCGGCGGAGATGTCCCTGTACGTGCATCGAGATTACGGGCAGAAAACCGCTCATCTCGAGAGGATGACGCTTCGACTGGACGGCTTTGCTTCCCTCCACGCTCCCTACCAGGGCGGAGAAATGCTAAGCCATCCCTTGAAGTTCTCGGGAAGTCGGCTCGAGATCAATTACTCCACCAGTGCTGCGGGCGGTCTGCACGTCGAAATTCAGGATGCCCAGGGTCAGCCCATCCCTGGTTTTTCACTCGACAAATGTTCCGAGATTATCGGCGACGAGATCCAGCGAATTGTTTCCTGGGAAGCCGGCTCCGATGTTAGCTCTATGGCTGGCAAGACAGTTAGGCTTCGCTTCGTCATGAAGGACGCCGACCTCTACTCGATCCGGTTTTACTAGTGTTTCCCTCGAGGATCGTGGAAACTCCTTGACCTCAGGCGAAACCAATAAGGGGACCAGTGGCAGCACAGTCGGTCTGGGACGTGGCTTCGGTCTCCAGGCCGAAGTAAGGCGGTTGAGCCAAGCTCGACGCAAGGCGGCCTGGAGACAGCCGCCACGGGGAAACCTTCGAAAGCGGACAGCTTGATTTTCTCAGATAATGATGTAGGCTTTAGCCCCTTACTTTAGTTAATGTTTACGCAGGTATCCACTCATTGGAGGCAGTTCCCGATATCCAAGAAAAATGTCGCTCGCAGATGGTTGAAGGTCTCTCTACTCTTGATTCTCTTCACGATTTCGATAAGCAGCCTCTCAGCTGCCACGGAAGTGTACTTTGCACAGGCTCTATGGGCAGTGCGGCCAGGGGGACCAGCTGCATCTTGATCTGGAACTCCACCGAAACCGCGGCAAGCGTGACCATCAGGTTTACCAACCAGGCTGGAACCATCCAGGAAACCCAGGGTTTTTCGGTGGCGGCACAGGCCACGGAAAAAAGAACCCTGGGGGGAACTGGAGTTGCCCTTACCGTAGGTTCGCTCAAGGTCACGTCGGCAGCAGATAGCATTCTGGAAACCCTCTTATTCAGTATCACGAGCTTGCCAGAGGTGGGTGTGCTTTCGGTCCAGGGAAACGACTGGTGGAGCGGCGTCGGTCAGCTGGATGACCAAGTCAACACAGGGTTGGCCGTGCGCGCTACGGGAGGTCCGGCTGTCTGCACCTTGACGACATACAGGGCCAACGGCTCGCTGACGGGCAGCGCCCCGGTCAATCTGGGTGCCGACGATCAGACGGCGATGTTCCTGGACGAGATGATCGATAACCTGACGACTCCCTACCGAGACTGCTTCAGCCTGCATTGTGAGGGCAGTGTCGTCGCCGTGGCTCTGAGACAGCGAAGAAGCGACGGTTTCTTTACCACCATCGCCATGGGTAACTCCGAGGGTGAGAACGAAGCGGTCTACGCCCAGGCCGTAAGAGGCAGCGCCGCCAGTGGGACGAGTCGGATCCTGGTCTGGAATCCGGCTGGTAGCCCGGCAAGCGTTACTGTCAGGTTCAGGAATCAGGCGGGGACCAGCCTGGAAAGCCAGACGACTAGCGTGCCGAGTAAGGCAATCGAGGAGATCGTCCTGGAAGGGCCAGGAGTGCCACTAACCGTTGGCTCGATCAGTGTATCGTCCGCCGCCGGAATTCTTTCAACCCTACTCTTCAACCTCAGCGGTTTGCCAACCGTGGGCGTCCTGCCAAACACCGGAGATGGATGGTGGAGCGGCGTCGGCCAGGGGGCTCGGTCTCTGCCTGGGGCTGGAGTTCGTCACCGACAAGAAGAGCCGCACCCCCAATTTCGAGGGTGCCGCGGTGGTCGCAAACTATTGCCTGGAACACGGGCTGTGGCTGCCCATCGCCATTCCAATGCTCTCTCCTGATCGCCTGGAACGACGATTCATGGAGATATCCGGGGCCCAGGTGCTGCGCTTCATGCTACCCATCACGGTAACCATCGAACAGGTGGACGAAGCCCTGGAAATCCTGGAAGGCGACATCAAATTGGCGGAAGAAACGACCGCTGTAAGCACCCCCTGAGCAAGCGAAGTCAGGGGACAGGGGAGGCCAGCCGTGATGCTCCAGGCTGCCACCACTTGGTTTTTAGAGCGCACAGGGCCGTGCAAGACGACAACAATCTCTCAGAGCAGTATCTAGAAAGAATCCTCAAGGCTCGTGTCTATGACGCGGCGGTTGAAACTTCCCTGGAACCGGCTAGAAACCTGTCGCGGCGGCTTGGAAACCGTGTGTTGTTCAAACGCGAGGATCTACAGCCCGTCTTCTCTTTCAAGATCAGAGGCGCCTACAACAAGCTGGTACAACTGCCTCCCGCTCTCCTGAAGAAGGGCGTCGCCTGCAGTTCCGCTGGCAACCACGCACAAGGGGTCGCCCTCGCCAGCAAGAAGCTAAGCTGCGAGGCCTGGATCGTCATGCCGGAGACGACACCATCCATCAAGGTCAAGTCCGTCCGGGATCTGGGTGCCCAGGTGATCATTCACGGTGAGGGCTACGATGAGGCCTATTCACACGCGCGTTTGCTCTCAGAGGATCGGGGCCTGACTTTCGTTCATCCTTTCGACGACCCTGAAGTCATCGCCGGACAGGGAACCATCGCCATGGAGATCGTCCGCCAACATCCTGGCCCGATCAACGCAGTCTTCGTTCCCGTCGGGGGCGGCGGACTGATCTCGGGTATCGCCGTTTTTCTCAAGGCCCTGTTCCCCGCCACTAGAGTGATCGGTGTCCAACCCCAGGACTCGCCAGCCATGTCCGAAGCACTCAAAGCTGGCAAACCGGTCACGCTCGACCATGTCGGAATCTTTGCTGACGGTGTTGCGGTACGTCGAGTCGGAGATGAGACCTTTCGCCTCTGCCGGGAATTCGTTGACGAGATCGTGCTCGTCTCGACGGATGAAATCTGCGCCGCCATCCGGGACATCTTTGAAGACACACGCTCCGTGATGGAACCTGCGGGAGCACTGGCCGTTGCCGGCCTCAAGCGCTATCTCACACGCAATGCGGAAAAGGGAAAGACCCTGATCACGATCAACTGCGGGGCAAACGTCAACTTCGATCGCCTTCGGCATATTGCTGAGCGGGCGGCTATCGGTGAGAACCGTGAAGCTCTGATCGCGGTCGAGATCGCGGAGCGCCCGGGAAGTTTCCGTGCCTTCTGCAGTGCACTCGGCCGCAGGAACGTCACCGAGTTCAACTATCGGTTGGGAGATCCTCAGCAAGCCAAGATCTTTGTCGGCGTCGAGCTAAATGAGGGTTTGGACGAGAAGGGTAGGATCATCCAGGAGCTTCGAACTCAGGGTTATCCAGTCACCGACATGAGCGACAACGAAGTCGCCAAACTCCACCTTCGCCACATGGTTGGAGGTTCCTCTCCTCAGAGTGTCGAGGACGAGCGCCTCTACCGCTTTGAGTTCCCTGAGCGGCCCGGCGCCCTGATGGACTTTTTGATTTCTATCGGTGATCGCTGGAACATCAGTCTGTTTCACTATCGGAATCACGGGTCGGACTACGGGCGGGTCCTGGCAGGAATCCAGATCCCAGAGCAGGAACTCGACCGCTTTCATCAGCATACGCGTGATCTCGGCTATCCCTTCACCGAAGAGACGGACAACCAGGCGTATCAGCTCTTTTTGCGCTAGGGCGTCTACTAGTCCCAAAACAAGTAGATGGAAGTGGATTAAACCACGTGCCTGAAATTCCCGACCTGCGAGTATTCTGGAGTTCGACAAAGAATCTTCAGAGAGGCCCGAAAGGAGGCATTTCAGGTAAAGAAAAAGCATAGCGCAATCCTCCGAAAACGGGAAGCAGAGGTGGCCCCTCGGTTGAGTCCCAGCTGGAATGATCAAGCTCGGAAAACGTTCCTTTCGTCCGACGGGATCAGCTACGAAGTCTCGGAGAAGATTCACGCCATCAGTTACGGCGAGCTGGGGCCGTTGCAGCAGGTCGTGAAATGGAGCGGGCAAGGTCTGGGCCCAACAACCAGCGAGTTCCTTCCAACGGGCGGAGATTGATGTGGATGGGAGCATTGCCCCCACTAGCGGCGAATGCAAGGAAGGGATGGAGATCAGCTACGCCGGGCAGTGGGGCTACGCGCCGCTGATCGTGACGGCGGCCCAGAGGGGCGAAATGCTCTATGCCGCCAACCGCTCGGGCAACCGTCCCTCTTCATGAGGGAGCCCCCGAATGGCTGGATCGGAGTATCGAGCGGGTCCGAGCAGCCGCTTTTCGCACGGTGCGCCTGCGCGGGGATTCAAGAAACTGACCTTGGAGCGGGAAGAGATCGCGGAGATGGACTACCGTCCGAGCAAAGCGGAGGGGACGTATCGGCTGCTGGATGTCAATGCC
>Ga0310345_10001828_pt1 | contig 22718 bp, 20 predicted proteins | sample HC15DNA20500_MG_FD_204667 | JGI IMG/M metagenome (GOLD analysis project Ga0310345, IMG submission 204667) | Marine microbial communities from station ALOHA, North Pacific Subtropical Gyre - HC15-DNA-20-500_MG | ecosystem: Environmental > Aquatic > Marine > Oceanic | place: Pacific Ocean: North... | reverse complement strand
AGGATGTGGAAGCACAGATGATCTCCGTAGTCGACGACGATCTGCTGGTGACCTGGAACTCACTCGAGTTCGTCTGGGGCGACGACGAACTCGCCCAGCGCGTGACGGTGTTCGCGGTCGACAACCACGAACCCGGCGCGCCGTTCCCTGAGCCGACGCAGAGCCTGCTGCCCTCCATCTCGACGCTGCTGACCCTGCTGTTCCGCGGCAACGACGTCCTGTTCCAGGATTCACCCACGTGGAAGGACGACGCCTTGCTGACCACGTTCGGCCGGGCGTTGATCGCCGCGCAGACGGGAGGTTCACCGTGAGTGCCCCCCAGCCGGCTGCCGACGACCTGACACCGGTGCAGCGCCATGCGCTGCACCGGGCCATCGAGGGGCTGCGCGAAGACGATCCGTTGCGCTCGGCGTCGGTGGCGGTGGTGGGCTGGCAGCGGGCGCTGCTCTGGTCGGCGCTGCTCATCACGATCCTCTGCGCGGTGCGGTGGCCGATGGGTACCGCGGTGGTGCTGGTCGGGGTGAGCACCGTCGCGTATCTGCTGACGATGACCGACCGGGTCCTGATCTTCCGGCAGGGCCTGCGCTCGCGGCCCATCGGCATCTCCGACGAGGCGGCCCGGGCAATCCCCGACGAGGATCTGCCGCGGTACACCATTCTGGTTCCCGCCTACAACGAGCCCGAAGTGGTGGGTGACCTCATCGGCGCGATGGCCACCCTGGAATACCCCCGGGACAAGCTGCAGGTGCTGCTGCTGCTGGAAGCCGACGACGACGTCACCATCGTCGCGGCCCGAGACTGCGCGGAGTCCGACGCGATCACCCTGTGTCTGGTTCCGCCCGCGCATCCGCGTACCAAACCCAAGGCGTGCAACTACGGCCTGCATTTCGCGACCGGTGAGATCGTCACGATCTACGACGCCGAGGATCTGCCGGAGCCGCTGCAGTTGCGCCGTGTGGTGGCCGCCTTCCGGTCGTTACCCGACAACGTGGCGTGCGTGCAGGCGAAGCTGGTGTACCACAACGGACATCAGAACATCCTCACCGCGTGGTTCACCGCGGAGTACGGACTCTGGTTCGGGTACCTGCTGCCCGGGATGATGGTGTCGACGTCACCGATCCCGTTGGGCGGCACGTCGAATCACCTGCGCCGCGACGTTCTCGACGAGATCGGCGCGTGGGATCCGTTCAACGTCACCGAGGACGCCGACCTCGGCCTGCGCATCGCCTCGAGCGGCTACCACACCGCCGTGATCGACTCCTACACGCTCGAGGAGGCCAACAGCGATCCGATCAACTGGGTCCGGCAGCGCTCGCGCTGGTACAAGGGCTACCTGCAGACCTGGCTGGTCCAGATCCGCCGGCCCGTGCGGCTGTACAAGACCGTCGGGTTCCGCAGCTTCCTGCGGTTCAACCTGGTGCTCGGCGGTACCCCGATCGTGTCGGTGCTCAACCTGGTGTTCTGGCTCATCACCGTGCTGTGGTTCCTGGGGCAGCCGAAGGTGGTCGAAGAGGTCTTCCCGCCCTACATCTACTTCCCCGCGTTGGTGGCCCTGGTGCTCGGCAACGCCGCGACGATCATGATGAACCTGATCGCGCTGCGGGAGGACGACCGCAGCGATCTGCTGCTCGCCGCCATCACGGTGCCGATTTTCTGGGTGATGATGAGTGTGGCGGCCGCCAAAGGCCTTTACCAGATGATCCGCAATCCGTCCTACTGGGAGAAGACCTTTCACGGTCTGGCGGACAAACCGCCCGAACATCCGGCCGACGCTCGAAAAGCCGGGGCGCCATGACCCGACGGCGCCTGCTGGTGGCGCTGTTCTTCGCGGCGCTGGTCCTCTACGGCGCGGTGGGCTACTGGCTGCAGGTGCGCCACGGCTTCATCCTGGGCGACGCCCTGTCGCGCGTGATGGCGGCGCAGTCGGTGCTGTTCAGCCGTGACCCGCACCTGGCCGCGATCGGCTTCATCTTCACGCCGTTGACCGCGATGGTGCAGATACCGTTCCTGACACTGAGCCCGATCTGGCCCGACATCGCCGAACGCGCTTTCTCGGGCACGCTGATGTCGGCGCTGTTCATGGCCGGCGCGGTCGTCCAGATCGCCGGAATGGGCCTGGACCGGGGGCTGCCGCGCTGCTACACGCTGGCCATCACCGCCGCGTTCGCGCTCAACCCGATGATCGTGTTCTACGGCGCCAACGGGATGAGCGAGGCGCCGTTCATCTTCTTCATGTCGTGGGCGGTCCGCAGGCTGATCATGTGGATGGTCGACGACGACGTGCACCACCTCGTGACCGCGGGCGGTATCGCGATGGGATTGGCCTATCTGACCCGCTACGACGCGGTGGCCTGTATCGCCGCGGCGGGTGTGCTGGTCGGCGTCACCACCTACCGGCGCGCCACGCCGTCGCCGCGAATCCGGCGGGCACTGCTCGACGTCCTCCTGGTCAGCGGGCCGGGGCTGGCCACCTTCCTCGGCTGGGCCGGGGTCAGCTGGTTGATCACCGGGGAAGCGTTCGCGCAGTTCACCTCTCAGTACGGCAACACCGCGATCCTGGAGCAGTCCGGGGCGTCCGCCCCCTCGTTCGGCGGCGGGCTGCTGTTCGCGCTCGCCTGCATCACGCTGCTGGCGCCCACACTGGTGCCCATCGCCATGTGGGGCGTGGCGCGGCGATGGGACACGCCGAACTGGCAGGTGATGCTGGTGCCGTTGGGCATCTACGGTGCCGCGCTGGCCTTCCAGGCCTACAGCTACGCGTCGGGGTCGACGTTTCCGTTTCTGCGGTTCTACATCATCGCCATACCGCTGACCGCCTGCCTGGCGATGCTGGCCGTCCCGGACGGGGTGCTCGTCGAGGCGCGGCGGCGGGGCCGCTACGCGCCGCCGCGCGTCGAGACGCAGCCCCCTGGCCGTCGCGCATGGCCGGCGTACGCCCCGGTGGCCCTGCTGTTTGCGGTCACCGTCCCGGTCACGGCGTGGGGGATGGGCATGCCCCGGTACGCGCCCCAGGAGTACGCGCTCGGCGCGGTGCTGTCGCCGGACCCGGACAACGTGACCGAACGCAAGGCCCTCGAACACCGCATCGCCGCCACGTTCTCCACCGAACGCACGATCGCCGACTATCTCGACAGCCTCGATCTGCCCGACTCCTCGGTGATCACCGACACGGTGTACGGGTTCGCCGTCGTGGCGGCGTCGGAGGACCCCAACATGTTCGTCATCCCGTCGGACGGCGACTTCACCGAACGACTCAACGACCCGGCCGCCGGGGGAATCCGCTACCTGCTGGCGGTGCCCAACGAAGGGCGGGGCGTCTCCGACGCCCTGAACCTGCGCTACCCCACCCTGTACGAAACCGGTGCCGACATCGCCACTCTGGAACTGGAGATCCCCAACGACGGCGACAGTCAGCCCGATTGGCGGCTCTACCGGGTCAACGAACCAGCGGTGACGGACTAGCGAGGAATCAGCCGACCTCGCCATTCGAGCCGGTGTAATGTCTGCCGCGAGCAGGGCTGACGCGGCACCACCGACAGGGACGGGGCGTTATGGCGACGGAGTTCAACGGCAGGATCGAACTGGACATCCGGGATTCCGAACCGGATTGGGGCCCGTATGCGCCGCCCACCGCGCCGCCCGACGCCCCCAACGTGCTTTATCTCGTCTGGGACGACGTCGGTATCGCGACGTGGGACTGCTTCGGTGGGCTGGTCGACATGCCGGCCATGCGCCGCATCGCCGAACGCGGAGTCCGGCTTTCGCAGTTCCACACCACCGCCCTTTGCTCGCCCACGCGTGCCTCACTGCTGACCGGACGCAACGCCACCACGGTCGGCATGGCGATCGTCGAAGAATTCACCGAGGGTTTCCCCGGCATCAACGGCCGCATTCCTCCTGACACCGCCCTGATCTCGGAGGTGCTGGCCGAACGCGGATACAGCACGTCCTGTGTCGGAAAATGGCATCTGACGCCCCTGGAGGAGTCCAATCTCGCTGCCACCCGCCGACACTGGCCGCTGTCCCGCGGCTTCGACCGGTTCTACGGGTTCATGGGCGGCGAGACCGACCAGTGGTACCCGGAGCTGATCTACGACGGCCATCCGGTCGAGGCGCCCGCCACGCCGGAGGAGGGCTACCACTTCTCCAAGGACATGGCCGACCGGACCATCGAATTCATTCGCGATTCGACGATGATCGCACCGGACAAGCCCTGGTTCTCCTACGTCTGCCCGGGCGCCGGGCACGCGCCACATCATGTGTTCACCGAATGGGCGGACCGCTACGCCGGCGCCTTCGACATGGGTTACGAGCGGTACCGAGAGATCGTGCTGGAGAACCAGAAGCGGCTCGGCATCGTCGCACCGGACACCGAGCTCTCCCCGGTCAACCCGTGCAGCGATGTCACCGGCCCGGACGGGCAACCCTGGCCGGAGCAGGACACGGTGCGGCCGTGGGACGAGCTCAGCGAGGACGAGAAGAAGCTGTTCGCCCGCATGGCCGAGGTGTTCGCCGGTTTCCTGTCCTACACCGATGCGCAGATCGGCCGCATCCTGGACTATCTCGAGGAGTCCGGTCAGCTCGACAACACCATCATCGTCGTCATCAGCGACAACGGCGCCAGCGGTGAGGGCGGGCCGAACGGGTCCGTCAACGAGGGCAAGTTCTTCAACGGGTACATCGACACCGTCGAGGACAGCATGCGCTTCTTCGACGAACTGGGTGGCCCCACGACATACGGCCATTACCCGATCGGGTGGGCGATGGCGTTCAACACCCCCTACAAGCTGTACAAGCGCTACGCCTCGCACGAGGGCGGGATCGCCGACGCCGCGATCATCTCCTGGCCCGCAGGCATTTCCGCGCATGGAGAGATCCGCGACAACTACGTCAACGTCTGCGACATCACCCCGACGGTGTACGACCTGCTCGGCATCGTGGCGCCGGCCACCGTGAAAGGCATTCCGCAGAAACCGCTGGACGGCGTCAGCTTCAAAGTGGCCCTGGCTGATCCGGACGCCCCCACGGGCAAGGAGACGCAGTTCTACACGATGCTGGGCACCAGGGGCATCTGGCACCGGGGCTGGTTCGCCAGCGCCGTGCACCCCGCCGCACCGTCGGGGTGGTCGCATTTCGACCAGGACCGTTGGGAGCTCTTCCATCTCGACGTCGACCGCAGCCAGTGCCACGACCTGGCCGCCGAACATCCCGACAAGCTCGCCGAACTGCAGGCGCTGTGGCTGTCGGAAGCCGAGAAGTACAACGGCATCCCGTTGTCCGATCTGGGTGTGTTCGAGATGATCAGCCGGTGGCGGCCCTCATTGGCCGGGGACCGCACGAGCTACGTTTACTACCCGCACACCGCCCCCGTCGCGGTCGGCGGCTGCGTCAACATCGCGGGCCGGTCGTTCTCGGTGCTGGCCGACGTGACCGTCGACAGCGAGGACGTGCGTGGCGTGCTGTTCAAACAGGGTGCGGGACATGGTGGTTACGTGCTGTACGTCGACGAGGGCCGACTGCAGTTCGTGTACAACTTCTTCGGCGAGGAGGAACAGCACGTCGGCGCGGCCGACCCGCTGCCCGCGGGCGCCCACATCGTCGGTGTCGGCTTCGCGCGCACCGGCACCGTGGAGGGCAGCCACACCCCGGTCGGGGACGTCACCCTGTACGTCGACGGCGCGGCGGTGGCCTCCCGCACCGGCGTCAAGGCCCATCCGGTGATGTTCGGCCTCGCCGGCGGTGGGGTCAGCGTGGGCCGCAATGCGGGGCAACCGGTGTCGACGGCCTACCGCGCGCCGTTCGAGTTCACCGGCGGCACGATCGGCCGGATCGTCGTCGACGTCTCGGGCGCGCCCTACCTCGACGCCGAGCGCGAGCTCGCCCGGGCCTTCGCCAGGGACTGACGGTGCCGCGCCGCCTCGCCGTCGTCGCACTGCTCGCCGTGCTGGCCGGGTCGGCGTGCACGCGCAGCAGCGAGGGCGTGCCGGTGGCCGCCCCCGGCGCGCAGCAGAGCGCCAGCACCACCACCGCGACGACCGGGCGCGACGAGCCCGCTCCCGGTGTGGTGCCGCCCCCGGAGCCGCGGCCCGGCCCGGAACCGCTCTGCGCGCCGGCCACCCTGCCGCCGGTGCGCACGGTCGCCCTGGTGGCCGATCCGGACGCGCCGACGGCAACAGTGGCCGTGCCGGACGGATGGTCGATGTCCGGCGGCAACGGCGACGTCGGTGCCGAACTCAACGGGCCGGCGGGCATGCGGGCGGTGGTCACGATCGCCGCGACCGACGCCGATGCGGAGACGGCCTTCCGCGAGTACGCCGACCAGCTCACCGCCGACAGCTCCATCACCACCCTCAGCGTGCTGCCGGGAGAGATGTGCGGAATGTCCGGGCAGACGTTGCTCGGCATCCTGTCCGACGGCACACAGACCGTCCAGTACCGCGACCGCATCGTGCACGTCCCGGCCGGCGAGCGTGACTACCTGATCGCCGTGCACGTCACGGCACCGTCCGACGCGCCCGGATTCGACGAGCCGGCGGCGCTGCTGACCGACGACTTCGAGATCGGCCTACCCTGAAACGCATGCTCACCGACCTCGTCGACATCGACGGCGGTACCTTCCGGATGGGCTCGACCCGCTTCTACCCCGAAGAGGCGCCCGCCCACACCGTCAGCGTCGCCCCGTACGCGATCGAGCGCCATCCGGTGACCAACGCGCAGTTCGCCGAATTCGTCGGCGACACCGGCTATCGGACCGTCGCCGAACTCGCGCCCGACCCGGCGCTGTTCCCCGGCGCTGCCGCCGAGGACCTGGTGCCCGGAGCGCTGGTGTTCCACCCCACCAGCGGGCCGGTCGACCTGCGCGACTGGCGCCAATGGTGGCAGTGGGTTCCCGGCGCGGACTGGCGGCACCCCTTCGGGCCGGGCAGCGACATCGACGCGCTCGCCGACCGGCCCGCGCACCCGGTGGTCCAGGTCTGCTACGCCGACGCCGCCGCCTACGCACGCTGGGCCGGCCGGCGGTTGCCGACCGAAGCGGAATGGGAGTTCGCGGCGCGGGGCGGATCGACGTCGACCTACCCGTGGGGCGAGGAGCCCGCGCCCGGCGGCCAGGTGATGGCCAACACCTGGCAGGGCTGCTTCCCGTATCGCAACGACGGTGCCCTCGGCTGGGCGGGCACCTCGCCGGTCGGGGCTTTTCCGCCGAACGGCTACGGGCTGGTCGACATGATCGGCAATGTGTGGGAGTGGACGACGACCCGGTTCAGCGGCCACCACGAGATGGGCGGCGGCACTCAGACATGCTGTCCGGCAGCGGGTCCCGATCCCACGCTGGTCCAGGCGCTGAAGGGTGGATCGCATCTGTGCGCGCCGGAGTACTGCCACCGGTACCGGCCCGCGGCGCGTTCACCGCAATCCCAGGACAGCGCCACCACCCACATCGGTTTCCGATGCGTCACCGGCGCGTAGGTTGGGGTGATGGTTGACGCGGTCGCCGATCTCGGTGCGCAGAAGTTCGTGTCGTTGACGACGTACAAACGCAGCGGTGAGGCCGTCGCGACGCCGATGTGGGTGGCGGCGCAGGACGGTCGGCTCGCGTTCTGGACGCCGTCGGACAGCTGGAAGGTCAAGCGCGCCCGCCGTGACCCCAGGGTGTCGGTCGCCCCGTGCAACCGCACAGGGTCCGTGCCGGAAGGCGCACCCCGGATCGGTGGGCACGCCGAGGTGCTCGACGACGACGACGACGTCCGCCGCGTGCGGGCCGCGATCAAGCGCAAGTACGGCCTGGTGTTCCACGTGGTCACCTTCGTCGAACGGATCATGCGGCGCGGCCGCGAGGAGCGCACCGTGCTGCTGGTGAGCCTGGACTGATCCGGTCAACCGGTGGCGGTCAGCGCCGCGCGCGGCGACAGCCGCAGGTGCCCCAGCCATGCGGTGCCCGCCGTGAGCGCTGCAGCCAGACCGAACGGCACCGCGACGTGGATCCGCAGCAGCAGGGCGCCCACCAGGGCGCCGGCGAAGATCGTCACGATCGCCCCGAGCCGGCGGTTGAACACCGCCCCCCGACCGCCGCGCGGCCACGTCTCGCCCGCCAGCGACGCCAGCGTCGACGTGACGACCACGGTCGTCATGTCGGCGACCGCGACCGCTCGCGCGGCGACGGCCTGCTGACCCATCACCGCTGCCGTCGTCGCGGCGAGCACCACCTTGAGCAGCGGCCCCGCCTCGGACCCGGTGAACGCCGCGACGACGGTCAGGACCGTCAGCGCGAGCGCGCCGACCGAGAGCAGCACCGTCACCCGGTGATGCCAGCCCGGCGGGTCCAGCGAACGAGGTTTACGCAACACCATCCCGGCCACCCACGCCGCCGCGGTGAACGCGACGAGCGCGACCGCAGGGCCCAACACCGGCAGCTCGTCGGCCCCGGCCACACCCATTCCGAGGATCACGATGTTGCCGGTCATGTTGCCGGTGAACACCCGGTCCAGGGCCAGGAAGCCGACCGCGTCGACCACCCCGGTGACGAAGGTCAACGACATGGTGGCCGTCAGGGCGAGCCGGTCGCGGTCCAGTGCAGCGAGCATCGTCGTCCTCAGAACACCAGCAGCGCGAACACCGTGCTCAACACGAGTCCGGTCACCACCGGCAGGAAACACTTGCGGGCCAGCGTGAGCACCGGCACGCGGGCGAAACCGGCGACGGCGATCAGTGACGACCACGCCACGAGGGTGCCACCGCCCGACCAGATGTTGCCCATCTGGCCGATCGCCGCCAGCGTCGACGGGTCCATCCCGCCGGCCGGTCCGAGCGCGCCGGCGAGCGCACCGGTCAGGGGCAGTCCGCTGAAGCCGGAGCCGTCGAGACCCGCGACGATACCGACGATCAGCACGCCGAATGCCAGCACCACGGGGTTGGGGGTGATGTGCGACTGCGTGGCGCTGATCAGGTCGAACAGAAATGCCGGCGGGGTCGCGGTCTCGGGCAGGCTCAGGATGCGGCCGGCGAAATCACCGTTGCCGATGAAGAAGAAGCCCGCGATCGGCAAGACAATGCCCATGGCCTTGAACGCGAAGACCAGCCCGTCGGTGATGTGCGCCGAGGAACTCTCGAGGAAGTTGCGCTTGTCGTTGGTCACGCACGCGGCGAACAGGAGCAGCGCCGCGATTCCGCCGACGATCCCGGCCGCGTCGCCGCCCTGCAGCGGCGGCACCAGAGAGGTGAACTTGCCGAGCAGCAGATAGGCGATGAAGGCGAAGTAGGCGGTGGGGACCAGCACGGCGAACACCTTGGCCGAGTTCGTCTTCGGCGGATCCGACGGCGCCGATTCGGCCACCGGTTCGGTGCGCACCAGCGTCGCCGCGGCCGCCGGACGCGCCTCGGTCACGGACCCACCGGAATCGACCGGGGAGTCTGCAGGGCGGGCCCCCGTCGGGCCGCCCTGACCGCTGCTGCCCGCACTGTCACCGCTGCCCGCGCTCCCGGCGCTCTCGCCGCCGGTCATGCCGAACTTGTCGGCCTTGTTCTCCCATGCCACGAGCAGCTCCGGCGACGGCTTGCGCCACGTGCGGCGCTGGGTGACGTAGGTGACCAGCAGCGCCACCACGCCCACGATCAAGGACAGCACCAGCGACTTGTCCGCCACACTGTCGGGGTCGACGCCGGCCGCCGTGGCCGAGATGCCGGGAGCGACCTTGATGATGTAGTCGGCGGACAACGCCATGCCCTGTCCGGCGATCGCGATCACCATGCCCACCGACAACGGTGTGAGGCCGGCGCGGATCGCCACCGGGATCAGCACGGCACCGACGAGCGGCACCGCCGGCGTGGGCCAGAAGAACAGCGAGATCACGTAGGTGACGAGCGCCAGGATCAGGAAACTGCTTGTGCCCGCGCGCATCACACGGCGGAACGGGGTCACCATCAGCCGATCGGCCCCCATCTCGCGCAGCGCGCCGAGCATCGCGGTGACCAGCGCGATGATCAGGAAGATGTTGAACAACTCCTGGGCGGCCACCAGGCTGGCATTGAAGATCGACGACAGACCGGTGATGATGCTGCCCGAGAACGCCCACGCCGTCAGCATCGTCGCGGCCACGGCCGGCACCACGATGTTCTTGCGCATCGCCATCGTGATCAGGATGACGACGATGCCGGCCAGATAGATCCAGTGCGCGGCAGTCAGTTGAACTTGCATAGGCAGGGCCCTTCGTCGCAACTGCTCGTGGGCTGTGCAGTCTGTTGGTGGAATGCTCGGCGTGTCGACCGTCACGGTCAACGCTCACAGTGCACACCGGTTTGTGGCCACCTATGTGCAATATGCTCCGAGCTTGTCGGTGAGATGTCAGCGCGTTTCAGGCAGGTAACAATGTCGGCGAAAAGCGGCACAGGGCGACTTCGCAGGTGTTAGAGCCGATTTCCGGGTCGCTGTGCGCACTGTTCAGATTCGGCCGCCCTGGCTGTGCATGATGCCCTCGGCGTAGGCTGCCGGTCCGGCCCTGTCGGTGAGACAGTGGGCATGACGCGATATCAGGCCCGCACGGGCATCCCGACAGATCGATGGTGACCTCCGAGCGACCATGACAGACACCGACATTCAGCGGCCGGGCGCCGCCGGCCGGCCGGGGGGTGACGGCACACCGTTGGCGCTCGCGGCCCTGCTCGCCGGCACGTTGGTGGGCACGGTCAGCAACAACGTGGTCAACGTCCCGCTGCCGGCCATCCTCGAGGAGTTCGACGCCCCGCTGAGCAGCGGGGTCTTCGTGGTGGTCGGTTTCCTGCTGACGTTCACCGCCACGATGCCGCTGGTGGGCTGGATCGGGGACCGGTTCGGCCGGCGCCGGGTGTACTGCGTGGCGTTGATCGGCACCGCGGTGTGCGCGGTCGGCGCGGCCACCGCCCCCTCGCTGCAGCTGCTGGTCGCCTGGCGTTGCCTGGGCGGTTTGCTCGCCGCCGCGTTCGCCCCCGCCGTGATGGGACTGCTCACCTGGCTGTTCGACGGGGACAGGCGAGGGCGCGCGGTGGGTGCCTGGGCTTCGGTCAACGGAATCGGACAGGCGGCGGGCCCGGCCATGGGCGGCTTCGTCGCCGATGCGTGGGGGTGGCGCTGGGTGTTCGTGCCGTTGGTGCCCGTCGCGCTGGCCGGCCTGATCGGCACACTGCGCCACATTCCGGCCTATCCGGGCACCAGGATGCGGTTCGACCTGACGGGAGCATGCGCACTGACGTTCGGCTCCGGCCTGCTGATCCTCGGGGTCGCCCTCATCCCCGCCCCCGGCACCACCGCCGCCGTCCTGGCGCTGCTCGGCGTCGCAGTGGCGGTGCTGAGCTTCTTCGTCTGGCACTGTCTACGGGTCGAGAACCCGTTCGTCGCCGTGCGACTCGTCGCCGAGGTGCGCTTCGTCCGCAGTTCGGTGGCGGCGTTCACGCAGATGTTCGCACTCGGTGCGATGTTGCTGGCGGTCCCGCTCTACCTCATCGCCCAGGGCAGGTCCGCGTCGGCGGCCGGGTTGGTGTTGCTCACCGTGCCGGCCACGATGGCCGTGCTGGGGCCGCTGGTCGGTCGCTACCTGGATCGTCTCGGTCCGCGCCGGGTGATGCGTACCGGCCTGGTGCTGCTGATCGTCGCCCAGGCGGGGCTGGCGGCAGCCGTCTCGGACCGGTTCGACGCCGCGCACGCCGTGTTCGTCGCCGTCACGGTGATCCTGGTCCTCGCCGGTGTGGGTATCGCGCTGGTGCAGACGCCGGCCGCGACGGGCGCGACCCGTTCGCCGGCGGGTGCGCACGGCACCGGGCTGGGGTTGTACAACCTGGCCAGGTTCGGTGGTTCCGCGATGGGCGCGGCGTGGGTGGCCATCGCGCTTCACCTGGCGTCCTACCCGGCGGTGTTCGCGCTGACCGCGGTGATGGTGGGGCTGGGCCTACTGGCCTCGTTCTGCGGCGCCGACCCGCCGTGAGGCGGCCTCAGCGATAGCGGGCTTCGCGGTCCACGGCCGCATGGACGTCGGCGAGCATGTCGATGCGGACCGCGAGCCACACGGTGAACTGGTTGTCCGGCACCCGGATGTCGAGTCCCAGGGCCCGCGACATGCGGTCCAGCTTGGCCAGCATGGTGTTGCGGTGGACGTTGAGGGCCCGCGCGGTGGCGTTGACGTTGCCGCCGTGGGACAGGTAGCCGATCAGGGTCTCGACCAGATCAGGTGCCGACCGCAACGGGCCCAGGACGTCCTGGACGAGCGCGCGGCTCTGCTCGGTGTCGGTGATGTCCGCCAGCACGGTGAAGCTGCGCAGTTGCTGATACGAGATGGCCCCGGTCCGGCTCAGCCGACGCGCGATACCCAGCGCGACACGGGCCTCCCGGTAGCCCCCGGACACCTCGCCCGCGCCCCGCGCCGGACGCCCGTAGGCCACGGCGACCGGACTGCCGCGACGCGACTCCAGCTCCGCGGCCATCGCCTCGGCGTACTGGGTCATCTCGCGGCGCATCGAGGTCTCGTCGTCGCCGCGCAGGGAGCGCACGACCACCAGGACGTCGCCGATGACGGTGACATACGAGCGCACCGCCGGGTCGGGGGCGACGCCCGCGGCGTACCGGGCCAACCGGACCATCGACGCGGTCGGATTGTCCACCCCGCGCGGTACCGCGCCGGGCGCGACGAAAACGCCGAAGCGGGAATCGATGTCGATCTCGTGGTACTCGGCCCGGGCGCGCATGTCGTGCTCGCTGGAGAAGTGGCCGTGCACGAGTGCCTGGACGAAGTCACCCCGGGCGCGTTCCTCGGCCTCGTCGACGCTGTGCTGGCGCAGCATCTCCGAGCCGATGATCGCCGTGGCCTGCTCGGTGACCACGACGTGCCTGGCCAGGTCGTGGGTACCCGGCTCGTCGCTGGGCACCAGCACGAGGACCCAGCCCTCGAAGGATTTGCCCAGTCGGATCGCCGTGGACACCACTGTCCAGGTCCCGGCCGGCGTGTCGACCGTTTCCACCCGGGTGTCGTGGTGTGCCGAGCGGCGCGCCGAGGCGGGGAGATCGGTGGTCAGCATGCCGAGGATCGACTCGCTGATGGCTTCGGCGACGTCCGGCGCGATGCCGTGGTGCGCGACCAGGTTTCCGCGCGCGTCGAGCGCCAGCGCCGGATTGCGCGCCAGATTCGAGACCTCGCGGATCAGCAGCTGCAGGCCGGCGCCGCGGTGGAACAGTCCGGCCAGCGACGCGTGCACATGCGTGGCGTAGCGCATGACGTGCACCTCGCGGCTCAGCGCACGCTCGGCCAGCAGGCGGTTCAGTGCGGCGAAACCCGCCGGGAAGGCCATCTCGATGACGACGAGGTGCCCCGGCAGCCGCCGGCCGGGAAAGTCGACGGGTGCCGCCCCGTCGATGACCAGGGTGGTCGCACCGCGCGCGGCCAGGGCGGCCAGCGCGCCGCCGTTGCCCAGCAGCGCTTCGGGCCGGCTGTACACCGCGACGCCGTCGAGCGGGTCGGGGCGGGAGAGAACTTCGGAAAGCGGTAACACCCAGTGCAACTCGCGATCGAGATGGTCGCCGCCGGCGACCACACGGGCCCCGGACATCAGCGCTTCGTCGAGCAGTCCCGCGACGGTCAGTCGATCGTCGTCATGTCCTACCGGCGCCATGTGTCACCTGCTCTGATTCGTGGGCTCCCGATTCGCCTGTACACCGAATACACCCGGAACCGCCCCACACACTATGTGCAGTTTGACCCGGATGCGCGTCGAACGGGGGACATGTTGACCCGGGACCCGGCGCGGCGCCGTTGGTAGACATCTCCACAGGCGCAATGCCTGTCAGCGCAACCCACAGGAGTGAAACCCACCATGCACCAGATCTATCGGATCAATCTCGACGACGCCCTCCCGTTGCTTGCGGCCGGCCGGGCCAAGGCCGAGGAGATCGGCGTCAAGCAGACGCTGTGCATCTGCGACGACGGCGGCAACGTCGTGGCGTTGCACCGGCTTCCCGGCGCGCGGTTGACCGGTGTGGACATCTCGATAGCCAAGGCCTTCACCGCGGCAGGTCACGAGCGGGCCACCCATCTGTTCAACGAGCCGCCCAACGGTCCCGCGCTGCCGGGTAACGAGGCGTTCGGTATCAGCCACATGCTGCCGGGCAAGTTCGCGATCTTCGTCGGCGGCTTTCCGCTGGTGTTCAACGGCCAGATCGTCGGCGGCGTGGGCATCAGTGGCGGCAACGGCGCCCAGGACAAGGAGGTCGGCGCGGCGATCCTCGCCGAGTTCGAGTCGTTGACCGCCGCGGTCGGCGCCCGCTGACCCATTGAGCACTCGGACCGACTGTGCACTCTGACCTGCGAATGCCGATGATCAACGGTGAAGTTGTCCATGGTCAACACGTCGGCACATTCGCTAACGTCGCTGGTGCCGAGGATGATTCGCGACGATGCGTGATCCCGCCACTGCGACGGAGCCCGAATCAGTCACCGCAACAGCGGGTTTCGTGGATCGCATACCACGGTAGCCAACCCATCCCCACTGACGATCAGGAGTCCCACCGATGACCCAACTTCTCGGGCGCGACGAGTTCCGTGCGCAACTCGAAGACGCCATCAAGGGCCGTGAGGCCAAGAACGCGTCGTTCTCCAAGGCGTGGGCCGAGGGCCGGCTCGAGCGCCACCACTTCGCCCGCTGGGCCGAGAACCACTTCCACTACGTCGGTCCGTTCGCCGACTACCTGGCCAACATCTACGCCAACACCCCCGACGAGTTCACCGGCGCCAAGGACTTCACGCTGCAGAACATGTACGAGGAGGAACTGGCCGACATCCGCCACACCGATCTGCTGATCAAGTTCGGCGAGGCGTGCGGTACCACCAAGGAACGCATCGAGGACCCGAACAACATGAACGCGATCACCCGCGGTCTGCAGTCGTGGTGCTACGCGGTGTCGCAGCGCGAGCATTTCGTGGTGGCGACCGCGGCGCTGGTGGTGGGTCTGGAGTCCCAGGTGCCCAGCATCTACACCAAACAGATCGTGCCGCTTCGGGAGGTGTACAAGTTCACCGAGGACGAAATCGAGTTCTTCGACCTGCACATCACCTCCGATGTGGTGCACGGCGAGCGCGGCTACCAGATCGTGCTCGACCATGCCGACACCCCGCAGCTGCAGCAGCGCTGCCTCCAACTGGTGCGCTGGGGTGCCGAGATGCGGTTCTCCTACACCAAGGGCCTGTACGACACCTACGTCGCGCCAGAGCTCGAGCCAGTAGCCGTTTGAGCGATCTCGGCGTGATCGGTTGCGCCGACCGCAACCGATCACGCCGACATCGCCACGAGTCGAGGAGTCCGATGACCGCGGAATGGGTGGCCGTGGCCACCGTCAACGAGATGGGCCGACGCCGCAAACTGCGCGTGGAGCTGAACGACGTGGCCATCGCTCTGTTCCAGGCCGGCGGCCGGGTATACGCCTTCGCCGATCTGTGCGTGCACCAGGACAGGTCGTTGTTCAAGGGCACGCTGTTGCACGGCAAGGTGATCTGCCCCGGCCATCAGTGGCAGTTCGATCTGGAGACCGGTTACGAAGCCGACCAGGACCGCTGCCAGCCGACCTACCCGGTGCGCGTCGACGACGCCGGCACCATCTACGTCCAGCCGACGCCGAAGCGCCCCGAGGCCGCCGCCGAGGCAGAACAGGAGGCGCGGGCATGACCCGGCGCACCGTCGTCACCATCGGAGCCGGGCAGGCCGCCGCCGTCGCCGCCCGCAACCTGCGCAGGAGAGGGTTCGACGGTCGCATCGTGCTTCTCGGCGACGAACCCCACCCGCCGTACCAGCGGCCGCCGCTGTCCAAGGAGTTCCTCAGTGGCGCCGAGGGTCTCGACTCGTTGTGGATTCTGCCGCAGAAGTGGTTGGCCGACAACGACATCGACATCGTCACCGGTGTCGAGGTACGCCGGGTCGACGCGGCGACGAGAGCCGTGCAGATCGACGGTGGCCCCGACATCGAGGCGGACGCGGTGCTGTTCGCCACCGGTGGCCGCCCACGCACGCTGCCCGTGCCCGGCCCCCGCCCCGAACTGATCCACTACCTGCGCACACTCGACGACGCCACCCGGTTGGCGCCCCAGCTCACGGCGGGACGGCGGCTGGCCATCGTCGGCGCCGGCTTCATCGGTCTGGAACTGGCCGCCACCGCCACCGCGGCGGGCGTGCACGTCACGGTCGTCGACCCGGCGCCGCTGCCGCTGGCACGGGTCATCGGGACCGCCATGGGGCAGGCCGTGTGCCGGTTACACCGCGACAGCGGTGTCGACCTGCGCACGGGGTCGGCGCTGGACGCCGTGCGCACCACCGCTGACGGCGTGGTCGTCGACATCGCCGACGGCAGCACCGTGCACGCCGACGTGGCCGTCGTCGGGATCGGCATCACGCCCAACATCGACGCCGCGGCGGCGACCGGGCTGCACCTCGACGACGGCATCGTCACCGACGCCGCCGGACGCACCAGCATTGCGCACATCTTCGCCGCCGGCGACGTCGCGCGCCGCTACTCGCCCCGGGCCGGCGCGCATGTGCGCCTGGAACACTTCGACAACGCCAGCAGGCAGGGCGCCGCCGTGGCCGACGCCATCCTCGATCGCGGAACCGGTTCCGATGAGCCGCCGTGGTTCTGGTCCGACCAGCACGGCCGCAATCTCCAGTTCGTCGGTACCGCAGCCGGCGACCCGCTGATCCGGGGCGACCTCGACGGCATGGATTTCACTGCCGTCTACCTGCAGGGCGGGGCGGTGTGCGGGGCGTTCAGCGTCGAGCGCGGCGAGGACATCATGGCCGTGCGGGAACTGCTGGGCCGTGAGGTCGACACCGCGGCGCTCTGCGACGAGGACACCGACCTGTGGGATCTGGTCTACGACGACGAAGAGGTGCATGCATGACCGACGGCCTGAACTTCATCGGCGGCAACTGGGTGCCCGCCGTCTCGGGGGAGACCTTCACCCGCCGCAACCCGGCGGACCCGACCGACGTCGTCGGCACCTTCCCGGCGTCGGGCCCGCGTGATGTCGCGACAGCGATCGACCACCTGGACAAGGCCGCACCCGAGTGGGCGGCGACCTCCCCGGAACGGCGCGCCGCGGTGCTGGAATCGGCGGCCGCTCATCTGGAAGCCGGCAGTGCGCAGCTGATCGACGAACTGGTGCGCGAAGAGGGCAAAACGGTCGCCGAGGCGACGATGGAGGTCAGCCGCACTCCGGCGAACCTGCGTTTCTACGCCGCCGAAGCCACCCGGTGCGGTGGGGCCACCTATCCCGTCGGCGGTGACACGCTGCTGTACACCGTGCGCGAACCCGTCGGCATCGTCGGGGCCATCACGCCGTGGAACTTCCCGCTCAACATCCCCTCCCGCAAGCTCGGGCCCGCCCTGGCCGTCGGAAACCCGGTGCTGTTCAAGCCGTCCGAGCTGACCCCACTGATGGGGCAGCGCCTGGTGGAGGCACTGCTGGCCGGCGGATTGCCGCCCGGCGCGATTGCGCTGGTCCAGGGCGACGGCGCTGCGGGCGCCGCCGTGGCCGCCGATGACCGGGTCGCCGCGGTCACCTTCACCGGGTCGACCGGGGTGGGGCGGTCCATCTACGGGCGGGTGGGACCGCACCGGCGGGTGCAGCTGGAGATGGGTGGCAAGAACCCGGTGGTGGTGGCCGACGACGCCGACCCGGACCGGGCCGCGGCGCTGATCGTCAAGGGTGCCTTCGGATTGTCCGGTCAGGCGTGCACCGGGACCAGCCGTGTGATCGCCACCGACGCGGTGCACGACGAGCTCGTCGAACGCGTCGTCGCCCGCGCGCAAGCGCTGCGCGTCGGCCCGGGGGCGCAGGCCGGCATCGACATGGGTGCCCTGGCCAGCGCCGAGCAGCTCGCGAAGTTCGTCAGCTACGTGCAGATCGGCACGACCGAGGGAGCGCGCCTGCGCTGCGGCGGATCCACCGTCGACGTGCCCGGCCACGACGGCGGATTCTTCGCGCAGCCGACCGTTTTCACCGACACCACGCCGAGCATGCGGATCGTCACCGACGAGGTGTTCGGGCCGTTGCTGGCGTTCCAGCGGGCCGGATCGCTGCGCGAGGCCATCGAGCTGGCCAACGCCACCGAGTACGGACTCTCGGCGTCGATCATCACCGGCGACCTGGCCGTTGCGCAGACTTTCGTGCGGGAGTCGCGCACCGGTCTGGTCAAGGTCAACCAGCCCACGACGGGGATGGCGATGAACGCGCCCTTCGGCGGCTACAAGGCCTCGTCCACCGCGACCTTCAAAGAACAGGCCGGGCCCTCGATGATGGAGTTCTACCTCACCGAGAAGACCGTGTACCTCAATTCGGCGAGTTGATCGACCACTACAGAAAAACGGAGTATGACAATGGAATTCGTTCGTGTGGCGCGATCAGGTCAGGTGCCCGAGGGGATTGTGCGGCGCTTCTATGCCGGTGAGCACGAGTTCGCGGTGGCGCGGCTGAACGGCAAGGCCTACGCCACCTCCAACTACTGCACCCACCTGGACTGTCTGCTGTCGTCGGGCAAGCTGCGCGACGACGGCATCGGATGCTCCTGCCACGGAAGCGCATTCGACCTCGAGACCGGTGAACCCATCAGCCCGCCGGCCACCGAGCCCATCCAGACGTTCCCGGTGCAGGAGCGCGACGGCGAGATCTTCGTCGGTGTCGAACCGGGTCAGATGCCTGCCGGCCCCACCCGGCGGGCCCGTCGAGGCGCCTGATGGACACGCGGCGGCCGCCGGCCCTGTCGGCCGGTGGCATGGTCAGCAGCAGCCACCCGGCCGCGAGCCTGGCCGGGGCGCGGGTACTGGCCGACGGCGGCAACGCCGTCGACGCGACGCTCGCGATGGCGGCGTTGACCTGGCTGACGCTACCCGGGCAGTGCGGCATCGGCGGGGACGCGTTCGCGGTGGTGCGGGAACCCGACGGCCGGGTCTGGACCGTCAACGGCTCCGGCTACGGGCCCGACGGCGGAACGCGTGACTTCTACACCGACAGAGGCTTTTCCGCGATCCCGCTGGACGGCGCACTGGCCGTCGCGGTACCCGGCGCGCCTGCGGCGCTGGCGCGTCTGCACACCGAAGGCGCCACGTGGTCGCTGGAACAGTTGTGGGAGCCCGCCGCGCGCATCGCCGAGAGCGGTCTGCCGTGTTCGGCGCGAACCGCCGGCGACGTCACCACGGCGCTGACCGCGGTGTGCGCCGACGCCGATCTGAAATCGGTCTACGCCCCGGCGGCACGCCCGCCACATGTCGGAACCCGGCTGGCGCAGCCCGAGTTGGCGCGGACCATCCGCGAACTCGCCCGCGACCCGGGCGGTTTCTACACCGGTGGGTTCGCCGAGCGCGCGGTGGCGGCATTGCAGGCCGGGGGCGCGCCGTTCAGCGGGGCCGAGTGGGCCGCAGGCGCGCACGTCGCCGCCGAACCGTCGGTGTCCGGGCGCTACGCCGGGGCGGTCGTGCACCAGACACCGCTGCCGACACCGGGCTGGATGGTGTTGCAGCAGGCCGGGCTGTGCGACAGTGTCGTCGGCTTCCACGGCTGGATGACCGCCGAGGCGATCGACTGGCTGGCACGCTCGGCGAGGCTGAGCTTCGCCGACCGCCTGGCGCTCTGCGGCTCCGACAACGACGGTGCGCGCTACGTGCTGCAACCCGAACGTCTGGACCTCCAGCGCCGCGACCTGGAAAGCCGTTGTGAGCAGCGGACACCGGTCGATGTCGGGATCGGCGACACCACCTCCACGGTGGCCGTCGACGCCGACGGTCGCGCGGTCAGCTTCATCCATTCGCTGGCCTTCACGTTCGGCGCCAAGTTCACCGTGCCGGGCACCGGGGTGGTCCTCAACAACCGGTTGGGCCGTGGCGCCTATCTGATCCCCGGTCACCCCAACGAGGTGGCGCCTCGGCGCAAGCCGTTGCACACCCTCAACGCCTGGGTCGTCACCGACGACGCCGGCGCGCTGTTGCATGCGGGCAACACCCCCGGTGGCGACGGGCAGGTGCAATGGAACATGCAGCTGATCTCGCACCTGCTCGATCACGGACTCGATCCCGCGGAGGCGGTGTCCGCGCCGCGCTTCACCGTGTTCCCGGGTTCCGACGCCGACGTGGTCGGCGCGACCGAGGAGCTGCGTATCGAGGGCACAGTCCCGGACGCTGTCCGGTCCCAGCTGGCGTCCTGGGGGCACCGAGTCATCACCCAGGGTGCGCTCGACGCCGGCGGTAGTGCCCAGGTCATCTCGCTCGACGAGCGAGGGGTGCTCTCGGGTGCCGCCGACCCGCGGCAGGAGGGGGTCGCGCTCGGTGTCGACTGAGCGTCCGGTCCCGCGCCCTCAGGGTGACTACGTGCCGGCGGTGCTGCACGGCGGTGTCGTCTACACCGCCGGCATGACGCCGCGACGCGACGGCGTGCTCGCGTTCACCGGTGTGGTGGGGGACGGGCTCGACCCGGATCAGGCGCGGTTTGCGGCCGGGTTGGCGGCAGGCAACGCACTGGTCGCTGCTCGGTCGGCGATACCCAGCGGGGCCGCACTCCGGTGTCTGAAGATGACGGTGTTCATCGCGTGCACAGCGGAATTCACTGCTCTGTCGGCAGTGGCCGACGGGGCATCCGCGGTGCTGGTCGACGAACTCGGCGAGGTCGGTCGCCCTGCCCGTAGCGCAATCGGGGTGTGCGCACTGCCCTCCGGCGCGCCGGTCGAGGTCGAACTCGTCTGCGCAGTGGTCAGCTGAGACTCCTCTAGCAGAAGCGGTCGGCCTCGATGCGATTTCAGCAGAATCGGTGCACGATGCACAGGACACGGCGGAGAGGTCGAGCAGGATGACCTTTGCGGGTGAACAACGGTCGTCATAGGTTCATCGAATCCATTGGTGCCTGAAGCCAATCGGATCGGTGACAGCGCCAAGTGATCCGCCCACGGCGTCACCACACCGCCCACCCGCAATCCGTGGGATCTGGAGAGGATCCCAGGGGGATCGAGCGGTGGATCTGCGGCCGCGGTGGCCTCCGGACAATGCCTGGCGGCGTTGGGCAGCGACACCGGCGGTTCGATCCGGGTGCCGTCGGCGTTGTGCGGGGTGTCGGGTCTACGGCCGGGCCGCGACGACATCCCCGTCGACGGGGTCGCGGCGTTCTCGCCGCGGCTGGACACCTGCGGACCGATCGGGCGCGACGTTCGCGACCTCGCTCTGCTCCACGCCGTCCTCAGCGGACGACGAGGCACGGTGCCGTCTGACGTCGGCGGGCTGACCGCCGGAATCGTCGGTGCGCAGACAGGTGAGCTGGGGGACGGAGTCGGCGAGGCCGTCGCCGCCGTCGCCGACGTGATGGCCGAAGCGGGTATGCGGGCGCGGCCTGTCTCGGTTCCGCCGTTCGACGCGTGGAGCGCGCCGCGCGCACAGTACGTGCTGACCGACTTTCTCGACGTCCACCGGGACGCCGGCTTCTACCCTCAGCGGACGGATCGCTACACCGCTGAGGTGGCGGGGTACCTGCGGCACGCCGAGACCATCCCGGCAGCGGCGCGGACCGCGGCCATCGCTGCACTAGACGAGCTCGCGCGGTGTCTGGCGGCTTCCTGCGCCGGCGTCGACGTGGTGGTGTTGCCGACCACCCCGGTGACCGCGCCCCGGGTGCGGGACTGTGCCTACGATCCCGACCAGGCGGGACGGGCGGCGGTGATCGGCACCCTGATGAGGTTGTGTGGGCCGTTCAGCTGGTGTGGCTGGGCGGCAGTGTCGGTGCCGTGCGGGTTCGACGCCGGCGGGATGCCGATCGGGGTGCAGATCGCCGGTCGCAGCGCGTCAACGGTGCTCGCGGTCGCCGCCGCCTACCAGGACCGCACCAGCCACCACCTGCGCGAACCGATGCTGCTACCGTCGCGCCGTAGCGAGGCCCCCGCCGTCGGCTGACGGCACGCCGTCCCGCCCGGCTTGCGAGGCTGAGTCTCGGTCTGAGCCGGGAAAGACCGGCGATTTGGAGCATTCCCCGAGCTCACCTAGTATATGGGGGTTGCCTCGGGCAGACCTCGGTTCTCTTCATGGGAGAAAACCCTGCGTGCCTCTTGGGGTGACGTGAATTAGTGACAAGACCGCGCACGTCAGGTCGGTATCTGCCGTGCACACAGTAACCAGGTCGAGGAGATCCAGTGATTCAGCAGGAATCGCGGCTGAAGGTCGCCGACAACACGGGCGCCAAGGAGATCTTGTGCATCCGCGTGCTCGGCGGCTCGTCGCGGCGCTACGCCGGCATCGGTGATGTCATCGTGGCGACGGTCAAGGACGCCATCCCCGGCGGCAACGTCAAGCGCGGCGACGTCGTCAAGGCCGTCGTGGTGCGCACCGTCAAGGAGCGCCGCCGCGCCGACGGCAGCTACATCAAGTTCGACGAGAACGCCGCCGTCATCATCAAGCCCGACAACGACCCGCGCGGCACCCGCATCTTCGGGCCCGTCGGTCGCGAACTGCGCGAAAAGCGCTTCATGAAGATCGTCTCGCTCGCCCCGGAGGTGTTGTAGATGAAGGTCCGCAAGGGCGACACGGTGCTCGTCATCTCCGGCAAGGACAAGGGCGCCAAGGGCAAGGTTCTGGTGGCCTACCCCGACCGCGAGAAGGTCCTGGTCGAGGGCGTCAACCGGATCAAGAAGCACACCCCCGAGTCGCGCACCGAACGTGGCGCCTCCTCTGGCGGCATCGTCACCCA
>Ga0310345_10001827_pt1 | contig 22739 bp, 24 predicted proteins | sample HC15DNA20500_MG_FD_204667 | JGI IMG/M metagenome (GOLD analysis project Ga0310345, IMG submission 204667) | Marine microbial communities from station ALOHA, North Pacific Subtropical Gyre - HC15-DNA-20-500_MG | ecosystem: Environmental > Aquatic > Marine > Oceanic | place: Pacific Ocean: North... | reverse complement strand
GGCGGAGACAACAATGCACTAACTATCAACCCGGACCACCCGCTGGGGGCTGCTCAGTTGGGTGGGAGGGGACAAGGACAAGTTCTGGTACAAGAGCGAAGGCGAGAAGAACGGTCCGCGCACCGAGCAGCTAGAGCTCCAGGCGCTTTACAGCCGCAACGTCTTCACTTACTTCGACGTTCAGAGCGGACTGCGCTACGACGTCAAGCCAGACGGCCGTGCATATGCCGTCTTTGGCATCCAGGGCCTTTCTCCCTATCGGATCGAGACGCAAGTCCACGCCTTTGTGGGCTTTAAGGGTGATATAAGTGTCCGCTTCAAGCAGAGCTTCGATCTGCTGATGACGAACAGGTTGATCATCGCCCCGACTCTGGAAACTGACTTCTATCTGACCGACGCTCGCGAACGTCGCGTGGAGTCGGGCTTCTCTGTGATAGAGACAGCCGTGCAGACGCGATACGAATTCAGTCGTAAATTGGCCCCGTACGTTGCAGTAATCTATGAGAGCAAGTTAGGCGGAACTGCACGGCTTGCACGGCTGGACGGGGAAAGTGAGGGCGGCTGGGCCGTGCGCACCGGTATCAGGGCCTGGTTCTAAACCATACGTCAACCGACGCAGGGTAATTTAGCGCCGCTTTGCCCGCGAAGTATTGCCAAGCAGGAAATTTCTGCGCGTGCCGATAAACCCGCATCATTAGCCTTAGTGGTGCGCGCGCAACGCAGGCTCTGCGCGGCCTTGGGACACAATCAACGAAGTAGTCAGTGTCATCTTTAATTCATAGTGCGTCTGCTCCTCTAGAAGGCCAAATGATAGAGCCCTCCATGCATGAAGGTGCCGCCCAAGAAACCTTGTATGGAGATCGCCAGCGTCATCACGCCCAGCAAAGTCCAATACACCCTACGTGAGCGGTCAGGCGCTTCGCGGTGCCTCGTCGCCAGGTAGGCCAGGACAACACCAAATCCTGCGATGGTGGTCCCGAGCCAGCGGTGCGTCATCAAAATGGGATTGCGATCCCATAGATAGAAGCCGCCGGCAAACCAGCCTAAAAATGCGGCTACGATCGCGCCCAGTGCGCCGACCACCAACATGACGTGCGCCGCACGCTGATAATCGTGGTCGCGGCGCCACAGGCCGAACAGCTCTACCGCAAAGGCTCCAATGAACATCGCGATCGGAAAGTGGATAACCATGGTGTGGACGCGCCCAAGCCAGCTTACAAGGCGCTGTCCGAAGCTCTTGTTCTTATTAGCTCCTTCGTCGTGCATTCCGCCCATAGTCATACCATCGCCGGCGTTATCCGAACCGGGGTCCGTCATGGAGCCCATTGCCATGTGATCGTCGCTTTTGGCAGGCACCGCGCTGTTCGACGTACCAGGCCCTGCTCCTAGCGCATTGTGATCTTCATGTGCCAATGCCACCGAGCCCGTCGACAGTGCGACAAAGGTGAGAAGGATAGCTATTGTGCGCTTCGCGGAGCTCATCATTGTTGTTTGTATCCAAATGATCTTCGCGCATGCCAGGGAATCCCTTTGCTCTGACGCGATATGAACGAAGTTGCTCTCAGGAGCAGCTCAATGCGCCATCGATACCCAAGCCGGGGCGAGCAGCATCCAGAGCGCCATCGCCACCATCATCACGTTCTCGGTAAGCGAGATGAAGCCCAAGGGCACGTTACTGTCGCCGCCTACGCAGGCACATTTCAGCTCGCGCTTGTCGACATAGACGGCTTTGAATACCGACACTGCCCCGATCGTGCCAATGACGAGCGCCACCGGCACTGACAGCCACGTCAACGCGCCCGCGGCCATCAGCACGCCCGCGCCACCTTCCGCGAACGGATAGATATAGGAATAGGGCACCCAGCGTTTGGCGAGCAGATCGTAGTTGAGGAACATGCTCGAAAAGCTCTCGACGTTCTGGAGCTTGAGCATGGCGAGGATGCACATCGAGAAGGCGATGAACCATTCGCCCGCGCGCACCGTGAACGGCGTCCCCAGCACGGCATAGCTGACCGCGAGCGCCATAAGCGCCGTCATCGCGAACACCGCGATCACCGGCCGATAGGTGACCGCCTTGGGATCGCGCACCGTCTTGCCAAAAAAGCGGCGCAGATCGTCATAGCCCCCGACCCGCTCCCCCGCGATGAAGGTCTGCGGTGTCGTCTTGACCCCGTGCTCCGCCTTGAAGGCGTCGGTCTCCTCCCGCGTCGTCAACCAATGGTCGTCAACCGCGTAACCTTCCCGGCGCAGCAGGTCTTTCGCCTTCAGGCCATAGGGGCAGGTGTGTCCCGGCATCACCATCCGGTATATCGTTGCCTGTTTGGCGGGGATGGTCGCCACCGTAAATCTCCGACGATGTCAGACCGGATGGTCGCTAAGGATGACAAAGCGTAAAGTCATCTTCTGAAAGGGAGCTTCAATCGCACGGCCAAGACGACAATTGTCCCCGCCCACAACAACAGGGGAAACGGGTCGCCAACTCCGTGGCGGTGACCCGCTGCCGCCCATCCCTGCACTACTTTGACTTGGCCGCCACCTTATGATGAGCACCCTCGTGCGCGTCCTTTTTGTGCGCGAGCTTTTTTGGTGCAGCTTTCTGGCTCTTGCTGTTAATTTGAGGGCTCGGACCCATCTTCATTCCAGCCATAGAGCCGCCGTTCGTCTGCGCCGAAGCGACGCTCACACCGGCCGTGACGATACCGACGGCCGCTACAACCTGAAGCAGCTTTCCGGCGAATCTCATTCTGATCATGACCTCTCCAATCTTCAACGGTGGAGGCGCGGCTATCGGCCTGCCTACAAGGTATTACGCGGCCAAATGCTTTTACCCTCGCGGCCTGCGATCTGATTGCTCGCGCCAGTGCCGGTGCTGCACGCTAGGTCGGTCGGTTCATGCCTTGTGCTCGATGCGAACCTTGTCGAAGCTGCCGCGAAGAGGGGTTACGTGATCCTGCAACGGGGGGTGCGGGTGGCCAGCGCCTTGTTCCCAAAAGGCTTGGGGGATCATCTCCGTGCCAGGATCGAGGAAGCCGTTTGCAATCGTCGCGTTCTCGCCATAGCCCGCCACGAACAGCACCTTCAATTCGCCGCGGTGGACATACGCGGCGTCCGGTAACTGGCGGCCATTCAGCGCAAGCAGCCCAATGCCGGCGACGAGGAGCTAGAATGTCATGCCGGACTGCCGCAGCGTCAGCCCTAGAGGTCCGTCCACCGCCGCCATTGCGCGTTAGCCGAACTCTTCCAGCACATCGATGACCAAAGCGGGCACAGTGCGTTCGTCCCTGCTGATGACGGACACCACCTCACCCGCTTCGGCGTGGCACCCGTCGGTCAGCCCCTCCAGCGTCAGATTTGGTAGGTGCGGCACGCGCTTTGCCATCGGCCGCCGCTACAGCTCCCCTAGCTTGGGTCGGCATCCGAATGCGCCTCCCCGTGCATCTTAAAGTCGCAACCCGCCGGGCTAAGCGGCTCTGGCTATCGATCATGAGGTCACGGCGGTGGCAAAATGCGACGGCTGCTTGCACAAGGGAAGCATTCGTGCAGATCGCTCGCGCAGTTTTCGCCGACCGCGATGACCTGCTACGAAGCTACCCAAATGACTCACAATTGACACGGCGTCGACGAGAAGCCCGAAGCTGCTTCGTATCAGTAGATTGTGCGCAAGCCAGGCTGGCGCAGCGATCAGGAAGCCTCTCTTCATTGCCGTTGTTGTTGTACGGGTGCGCGCCACACTTCCGAGCAAGCCCCCCGCCAGCGCCAAGCAAGAGGACAATCCCTGCCATGTGCAGACGGCGAACAACACGAGGAGGACGGCACTTTCGGCGGTCAGCAATATCACCAGGGCGCGATCCTTGATGACCGCCCGCACAAAGAGCTGACAACCCGCTACCGCGCTGCAGGCTGCGGCTGTTCCTAAACCCCCGACGGCGAAATAGACACCGAACGCGATCGCTCCGCCGATCTGCACAGCCATGGCGGTTTCGAGCCGCTTCAGGTGTGGCCATAGCAGGACAGTAAACACGCCCAACGACCCCGCCGTGGTCCGCGCTAACTCAGCCGGAATTATACTGCTCATCCAGTCCAACAAAGCTGCTCCTTCCTGGCAGCCTGGAGTAAGCAAATTTGGTTAACGCACGATCACCGCCGAGTACCGTCTGCCGGGTGAGCTTGCGCGGAGCACTCCAAAGGATCTGATCCGGCGGACCGCTGTACGGCGCACGGTCGCATCATGGCGTGCGCACGCGTCGGCTCACCACCAAATGACGACGGCCACTAGCAACGGCAGGCCGACGACGGCGTGCACGATCTGTGTGTCTTTGCAGTGCACACAAGCATCTTCGCTGATACCGCACACAAGAAGACGGCTAACCGCGATGGAGCCGTTTATCAGATTCCACTTGCGCGAGCACGAACGAAGAGGCTTCTGAATTCAGCTTCTGAGAGCGCGCCCTCCGCTACAACGCGACCTGCGAGATAGGCAGGCGTACCTTGTAGGCCGAGCGAGAAGGCGTCCAACGCAGCCTGGCTCAAGGTGCGATCAATCCGCTCCTTTCTGGCGCGGAGGTCTGCTTCCACTCTGGTCCAATCAATCCCGACGCCAGTTGCAACTGACTGCAACACTGATTGGTCGAGCGCGCCTGGGAAGCGCATCAAGGCATCATGCATTGCAGCATATTTCCCCTGGAAGTAGCCCGCGATTGCAACGCGCGCCGCGTCCTCTGAGCGGCGTCCAAAGATCGGCCATTCCTTGTACATCACACCGACCCGGCCGTCGTGTATTAGAGCCGCTTGCATCGCCGGGTCTGCACGTCTGCAGGCGGGGCACTGGTAATCCGTGAAGACTACTAGCATGAGGTCATGATCGTGGGGGAAGGAGCGGGGGGCCAACCTGTCCTCCGTGACTCTATCGAGTACTGACGATCTGTTCAGTTCTCTTCCGACGGGTCGAGCCCGCCGTAGCAAATAGCTGGCGACTATGCCCCCCGTTAAGGCGACAACCAGACCGCGACGTTCCTTGATCATAGCGAGGGCTCAAAAACCCTGCGGTACGCAGCTAATTTGGCTGTCATCGCTAACTCACTTTCGTTAACGGAGGTCCGTTCTTGCATGACTGAGCACTATCGTTCTGGTCGACCGCGCGTGGCATTGAGCAATGCATCGATGACGTTCGTGGAGGGATGAACAATATACGGCAAACTCATTGTCCGCGTTTCTTGTAGCCCACGTTCCCGAGCACCCGTAACTAATGTTGAACGAAGACCCCTTTGGTAGGTACAAGGCACTGTTATACCAAGGCTTGACCCGTGTTCCCAAGCTATACCGAACAAATGTCGACGCGAGGATAATCTATTGGCATGCCTCGTACCGCTGCCTCAGGGCGGCCCGGCATGGCAGCCTGCCTGGACCAATCGGCTGACACCGTCGTATCCTTGAACTCGTCGAGACAGATGGCAATGTCGAAGGCGACGGATGCTACTGAGCGTTGCCATCCATGTTTGATGCGACGGCCCGCTCACGTCTCGCGCTCTCGGCAGAGGCGGCGGGCTTATTCGGGCGACGCAGTGAAAATTGTTAACTCGAGACGAGTAACCCGCGGCGGTGCAGACCTTAACTCGTCGCCATCCTAGCGGGGTCCTTCCCATAGAGACTGTGAGGGGCTTACCCTTGGAACGAGCATCCGCCCGAGTCCTTATGCCGTCAACCGCTTTCCCAGGAGGCCTGAGCTCTCCCCCTTGTGCGACATCGCAGGCCATGCTGTCATCCGATTTCGGTCGTCGGTTCGTGCTCTTCGCGGATGCGGAGGAGGAGTTTGACTGGAGCCGTCCGTTGCGTCGCGATGCTACATCTACCGAGGCCGTTGCCAGCCTCCCGGCGGCAACGCGGCGCCTAAATGATCGAGGAGTTATCCCCACCTATCTGGTTGATTACCCCATTATCGGCCAGGAACGCAGCGCAGCCACCATGAGAACAATGGTCGAGGACGGCGCCTGCACCTTCGGGGCGCACCTGCACCCGTGGGTTAATCCGCCCTTCGAGGAAGTCGTATCTGGCCCAAACAGCTTCGCCGGCCGATTGCCGATCGAGCTTGAACGCGAGAAGCTCCGCCTGTTGACCGAACGGATCACCGAAACGTTGGGAAGCCGGCCGATAGTCTATCGTGCCGGACGGTACGGTGTCGGCGTAAACACGGCGACCCTTCTCCTAGAACTGGGGTATCGCATGGACGTGTCCGTACGATCCTTGTACGATTATTCCGCCGAAGGCGGTCCCGACTTCGTGCGGCACCCGATCGCGCCTTATTGGGTAACGCGGGAACTGCTCGAGGTACCGCTTACAGCCGGTTTCATCGGCCCGATGCGACACTGGCCTACATTGTTCAACTCTCGGAGGTTGCGTGGGCCGTTGGCCGCCACTCGTATGCTCGGCCGCGTGCCTCTCACTCCTGAAGGCACCCCGCTACGAGAAGCTTTGGCCGTTCTGCACCACCTCATCGACGCGAACGTTCGAGTGTTCAGTCTGTCGTTCCACACACCGTCCGTTGCGATCGGGTACACACCCTACGTGCGCGATCAAGCGGATCTCCGCCGGTTCTGGTCATGGTGGGACGGCGTTTTCGACCTGTTCGCCCGCGAGAACGTGCTTCCTACTGGGCCGGCCGAGATCCTCGCTGCCGCTCATTCATCGTAACTTAGGCAGTCATCGACCGCTGCCGCGCGAGTAGGCTCCAGATTTCCCGCACCGTGGATCGGGTGACTGTCAAAATCAGTCCGGCATAGACCAGCCCGCCGATCACGACGAGCGTTGCCATCCTCAACGGTGTCGCTAGTCCGCCAAGCCACCCGTCCACCCCAAGCACGACCAGCGACATGCCGAGCGCGCAGAACAGCGCTGGCGCGATCGCCCGTGCGAGCGTGGCCACGCCGATGCCGATGACCGGCATGGCCAGATACGCCGTAACGACCGTCAGCAGAGGAAACGCCACCAGCCACGCGGTTGCGAGGCCTAGCGCGCCATCCGCAACTCCTAAGAAGAACGCGGCCGGCATGATGATCGCACCCGCGGCGGCAGATAGAACCTGAATTTTGGGTTGACCGAGCGCGCTGGTGGCGGGCGTGAACATGATCTGGAGGACAACGAGTGGCATCACCAGCGCAAGCCTAGCCACGATCGGCGGAATCTCCACCCATTTCCGCCCGAGCATCGTTGCCACCAGCGGCTCCGCAGTTACCGCCAGTCCGAAAAAGAGCGGCATGGTCGCGAGCATGACGATCCGCACCGATTTTGCGAACGCTGTCGCCGCCTCCGTGCGATCGCCCTGCAAGCGAGCATAGGCGGTAAAAGCGACCTCGTTGAGCGGCGGGACGAATTTGGACGATACGATCTGGGCGAGGAACAGCGCGGTTGTGTATAACCCCAGGCTATGCACATCGAGGCTTCGGGCCGCGATGATCACGTCCGACTGGGTCTGCACCAGCCACAACGCCGTGCTGAGCAGCATCGCGCCACCAAACCGCATGGTGGCGCCCGCTCCGCCCAGATCGAAGCTGGGGCGCACCCGCATGGGCGAGGCCAGCGTCATGCCGATCGCGCGTGTCCAGGCCATCGCCAGCGGAGCCGCCACCAAAGTCCAGACAGTGAACCCGGAGGTCGCACAGACGACCGACGCGACCGCTCCCGCGAGCGCGGACAACAGGTTGACGCGCGCCTGACGACGGAAGTCCATCGCCCGACTGAGCAGGGCGGCGGGCACGAGGATGAACGGATTGGCAAGATAGAGCAGCGCCTGGACCGTCAGCAGCCGCGCGACGACCGGCTGGTCGTAATAATCTGCTATGAACGGCGCGAGCAACACCTGCGCCAATGCGATCCCACCGTTCAGCAGCACCAGAATGCCGAACACCTGCGCTACGTCGCGCTTCTCGACATGCTCGGCGCGTACCAGTGCATCGGCGAAGCCACTGCCGTTCAACAGGCTGAGCAGGATCAGCACGACCTGTGACATCGCGAACAGGCCATAATCGCCCGGATCGAGTAGCCGGATCACGACGAATGTCGCGCTCCATACCACCATCTGTGCGACGATCTGACTCCCTGACCTCCACAGCACGGCATTGACGACGCGTGTGCCGAGCGCAGTCGTGGCGGGTGCTTCGCTAGGCATGGATGTCGCACGGATCCCAAGACGCAAGAGTGGTGCGGACGAGCCGCGCCACACATCGCTGTAGCGATGCAGCCGTGCACGAACGATGAATCAGGGGCGGGTTTCGGCGTTTCTTAACCGCTTGAGCGCTACGCTTTATGCACAGGATCAAGGGATTACGGCACCGACATGCAGCCGACCGGCATGGCTTACCCGCTGGCGGAAGCGCCGTTACCGCCCCATGCGGCTGGACGATCCCCTGCGCGCGCGCTCGCGGATGCCGACCCTGTTCGCGTGGACGTCGCGCCGCTGTTTGCTAGCGAGCCTGGCCTAGCCCGCGCCTGGGACGACCTCGCCAACGCTGCGAGCGAAGTCAATGTGTTCGCCGAACGCTGGTTCGTCGCGGCCGGCTTCAACCTGCCGCAGGGGGAGGGCGCGCGCGTGCTGCGCGTGTGGAAAGGGGCGGAGAACAGCGCGCTCATCGGCCTGTTCCCGTTCACCATCTTGCCGCGTTACGGCCGGTTGCCGCTTCGGCATGTCCAGAATTGGCTCCATCACCACAGTTTCCTCGGCACGCCCCTGCTCCGCGCTGGGCACGAGCACGCCGCGTGGCGGGCGATCTTGACCACGCTCGACCAGGCGGACTGGGCGAACGGGTTGCTGCACGTCAACGGCCTGGTCGAATCGGGTTCGGTGCATCGCGCACTGATCGAAGCGACCGCCGCGCTGGGTCGCCGATGCGACGTCGTGCACCGGATCCAGCGTGCGCTGTTGCAGAGCGACCTGACGCCGGCCGACTATTACGCGGTGACGGTCCGCAAGAAGAAGCGGAAGGAGCTAAAGCGCCTGGAGGCCCGGCTGGCGGAACAGGGAAAGGTTGCTGTGCGCCGGCTGGGGTCGAACGACGACCTCGGCGCTTGGTGCGACGAATATTTCAGGCTTGAAGCGACGGGTTGGAAGGGACGCGCGGGCTCTGCGCTAGTGGCCATGCCGGACACGGAGCAATTTTTCCGTGACGCTGTGGCGGGTGCGCACGCGGCAGGGCGCCTGGAGATTATTCGGCTTGACCTCGACGAGCGCGCCATCGCCATGCTCGTCAACCTGTACGCGCCACCGGGCGCATTCTCATTCAAGACAGCGTTCGACGAGCGCTTCGCGCGCTTCTCACCTGGCGTCCTCGTGCAGCTGGAGAACCTGGCGGTGCTGGACCGGCTGGACGTGGCGTGGATGGATAGCTGCGCTGTCGAGGAACATCCGATGATCGACAGCCTGTGGGCGCAGCGCCGATCCGTGGTGCGGGTCAGCGTGCCGCTGGCGGGCTGGGGTCGCGGTGCCGCGTTTCGACTGGCCAGAACCGCTGAAGACGCGGCCAGCATCCTCAAGAAATTTATATGCGTGCCGTACGGAGCGTCGAACCAACCGGATGGTCTGCATGCCTGACCAGTATTTCGCGCACGACGCCAAGGGTGCGTTCGCCGAGCTCTACCCGGAAACCGCCGGAACGTTCGCCCATCGCTTGGTGGGGCATCCGTTGTTCGAGTTCGAGGCGCTCGCGCAGCTGGCTGGGCGGATGCGGACGTGCGACGTGGAACAGAACCTCGCAAAGCTGCCGATCGGCGTCGATCCCGCGGCCCTGCGCGAGAACGGCCTGTCGGTCGTCGACACCATCCGCTCGATCGAAAGCAACGATTCGTGGATGGTGCTGAAGTTCGTCGAGCAGGACCGGATCTATCGGCAGCTGCTAGACGCAGTGCTGGACGACCTGGCTCCGTTCGTCGGGCCTCGAACCGGCCCCATGCTCAAGCGCGAGGCGTTCATCTTCGTGTCGTCTCCCGATGCGATCACGCCGTTCCATTTCGACCCGGAGCACAACATCCTGCTCCAGCTTCGCGGCGAGAAGGTCATGACCGTCTTCCCGGCCGGGGACCCCGAGATCGCCAGACCGGAGGAACATGAGCGCTTCCACATGGGTGGCCACCGGAATCTGCCTTTTGACGAGGCGTTCGGCGCAAAGGGCTGCGAACATCGGCTGCGGCCCGGCGAAGCCATCTACGTACCCGTGAAGGCCCCGCACTGGGTCCGCAATGGCCCCGCGCCGTCGGTATCCTTCTCTGTCACATGGCGCTCCGAATGGAGCTACCGCGAGGCGAGCGCGCACGGGATGAACAACCTTCTCCGGCGCGCGGGATTTCACCCAGCCGCACCCGCCCGCTTCCCACACCAGAACCACGTCAAGTCGCTCGCCTATCGAGCGTTCGACAAAGCGCGTCGCGCGTTCGTTCGCCTGGGATTATGACCATCGCGCTGCGAGCTACTCGCCTGCGGACCTTCCCGCCGGACATCGAGACCACGCTGATCCACGGCATCGACGCGATCACCGCTGACGCGGCGGGTGCGCTCGACCGGCATCACCAAGCGTTGTTGTACAACCGGCTCGACTGGCTGCGGTTGACGGCGGAACACGTCCTGCCGGACACGCCTCCCACCTGCGTGCGAGCTCAGGCCGGGGACGAGCGCGTGTGGTTGTTCCTCGCCGCCGAGCCGGGTCGGCGTGCGCGCGCATTCGCGGGCTGGTACACCTTGGAGGTGGCGCCGGCCTTTGCCGTCACGTCGTCGCGTGAGCAAAGCTTGCTGCTCCTGACGGCAGCCGCGCGGGCGTTGCGCCGGGACTATGATTGTGTCGATCTCAATCCCATCGCGCCCACAACAGCCGACCTTGTTCGGACGGCCTTCTCCGCCGCCGGCTGGTGGGCTGTGGAGGCGGAGGTCACCGCCAACTGGGTAGCCGACACCAATGGCATCGACTTCGACACCTATTGGCGCGCGCGCCCGTCGCGGCTGAAGAACACGGTGCGCCGCAAACTCAAGGACGGTGGACTGGAAACGCACATCTTCACGCGTTTCGATGCGGCGGCGTGGGCCGAGTACGAAGCCGTTTACGCACAAAGCTGGAAGCCGGAGGAGGGATCGCCCGCGTTCCTGCGCGCGATGGTCCGAGTCGAGGGCGAGGCGGGTTGCCTGCGTCTGGGGCTCGCCTATCGCGGGGGTCGCCCGGTCGCCGGCCAGTTCTGGACGGTTGAGCGCGGGATCGCGACCATTCACAAGCTGGCCTATGTCGAGGCGGATAAGGCGACCTCGCCGGGCACCGTGCTGAGTTATGCCATGTTCCGCCACGTCCTGAACGAGGACCGTCCCACCCTAATCGACTATGGCAATGGCGACGAAACGTACAAGGCGGATTGGATGACGCAGCGCCGCATGCTGCGGCGCTTGACCCTGTTCAACCGGCACAGTCTAGGCGGTGTGGCCGGCGCTGCCCGATCCGCAGCGGCCACGCTGATTCGTCGGATTCGACATGATTGACGCGAGGCCATTCGAGTATGCGCGCTATCCGATCGGAGGGGGCGAGGAGTGGATGATGCTTCGCGGCCCGCGCCACGGGCCCTGTGTCTTGCTTCTTCAGCCGATCCTCAACGAGGCCAATCAATGCCGGGCGATGGTCGTCGACCTCACAAGGCATCTGGCCCTTGCCGGTGTGGGAAGTGCCATAGCTGACCTTCCTGGCACGGGGGAGAGCGCGCGGCCGCTTGCCGAGGTGCGCTGGTCCGACTGGCGAGACGCAGCGGCCGCGGCCGCTGCAACGCTGCGCCAGGATGGGTCGCCGCTGGTGGTGGCGTCGCTTCGCGGCGGCGCGCTCCTCGATGACGCCTGCAAGGCCAACGCGTGGTGGCGGTTCGCCGAGAGCTCTGGTGCGGCGCTGCTGCGCCCGCTGGAGCGAGCGCAACGACTGACAAAGCCGTCAAATCAAACGTCTGATGCGTCGGACACGCAGACCCTTGCCGGTTTTCCCCTGCACCGCGAGCTTCTGGACACGCTGCGTGTGGCGGTGCCCGGACCGGTGCCGGGTCCGCTTCACACGGTGACGTTCGATGGGGCAAGCATGCCCATCTGGCGCAGAGCGGAACCAACCAACGATCCGGCGCTCGCCAAACGCCTGGCCGAAGACCTTCTTGCTTGGATATCGGCATGCGAACGCTGACCACCTTTCGCTGTGGCGAGGACATGCTCGGCGGCACATATGACGACGGGGACCGCACCACCGGGATGTTGGTGGTGACCGGCGGATCGGAGCTGCGCAGCGGAGCGCATGGCGGGATGGCGCGGCTCGCGGCCGCGGTGGCGGAGCGTGGCTTTCCCGTCTTCCGGTTCGACCGACGCGGCGTGGGAGACAGCGAAGGCATTGATCCCGGCTTTGCCGACAGTGGCCCCGACATCGCCGCCGCGGTGGCGGCGATGAAGATGTTGCGACCAGACCTGCGCCACCTGGTCGGCTTCGGCCTGTGTGACGGTGCCACGGCTCTTGCATTTCATCACCGCGCGATTGGGCTCGATGCTATCGCCCTTGCCAATCCCTGGGTGGTCGAGGCGGAGGCGGGCGTACCGCCACCTGCCGCGATCGCGCATCGTTATCGGACCCAGCTGCTTAGCCTCGCGGGCTGGCGTCGAGTCCTCACGGGCGGCATCGACTACCGAAAGGCGTTTCGTGGCCTGCGCCGTCTTCGCGCCGGTTCGGATGACCGCCTGGCTGCTCGATTCGCGACGGCGATCGAGCGTGGCGGATGCAGGGTCGCCATCATCCTCGCTGCATCGGATGCCACCGCACTCGCGTTCCAACGCGAATGGCGCGGCTCACTGTTCGCCCGGGCCCGCGCGTGTCCGAAGACTACGGTTGTGAGCGTGGGCAGCAGTTCGCACAGCTTCGCCAACGGAGACGATCCCAATCGCCTCGCGATGTTTTGCGTAGACGTGCTCGAGAAGTGCGACCGGTCATGATCCCGCGCATTTCGGTCATCATGAGCGTCTACAACGCGGAGCGGCACCTTGCCGATGCTATTCGCAGCATCATCAATCAGACGTTCACCGATTTCGAGTTCCTGATCGTCGACGACGGGTCGCGCGACAGTTCGGCCGCGATCATGGACGCGTTCGCCGTCAGCGATCCCCGAATCCGCGTAATCCGTCAGGAGAACAGGGGGCTGATCGTCAGCCTGAACCGGATGCTCGACGAAGCACGGGCGCCGCTGATTGCTCGCATGGACGCCGACGACATCTCGCTGCCGAACCGCTTCGAACGCCAGATCGCCTTTCTGGGCGAGCACCCGGATTACGGGGTTGTCGGCACCAACACACACGACATGGACGAAAACGGCGTCATATACGAATGCTTTGACCTCCATCCTCTCGATCATCCAAGCATCGTCACGGCGATCGAGCGCCGTTCGCCGATCTGCCATCCTTCCGTGCTAATGCGCCGCGCGGCGGTCCTGGCCGTCGGCGGATACCGGCTTCCTTATATTCACTGCGAGGATTATGACCTGTGGCTGAGGCTGTTGAACCGTACGCGGCTCGCCAACCTTCCCGATCGATTGTTGCTATATCGCCGGTCGCGCCGGCAAGTCAGCGTGCAGTTCGATATCGACCAGAAGATCGGCGCTGCGTTGGCCTGGGCGGCGCATCTGGAGCGTGCAGCTGGCCGCTCGGACCCCACTGCTGGCCTGCAAAGCTTTCCCGCGCTCGAAGCACTCGACGCACTATTCTCTCGGCCTGGCGTCGCCCGAGCGGTACGGTCGAAAGTGGCGTTAGGGCTGGTCTATTCGGCATCGGCAATGGGAGGTCGCGGCTTAGAACTGCTACTCCGCCACATCAACGATGGTGGTGATCGCGACGGGCTCTGGCGCACAGTGCTCCGGCTATTGATTTTTCGGCAGCCGCTCGGCGCATTTCGTTTGGCAGCGGCCCTGCTTCAGCAGGCGCGCGTTCCAAATTGACTGCTTTGACTCGGATTGCGGCACATTCGCGACTTACACCACCTCAAGTTCCAGCTAACACCTTCGTGTCCTCAGTTCAGCAGACGAGCATACGACAGGCGGCGACGCATTCGTCACATACGGAGTGAAGGCCTCCTAGTCCTTCAACCGCCTCACAGTGAGTGGCAAGGTCTCCGCAGATCTCGGACGCCTCTCGACAAACTCTGAAATAATGCTCAGAGTCTCTAACCAGAAAGTTTGCCGCTAGCCGGCACATCTCTGCACAGTCGAGTATTACTCGTACTAGGTCCGCCTGGAGCGGCCTGCTAATTTCATTGCACACAAAGGGAAGGGTACGTAAGCACAACTGCTCGCAAGTCTGGAATGCCTCTATGCATGCTCGTGTCTCTGGATCTTTATCAAACATAGCTATTTTCCGGCAAACTCGCTTGATATGCGTTTTTCGCTGGACGGCCGCCCTCTGGGGCAGCCAGAGGTACTCTCCTGGATCCGGCAGGTTTCAAAGTACGACGTGAACAATGGGCATCGAGCTCTGCATCGGCAGAACGCGTGCTATCGGCGCCTGGGCTTTCAGTCCCGCAGCCGCAACAAGCACGGCGGTTAAAACCAACATAACGAGGACTGTTTTGCGCATCAGGCATCTATACCGCGCGTCGGTTAATGTGTCGTATGCGATCCGCGATCAATCCCCCGCTATCCCGATGAAGAGGGCCGCTGTAGGACAGCGGCGGAAATTCGCGTTTGTGGCTCCTTGGGTTGCGATTACCAAGACGGTCACGTCGCATTCGCTTGCGAGCGGGCGCCCGTCTCCCGGTACGCGTGCAATGCGCTGGTGCGAAGCCGCTCGCCTCAGCGGGGACGGCCGTAGCGACCAACCATGTGGATCGACCACCAGATCTCGTGCATGAACGCCAGCGGCTCGGGAGCTACGTCGAGCTGCCCCACAGATCATGCCTAGGGTCAGGACCCATTGATGTGAGCGTCGCGATCTGATTCATCCTCCGCAAGGAGACCGGGATGAGCGACCTGTTTTGGCTGACGGATGAGCAGATCGAGCGGCTGCGGCCGTTCTTTCCCAAGAGCCACGGCAAGCCGAGGGTGGACGACCGGCGGGTGCTGAGCGGCATCGTGTTCGTCAACAAGAACGGGCTGCGCTGGCGTGATGCGCCGAGCGCCTACGGCCCGCACAAGACGCTGTACAATCGGTGGAAGCGTTGGGGCGAGGCCGGTGTGTTCACACGCATGATGGAAGGTCTGGCTGCAGTCGGCGCAGAGCCGCAGACGGTCATGATCGACGCGACCTACCTGAAGGCGCACCGCACGGCATCGAGCTTGCGGGTTAAAAAGGGGATCTTGGCCGCCTGATCGGCCGCACCAAAGGCGGCATGAACACCAAGCTTCATGCCGTCGCCGATGCGAACGGACGCCCGCTGAGCTTCTTCATGACAGCAGGCCAGGTCAGCGACTACAGCGGCGCGGCAGCGCTGCTCGATGACATGCCAAAGGCACAATGGCTGCTTGGTGACCGCGGCTATGACGCCGACTGGTTCAGGGACGCTCTCCAGGCCAAAGGCATCCAGCCCTGCATCCCCGGCCGCAAATCGCGCAACGAGCCCGTTAGGTACGACAAGCGCCGCTATCGGCGCCGCAGCCGCATCGAGATCATGTTCGGCCGCCTGAAGGACTGGCGCCGCGTCGCCACCCGCTACGACCGCTGCCCCATCGCCTTCTTCTCTGCCGTCGCCCTCGCTGCCACCGTCATCTTCTGGCTGTGATCAACGAGTCCTGACCCTAGGTTGCTGTAGAAACCTCGCAGACTGACGATAAATGACGATGCCACTGACGACGGTCTGCGCGGCCAGGCTCATATGGTCGATCTTCCTGTCAACCCGTTCGCTCTTAAGCCGCTCGCGGCGCCATGATACCGTGGTCAAGCACAGCCTAGAACTCCTTCGGCATTGCTCACCCGATCAGTCGTGCTTCATACCTTTCATTGTTTCGTCGTGGTCGGCCGGGGCGCTCTCGACGGCCATCTGATATTGTGCCGGCGTCATCGAGGGCAGTTGCCGCACAAAAGCCACCATGTCCCAGATCAGGGGATCCGGATGCGTTTTGCCCCACGCCGGCATCGCGCTCATTTTAATGCCGTGCTTGATGATCCAGAACTGTTCCGCGGGACTGCGATGTGTTCCGTGCTTGGCGAGTTCCGGTGCCTGGGGATACAATCCTTGGCTCATTTCGGTAGGCTGTAGCCCAGGACCCAGATGGCAGCCCGAGCACATCTCGGTGTAGAGTCCCGCCCCGGTCGCGCGCCGCGCGGGGGAGGCAAGGTCGGCGGGCACCGCGAGCCCTGCCGCGCGCGCCGAGATCGACCGCTCGCGAAAATTGTCCAACATCGAATAAACGATGCGCGTATGCGGTGCATCCGCAGCGATGTTGTAGATGCCGAGGAAGATGAAGAGAGCCCCTCCGATCAGAAGGAGGGCCAGCAGAAGAGCGGCGAACGGCAGACTTGGTAAGTGTCGGTTCAGCCGACCAACTCGCTCGTTCGCCATATCGCTTTCCTCCTCCAGATCAGCTCCGGCAGCCATCCCTCCGCGTCAGAACCACATTCTGACGCCGGCTACGATGCTGCGGGACGTTGCCTTCTCGCCCTCTGCCCGGATGTAGCGGGCGGTGTCGCCGAAGCGACGGTCCCAAGACACGCCGATATAGGGCGCGAATTCGCGCCGGATCTCATAGCGGAGCCTAAGCCCGAGCTCTGCATTCGACAGGCCCGATCCGATACGGTTCTCAGGCACGTCTTGGGCGGCGAAGTTCAGCTCCGCCCTGGGTTGGAGGATCAGACGCTGAGTGACGCGCTGATCGTAATAGCCTTCGAGCCGACCAAGCAGATCTCCGGTGTTGGATAGGAATAACGCACCCTCAAGCTCGAAAAAGCCAGGTGCCAACCCCTCCACCCCGACAGTCGCATAGGTCCGCTTGGGAGATGGACCAAGATCCTGGCGGACACCTGCCTGAAGATTGAAATAAGGCCCGATCGCTCTGCTGTAGAGCGCCTGCACCTCCGCGCTTTCCAGGCCTTCTCGAAACGCTCCTTCACCTTCGCTTTTGATGAACAAACGATTGATGTCGCCTCCGAACCACGCCTCGCCATCCCAGCGGTAACCGTCCCGCCCATTGCGGAACTGATACTCCGCCAGGTTCAGCAGTACCTGATTAAAGTTCTGCGCGCCGTGAAACTGTTGCAGATGGTGTCGACCCATTCGCATGGCCGCTACGCCATATACCTCGTCCGCGGCATGATCAGTCGGGAAAGGCGGCGGCGGCGCATCTCCTGCGGGTAGGGCGGTTCCGGTCTGCGCCACTCCCCCCGCCATGCCCGGCATGCCAGGCATTCCCTCCATGGCTCCGCTGCCGCCTTGCTCCGTCGGCCTGTTCATCCCGGGCATCGCGGAGTGATCCATCCCCTGCATCGCTGAATGATCCATGCCCTGCATGGGCTGCTGCGGCCCCTTCTCGCCGCTTTGCATTTGCATCCCTGGCATCGACTGCATGTCGTGCTGAGCGCCTTGTGGGGCTGCCTGGTCCATCCCGGGCATGGTCGAATGGTCCATGCCCGGCATGGTCGCGTGATCCATACCCTTCATGCCCGATTGGGGCTTAGCCGTTCTCCTCCCGGCCGAAGTTGCCCGTCGCTTGGCGGAGCCTGCCCGCGCCTTCGCCGGCCTGCTTTTTGCAGCCGCCCTAACGGTCGCCTTCTTTTTCGCCGGCATCTTCATGCCTGGCATGTCCATGCCCTGCATCGATTGAGCCGTGGCAGGAACAGCCAAGCCTAGCATGGTCGTGGCGGCGAGTGCGCAAACCAAGCGATTCATGCTGCCGCTCCTTCAAGCGGCCGAACGGTGACGACACGCATCATGCCCGCGGTCATGTGATAGAGATTGTGGCAATGGAATGCCCAATCACCCGGCGCATCGGCCGTGACATCAAAGGTCATCTTGCCTCCGGGAGGCACGTTCACCGTGTGCTTCCTCGGTGCATGATCCCCGTGACCCGTCACCAGCTCGAAGAAGTGGCCGTGAAGATGGATGGGATGCGGCATCATCGTATCGTTCACCAACGTCACCCTTGCTCGCTCGCCGTTGCGGAACGGGATCGGGTCGGCCGGATCGCTCAGCTTCTGTCCATCGAAGCCCCACATGTAGCGTTCCATGTTGCCGGTTAAGTGTATCTCGAACTGACGCGACGGCGCACGCACGTCGGGATTGGGGGTGAGTGCCACGAGATCACGGTAGGTAAGCACGCGATGATCTAGGCCTTCAAGCCCCTGCGGCGGCTCGCCACTCCTATCCTTCGGCATCGGGGAAATCGTTTGTACGCCGGGTCCCATCTTCACGCCAGGCGCGTTCTTAGGATCGCGCATGCTCATGCTCATGCCGCCGCCCGAGCCATGGTCCATCCCGGCCATGCTGCCACTCTGGCCCGTTCCACCCTCCATGGCGCCATGATCCATCCCGGCCATACCACCGCTGCTCATCTGGCTATGATCCATGCCGGCCATGCCCGCACCGCCCGCCGCCATTTGGCTATGGTCCATTCCAGGCATAGCGCCGCTCATCCCGGTCATTCCAGCCATTGCTGCGCCCACGGCCTTGGTGCCGTGATCGGTGGGCTCCTTCCAGCCCGTCAGCTTCCAAAGGTTGCGCGAGGCGTTCTGCATCAACGTGGGGTCCGGCCCACGGTTGGCGACCGGGTTTTCGTCCGCCATACCGGACATGCCCTGCATCGCGCCCATCTTTCCCTCGGACATGCCCGACATACCTTGCATGCCGCCCATGCTGCTCATGTCCATGCCCATATCGGTCATGGTCAGCAGCGTGCGCGGACGCAGCGGCGGGACGGGCGCGATCATCCCCTCGCGCGGAGCAAGAGTCGCGCGGCCCATACCGGAGCGATCGATCGCCTCAGAGACAAAGCTGTAGGCCCGGTCCTCGGGCGTGACGATCACGTCGAACGTCTCGGCGACACCGATCTGAAACTCGTCGACGTTCACCGGACGGACATTCTGCCCGTCGGCCTGCACAACGGTCATCGGCAGGTCCGGGATACGGACGTTGAAGTTGGTCTGCGCCGCGGCGTTGATGATCCGCAAGCGGACCCGCTCGCCCGGCTTGAACAGCCCCGTCCAGTTGTCATACGGGCCGTAGCCGTTGACGAGGAAGGTATAGGTCGAGCCGGTGACGTCGGCGATGTCGGCCGGGTCCATTCGCATCTTGCCCCACTCGATGCGATCCTTGAGCGGCATTTCCCGGCCCGCGAGCAAGCCCGCGAGGGTCGGCCGCTGATAGTTGAAATAGGCCCCGCCCATCTGCTTCAGCTTCCGGAAAATCTGCTCGCCGGTCATCTGGCTGTGGTCGGACAGCACGATCACATGCTCGCGGTCGAATACGATCGGATCGGTGCCGGCCGGGTCGATCACGATCGGACCGTATAGGCCGCCCTGCTCCTGCTCGCCCGAATGGCTGTGATACCAGTAGGTGCCCGACTGGATGATCGGGAACTCGTAAACGAAGGTCGAACGCGCCTTGATGCCGGGGAAGCTGATGCCGGGCACGCCGTCCATCGCGAACGGGACGAGCAATCCGTGCCAGTGGATCGAGCTGTCCTCGTCGAGATTGTTAGTGACGGACAGGCGGACCTTCTGCCCTTCCTTCAAGCGAATGAGAGGGGCTGGCACTGTACCATTGACGCCGATCGCGGGCGTCATTTTGCCATCGACAGGCAATTTGAAGCTGTCGATCTTGAGCGCAATGTTGGTGCCAGAGACGGTCGGAAGCGGCCTGACGATGCCCTTCGAAACGGGTTGTGCCCAAGCGGGCATATAGGCCGAAAGAGCGAGGCCCCCGCTGGCGGCAGCGGCACCGCGCAATAGCTGGCGACGGTCGAGAATCTTAGTCATGATGCTCCTGATCCTGCCGAGAATGTCGACGGGGCTTTACCTCATTCTACGCGCGGCAACGCGCTACCCCTCAAATCTGTTGAGTTTTTCAAGCAGCCGGGCGCGTGCACGATACACCCGCATCTCAACCGCCTTCTCGCTGACTCCCAGCACCTGGGCCGTTTCGGCCTGGCTTAAGCCTTCAATGGTGCGCAGCACCAGTGGTTCCTTAAGGCTTGCGGGAAGTGCCGCAATGAGACGGTTCACGCGATCCAGTTCCTGACGATCGGCAGTCGCTTTTTCGGCCCCAACCTGATGATCGGGAACGCTTTCGGCTTCCTCGGCAATAGGGCTGGCGAACGAGAGGAGGCGGCGCACTCGCTGCTTGCGCGCCCAGTCACGGCACTTGTTGAGCGCGATCGAAGACAGCCAAACTCGCATCGGCCGCTGTGGATCGTAGCGCGACAGCGCCTGATGCGCTGAGATAAAGGTTTCTTGCGTGAGGTCGAGGGCCTCGTCGAGGCCGCCGAGGCACCCCCGTGCCAATCGGAAAACTGTCTCTTCGTAGCGTCGTACGATCTCGGAAAAGGCGAGTTGACGGCCCGCTTGGCTCAGCGCCGCAAGTTCACCGTCGGACAGTGCCGTCCAATCAAGGCTCACCGGGTATCGTCGGTAAGCGCTCTGACTACCGCCCGGTCGAATTCGGTTGTCTGGTTGGGCCGAAGCACTTGCCGCATGGCAAATATGTGGGCCAGCGTGGCCCTTTGCAGCTCGCCCATGACGGCATGGCTCTGGTCGACGGCCGTAGCGACCTGCGGTCCATTGCCATGCTCCGCCTCAACCGCCTCGGCAAGCCGGGCATTGTCGGCACGCAGTTCCAACTCTAATGCGCGACGTTGAACGGCGAAGCGTCGCTCCAGCATCTCAAGCCGCGCGCGTTGCTTGTTGTCGAGCGCCAGCCGATGATGAAGCACATCGTGCAGCTCAGCGCCCGGCTGAGGTACCGCCGGCAGTAATTCGCGGCCGACGAACACCCCTCCGACGGCAGCGATGAATGCCGCTGCAACTATCGACGCTGCCCGCCAAGTCGAGGTCACGGTGCGCCTACGAGGAGCGTTGACGGCGCCAACGGCGAGGTGGGTCCGAGCGGGCTCAGCGACGAGGTGCCGCTAGCCGCCGCCGGAACGCTGCCCGCTACACCCATCAAGAGGGCGGCAACCGCCGTTGCCGCCCCCACTCCAAAACCGGCTCGCGCGACCGGCGTTGATCGCAGTCGGGCCAGCACCCGTTCCTCCATCGATTCAAGCGCCGCTGGGGCAGGAGCTCGCGCGAGTTTGCCGAGCAGCTCGTCCAAGTCGTCCATGGTTTGCACTCCAACGTCTCTATCACACATTACGCAGCGAACCCTCACAACACGATCCACATTCGCAATTGCTTCCACGACTCCGGACTTCGTCGAAGCCGGATACACAGGCCCGGGGGAGTGCGCCTCTATGAATGCTTTCGCTCAGGCAAGTATCTGTTGTCTTGGCGGGCCGGTTCTCTCCAGTGGATCGGCGACCGGTGGGCAAGGCGGCATCGTAGTAGCGACGGCGTTTTTGTCGGGTAGCACACGATCACCAGTCTGGGTTGAGCGACTGACCTGGGGCTGTAGTGGAGTGCAGCCGCCAAACGCCACATGAATTCACTGTCCACGGGCGTAGCGGCACCGACGGCCAGGCTAGGTGCAGCGAGCAGCATGGCGCGCCACCCTGCCATTCAGTTGCTGCCGAAGAATAGGAAAAGGAGGACTGCTCGACGCGGCACCAGCATCATTCACCCGACTGACGTGCGCAAACTGTTGTGGACTGCGGTAGCGGCGACCGCTGCCTGTCCCATGGCGACACTGATTTGATCGAGTCCTTCGACAACATCGCCGATCGCATATAGCCCCGGCACGGTTGTCTGCTGATGCTCGTTAGTGAGCAGGCAGCCGGCCATACTAACATCGGCGCCAATTTGAACCCCAAGGCTTGACCTTGGGGATGAGCCAAGGGCCGGGTAAAGCGTGTCAAAGGCGCGCAGCTCACCGGAGCCGAGGCGCACCTCGACGCGCTTGTCACCGATAGACACCTTTTCCGCGGGTGATGCGAGGATGGACACCCCGCGTTGCTCCAAATCCGATCGCGTCGCCGCCGACAGTTCGAGCGACCGTTGCGCCAAAAGCGTTACCGTTCCGCCATAGCCCGCCAAGAACTCGGCCTCGGCCGCGCCGTGCTGGTCGGCGCCCAGAACGGCAATCGTGCCCCGCCTCGCTTCATAACCGTCGCAAATAGGGCAATAGCGGATCAGCCCTCGCTGCACACCGATGTCGTGCATCGCATCCGACATGACGGGCCGATGATTAGTAACCCCGGTCGCCAGGATCAGCGCGCGAGTTCGAAAAACTTCGAGCTCCTGGCTGACCAGGAATCCTCCGGCAGACGGTGTGATCGCGTCGACCTCACCGCGTTTGATCGTGCCGCCAAACTGCTGAAGCTGACGCTGCATGCGTGCGAGCAGCGCCGTTCCAGCTATTCCGTCCGGAAAGCCCGCGACATTATGCGAACGTGGAATGACCCGCGCGCGACCAGTGCCCGCATCAATGACCAGGCACTGTCGCAAGAACCGCGCGAGATAAAGCGCGGCAGTCAAGCCGGCCGGTCCACCCCCCGATTACAATGCAATCGAATAGCTGCTCGGGATCACCGTTCCAGGTTAGCGTCCGCGCTCGTGGTGTAATTTCTGGTGTAGATTGAGATGATCGCATGGGGTGGGGCATGCCCCACCCCATGCGATTTCGATCTCGGTG
>Ga0310345_10001826_pt1 | contig 22746 bp, 21 predicted proteins | sample HC15DNA20500_MG_FD_204667 | JGI IMG/M metagenome (GOLD analysis project Ga0310345, IMG submission 204667) | Marine microbial communities from station ALOHA, North Pacific Subtropical Gyre - HC15-DNA-20-500_MG | ecosystem: Environmental > Aquatic > Marine > Oceanic | place: Pacific Ocean: North... | reverse complement strand
CCCGGCGTTGACTCCAATTGAACCGCAGGCTTCACCCCTTGTGGTGCTCCCCCGCCAATTCCTTTAAGTTTCAGCCTTGCGACCGTACTCCCCAGGCGGCAAGCTTAACGGCTTCCCTGCGGCACTGGATTAACACGTGGCTAATCCATCACCTAGCTTGCATCGTTTACAGCTGGGACTACCCGGGTATCTAATCCGGTTCGCTACCCCAGCTTTCATCCCTCACCGTCGAGCGCGTTCTGGTGGACCGCCTTCGCCACTGGTGGTCTTCCACGGATCAGAGCATTTTACCACTACCCGTGGAGTACCGTCCACCTCTCCCGCCTCCTAGTTTTGTGGTATCTCATGCAGTCCAATTGTTAAGCAATTGGTTTTAACATAAGACCTACAGAACAGGCTACGGATGCTTTAGGCCCAATAATCGTCCCGACCACTCGGGGAGCTGGTATTACCGCGGCGGCTGACACCAGACTTTCCCTCCCCTTATTCAATAAACTACCTACACTTATCAAAAGCTACATTCAGCATGTTGCACTCGGATTAACCTCGTCGTGCTTTCGCACATTGCGAAGTTTTCGCGCCTGCTGCGCCCCGTAGGGCCTGGACCCTTTTCTCAGTGTCCATCTCCAGGCTCCTTCTCTCAAAGCCCGCACCGGTAATAGGCTTGGTGGGCCATTACCCCACCAACAACCTGATCGGCCGCAGTCCCATCCTAAAGCAATAAATCAAACATGTTTGAAAAATCCTTTATATCATAAACCATTCCAGAAAATATGACTTATCGCGTATTAGTCCCAGTTTCCCGGGGTTATACACGTCTCTAGGGCAGGTTGACCACGTGTTACTGAGCAGTACGCTACACTTCTCACATAGTTAAGAAATGTTCAACTAGCATGGCTTAATCTCTATCCGATAGCAGTCGGGTCCGGCAGGATCAACCGGATTCATTGGAAGTACAGTTTTAATTTCTAAAACAAAATAGCATGTATCAGATTCAATATTATTGAATCATCATTCATTGTTTGCGAATCTGGAGGTCGTAATTTCATAGCGTAAGCAAATTGCTCTACTCTACCACGACGCCGCCAAGCGAAACGCAGGAACAAAACTGCGTGTATTTAAGATATAAACTTGTTGATTAGAAGGAATCAATGCTATTAACTAACTGATATAGATCATCATATGATTTTTTATTGGATTCGATTTGTTTTTGTGCTTTTTTTATTATTTTTATAAATTGATCAGAGTCTTTATTTGAAATTATTTTTTCCAATGAATTAACGTTTATTATAAACTTGTCAAGGATTTGATCAAAATAGTCATTACTCAGTTGTAAAGAAGAAATAACTTCCGGTGTGTCATGAAAAATACCGGAAGCTAGTAAATATTGAATGGTAAAAGACGTTCCAGATGTATCTTTTAGTTCTGAAAGATTTTCTAACGATAGAATTAAAGACAAATTTAAGAAATACACCAAAGATATCACATATGCCATAAATTTATCGTGTTCACGAACATTACAAATTAATAATTTAGAATTTGGAAACAATTCTCTAAAAGCACGTTTTTCTGCAGAACTTGATTTTATAGGCACAAGAATGTATTTCTGAGGTTTAAATATATTAGCTCCCGGTCCAAACAAGGGATGAATACTCAAAAATTTAGAATTACTGGTTTTGGATAATTTCTTCATATTAGAAACAATTTGTTTTTTAACAGAAGAAATTTCAATCACAGTATTATTCTTATCAGAATATTTTATAACTTGATCAACTATTTGATTAGTAGATTCAATAGGAACACTAACTATCACTATATCAGAATTTACAACACAATCTTGAATTGAATCAAATATTTTATGTTTAGATTTATTTTTCTTTTGTTTTTTTAATTTTCTACTATAAAGACCAATACCAAATCCATTTTCAGAAAAATACCTAACAAACCAATCACCCATATTGCCACTTGCGCCAATAATTCCAATATTTTGTTTGGTTTTAGTTTTTGTGTTAAATTTTTTAAGATGATCTTTTTCCCTAGATATAGTTTCTTCAATAATTAGTTTAAGAAGAGTTTTACTAAAATTTTTATTGATTTGAAGAAGATCAGATTGATTTTGAATTGATTTATACAGTTTACGTTCTTGAGTTGGATCAACTAAAGGTAAATCAAGACGGTTTTTTATAGTGGCTATTTCTTTACCCAATTCAAAGCGTTTTGATAATAATTCAAGAATATCCTGAGTAACAACTTCTAATGAATTTCTTAATTTCAATAATTTTTCCTTATCATTCAATAATAATCACATTTATAAAATTGAAGGAATATGACCTGAACGCAAACCATGATCTGCAATAACTAATGCGGCAACATTTTCAACAATAGGAACTGCACGGGGTAAAACACAAGGATCATGTCTACCCTTAACAACAAGTTTCTCCGCTTTCTTGGTTTTAAGATTAAAAGAAGATTGTGTTTTTGAAATTGACGACGGAGGTTTAAATGCCAAACGAAAGTCAATAGGCATACCATTTGAAATACCGCCAAGAATACCACCAGAATTATTTGTTTTTGTACGAATTTTATTTTTCCGAGCAACATATTGATCATTGTTTTCAGATCCCAATAATTTTGCAGATTCAAAACCACGACCAAATTCTACGCCTTTAACAGCAGGGATAGAAAACATAGCACGACTAATTTCAGAATCAAGAGCAGAAAAGATTGGCTCTCCAAGACCAACAGGAACATTAATAATTTGACATTCAATAATACCACCAAGACTATCGCCTTGCTTTTTCGCTTTAATTATTGCATTAGACATTTTTTTTGCAGCTTTCAGATCAGGACAACGTACTTCGTGAGAATATCGATTCTTTTTTGCAGATTTGAAATCAACAGGTAAGGAATTAATTTGACCAATTTCTTTAACATAAGCAATAATTTCTGTGTTAAAACATTTATCAAGTAATTTCTTAGCAACAACACCTCCCATAACAAAACATGCAGTAAGTCGAGCAGAGAAATGTCCACCTCCACGAGAATCATTAAAGCCACCGTATTTTTCCCAAGCAGTAAAATCAGCGTGTCCAGGCCGAGGAGTTTTTAAAATATTAGCATAATCTTTTGGTCTTGTATCTTTGTTATGAATTATCATAGAAATTGGCGCTCCAGTAGTAAAATCATTATGTATACCAGAAAGAATTTCAACACGATCTTGTTCTTTTCTTTGAGTGGTAACTTTTGACGTACCAGGTTTTCTCAAATCTAATTCTTTTTGAATTTCTTGAGAGGTTATTGATAAACCAGCAGGACATCCATTAATAACAGAACCAATAGTTGGACCATGACTTTCTCCAAATACAGTAAGGATAAAACGTTCACCAAGAGTACTCCAAGTCATTAATTAAACACCAACCTGCCTGACAACGCACGTATATCTTCAATAAAATTAGGATAAGAGACGTCAATACTTTTTAAACCAGAAACTTCAACCTCTTCAGAATTTAATCCAATTAATGAAAATGCCATAAATAATCTATGGTCGTCATAAGAATTAAGCTTACAGGATTTAATAGTCGTCGGAGCATCTATAATTAAACTATCTTCAGATTCCACTACATTAGCTCCGGTTTTACTTAGTTCAGAAGCAACAAGTTTCAAACGATTTGATTCTTTATATTTAGTGTGTCCAATTCCTGTAATTTTAACAGAATTAGAAGAAATCAAAGATAAAACAGAAACAACAGGTAATAAATCTGGACAAGAAGATAAATCAAAGGTTCCTCCATTAAGAGTTCCCTCTGAAGAAACAGTAAAGGATGAATTATTAGAATTTGTTTCTACTAATGCACCCATTTGAGAGATAATATTCAATATATTTCGATCAGCTTGAGGTAAATCTTGTCCGTCAATAATTACAGTCACCTCTCCATTAGAAAGCAATGCCCCAGCAAAAAGAAACGCAGCAGCTGAAAAGTCACTAGGAATATTAATTTTCTTGCAAGAATATTTACTTGGTTCAATTTTAAATATATTATTAGTGCGTGTAACAAGTCCACCGAATTTATTGATCATAAATAGAGTAGAATCAATATAAGGTCCTGAGACAATAGGTTCGAGTAATTTAATACTAGTTTCAGTCTCTGCTCTGGAACACGAGATCAATAAAGATGAAATAAATTGAGAAGAAACTGAACCGGAGATTTCAGTATTACCTCCTTTAATTCCTCCACCTTCAACAACAATAGGAGGAGTTCCATCATTATCAAGAGAGTGACAAGAAACTCCTAAATCATTAAGAGAATTTATCAAAGGAGTCATAGGTCGTTTTTGTATACTATCATCTCCGTTAAGAATAACCTCCCCCCTAGGAACGAGGGCAGAAATAGAAGTCAAAAAACGCAAAGTAGTTCCAGAATTTTCTACATTCAATTCACCAGGATTTGATAAAACTGAAGGAGGTGTAACGTCTATTGTAGACTTTAAGTCTAGAATTTGCGCACCAAAATTAATACAAGATGTCAAAGTTGCCCCCGTATCACGAGAAAATAATGGATTAACAATACTAGTGGGTGAATCAGACAATAATGATAAGCATAATGCACGATGTGTATAGCTTTTACTACTTGGAGGTCGAATTGTTCCTTTAAGTTTAGACGATTTTATTATTAAATTATCCACAAAGATCACATTCCTTTATCGTTATTTATTTTAGCAGATATAACATCACCACCAAGACTTTTCCAAGATTCCAATATTTGAGATTCATATCCAGGCCGGCATATTGCAGCGACAGAAGGACCAGTACCTGACAGTCCAGCTGCAAGAGCGTGATTCTTTAAAGCAAAAATTGCAGCATCATTAGACTGTTTTAGAATTTCAGAATACAGCATGCCATTTAGAGTCATTGCGTCAAGATAATTTCCATCTAGTGCGATATTAAATACTGAATCAACATAAGATTTGAATTTATGAGAATCAGAGATAACAATATTCTTTGTATAATTCTTTTGTTCAGGAACATGAATTAGAATTGAAAGATCTTTATCAATAATATTTCTAGATAGTAATTCATTATTAGTATTATCAGTAACAACCAACCCCCCAAGAAGACTAGCTGCAGCATCATCAAATGCACCAGTAATAGTAACGTTGGATTTCTTAGAAGCTTCTACTGATAAATTTAGAACGTCTAAATCAGGTAATTTCATATCAAACGCATTAAGAGATGCTAAAATAATTGCATTAGCAGCGGCGCTTGAACTTTTTAGGCCTTTACCAATAGGAATATTTGAATCAATAACAATTTTTGCTCCACTAGTTTGTGAGGTTTTTTTCCGAACTATTTTAAAACATTCTTTTGCAAGCGTAGAGTCTTCAGAAAGATCATCATTAATAATAACTTGTATAAGATCATCAGAATGAAGAGTAACTTCAGCATTAGTTTCTAAAGAAATACCCAGAGCTGAACCTTTGCCAGTGGCTATTGCATTGACAACAGAAATAGCCCCATGAACTTTTGCTTTTCCATTCATACTAATCACTCAATAATGAAAGTATTTTATCATGAATTATATTCTCATCAGGCACAACATCATTCCAGATTTGAAAAGATAATTTAGCTTGGGATAAAAGCATTTCATAACCATATACAATCTCAGCATCAAGCATTTTCATTTTTTTAATAAAATTAGTTTCTTTTGGAATATATTCTAGATCATATGCAAGACTAATATCTGATTTCAGATTATTGAACTCAAAATTAGTACCAGTTCTACTTAGAGGAATTGTATTAATAACAATATCCACGTCAAATAAAGCATCTAAATTCTGTTGAGTTAAAACATCATAGGATAATTTAGTAAGAGAATCATCATTATGGAATAATTTTTTAATATTCTCAACAGTACGATTCAAGATCACAATTTCTTTACAATTTTTAGTGACCAAAGCACGAAATACAGCTTTAGCAGCACCTCCTGCACCCAAAATTAAGATTTTTTTATCATTCAAGGAAGAAATTTTTCTATCTAGTGGTTCAAGAAATCCACCAACATCAGTATTATAACCAATTAATTTATCGTTCTTTCGTAGAATTGTATTAACCGCGTGAATTTGTTTTGCAACAGGATCTAATACATCAAGAAATTTTATAATATTTTCTTTATGTGGAATAGTTACATTAGCTCCTTGAAAATTTAATTTATTTAACAATAAAACAATGTCTTCCAAATTTGATTGTGAGACATTTAATGGAATATAGAATCCACTAATATCATAATAATTAAAAAAAGAATTATGAATAACTGGAGACAATGAATTATCTACTTTATCACCCAATAAGCAAAATAGTCGATTTGAAGTATCTTTCATGACAACACCTGTAAATAATTACTAGAAATTAGAATATATTTCCTTCAGTGTATTTATATGGATTTGTCCAGGAGCTATCGGATTTTTTCCAATAAAACAGTAGACAAAAGGCGCTCCAAGAAAAGGAGATAAAATTCGTGTAGCAGAACCATTATCACCCATACAAAATGCCAATAAGTGAAATCTAGATTTATTAAATTTCTTGTACAACTTGAAGATTTTATTACAATCATCCATGGTATTTGCTTTGGTAACGATTTTGATGATTTTTCCATGTTGCCAATTACCATTATTCTCGGGATTGTTAGATAATTTCTTCGATATAGTTCGTACTCGAGTTTCTAGTTCATTATAAGATGGAGTTGATTTGAAATTATGCCACGAAATGAGCAGGTTTTTCTTTTTGTGGAATAATGAATAATGCTTCAGATATGTACTAGATTCAATGTCTTTAATAGAATATTTTAGATCCAACAATTGAGACAATATATCAAGTCTGTCAGATTCTGATATATTAGAAAAACCACCTTCATTCTTACTACGAAAAGTCAAAATCAATCGATTTTTATACGTATTTGATAAATTCTGAATTTTTTCAATAGAAAATGAAGACAAGCAATCTAAACGTATTTCAGCAAAATGAGAACCAGAAACAAATGCACGCTTAACAGTTGAATTTAATTTAGTCGTACTTGACTCGGCTATAGAAACACAAAATCTTGGTTTGATCAATGAACTATTTCTCAAGGATATACTCATCTACTTCCATTCCAAAATGTCGACCCTTATTTAATTCAGTTTTAACAAGAATTTTGTCGCCAACTTTGAGTGAAGTGGTGGAGATAGGTTTTCCATTATCTTTTACAAATGCAATAGTTTCAGCATTTTGTATTAGAACACCACCGATTTTATCATCGGATTTAGCTCTAACAAGAAATAACGGTCTACTTTCAATTTTCAATCTTCCTACAATAGAAGTTCTCACAAGACCTTTATGTGAAACAATCATAACTTCTGTACCACTTTCTAGTTCGGACAAATATTTTGTACGACCATCAGGCAACAAGGTATAGCACTGTACTGCACCAGCATTAACACGAAATGGTCGGGGCGATGTAAATCCAGAACCTGCAGATTCGTTATGCATTAAGAACATAAAATTCGCTTGATTGCCAACTAATAACCCCTCACCTTGATTAAGCATAGATGCAGTATCAACACAAGCTCGTTCACCAATACCTACTTCTTTGATTTCAAGGATTTCTGCAACACTAAGATCAATTTTTGACAGTTCGCCAAGTTCAGAATTTAATTTATTAACGTCGTCTATATTTGAAGTTCGAAGTAAAACACCATCAACTCCCAATTCCAAAATAGTAAACATCATTTTAATTTCAGATGGTTCATTAATTACAGTAAATATCTTAGTTTTCAATCCATGTAATTCAGCAATTAGATTTTCTAGAGGAATGATTTTCCATTCTGTATTTTCTTCAAATTCAATAATAACAGATTCGGCATTATTTTTTGCAGCATTTACGATTTCATCAAGATTTGAATCATCATTCAATTTAGCAAAATAAGCAAATCTCTGATTAGGTTCAACGTCTTTCAGGGTTTTTGAATCTACAACCTTAACATCTGAATCACTTGAAAAGGAATAAGTTTCGAATTTAGAAAAGTCACCTTTCCCAACATCATCAATTTCAGAGAGAAATATGCTTTTTATTCCAGATTCAAAGAGTAATTGAGTAAAATCGTCAATATTATCAACAGGAGTCCTAGGTTCAACTATAATAGTACGTAATTTCTCCGTCAATCAAATAACCTCCAGAGCAGATTCTACAGAACTATTATCGAAAATAATATTAGAAATAGCCCTAGTAATATTTTCAGGATGGGAATGCTGAAAAATATTTCTACCCATGGCAACGCCAACAGCTCCAGAATCCATTGCTCCTTTAACCATGTTTAGAAGTTCATCGTCTGTATTAGATTTAGGGCCACCGGCAATTATAACAGGAACAGGACATCCTTCTACAACGGTTTTGAAAGTATCAGGATTTCCAGTATATAGAGTTTTCACAACGTCAGCTCCTAATTCAGCCCCAATACGAGCAACATGCGCAACCACTTCGGGATCAAAAGGATTAGAAACCTTCTCACCTCTAGGATACATCATTGCAAGTACAGGTAATTCTAAATCTTTGCATTGATCGACGATCATACCTAAATCTTTAATCATTCGTTGATCATGACTTGAACCAATATTTACATGAATAGAAACTGCATCAGCTCCCATATTCATAGCAGTTTTAGGATTTCCTACAAGAACTTTATCATCTGGAAATACAGAAAGACTAGTACTAGCAGATAAATGAATTATTTTTCCAATATCAGGAATAGTATCAAGATTTTTTATGAATCCTTTATGTACAACTATAGCAGAGGCACCACCTCTTCGTACGTCATCTACAATTCCATTAATATCTATTAATCCAGAAACAGGACCAATAGTTAGACCATGGTCTAAGGTAACAGCAAGTATTTTTTCATTACGTTTAATATTAGTCATTATAATCATAACCTCAATAAAATAACAGTGAGATAAAGTTTAGAGTCCTAACTAAAGGAATAGTTGAAAAACCAATATCGGTAATTTCTATTTTCCATCATATTAACACTGTATAAATTAGATAAGAAGATTTTTCATATATAAATAGTGCTTTAACTAATCATAATGGCATTATAAATAGTGCTTTTACACATATTTTTACAATGGTCTTAAAACTGTTCAATACATTAGGTAAGAAAAAAGAAGAATTCAAACCAAACCAAGACAATAAAGTATCAATATATTGTTGTGGACCAACAGTATACGACTTTGCACATATAGGAAATTTCAGAACGTTTCTATTTGAAGATATAATTATACGATATCTCAAATACAAAGGATATAAAATAAAATTTGTAATGAATATAACAGACGTTGATGATAAAACAATTGCTGCATCAATAAAAAATGGCAAATCATTAAAAGAATATACAAATAAATTTACAGAAGAATTTTTCAAAGATTTAGATAGTCTAAAGATAACAAAGGCCACTTTATATCCAAAAGCAACAGATTACATCAAAGAAATCGAAGAATATATAAAGAAATTAGAAAAAGGAGGATACGCGTATCAAAGCGATGCCTCATATTATTTTTCAATATCAAAATTTAAAGAATATGGAAAATTATCAGGAATTAATGTAGATTCATCAAAAACAAAAAGTCGACTAACAAATGACGAATATTCAAAAGAAGAGGTACAAGATTTTGCATTGTGGAAAGCATGGGAAGAGAATGATGGAGACGCATACTGGAACAATATTCTAGGAAAAGGAAGGCCAGGCTGGCATATAGAATGTTCCGTAATGTCGACAAAAATTCTAGGCAAACAAATAGACATACACGCAGGAGGAACAGATTTAATTTTTCCTCATCATGAAAATGAAATAGCCCAATCAGAAGCAGTTTCAAGTCAACAATTTGTAAAATATTGGATTCATTCAGAACATCTAATTGTAGAAGGAAAAAAAATGTCTAAATCAGAAGGAAATTATTTTACATTAAGAAATCTTTTGGAAAAAGGATATGACCAAAGAGCAATTAGATTTTTATTAATTTCATCTCATTATAGATCTCAACTTAACTTTACTTTAGATGGAATAAATCAAGCAAAAGAGAATATAGACAGAATTCAAGAGACTTATTCAAAGATCATAGACTATAAAACTAAAAATGGAAGAGATTCAGATTTATCAAAAATTACTAAAGAAGCGAAAATCGAGTTTGAAAATGCAATGGATGACGATTTAGATATGCCTGTTGCATTAGCATCAATTTTCGGATTTGTTAGAGAAATTAACAAATACCTAGATAAAGAACAAATTTTAGAAGAAAATAAGTTAGAGATTACAGAGTATTTTAAATCAATAAATAAGATATTAGGAGTTTTATCAAATGAAACAATAAATTTTGAAATCTCTGATGACATTAAGATTTTAGTAGCAGAAAGAGATGAAGCAAGAAATATGAAAGATTGGAAGAAATCAGATGAAATTAGAGAAGAGTTGTCAAGAAGAGGATACATTGTAGAAGATACTGAAAAAGGAACTAGAATAAAACTTAGTTAGATTATTTGTATGGTTTTGATGTAACTGATTTAGTTTTATTAATTCCTGGTTTTGAAATTGTATATTTTCTGTCAGATGAAATTACATTAACTGCCATTGATGCTTGTACATTATAATGTTTTGAACCATCAGGATTATTATAATTAGTTGCTACACCGACACGATCAATATGTACTCGAATTCTGATTGTTGAACCATCTTCTATTTTAAAAACAACTTCGTCAACACCATCAGGTTTTGAATCCAGCATTTTGAATTCAATTTCGTCAGGAAGGTTTCGTTCTTGATTATTACTCATAATAATAGTGAAAAGAAATGATATTAAAATTTTTTAATCTGATAAGATATTGAAAACAAGATAATAGTAAGTATAACAAATCTAATCTAATGTTTGAGATAAAATCTTCAGATTTAGCTGCAAGAATAGGAAAAATTCATACAAATAGTGGAAGTTTTGAAACACCAACACTTTTGCCTGTACTTCATCCAGTTAATCAATTGATTGATACAGAAATAATTAAGAATATGGGATTCGAAGCAGTAATGACTAATTCCTATATAACATGGCAGAAATATGGAACAGATTTGGCAGATATGGACATACATTCAATAGTGGAATTTAATGGTCCAATCATGACAGATTCTGGAGGTTATCAAATATTAGAATATGGTAAAGTTGATGTTGAAGAAATAGAAATAGCAAGATTTCAAGAAAATATAAAATCAGATTTATGCAACATATTAGATAAACCGACAAGTCTGAAAGATGATTGGAAAGATGCTAGAAATAGTGTATTAAAAACATTAGACTCGTGTGAAAATACTCTAAATAATATTGAACATAAATCAGCTTGGATGGGACCAATTCAAGGAGGCAAGTTTTTAGATTTAGTTGAATTTTCTGCCAAAAGAATTAACGGAATGAATTTTGATATGTACACACTAGGAAGTCCAACAGAAATTATGGAAAGTTATGATTACAGGCTTTTAGCAAAAATGATTATAACTGCAAAAAAGAACATTTCAGCAGAAAAACCATTTCATTTGTTTGGACTAGGTCATCCTGCTCCATTATCAATGGCAGTAGCTCTTGGATGTGACACTTTTGATTCTGCTTCTTATATATTATATGCAAAACATGGAAGATACTTTACTGAAAATGGAACAAGAAATATTGATGAATTAGAATACCTGCCATGTATATGTGAAATTTGTAAGAAATATTCGGTGAGAGAAATAAGATCAATGGAAAAGATAGAAAAGACAAAAACAATTGGCATTCATAACTTATGGGCATTATGGAAAGAAATAATGTGCACAAGACAGGCAATAAAAGAAGGAAGATTATGGGAATTTGTCGGGACACGTGCACGCACTCATCCAAAAATGTGGGATGCTTTCAAATACTTGTCAGAAAATTTGGAAAGTATAAATAATTTTCAATCAAGATTTAAATCAAAAGGAATGTTTCTTTCGTCAGTTCCAGATAACAAAAGACCCGAATTATACATATATCAAACAAAAATGATGGAATTGTTCAATCAATTTGTAAATCAAAAAGTGATAATAATACCAGTCACTAGAAACAGACCATTATTTTATGATAAAAAATTACAATCAATTTTAGAAAAATACAAGAACAATGCAATTATAGGATATATTATTCCACCTTTTGGTTTTGTGCCATATCAACTTACAGATATTTATCCCATTTCTCATTATGAAATATCTGAAACTATGAAATATGACAACGTGCAAATTGATGCTATGTTAGATCTGTTGATGAGACAGTTTAAAACATTAGATCCAGAGTCTATTTCTTTCATTAAAGATAGTAAATTAAATCAAAAAATAATTAATTTTGTAATACGAATATTAAAACCAAATATAATAATCGAGAAAGAAACTAACATCTATACAAGTTTGGATGAACTTCTTCAAAAAAATTAAGTGTATATATCAGTAGGACGAGGTTTCACATTATCAACAGAAGAAGGCAAATCCAATTCGAGTTTACTAGCTTGGTCGATAAGAGTACTTACTTCAACTTCAATATTAAAAAGACTTGAAATTATGTCAATAGCATCGGAAGCAGCTCTTGGATCTGCACGAAGAGAAGTTGCAAAAGGAAGCAAACCCAAAGCAGGAAAATTACGTATTTCCATAAAGTTCAACATCTGTGCAACAGGTCCAATAATAATTCTTCCATCTTCCAATGGAGAAGAATCAATTAACGATTCAGGAAGTTCATAAGAAGATGTTTTTACATATCTAAAATTAGAATCGTCTGATTTTAATTGAGAATCCAATCCTCCAATCAAGATCAATTCTTTAAAACCACGTGAAATAATTATATCACAAACTTCGCGTAAAAATTCAATTTCATTACCTTGTAACGGAGGAACTGCAACACGAAGAAAAGCAAGATTGTTTTGTACATAAAGTTCAAACGGAGTAACAATTTTCCCTGAACTGATAGTAGAGATCGGAGACATATGATCAGTTTCGAATACACCTATACGTTTTGGTTTGAGTATTTCAATCAAATGATTGATTGCAAGAAAACCAGTAGATCCAATACCATGGAAACCTGTAATCAAAGACAATCCATCAACTGATAGATCGTCTGGAAACAATCTTGTAGAATTCATCAATGATTATATATTGAAGATAAGTAAAAATCTTACGGATAACTGAATGAAAGTAACAACATTAGGAGCGTCAAGAGAAGTAGGACGTTCTGCTTTTCTATTAGAAATTGAAAACAAGAGCATAATATTGGATTTTGGAGTTCAAATTAGACAACCAATGACATTTCCATTGCATGTCAACCCAAAAAAGATAGATGCAATAATATTAAGTCATGCCCATTTAGATCATAGTGGAGCAGCCCCCTCCTTTTTTGTATCGAATAACATAGACGTATATTGTACAAATCCGACTGCAGAAATCAGCAATTTATTAATTGATGATTTCATAAATCTTTCAAATGATGTAACAAAACAATATTTGCCATTTCAACATCAAGAACTCAAAAGAATGAATGAAAATATCAACAACATTGAAATGAATTCAGAATTCAATATCGGAGATGTAAATATAAAATTCATAAATGCAGGACATATGCCTGGAAGTGTATCCATGATAATAGAGGGAGAAGGAAAAAGAATTGCATATACAGGAGACATAAACTCGTCAGATCAAAATTTGGTAAAAGGAGCTGATACTAATTATGGTGAATTAGATCTATTAATTACAGAAGCAACATACGGAACAAGTGACCATCCAGAACGAGAAGAAGTAGAAGAAAAATTTGTTTTATTTGCAAAAGAAATAGCGGAAAAAGGAGGAACATTATTAGTTCCAGCATTTGCAGTTGGTAGATCTCAAGAAATTGCATGTGTATTAAAAGCACACAAATTTTCACTACCTGTAGCAATGGATGGAATGGCTTTAAAGACAAATCAGATATTGCTCAATAATTTAGAGTACCTGAAAGATGCTCAACTATTCGAAAAAACAATAGATGAACTTACTGTATTAAAAAATTGGAAGCAGAGAAGAGAATTAGTAGATAAACCAGGAGTAATAATAGCACCTGCAGGAATGATGGTAGGAGGATTGTCTTCTTATTATAAAGAACGCATATCAATGAATGAAAAAAATGCAATAGCGTTAGTATCTTATCAAGCTGAAGGCACTCCAGGAAGAACGTTATTAGAAAAGAAAATGATACGTGTAGGTGGAAAGTTAAAAAAAATTAAAGGAGAATTCGAACATTTCAATTTTTCATCACATAGTGGAAGTAAAGAATTATTTGAAATGATATCAGGAATTAAAGGAGAACCAACAATAGTAGCAGTACACGGAGAAGAAGAACAGTCAATTAATTTTGTAAATAAAGTTAAGAAAGATTTTGGATATGAAGCAATTGCCCCAGAATTAGGGGATAAAATTATAATCTAAACATAGCATGTCAAATCATCATAAAAATAATTAAAGAAATAAAAGCCATTACAAATTATAACTCAGCATCAGAGTCCTTTGGTAATTCATCTCCAAGATATTTGTAAGTTCCAATCTTGAGAACTTTGAGAGATAAAAGAGCACATTTTATTCGTGCAGGGCCGAGAGAAGGAGTTCCTAATTCTTCCAATAGAGCGTCTTTTGAGAATTTTGATAAATCTTCAAGAGTTTTACCCATTAGCATTTCAGTAAGTATTGAGGCAGATGCTTGACTTATTGCACATCCCTCTCCATCAAACTTTATATCAGAAACGACATCATTTTCAAGTTTAATATCAAGAGTCAACTTATCACCGCACACAGGATTGTAATCTTTTGCTGAAATTTCAGCATCGTTGATGTTGCCTTTATTCCTAGGATTTCTATAGTGATCAAGAATAATTTCTTTGTAAATATCTTCGCTCATTAAGTCAATACACTTCTTACTTTTTGTAAACCATTAAATAATTTATCAATATCTAATTGATCATTATAAATATAAAAACTAGCTCTAGTAGTAGCAGGAACACCTAGCTTTTCCATAAGAGGTTGTGCACAATGATGACCAGCACGGACAGCTATAGATTCACCATCAAGAATTGATGCAATGTCATGAGGATGAAAATCAGAATATGAAAACGATATAACGCCTCCGGTAGAGTGTTTGTTTTCTAACCCAAATATTTTGAAATCTTTTAATTCAGAGAATTTATCAACAGCATAATTATATAATTCTTGTTCGTGTTTGTGGACAACTTCCATTCCAATTTGATTAAGATAATCTACGGCTTTGCCCAAACCTATAGCGCCAACAATATTTGGTGTCCCCGCTTCAAATTTCCAAGGTATTTCATTCCATTGGGCTTCTCGTAAACTAACACTCGAAATCATATCACCGCCATAAAGAAACGGATTCATATTTTCAAGTAATGGTTCCTTTGCATGTAAAACACCTATACCAGATGGACCCAACATTTTATGACCTGAAAAGACAGAGAAATCACTGTCTAAATCTTGAACGTCAACAGACATATGAGGAACTGATTGTGCAGCATCTACAAGAGTAGTAATTCCGTGAGAATGGGCTTTTGATATTATATCCTTAATTGGATTAATTGTTCCCAAGACATTAGATACATGAGTAAGTGAAAGAAATTTTGCATTGTCTTGGAATAAATCATCCAATTTATCAAGAATTAGTTCTCCGTCAGGTTGAATTTCAATAAAATTGAGTTTAAGTTTCAGTTTTTTAGCAAGAATTTGCCAAGGTACAAGATTACTATGATGTTCCATCTCGGTTAATATTATAGAGTCGCCTTCCTTCAGATTCTGAGATGCCCAGGTATTAGCAACTAGATTTATAGCTTCAGTTGCATTACGTGTAAAGACAAGTTCATGAGATGAGTTAGCATTTATGAATTTACCAATATTAGCACGAGCATTTTCATAAAGCTCAGTTGCTTCAATACTAATTGAATATATTCCACGATGAATATTGGAGTTACAATTCTTATAATAATTAATAATCGAGTCGATGACCGCATTAGGTTTTTGAGTGGTAGCAGCACTATCAAGATAAACAAGATTTTTTCCATTAATTTTCCTTGAGAATATAGGAAAATCGTTTTTAATATCTCGAAGTATGTTACCGCTCATTAGAGAGATTCACGAATCCAATCATAGCCTTTGTTTTCTAATGTTTGTGCTAATTCGATTGAACCAGATTTTACAACTTTTCCGTCCATTAAAACATGAACAAATCCGGGTTGGACATATTTTAGGATTCTTTGATAATGAGTAATCATCAATATTCCCAAATCAGGACCTGTCATTTTATTTACAGCCTCGGAAACAGTTTTTAATGCATCAATATCCAGACCAGAATCTGTTTCGTCAAGTATAGCAATTTTTGGTTTCAAAACAGCCATTTGTAGTATTTCACTCTTTTTCTTTTCACCGCCAGAAAAACCTTCGTTCAAATATCTCTTAACAAAACTTTCTTCTACATTAAGAACTTCCATTCGTTCACGTAGATACTTTCTGAAAGCAATTATAGACATAGGCTTGCTATTATTTTGCATGTCTAAAGAGTTTAATGACGACCGTAAAAAATTAAAAACACTAACTCCAGATACTTCATGAGGATATTGAAAGGCAAGAAACAAACCCTTTTTTGCTCTTTTATCAGGCGAAAGCTTAGATATACTTTCCCCATCAAGCAATATATCACCTTGATCAACAATATATTTCGGGTGTCCCATCAAAGTATTCGCCAAAGTACTTTTACCAGAACCATTAGGCCCCATTATAGCATGTGTTTCTCCTTTGTTAACAGTCAGATTTACACCTTTAAGGATTGGTTTCGATTCAACAGAAACATGCAAATCAATAATTTCAAGAGTGTTTTTCATAATTCGTTTATCAATTACATTGAAATATATTTAAGTGTATAACACCAGTTATATCAAACAATCAAAGTATTTTTTTCATAGAATAACTTATATGAATATATAACGGCTTAATAATCGGAAAATATTGCAGACTCAACATCCACCTGAAATTGAGAATATAGAAGATATTGTAAACAGTGTAGGAAAAACACCTCTCATTAAATTAGACAAGTTATTTGATAAAGAAAAAGAAATATATGCAAAAATCGAATGGTGTAATCCATCTGGATCAGTAAAAGCAAGACCTGCAGCATGGATGTTAAACGAAGGTAAAGAACAAGGAAATTTAATTAGAGATAAAACAACAGTTATCGAACCAACTTCAGGAAATACTGGAGTTGCTTTAAGTCATTTCGCAAAATCACTTGGGTATAAAATAGAATTAGCAGTACCAGAAAGAATGAGTGATGAAACAAAGGACATTCTAAAAACAAACGGCGCAAAACTGTTGGAGACGGAAGATGATTTGTGTCCAAGAGTTGGACCTGGAACTGATCAAGCAATAGCGTTGGCTTCAGCATTGATAAAAAATCATCCAGATGAATATTATTCTCCAGATCAATACAATAATGATGCAAATTTTAGATCACATTATTACGGAACTGGTCCAGAAATCTGGAAAGCAACCAACGGAGAAGTAGGAGCATTCATTACTGGAATTGGAACAGGCGGAACAATTACTGGAGTAGGTACATTTCTAAAAGAGAAAAATCAGAATATCAAAATAATTGCAGCAGAACCACAAAAGAACCACAACATACAAGGTCTTAGAAACCTAGAAGAATCAGAAAAACCAGAGCTATTAAAAAGAAGAATAAATGTTATTGATGAAAAAATTACAGTGACCGATAAAGAATCTTTTGAGATGATAAAGAAATTATTGGCGACCGAGAATTTATTTGCAGGTCCGTCAACGGGTTCGGTTTTAGCAACATTAAACAAAACCATAGATGAATTAGAAGGAAAAATAGTACTGTTATTTGGAGATAATGCAGCAAAATACAAGAGTATTTACAGCAAATTTGGAGTATATTCAGAAAAAGAATTCGACACGAAATTAAATGAATCAAAGAATAATTGCTTTACTTGTACATATTCAAACGATAACCCAGAAGATTTGTGTAAAATAAATTAACAGTTGAAGATCAGAGTACAGATTTACCGTTAACTTTTACGCCTGAACCAGCGAATATTTCACCTATAACGTCACTCTTTATCTTGTATTCATCTAAAATAGATACAACGTTATTATGTTGGGATTTTGGACAAACAACAACGAATCCATAACCCATGTTAAATGTTCTATGCATTTCTTTGTCGGATACATTACCAGTTCTCTGAATTAAATCAAATATTAATGGAGGGTCTGGTAAATCGATAGAAAATCCAACTGAACCTATACGAGGCAACTTAGTAAATGCTCCACCAGTAATATGAGCAAGTCCATGAATTGATTTTATATTATTCAAGATATCCATAACAGCTTTGGAATAAATTACAGTTGGTTCAAGCAAAACATCTCCTAATCGTTTTGATTTGTATATTTTTTTACGAAGAGAATATTTTTCCAATAAGACTTTGCGGGCAAGTGTAGCTCCGTTAGAATGAATGCCAGAACTTCTTAATCCAATGATTATGTCACCAGATTTAATTTTTCTATTAAGCATGTTAGTTCTTTTATTTATTATACCAATAGCAGATGCAGCAAGATCAAACGCTTTGTTTCCATATCCTTCGATTACGTCAGGCATGATTGCAGTTTCACCACCAATTATAGGAGTATCAGATAATTTCGAGCCTTTAACTAATCCTTTAGTTATCTCTTTTACTAAAACAGGATTGTTCTTTTTCAGAGCAATGTAATCAACAAGAGATATCGGTTCAGCTCCGACACAGATAAGATCATTTACATTCATTGCTATACAATCAATTCCAACGGTATCAAATTTTGAATATTGTTGAGCAATTAGAACTTTAGTTCCAACCCCATCAGTATGCAAAGCAAGATAATCGTCGTTTCGAAGTTTTATAACGCCTGCATAGTGACCAGAACCAGCGATTACTTCACCTATTCGTCCATTTCGAAGAGAAAGTGTTGAACCCAATAATTTAGAGATTTCAGAGTGACTAGACTTGATACTACGAATATCTACGCCAGCTTTTTTGTAGGACCAAGATTTAGTCATTTTCAGTTAGTTTGAAAAATTCTCATAAGCGGTTGCGTATCTTTCCTGGATCAAATCTACGAGATCTTGAGGAAGTACAGGTGGAGGAGGTAAATCAGATTTATTTTTTCTGGCATCGTCAAGTTGTTTCTTATAACCAGAATCAATGAGCCAGTCACGAAGAATCTGTTTGTCGTAACTCTCTTGAGTTTTTCCAACTTCATATTTAGCTAGAGACCACAACCTGAATTCATCAGGGCCAATTGAATCAGCAAGAAGTATATTTCCTGATTTGTCCTTACCAAATTCAAGTTTCAAATCCGCAATTAGAAATCCAGATTTAGATGCCATGTCAAGTATTTTTTTATAGATGTCGATAGAAGTGTTTTTGAGGTAATTCAATTCTTCTTCCGAAACAATTTTCTGAGAGATAATTTCTGATTCAGTAATTGGTTCGTCTTTAATATCGGATTTTGTTGTTGGGTCAAAAATAGGTTCTGACAATTTAGTAGCTAAAACATTATCGCAATCAATTTCTATTTCACCATTATTGACTCGATCAAATAGACCACCATAAAGATAACCACGTACAATACATTCAACTGGAATCATATCTAGTTTTTTAACAATCATTTTTGTAGAATCAACTGTGTCGATTAAATGATGAGGTACATTAAGATTATCAAAAAAGAATTTTGCAAAATCACGTAAATTTTCTCCCTTCTTTGGAATGTCAGTTGGAATAACTACATCAAAGGCAGATATACGATCTGAAAAGTCAAACATTATAGTATCAGGATTAGAAGGAGATTCATAGGCAGTTTTTACTTTACCTTGTTTAATTAAAGAATAGTCAGAATCTGAAGTGCTCATTGGATTTTCCAACTTTTTCGATATTCGACGAGTTTGTTATGAAGTGTTTCGTCATTTAGGCATAATATAGCAATTGCCAATAAAGCTGCATTTTTACCATTGTTGATTCCAACAGCAGCAACTGGAATACCAGGTGGCATTTGTGCAATAGAAAGTAAGGAATCAATTCCTCCTAATGCGGCTTTAACGGGAACGCCTATAACAGGTTTAGTTGTGAGAGCAGATAAAACTCCAGGAAGATGTGCAGAAAGACCTGCAACACCAATAAATATATCAGCGTCAGAATTTGACACATATTCTTGTAATTCATCATGATTTCTATGTGCTGAAATTACACGAATCTCATGATCAACGCCAAAGTCATCAAAAACTTTGCCGATTGAATCTGTGATATTTGAATCAGATTTACTGCCAGAAATTACAGCTACTTTTTTACTCATTTTCAATTAAACCTATATCCCTTCTATAATACATATCTTTCCATGTAATGCCATTTATTAAATTATATGCTTCATCTCTAGCAATTGAAAGATTAGAGCCTTTACCAAGAATATTTAAAACACGACCGCCTTTAGAATATAATTTATTATTTTTCTTTTCAGTTCCGGCATGTAATATATTATGATTATTTTCTATTATTATTTCAGAACCAGTTATTGGTTTTTCAGGATAACCAGGAGAAGATATGACAACACATATAGTTGAGTCCGGATATAATTCATAATCAGTAACTGTATTCAATTCTCCTTTACTAGAAAGATACAAGATTTCAAGCAAGTCATTTTTAATACGAGGAAGGAGTACTTGACATTCTGGATCGCCAAAACGTACATTGTATTCTAATATTTTAGGTCCATTTTTAGTAAGCATTAATCCAACATATAGTACACCACGATAAGTACGACCCTCCTTATTCATCGAATCAATGGTTTTTTGAGCAAGAGACAAGATTTCTTTTTCTAAATTTTCGTCTACATATTCAACAGGGCTGTAAGAACCCATTCCACCAGTATTTGGACCTTTATTTCCTTCAAAAATTGGTTTATAATCCTGAGCAAATCCCAATGGCAATACAGTATTTCCGTCGGAAATAATAAAGAAACTAGTTTCTCTTCCTTCCAAGAACTCTTCTATAACAATAGAACTTCCTGCAGAGCCAAATTTATTATTAATTAACATGTCATTGATGGCATCTACAGCCTGAGATTTTTCATCGACAATTATAACACCTTTACCTGCAGCTAAACCATTTGCTTTAACAACAATAGGCAGGGTTTTAGATTCAAGATATGAAATTGCTAAATCTGCATCGTAAAAAGTCTCATAATCAGCACTAGGAATTTCGTATTTTTTACATAAATCTTTCATAAAAATTTTTGAGCCTTCGAGTTCAGCTGCCTTGGAATCAGGTCCAAAAACATAGATGTTTTCAGTTTGAAGTATGTCAGTGACTCCATTTGTTAAAGGAGCCTCAGGGCCAACAATTACAAAATCAATCGAATTTTCTTTACATGTATTAAGAATAAAATCATTATCCATTATGTCACCAGGTATACAAGTTGCAATATTCTCGATACCTGGATTACCAGGCATACAATAAAGTTCGTCTAATAGATTTGAATTAGAGATAGAAAGGCAAATAGCATGTTCTCGTCCACCTCCTCCAATAACTAATACATTCAGAATAAATCACTCCGAGGTTTCATTACTAAGATTACGATTGAGTACTCCGTATTCACCATCATGACAAGCCATACACAACTCAGATGATTTTTTTCCTATACCAGCAGAAAGATTTTCCACAGTATTATATCCAACAAAATCTGCGTTAACAGATTTACAAACTTTTTTATTTATAGTATCTATATCAGAATTTTTACCAGACGTATTATATGCAATCAATTCTTCATGTGTTGGAAAATCAATTCCTGCACGACAAGGATGACGAATTGGAGGATAAGTAACAAGAATTTTAACACTTTTTGCGCCAGAAGTACGAAGTGTTTTTACTATTGCTTTAGAACTTATTCCACGAACTATACTATCATCTATAACAATCACATTTTTCCCATCTATTGCACTTTTAACAGGCATAATCCAACGATTAATTTTTAAACGTTCTTTATATTTTGGTTGAATAAAGCTTCTTTGACTTCCACGTTTTGTATATCTATCTTTCATTAGTCCCTCCACCATAGGAATTCCTGATTTTTCTGAAAATCCAAGAGCAGCAGGTCGTGCAGAATCAGGTACAGGAACAACAACATCTCCTTTGACTTTATACAGCTCAGCAAGCATTTGACCCAATTTACGTCTACTCTCATAAACACTTGTTTGATCAATAACAGAACTAGGGTGTGCAAAATAGATATATTCAAAAGAACAATGAGCAGTTCGTTCTCCGCGTGAAAAGGAATACGACTCCACACCTTGATTTGAAATTTTAACTATTTCACCAGGTTTAATATCACGTTTCAATTCAGCACCAATCATTGAAAATGCACAACTTTCTGAAGATACAAGATATGTTTTTGATTTTTTGTGCCAGCCAATGCATAAAGGTCGAAAACCACGAGTATCTCTGAATGCATAGATTTCATTATTAGGAGTTAATATTACAAAACAATAGGCGCCAACTAGTTCGTCGCATAATAATTCGATTGATTTGAACCAATCGAATTTATTTGCCTTAAGTA
>Ga0310345_10001824_pt1 | contig 22758 bp, 16 predicted proteins | sample HC15DNA20500_MG_FD_204667 | JGI IMG/M metagenome (GOLD analysis project Ga0310345, IMG submission 204667) | Marine microbial communities from station ALOHA, North Pacific Subtropical Gyre - HC15-DNA-20-500_MG | ecosystem: Environmental > Aquatic > Marine > Oceanic | place: Pacific Ocean: North... | reverse complement strand
TACCGACGATCGGGGGCACATCATCGGGAGACGGGAGATAGTCAACTACCGCGTCGAGCAATGGCTGAACCCCTTTATTCTTAAAAGCTGAACCGCAAAGTACCGGCACAAACGGTGCATCTTCATGTCTCACGGACTCAAGAACTCTTCGATGAATCGAAGTGCGAATCTCATCTTCGGTGATATTTTCACCATGGACATACTTGTCTAGCAAAACATCATCAGATTCCGCTACTTTTTCGATCAACTGTTCCCGGAGCTCACGAGCTTTAGATTCGTAGGGCTCTGGAATTTCTTCAACAATAGACTCAGCACCTAATGTTTCATCTTTGTACCGAATAGCCTTCATCGAAACCAGATCAATCACGCCTTCAAATCCGTCCTCCGCACCCATCGGGAACTGAACCGCGACGGGATTAGCCTGCAACTTTTCCCGAATCTGATTAAGCGTACCCATGAAATCAGCCCCAACACGGTCCATCTTGTTAACAAAGCAGATACGCGGAACACAGTATTTATCTGCCTGTCGCCAAACGGTCTCCGATTGCGGTTCAACTCCACCAACAGCGTCGAATACCGCAACTGCCCCATCCAACACACGCAATGAACGCTCGACTTCAGCGGTAAAATCAACATGTCCAGGGGTATCGATTATGTTGATCCGATGATCTCGCCAGAGACATGTTGTCGCAGCCGACGTGATGGTAATTCCTCGCTCCTGCTCCTGTTCCATCCAATCCATCACGGCGGTCCCGTCGTGAACTTCACCTAATTTGTAAGTAATTCCCGTGTAATAGAGGATGCGCTCAGTTGTGGTCGTCTTACCAGCATCAATATGAGCCATGATGCCGATGTTACGAGTGCGACTTAAAGGAACTTGCCTTGCCATAATGTCAGCTTTTTGGCCACCAACTTGAGCAGCTTGCTTTACAGAACGCGAACGAACAGGTATTTCAGCAGTCGTCACAATCCACCTACCAGCGATAGTGCGCAAAAGCCTTATTTGCTTCAGCCATGCGATGGGTATCCTCTCGCTTCTTGACAGAACCACCTCGGAGATTCGACGCATCGATCAACTCGTTAGCAAGTTTCTCTTTCATCGTCTTTCCATCACCTCGACTACGGGCATACGCTGCAATCCAACGAATACTCAGTGACAACCGCCGGTTCGGTGACACTTCGATCGGCACCTGATAATTCGATCCTCCAACTCGACGTGACTTGACCTCTAAACTTGGTTTGGTGTTGTCGACCGCCTTCTTAAAGATCTTCAGCGGATCATCGCCCGTTCGGTTCTTAATAATGTCTAGGCTTCCGTACAAAGTCCGTTCGGCAGTGTTTCGTTTGCCACCCTTCATCAACATTCGAACGAACTTAGTCACCAAAGTGCTGTTATAAAGTGGGTCCGCCGGAACTTGGCGCTTTGGGATTTCACGTCGACGCGGCATGCTGTATTCCTCTTCTCATCAGCAACTACTTTCTCAACCCTGCACTAGACTTTCGGCCGCTTAGCACCATATTTCGACCGACTTTGCCGACGCTCAGAAACGCCTACCGTATCGAGTGTCCCTCGAACAACGTGATATCTAACGCCAGGAAGGTCCTTAACACGACCACCTCGAATCAACACAAGAGAGTGCTCCTGAAGATTGTGACCCTCACCCGGTATATAGCTGGTGACTTCAATTCCATTTGTCAATCGAACACGCGCCACCTTACGAAGTGCCGAGTTTGGCTTTTTGGGTGTCTGCGTAAAAACCCGAACACACACACCCCGTTTCTGAGGACAACTCTGCAGAGCAGGACTCTTAGTCTTAGTTAAGATCCTCTTCCGGCCTTTCCGAACCAGTTGACTGATCGTCGGCAAGACGGCTCCTTACATCTGGTGCCACACCACACGCTACTCGTGTGCTGTGCACCTTCACGAGAGAACGGCCAAGGCCTAGAAGCTGTTGGAAGGTCCAACAGCTTGGCACCTTTGACCAAGTTGACCCTAATTACTTTATGCGCGTCGTGTCGGAAACTCGAGTACCAACCCGAGTCACCTCAGCTGGAAAGAGGCGCGAAAGCGACTCTTTCGGACGGGTCGAAGTTAGATAGGGTTTCCCAACTCCGACAAAACCTTTCGACAGTACCACATACCTACATTTTAGTAAACCATTTAACCGCACATTACCAGCCCAGAAGCGACTCCTCAAAGTCAAATTCTAATAGTGTCCACCAGTTACAATCGACGAGTCACACTCCCTTAAACTAAGGTTCTTTAACAACTTCCACGTCAGGTCGCCCTATACGGTGTTGAGGTTCGTAATAGTTTTCTAAGTCACGCTCTATCTGGAGTTCGTCAAACGAAAGTTGTGGCTGGGGCGGAGGATCATCTTTTTCAATCTCAACCCCCTTATAGAAGTCGAATCCAGTGCCCGCAGGAATCAACCGTCCCATCGTGACGTTCTCTTTCAGACCACGGAGGTGGTCGACTTTCCCGGAAATAGAAGCTTCGGTCAATACCCGCGTCGTTTCTTGGAATGAAGCGGCCGAGATAAAGGACTCTGTTGACAGAGATGCTTTGGTGATACCAAGCAAAAGCGGCCGACCAGTCGCTGGTCGTCCACCATCGTTAATGATCCGTTCATTCTCCTCAGTGAATCGAACCTTATCAACCTGTTCGTCCACAAGGAACTCGGTGTCGCCGACATCTTCAACTTTGACCCAACGCATCATCTGTCGAACTATAGTTTCAATGTGCTTATCGTTGATATTGACGCCCTGCAACCTGTAGACCTCTTGAATTTCATTAACCAAATACCTATGAAGTGCCTTTTCGCCTAGCACACTCAAGATATCGTGCGGATTACTAGGACCATCCATGAGAGGCTCGCCCGCCCTTACACGGTCACCTTCTTGCACGTTAACGTGTACACCGCGGGGAAGTGAGTAGTCGCGTTGTTCCGCTCCTGCCTCTTCTGGAACAATGATCAATTGACGCATCCCCTTCACAATTCCACCGTGTTTAACAATTCCGTCAATCTCACTAATCACGGCGGTTTCTCTTGGCTTCCTCGCCTCAAATAATTCCACAACCCGTGGCAACCCGCCTGTAATATCCTTGGTCTTTGTTGTCTCACGTGGAATCTTGGCTAAGACATCACCACCGTCAACTACATCACCCTCTGCCACCATTAAGTGAGCATGCGAAGGCATGTGATACCGGCGAAGAATCTTCTTTCCGTCGAGCCCACGAATTTCAATTGTCGGTTGTTTCTTCTCGTCCGGAGAATCAACAATGATGAGCCGCATTAATCCGGTTACCTCATCAACTTCTTCATGTACCGTCATACCCTCGACGATGTCCTTGAATTTAACCGTTCCTTCCTCTTCGGTAAGCATTGAGAACGTGTAAGGATCCCACTCCACAAGAACTTGCCCAGGCTCAACCTGTTGTCCGTCACTCACACGAAGATTCGCGCCGTAAACAACGGCATACTTTTCAACATTACGTCCCTTCTCATCCTGGACTACCAGTGAACCCGTCCGATTCATAACAACGAGTGTTCCGTCTTTCTTTTCTACTACCGAAACACCTTCGAACTGTGCTTTCCCTGCATGTTTGCTTTCAAGAGTCGACTGTTCAGAAACGCGGGATGCCGTGCCGCCTATATGAAAAGTCCGCATTGTCAGTTGGGTTCCTGGTTCACCAATTGATTGAGCTGCTATTACACCTACCGCCATACCCAATTCAACTAGTTTGCCAGTTGACAGGTCTCGTCCATAACAGTGCGCACAAACACCTCGGCGCGATGAACAGGTCAGGACTGACCTGATCTTTACTTTCTCAAGTCCAGATTCTTGGATCTCAGACGACAATTCCTCACTAACCTCAGCATTAGCCTCTGCAATCACTTCATCGCTAAATGGATCCTTCACACGGTCAAGTGTCACACGACCAATGATGCGATCGCGAAGAGGCTCAATAATCTCGCCACTTTCGACTATTGCCCGCGCTTCAATCCCATCCAATGTGCCGCAATCAATTTCAGAAATAATTACATCTTGAGCAACATCGACTAGTCTACGAGTAAGGTATCCCGAATCAGCAGTCTTCAATGCTGTGTCAGCAAGGCCCTTGCGAGCACCATGGGTAGAAATAAAATACTGCAGAACTGTGAGCCCTTCACGGAAATTTGCAGTGATCGGTGTTTCGATAATCTCGCCGGACGGCTTCGCCATCAAACCTCGCATGCCGGCGAGTTGCCGGATTTGCTGCTTGCTTCCCCTCGCACCAGAATCAGCCATGATAAAGACTGGATTAAAGGAGCTACTCAAACTCTCTTTATCCTCCATCTCACTGAACATCGCATCGGCGATTTTCTCAGTCACGTCTGACCAGATAGCAATAATTTTGTTCTTACGCTCACCGTTTGTGATCGCGCCATCAAGGTACTGCTGTTCGACTGCGATCACGTCGTCGTTGGCCTGTTTAACCAGTCCCGCCTTCTCCTTCGGAATAACTAGATCATCGATACCAATGGACAGCCCTGATTTCGTCGCATAATGGAACCCAAGGTCCTTTAGACGGTCGAGCATGGCTACGGTTATTTTTAACCCGTAGCGGAGATATGAATATTGGACGAGTTGTTGGAGGCCCTTCTTCTTAAACAAACCGTTCACGAAAGGAAAATCTTCCGGTAAAGCATTATTAAATACAACTCGTCCAACTGTTGTCTGAACAATCTGCCGGTCAAGTTTCTCAACTGAACTGTGAAGAACGTCCTGGTCGTCCCGCCCAACTGTCAGATCCATAAATTCTCCAGTCAGACGGATCCGAATCGGTGTTAGGGTTTCAACGTCACCAGCTTCTAAGGCAAGAAGAACATCATCTCTGGTGCCAAATACCCGCCCCTCCCCCTTTGCCCCGGGTTTGGCCTTGGTCAAGTAATAACAACCGAGCACGATATCTTGGGACGGCACAGTAATTGGCGCACCATTTGCCGGTGACATGATGTTGTTGGACGACATCATTAGGACCGAAGCCTCGATCTGCGCTTCAGGTCCTAGTGGCACGTGTACCGCCATCTGGTCGCCGTCAAAGTCAGCATTGAATGCCGTGCAGACTAGCGGGTGAATCCGAATCGCCTTCCCTTCTACTAGGATTGGTTCGAAGGCCTGAATCCCCAAGCGGTGAAGTGTCGGAGCCCGATTGAGCAACACTGGGTGCTGGCGGATAACCTCCTCCAAAATATCCCATACAACCGGTTCCTGTTGTTCAACCATCTCCTTGGCCTGTTTTATAGTCGCAACCAAGCCCTGGTCTTCTAATCTGTTATAAATAAAAGGCTTGAATAGCTCAAGAGCCATCTTCTTTGGCAATCCGCATTGATTTAGCTTCAGTTCAGGGCCTACCACAATGACCGAACGACCCGAGTAGTCAACCCTCTTACCCAAGAGATTCTGCCTGAATCGCCCCTGCTTGCCTTTCAGTGTGTCGGATAATGACTTAAGAGGACGATTGTTTGCTCCTCGCAACACGCGACCGCGGCGACCATTATCAAACAATGCGTCCACGGCTTCCTGCAGCATTCGCTTTTCGTTGCGAATGATGACATCAGGTGCGCGAAGTTCCATCAATTTCTTGAGTCTGTTATTTCGATTGATAACCCGACGATATAAATCGTTGAGATCGGATGTTGCAAACCGGCCTCCATCAAGCGGCACAAGCGGGCGAAGTTCCGGAGGAATCACAGGAATGACATCAAGGATCATCCATTCGGGACGATTGGTCGATCGACGAAATGCATCGGCAACCTTCAAACGTTTCGCGTACTTCAATCTTTTCTGATTCGACGTTTCGACCCGCATTTTTACGCGAAGCTCTTCACACAACTCCTCGATGCGTGCCCGCTTGAGCAATTCTTTGATTGCCTCCGCACCCATTTGGGCACGAAATTTTGAACCGTACTCCTCCCGAGCTTTACGATACTGATCCCCAGTCAAAAGCTGTTTCTCTTTAAATTCGGTATCACCGGGATCAATTACTACGTAAGCTTCAAAATAGAGAACCCGTTCCAACTCTCTTAAAGAGATGTCAAGAAGATGACCGATTCGACTCGGCAAACCCTTAAAAAACCACACATGACTTACCGGAGTCGCCAGAGTGATATGCCCTAATCGCTCTCGGCGAACCTTGGACTGTGTGACCTCTACGCTACATTTGTCACAAATCACTCCCCGATGTTTCATGCGCTTGTACTTGCCACAAAGACATTCCCAGTCTGTAACTGGGCCAAAAATCTTTGCGCAAAACAAGCCGTCTCGCTCGGGCTTAAATGTACGGTAATTAATCGTTTCTGGCTTGGTCACTTCGCCATGAGACCAAGACAAAATCTTCTCAGGCGAGGCGAGACTGATCCGTATCGCATCAAAATCAACGGTCAGTGAGCTCCGTTCATAATAACCGGGTCGCATAGAGTTCCTTTCGAACAGCCGTTACGATTTCTCTGGAAGAACGTCTTCGAGAGTTGGGATGTCTTCGGTTTCCAACTCTGACTCGAGGGGTTCTTCTATCGGTTTCTTTGATCTAATGAGGTCAACGTCAAGACAAAGCGCTTGCAACTCACGAATAAGGACATTAAATGATTCTGGAAGACCCGGCGTAAAGGATGCATCTCCTTTAACAATCGCCTCATAGATCTTCGCTCTCCCCGTCACATCGTCCGACTTGGCTGTAAGGAGTTCTTGCAGAATATGGGCAGCACCGTAAGCCTCGAGCGCCCAGACCTCCATTTCCCCAAATCTTTGCCCACCAAACTGAGCCTTGCCACCCAGTGGCTGCTGTGTGATCAACGAGTAGGGACCGATCGAACGCGCATGAAGCTTGTCATCGACAAGATGGGACAACTTCAGCATATAAATGTAACCAACTGTGACTTTTTGTTCGAACTGGTCGCCAGTCATTCCGTCGTAAAGAACGGTTTTACCACTCGTAGGCAATCCTGCTTTTTCTAGCCAGCCTTTGATTTCTGGTTCCTTCGCTCCATCAAAAACCGGGGTCGCAAAATATAGTCCCAAAGCCTGAGCAGCCCATCCTAAATGCGTCTCAAGAATCTGGCCCACATTCATCCGAGATGGAACCCCAAGCGGATTGAGAACAATCTCAACCGGTGTGCCATCCGGGAGATGCGGCATGTCTTCTTCTGGCAAAACGCGTGCTATCACGCCTTTGTTACCATGCCGGCCGGCCATTTTGTCCCCAACCGACAATTTCCGTTTCATTGCCACATAAACCTTCACCATCTTGATCACGCCAGGCGGCAGCTCATCTCCACGACGAATCTTTTCCTTCTTCTCGTCGAACAATTGGCTAATCACATCTACTTGTCGCCCTGTTCGTTCTGCGAGACCTTGCAACTCAACTTGAATTTTCGAGCTTTCACTACCAACTCGCACTTTCATTAGATCGAGACAGGTCAAGTCAGTAATTGCGTCATGCGTGAGAATCGTTCCCTTGCTCACCAATTTCTCAGTGCCATGTTCATTAAACAAGTCACGGGTCAGTGTCTGGCCTTCAACGATTCCTTCTAATCGTTTCTTGACTTCATCGTGCAAGATACGGACCTCGTCTTCGCGGTTCTTCTCCATCATCTCGAGCTCTTCAGCTTCGATCGATTGTGCTCGTTCGTCCTTCTCAATCCCCTTCCGAGAAAAAATCTTCACGCCGACAACTATTCCCTCTATGCCAGGAGGGCAAATCAATGATGCATCACGTACATCACCGGCCTTCTCCCCAAAGATGGCACGCAGCAATTTCTCTTCCGGAGTTAGCTGAGTCTCGCCTTTCGGCGTGACCTTTCCGACCAAGATATCTCCGGGCTTCACATATGCCCCGATGCGAATAATGCCACTCTCATCAAGATCCTTAAGAAATCCCTCAGAAACATTTGGAATGTCTCGAGTAATGTCTTCCGGACCCAGTTTGGTATCGCGAGACTCTATGTCGAACTCTTCAATGTGAATCGAGGTGTAGTAATCGTCCTTGACGAGACGCTCCGAAACCAAGATGGCATCCTCGAAGTTATAGCCGCGCCACGGCATGAAGGCTACTAATACATTTTGGCCGAGCGCCAACTCCCCTACTTCCGTACTCGGTCCATCAGCCAATACCTGTCCCTTGGTCACCTTCTGGCCAACCCTAACAATCGGTTTCTGATTAATGCAGGTGTTCTGGTTTGAACGACGAAACTTGGTCAAGTTGTAAATATCAGCACCCAAATCTTTGGACTGATCCAACTCAGGATCGTCACCCTCGACTCGCACTACTACCCGCTGAGAATCAACGTAGTCTAGGATTCCTCCCCTTCGGGCTACTACCACGGCACCCGAGTCTCGCGCCGTGATGAACTCCATACCCGTGCCAACAAATGGCGCTCGCGCACGCAAAAGTGGAACGGCCTGTCGTTGCATATTCGAGCCCATCAATGCTCTATTGGCATCATCATTTTCAAGGAACGGCACGAGCGAGGCGGCCACGGAAACCAACTGCTTAGGTGATACGTCTATGAACTCAACTTTGTCTCTTGGTGCCAGCAAGAAATCACCGGCCCGCCTACAATTGATACGTTCATCAATCAGATTACCGTCCTTATCCAACCTCGCGTTAGCTTGGGCAATCAGATATCGGTCTTCTTCCCAAGCCGAAAGATAAAAGGAATATGGTTCAAAATCAGCTAGCCGTTTCCCTTTCCTATTCTTAAGCGCTTCGTTCTCTGTTTCAGCTTTCTCTGAACTAACAATTTCCCCCGCCTTTAACTTCGTGCCACCGGCGTTAACAACTCTAACGAAATCAATCGCGCGACCATCTTCAACCCGTCGATATGGTGACTCGATAAAACCGAACTCATTGATGCGCGCGTAACAAGATAACGATGAAATTAGGCCGATATTCGGACCTTCCGGCGTCTCAATTGGACATATACGACCATAATGCGTAGGGTGCACATCTCGAACCTCAAATCCAGCTCGCTCCCTAGACAAACCACCAGGACCCAACGCCGACAAGCGTCGCTTATGAGTAATCTCAGACAAGGGATTCGTCTGGTCCATAAACTGCGACAGCTGAGATGATCCGAAAAATTCACGAATGGCCGCCATGACCGGTTTAGCATTAATCAAATCGTGTGGCATGGCGGTTGCCATCTCTTGATATACGGACATCTTTTCTTTAATCGCCCGTTCCATCCGCACCAGACCAATCCGAAACTGGTTCTCTAAGAGTTCACCCACTGACCGCACACGACGGTTCCCGAGGTGATCAATGTCGTCAACGTTTGTCGGATTCCGACGAAGCTTCAGTAAATAGCCGATAACATCGTAAAAATCCTGTGGGTGTAAGATTTTTTCATCAAGAGGAGTCTCAAGACCGAGTTTCGTATTCAACTTTAATCGGCCTACTCTTGAGAAATCGTATTTTTGCGGATTAAAGAACATGCTCTCAAAGAGAGACCTAGAACTTTCAAGAGTGGGTGGATCACCTGGCCGAAGTCTTCGGTAAATTTCAACTAGAGATTCTTCGTGACTTCGAATGGGGTCCTTCCTGAGCGTTTCAGAGATGACCGGGCCCGCTTCATCGGTTTCTGGGAAGAAAACTTCCAATTCCTCAACTTGCTTTTCCTGAAGCATTGAAATGATTCGAGGAGCGACCTCCTCATTGACTTCCAGAACAACTTCTCCAGTCTCCGGATCAACAACGTCAACCGCAGAGAATGCACCCTCAAGTTCCGTCTCAGACACCGCCACTGTATCTATCTTGGTTTTACGTAAGGCAGCAATCGCAGCTTTCGTGATCTGCTTGCCCTTGTGCACCGTAATATCCGATTTTTGAATCTTGAAGTCTTTGCCGGCTCGACGCCCAACCAAACTGTCACTCACAGCCCAGTGGAGTGTTCCTTTCTTAATGGAGATTCGCTCAACTGGATGGAAAGCCTTGACAATCTCGTCACCCCCACGCAAACCCAGGGCACGAAGAAAGACTGATGCTAGAAATTTTCGCTTTCGATCGATACGAACATATAAGAGATTCTTCGCGTCGTATTCAAATTCAACCCAAGAACCACGATAAGGAATGATTTGCGCAACAAACGCCGCTTTGTCCTCGGAATGGAAAAAGGCCCCCGGCGATCGATGTAATTGAGACACGATCACACGTTCTGTTCCATTTATGATGAAAGTACCATTCGCAGTCATCAATGGAATGTCGCCAAAGTAGACTTCCTGCTCTTTGATGTCGCGAATAGTTTTTACGCCTGTATCTGGATCCTTGTTCCAAACAACCAATCGAATTGAAACCTTGAGCGGCACCGCGTAGGTCATGCCTCGCTCTTGACATTCCTCAACGTCGTACTTGAGTTTCATGCTCACCGTGGTGTTACACACGTCACAGACCACGCCACGTGCCTCGTTAGACTTGCCGCATGAAGAGCAAACAACTTGGTGATCGCCTAATGGATTAACCTCCAGTAATGTGTCGCAGTTAGCACATGGCTGGCGAAGGTTCTTAAGACCTGTCAACCGTCCGCACTTGCACTCCCAATTACCAATTGAATACTCAATAAACTCAAGCGAAGAGTTCTCCCTAAAATCGCTAATCGGGAAAACCGACTTGAAGACCGACTGTAAGCCAGCATCTTCTCGCTCGTTTGCAAGACGGTTCATCTGCAAAAACCGCTCGTACGACTTCTTTTGAATCTCGATCAGATTCGGAATTGGAACAGTCGTTGAGATTTTTGAAAAGTTAATACGTTCTCGATCGGCACTTTTTGGAAAGGTGTACACAGCTATATCCTCGTCCTGGACCGGGTTCAATCGTAGTGAGTATCGTGCGTAAGCTGTAGCAACGAATCACCGCGCCGGGTTTCGGCCTTGGCCGTTTCCCATGTGGGTACGCCTGGTTCTGTTTGCAAAGGTCTGCATCTAATGAACCAACTACCCCAATCACACTCAGCGCAAATCTTATTTAATCTCAATCTTCGCGCCGACTTCCTCAAATTTCTTCTGGAGTGCTTCGGCTTCGTCCTTCGCGATACCTTCTTTTATCGCTTTAGGTGCCGCCTCAACCAGATCCTTTGCTTCCTTCAAACCAAGACTGGTAACTTCTCGCACTGCCTTGATGACATTGATCTTCTTGGCACCAACCTCAGTCAGCGTTACCGTAAATTCTGTCTGTTCCTCTTCTGCCGCTGCCGCTCCACCTTGCGCAACGGCACCAGCTACTGCAACCGGCATTGCTGCCGCCGCGGACACGCCAAGCTCCTCTTCAAGCGTTTTGACAAGCTGAGACAGTTCAAGGACAGATATCCCCTTGATGTAATCGACGACTTGTTCCTGGGTCACGTCAGACATTGTTACTCCTTCACCTCAATAGTCAGAAAAACACAACCGAGAAGAGCCCTAGACATTGCGCCACCCTAGCGACCTGCGTAATGCCATCACCCAATTGCTCTCATTAATCAGTTCTATCTTCTGCATTTTTCATCTATTCGCCTTGTTTTTTCTCTAATTGACTCAACACACTGACTAAATCTCTTGGAATTGCACTCAATACACGAACCAGTTGGCTGGCCGGAGCCTGCAAAAGCATAAGTAGTTTGGCGTACAACTCTTCCTTACTCGGCAAGTTGGCAAGATCAGACACCTCGCTGGGTTGAATCGCCTGTCCCTGAATAATCGCCGCTTTAACGGAGAGCGCAGAAGCATCCTTAGAGAATTCGACCAAGGCCTTAGCAAGTAGGACCGGATCATCATTACTGCAGGCTATAGCCGTTGGCCCTTTGAAATGACCATCCAAAGACTCGAACGGAGTGCCTTTTATTGCTCGAATTGCCACTCGATTCTTGACGACCGTATAACTTCCGCGCGCCGCGTTCACTTTACGACGCAACCGGGTGGCCTGCAGAACATCAAGACCCTGAAAGTCAAGAAGGATCGCACTAGTAGAACCCACTAGCTTACCAGCAAGGTCTTGGACTTGTTCTTCTTTAACCGCTCTACTAACTGCCATTCAATTAAATCCTAGTCGACAACTTCGACGTCCGTGCTGTCCACCCGAACACCAGGCCCCATTGTCGATGACAGAGCCATTCCCTTTACATACCTACCCTTAGCTGCGACAGGCTTGGCCTTAATGACACTAGAGACCAGTACGCGAGCATTTGCCAGCAGACTTTCTGTTGCAAACGAAGCTTTCCCGATTGGGACGTGTACGATACCCGCCTTATCGACCCGATATTCAACTTTTCCGGCTTTGATTTCCTCAACAGCCTTTGATACATCCACGGTCACAGTTCCAGTCTTTGGATTCGGCATTAAGCCACGTGGCCCAAGCACTCGGCCAAGTTTTCCAACCGATCTCATCATGTCTGGCGTTGCCACAACCGAGTCAAAATCCATCCAACCCTTCTGAATTTTATCGACCAATTCTTCACCGCCAACAGTATCGGCGCCAGCGGCTTCGGCCTCTTCCTGCTTCTCCAAAGACGCAATTACTACAACGCGCTTCGTTCGACCAAGACCATGCGGGAGAACCACCGTGCCGCGCACCATTTGGTCGGCATGTTTAGGATTGACCCCAAGGCGCATGGTCAACTCAACTGATTCATCAAATTTAGCGAACTTAATGCTCTGCACAAGAGGAATCGCTTCTTCAAGTGTGTAAAGCTTTGCATCAACCTTCGCTTTCGCAGCCTCAAATTTTTTTCCGGTTCTTGCCATGAGTGATCTTGAACTCCAACGCTCAATCTTCGACGTCGATACCCATTGATCTTGCCGTACCCTTCACGATCTGCGCCGCCATTTCGATAGAGTCGGCATTTAAATCAGGCATCTTGGTCTTAGCTATTTCCTCCACCTGCTGTCGAGTCACCGTCCCCACCTTGTTCCGATTCGGTTCCCCAGAGCCTTTAGCGATATTTGCCGCTCGCTTAAGAAGAACTGCCGCCGGCGGCGTTTTCGTAATAAAGCTGTACGACCGATCTTGATAGACCGTCACCACGGCTGGAATAATCAACCCCTCCTGTCCAGCAGTTTTCGCATTGAAAGCTTTACAGAAATCCATAATGTTCACGCCATGGGGGCCGAGAGCAGTGCCAACCGGTGGCGCGGGGGTCGCCTTACCAGCTGCGATTTGAAGCTTCACCTGACCAATTGCCTTCTTTGCCATCCGATTACAACTTCTCCACTTGTAGGAAATCCAACTCTACCGGCGTTGAACGACCAAAAATAGTGACCATTACTTTGAGGGTGTTTCGATCAATGTTGACATCGTCGACAGTCCCATTAAAGCTCGTAAACGGTCCCTCATTGATCCGAACCTGGTCACCACGGTCAAACGTATATCTTGGTTTTGGCTTCTCTGCCGCGACTGTCACCTGATGTAAAATCTGATCAACTTCCTCTGTAGTAAGGGGTGTCGGCTTAGCACCTGCTCCAACGAAACCTGTTACCTTCGGTGTGTTTTTTACCGCGTGCCAGGCATTATCGGACATGATCATCTCAACCAAGATATAACCTGGAAAGAATCGCTTCGAACTAACAACCTTCTTACCACCGCGCATCTCAATCACGTCTTCCGTTGGAATTAAAACATCACCAATCTCATCCTGAAGACCATACGCCTGGACTCGCTGCTGCAACGATTCCGACACCTTCTTCTCAAAACCAGAATAGGTGTGCACGATGTACCACTGCTTAGTCGCAACGTCGGTCATGATGATCCGAAAGTCCTAAAGATTGTCCCAGTAACGGTGTTCAGGAATAAGTCGATTCCCCACAGATACAAACCAAAGATCACACATGTCACGATAACAACCAGCGTCGTCGCTTGGACCTCTTTCCATGAGGGCCATGTCACACGTTCCATCTCATTTCTTACTTGTGCAAGAAAGGTCCGACCCCGATCCCACTGGCCCAAAATACCCTTCGGGCCGGTTACCGTCTCTCGCGCGCGCTCCACCATCGCCGATTTCACTTTGTACCCTCATTGAACCGCGTCACTCACACAACCGCACAACCAAAAACTGGCAGGCCAGGAGGGGCTCGAACCCCCAACCCCCGGTTTTGGAGACCGGTGCTCTTCCAGTTGAGCTACTGGCCTTCGCCTGACTACTTCGTCTCACGATGTGGTGTGTGCTTTCGGCACCACCTGCAGTATTTCTTCATCTCTAGACGATCAGTCATTTTACGCTTGTTCTTCGTCGTGTTGTAGTTACGCCGCTTACACTCGTTACAAGCCAAAATAATAATGTCGCGCACAGCTTGAAACCCTTTGCTTGAGTTTAGGTCGCCATTCGACCAGCTACTCGATAATCTCGGTAATCGTTCCAGAACCCACAGTGCGACCACCTTCTCGGATCGCAAACCGTAGGCCCTTCTCTAGCGCAACAGGAGTAATCAGTTCCACACTGATCGTCACATTGTCGCCCGGCATCACCATCTCCACTCCCTCCGGCAAATTCGAGACTCCTGTCACGTCCGTCGTTCGGAGGTAAAACTGTGGACGATACCCATCAAAGAATGGCGTATGTCGACCACCTTCATCCTTCGTCAACACATACACCTCTCCCTTGAACTTCGTGTGTGGCGTAATTGAACCAGGCTTCGCTAACACCTGCCCACGCGACACATCGTCCTTTTCCGTTCCTCGCAGTAGCACCCCGATGTTATCTCCTGCCACTCCTTCGTCCAGCAACTTCCTGAACATCTCAACACCCGTCACTACCTTCTTCTCTGTTGGTGTAAATCCGACAATCTCGATCTCTTCGCCAACGAGCACCTTCCCGCGATCTACTCGTCCCGTTACAACTGTTCCGCGTCCCGAGATCGAAAACACATCCTCAATCGGCATTAGAAATGGCTTGTCAAGATCTCGTTCCGGCAACGGCACATAGCCATCCACTGCCGCCATTAATGCGTCTATCGACTTCTCGCCCTCTGCATCCCCTTCAAGGGCTTTCAGTGCCGACCCTTGCACCACCGGTATGTCATCACCAGGAAAATCATACGAACTCAACAATTCCCGCACTTCAAGTTCCACCAATTCCAACAACTCGGGGTCATCGACCATGTCCACCTTGTTCAAAAACACAGTCAAACACGGCACTCCAACCTGTCGGGCCAGCAATATGTGCTCCCGCGTCTGTGGCATCGGCCCATCCGTCGCCGCAACCACAAGAATCGCACCGTCCATCTGCGCCGCACCCGTGATCATATTCTTGATGTAGTCAGCATGCCCCGGGCAATCTACGTGCGCGTAATGCCTTTCCGCCGTCGTATATTCCACGTGCGCGGTCGCAATCGTAATCCCCCGCTCCCGTTCCTCCGGTGCGTTATCAATGGAATCAAACGACCGCGCCGTATTCGTGGAGTCATGCTTCGCCATCACTGCGGTGATCGCCGCCGTCAATGTCGTCTTCCCATGGTCGATATGCCCAATCGTCCCAATATTTACATGTGGTTTCGACCGGTCAAACTTTTCTTTCGCCATTGTGCTAACCCCTAAATGCCTAGTTTAAACTTCCTAATTATCGCCTTACTTAAATTCGACTATTTGCCGTCCTTACCCATTTCGAACATCAATCAATCAAAGGCTGGAGCCGATGACCGGGATTGAACCGGTGACCTCGTCCTTACCAAGGACGCGCTCTGCCTACTGAGCTACATCGGCCCATGTGCAGCCGAAGACTGGAGCGGGAGACGGGGATCGAACCCGCGACCAACAGCTTGGAAGGCTGTGACTCTACCACTGAGTTACTCCCGCCTTCGCAAATTACACTCTCCATGATTTGACGAAGCCAAACTCGCCTCCCATTTGCTCCACTCACTCGACTAAAACGCTGGTGGCGAGGGGAGGATTCGAACCTCCGAAGCCACTAGGGCGACAGATTTACAGTCTGTTGCGTTTGACCGCTCCGCAACCTCGCCGATTTTTCCATGTCCGCCCGAAGCCCAACAACAACACCACAAACCCTCCGATCATACAAACCGGGACGCTAACCAAACGCCCCTAAACAGGGCATTAACTGTACTTTGGAACGATTCGTGTGTTATCTGGATGACGCCGATTCCGCGCTGACTCTTCGCCTTAACTTTGGAGCTAGCGAAGGGATTTGAACCCCCGACCCGCTGATTACAAATCAGCTGCTCTACCGGACTGAGCTACGCCAGCCGGACAAAACAGTTAGTCTAGCATGAGTTATTTAGGATCAGCAATTAAAGACTGGTCTAAGCCTTCGTTTATCTATAAACACCGGACCTCCAAGCCTTCACCTCACAGGCCCTGAATCTAAGGTACTTCAACGATTTAGAGAGGTTGCCACGATTAACCAGGTTTCTTTAGGTCATTTTGGCGCTTTCTACCAGTTTTGGGATTAAAACTGACATTCGCAAATAATCTCTGCCTGAGAGCCTCGTACGCAACAACACCTGCTGCAACCGACACATTAAGGCTAGAAACTTCCCCGCGCATTGGTATAGAAACCAGCCAATCACAACGCTGACGCACCAATCGCCTCAACCCTGAGCCTTCCGCCCCCACGACTATAACCGTCGGCTGACTCCAATCAATTTCGAAATACGACCGCCCCTCCTCAGCTGCCAAACCAACCGACCAGACCCCTTCACTCTTCAGTTCATCAATTGCGCGAGCTATGTTTACAACAGGCGCTAACCGAACATGTGCCATAGCACCAGCGGACGACTTCATGGCTGCACTACTGGTTGGTGATGACCTTCTAGTCTGATAGACAACACCATCGAGCCCTGCCGCGTCGGCGGTTCTGATCAAAGCTCCAAAGTTCTGTGGGTCCTCGACACCATCGACCATCAGAATCAATGCTGGGCCAGCTGCCGCTCGAACAAGATCCTCGACGCCAAACTCCCTTAGTTTTCCGACGCGAGCAACCACTCCTTGGTGAACACCACCTTGGGCAAATCCATCTAATGCTGATCTCTCAATCCGTCTGACGCCTACACCGGAGCTCCGTGCGATGTTCAGTAGCTTTTCGAGACGGCGGTCATGGCGCGCACTCACAAACACTTCCGACACCGTACCGGCACGAAGGGCTTCACTGACCGAGTTGATGCCGTAGATCAACATCACGCACCACTTGTCTCAAGGAGCGCAACTGCCTGAACCGCAATTGCCTCGCCACGACCAAGAGAACCAACTCCTTCACTCGTCTTACCCTTAATGGATACGACATCTGAGCTGACGCTCAGCGCCTGTGCAAGCCGCTGGCACATAACGTCAGAGTGATCTCGGATCTTTGGCCAATCGGTAATAACAACAATGTCAAGATTGACTACCCTAAATCCCAGTTCATCGATCAGTTTCGTAACACGACCAAGTAGCTCGATGCTTGAGGCATTCTTCCATTTCGGATCATCATCGGGAAAATGCTTACCAATGTCACCGGCACCGGCGGCACCAAGTATGCTGTCAGCAACCGCATGACAAACGACATCAGCATCAGAGTGACCGTGAAGACCATGCTTACCAGGGATCGTGACTCCAGCAAGTATGAGGGGGCGGTTCTCAACCAAACGATGCAGGTCATATCCCAAGCCCACTCTTATCTGGACATTGTGTTCGATAGAAGGTGTCATCTCTCGTGCCAGTAACAAGTCAGCTTCGGTTGTAATCTTCACATTACGCGGGTCACCTTTGACTAGGCGGACCCGGTGCCCTGCTCTTTCTGCCAATGCTGCTTCATCTGTGCATGACACTCCAGACCGACCCATTTCAATCGCTTCGAGTAAGACCGACCTCGAAAAGACCTGTGGAGTCTGAGCGCAAAAGACATTTTCCCTCGAAATCGTTCGTGCCACCGTTTCACGGCCGGACTCCAGCACACCTAATTTAAGAGAGTCCTGCACGGCTACCGCTGGAATCGCGGCCCCGCAGTCAATCGCAGCTTCCAGAGTCCTCTTGACAAGTTCGGTGGTACAAAAAGGTCTGGCTGCATCGTGAATCATAATGAAATCACAGTCGGGTGATACCACATCAAACCCCAATGCCACCGAATCCTGACGACGAGCCCCTCCCTCTACAACATGGACGTCCGTCTGAATTTGACTAAGACAACCCGGCTGAGACACCACAAGTTCGTGTGGCAAAACGACGATGATCTCGTTAACGTCCTCAAGAATATCGAAAGGAAGAATGCTCCGCTCAAGCAGAGTTTTACCGTGGAGCTGTCGCAGCTGTTTTGGAATCGAGCCACCAAGTCGCTCACCCCGTCCGCCGGCCACCACAATAACGGATGCCTTCATATTCCCTAAACGCTAATAGAAATGGTTTTCTGAGACAATCTGAAGCGACCTACTCACTTTCTTTGTTCTTACGGTTCGATGAAGAACGTCGCAAATCCGCATTCAATCGATTGACTTCCATGGTATGACTTAACACCGTAGACGCAATCACCTTGTGCACACGTTCAGCAAGTTGCCGAACGTTCTGGCGACGCAATCCCGACGTCGGAATCGGCTGATGTACAATCAGTTGAACATCTCCAGGGCACGTCATCAATCGTCCTTTGCGCATAACATGGCAACTGCCGATAACAGCAACAGGGACTACCGGAAGTCCCGCTTCAACTGCCACCAAAAACGAACCACCTTTAAATCGACCGACTTGTCCATCAACACTACGTGTGCCCTCTGGAAACACGATGAGCGAGTGTCCATCCTGTATGAGTCTCGTGACTTTCCGCAACGTCGCCACACTTGACCGAGCGCGATCCACTAGGAGATGCCCCGTGTACCGAAGATGCCATCCCAGTACCGGAAATGCCCCCAACGAGGCTTTTGCGATGATTCGAAGTTCAAATGGTATGTTCGTGAAGAGGATTGGGATGTCATAGATACTCTGGTGGTTGGACACAAACACGTAGGAACCATCGAACGGAACTTGGTCAACACCAGTAACTTTCACGCGGACACCGGTCGTTGCGAGAATTAGACGCGACCACGTGCGAGCACACCAGTGAGCCGTACGCCCCTGGCGGTCGATCAAAGCCGATGCCAGCGAAATCGTGCCCAGACAAACGGTGTAGACAGAAATGGCAGGAATAAGCCAGAAAACCGTCCGCCACCAGTGAAACGGCGGAATCACAGGTTGCCTCTCCGACTGCCCACGCTTGTCTTATCCAATTAATTCCTCGAGGGCTTCTTCGATGGTGTGTACCCCAACTAATTCGATCTCAGAATGTTCACTGGACGCATCTCGGTTAGCTCGAGGAATCACACACCTAGTGAAGCCGAGTTGCACAGCTTCCTTTACCCTGAGTGGAGCTTGGGTCGTGCCGCGCACTTCACCTGCTAAACCAACTTCGCCAAACATAGCTGTTCCCGTTTGAATTGGACGGTTGCGCAAACTCGACGCTACCGCGGCTACAACTGCTAGGTCTGCCGCCGGCTCGCTCAGTTTTAAACCACCAGCAATGTTGAGAAACACATCGTCCCCTGCAACCGACAGACCCGCCCGCTTTTCGAGTACTGCCAACAACAGTGACAACCGACTTTGCTCGATTCCGCTAGCGGTACGACGAGCAGTCCCATAATTGCCGGTACTGACCAGCGCCTGAACCTCAAGCATGATCGGTCGAGAACCTTCAATAGAACACAACACCGCTGAACCTGCTACGACCGAAGCACGATCAGACAAGAATAGGCGAGAAGGATTCTGAACCGCTCGCAGACCGTCACTAGTCATTTCGAATACGCCAAGTTCGTTAGCCGCACCGAACCGATTCTTCACAGCACGAATGACCCGATGGGAATAGTGCCGTTCGCCTTCGAAGTAGAGCACCGTGTCAACGATGTGTTCAAGAACCTTCGGCCCGGCCAAATTGCCATCCTTGGTCACATGACCGACCACAAATATTGGAAGATTGGTCCCTTTTGCAGTGAATAAAAGATTTGTCGCCGCTTCCCTCACCTGCGCCACAGTCCCAGGCGCAGACTGAAGTTTGAGCGAAAATAGCGTCTGAATTGAATCGACAATCAACAATGCCGGATTTAGTCTTTTGACTTCATCAAGGACCCGTTCGAGACATGTTTCTGCCAACAAATAGACAGGTCCATCACCAATGCCCAACCGGGTTCCTCGAACCTTGATCTGAAATTCTGACTCCTCTCCCGACGCATAAAGCACCGGTCCAACCGACCCACCCACGAGAGATGCTGCTTGAAGGAGAAGAGTGGATTTTCCAATCCCAGGCTCCCCACCGAGCAGAACAACTGATCCCGGCACAATGCCCCCACCAAGAACACGATCGAATTCGTTCAACCCACTCGAAAAACGAGGAGTATTCACCAAGTCGACATCTGCTAAGAGGCGGGCGGGCGAGGACTCATTGGCAACCCCATATCGAGACTCAACAGCATCCTCGGACACCTGACGAAGCTGCTCTTCAATCATGGAGTTCCAATCGCCACAACTAGGGCATCGTCCTAGCCATTTCTGCTCCTGCGAACCGCACGACTGACAAACAAAGATCGTCCGTGAGTGTTTCAAGTCAGACGCCTATTCTCTATAAAATCGCTCAATGCGACTCCCCATACGACACAGCACAGCATGAGGAACAATACCGGCTCTGCGGGCCACCTCATTAGCATCAATACAATCGCTTTCTTGGGACCCTATGACCACCACTTCGTCGCCAGGCTGAACATCAAGATCAGTAACATCAATCGTGATCGAATCCATACAAACTGAACCAACAATCGATACACGTCGCCCGCGCACAAGCACTTGACCGCCGTCGGACAGCCTCAAATCAAGGCCATCCGCATAGCCTGCTGGAACAATAGCAATACGGGTCGGTCGTCCCGCCATGAACCGAGCCCCGTAACCTGACGTCTCGCCAACTCTCATACCTTTGACCGCCACGATACGACTTCGCAGTGACATAACCGGGCGAATCTTGAGACCGTCTGGTACAGCTGCATCTGGTGGCCACACGCCGTAGAGCAACAAGCCCGGCCTCACTGCTTCGTACCAAGAACTCCGATCGGCTATTAGCGCGGCACTGTTAGCAGAATGCCTGCGAAAGTTACTTGCGCCAAGCGATTCAAGTTCTACGACAGCAGCTCGAAACCTTACTTGCTGTTCTCTGAAAAGCTTCCCTTCCGGATTTTCGGCCGTTGCAAAATGTGTGTAAATCGCATCGAACCGTAGATTTGAACTGCCGAACACCCCCGGCATCATGTTGTGAAGATTGTCGTGTCGAAAGCCAAACCGGTTCATCCCAGTGTCGATCTTAAGATGGCAGCCGAGTTGGATACCCCGAAAAGCAGCAGCCTCTTGAAGGGCTCGAGCAGCTGAGGGTGACGACACAGTGGGGGTTAAGTCAAATTCGAATACGCCTTTCAAATCACTGATACTAAGTGCTCCAAAGACAAGTATCGAAAGCTGAACTCCTGCTTCACGAAGTTTGACACCTTCCTCTATGTCAGCACACGCCAACATAGTGGCACCACACTCCTCTAGAGCGCGAGCGACTGGAACTAACCCATGACCATAAGCGTTCGCCTTCACGACTGCGATCAACTCCGGTGGTCTACCGTGAACCCCGGTAGCCAGGAAGGCCCGAAGGGCATGATAATTCTCTTTGAGAGCAGCTAGATCGATCTGGGCAAAGGTGGGGCGAACCACGTTAGAACCGATTATTCCTGAACAGGGCTAAGATTCTTAAACTGCGTATGTTGTTTAATGAACGCGAGTTTGACAGTTCCAGTTGGACCATTTCTTTGCTTGCCGATAATCAGTTCGGCAAGATTCTCATTCTCAGGAGTCGGGTCGTAATGTTCTTCTCGAAAAATAAACATCACCACGTCAGCGTCTTGTTCAAGAGCGCCTGATTCACGCAAGTCCGACAACTGAGGGCGGCGATCCGAACGGGACTCCGGTGCGCGACTTAGCTGGGATAACGCTAAGACCGGCACATCTAGTTCCTTGGCAAGCGCCTTTAGCGATCTTGAAATAGCTGCCAATTCTTGGTTGCGATTCTCAAATCGACCACGTCCCTGCATTAGCTGCAGGTAGTCCACTACCAGCAAGTCAAGGCCCTGCTCTGCCTTCAATCTTCTTGCCTTCGCTCGCATTTCAAGTACGCCCATACCAAAAGAATCGTCGATAAAAACCTTCGCCTCCGACAATCTACCCAAAACCGTGGAAATTTTCCCATAATCCTGTTCACTTAAATACCCTGCGCGGAACCGCTGAGCATCGATTGCTGCTTCCGCCGTCAACATCCGGATAAACAACTGTTCCTTGGACATCTCCAAACTGAAAAATCCCACTGCCCGGTCGGTCTTAAGACCAACATATTGAGCAATATTCAGAACAAAACTTGTTTTCCCCATCGATGGACGTCCTGCGACGATGACTAAATCAGCTGGCTGAAACCCAGAGGTAAGTTTATCGATGTCTGAAAAACCAGAAGGTACACCTGTGACAAGCCCCTTCTGCTCCTGAAGTTTCTCGATAGTCGTGAAACTGTCTTCCACGAGATCTTTGAGCGGTACAAACCCGGTGTGTATACGATCTTCAGCGATCGAGAAGATCTCTTGTTCAGCTTGGTCTAGTAGCGTGTCTGCATCTTGTTCAGCCCTGTAGGCCATCCCAACAATCTTGTTGGCTGACCCGATCAGGTTGCGGAGAGTAGCTCGTTCTTTGACTATCCTCGCGTAGTGCTCAACATTCGTTGACCG